>Ga0116216_10000319_pt1 | contig 41589 bp, 47 predicted proteins | sample Sb_taG_11_FD_89696 | JGI IMG/M metagenome (GOLD analysis project Ga0116216, IMG submission 89696) | Peat soil microbial communities from Weissenstadt, Germany - Sb_50d_3_AS metaG | ecosystem: Environmental > Terrestrial > Soil > Wetlands > Peat | place: Germany: Weissenstadt | collected 2010-09-21
AGCGCTCACAGCGCGTATCGCGTGCCGTCTGATCGAAGAGAAGCGCGATCCATCATCGACCGCAGGATCGTGGCCATTGCCTGAAGACCACCTCCAAATTTGCGTCTGCACCACGCCGCGCTGGGAAAGCCGAGACCGTTGGCGACGATCTATCTCGGCTCTTCTTTCCAGCCTTTGGTCGCGTGCTTGGGCAGGTTGGGGCGACGCTTCTGCGTCTCTTCGACCTCGCGCTGCAAGGGATGATAAATGAAGTGAGCGACGCCCCCTACCCCACAGGAGCCTCCAACGACCCGCAGGGCCTGAGGCCGGCCTCTCTCTCCTGAAGACCGGTCTTCCAGCGATCTCCGCTTGCGCCGTGGAAGCCTACTTCACCTCGAAGTCTCGCGAGCCGGCGGCAGCCCCGTTCGCCGTGATCTCCACCTTGTAGCGACGGGCGGGCCAGCAATTGGGCTTGGAGATGTGGAACGCCGTCACCGTCGGGCCCTTCGGTCGATTGCCCGGCTCGACTCGTTGACCAGCTGGCCGTGGCCGTAGGTCCAGCGCGCCGTCAGGGTCACGCTCGGCGACACTCCGTCCGTGGCAACGGACGCGTAGATCGTGTCATTCGGGTGGAAGGTCGAGGCAGAAAATTGGAGCACCGCACGCGCTTCACTTGTCAGACTCATCTCGGTACCGTTCTAGACCAATACAATCAATAAGATCCAGGTGGTGGAGGATCTGCCTGCAAGCCTCGGCCACGCTTACACGATGACGGGCTTCTGCCTCTGCCACCTCACGATTCTTCTCGGCGACCGCCGCCGGAGCCCAGACTTCGCGGACCGGCCTCACCGGAAGGTGATCCGTTTCGCTGTCCACGGCGATCAGGTTCGTGTGGACCGATTTGAGCACAGAGTCGTGTCCACCTCGAGAAGGAGCGCGACCAACCTGCGGACCCCTTCGATGAGGGTCATGCGTGCTGATAAGACGGATCTTGCGCATTCGACCGCCTGAGCCCGAACGCTCGCGAGGTATTCGTCGTGGGAAGGATGCTCGGTCATGCGCTCGCTTGCTCTAGTCTGCTGGCCGGCCGCTTGGCTATCGGACCCTGCGCGAGAAGAGTGGCCTCAGGAGTCCGCCACCCGAGTTCCCGGTAGAAGGGCTCAGCGGGAGGATAGACATCGGCGATGAGGACTGCGCAGCCTCTCTGTGTGAGTTCTGCTTCGATCTGAAGCACCAACTGCGCTCCGATCCCCTGGCGCTGATGGTAGGCAGAGACGGCCAGTTCGCTTATGTACGCGCGGAACCCTACATCGTGGGCGCTGGCAAAGCCGACGACCACAGAGCCCTGCACGGCGACGAATGCAAGATTGCCTGCCGAATCAAGGGCACGTTCGAGTTACGTCTTCCCTCCATGAGTCCTGCGACACGCCGGGCAGGGACCGAAGGAGCTGGCGGATGGCCAGGATGTCCTTTTGCTCAGCTTGACGAATCATGGATCACTCGCGTCTTCGCTTTAACAGTGCGCCGAGCGGCCTATGTCTACAGTTCGCCGCCGAATCCGAACAAGACGACCATCGCGGTCATCAGCGAGACCGAGAGCATCAGCAACTCAAGCGGGTGATCCGTCAGCATCTCACACCTTCGGCTTGGTCCGGGAAGTCCCCTCCGCTACCGCGTGCGCCACGCGCTCGATGCACGTTTCTCGGAGGCCTTTAGTCGCTGGACATCCTGTTTGGCTTCCACCCTGCGGAACACCTCGTAGAAGCCAAGTGTTCGGATGGGCATTTTCATTAGGTCGCCCTCGAACAAGATTCTGCGTGGCACCGTTTCTCCGGTGACCGAAGCGCGTGCGCGCGAGGGCTACCCCGTCAGGCGACACCGCGAGCCGTCGTCGCGCCGACCGTCCCTGACTCGTGGGGACAACTGGTTAACACGTAGGTGGTACTCAGCTGGCGGCCGCGCGACACCGGCGCGGTGCGAGAACGGCCCACGGGCGCAGGAGGCGGGGTGGGGCGAGGCGTCCTGGCGCAGATGTGGCACGGATGTGAGACGGAAGGGAACAACCGCCGTGCGCTGGAGATTCGATGGTCGCCCTCGGCCGTCCGGACGCCTCCTGTCGCGGCGCTCCCCACACGCGATTGCGCAGCCGTGCGCCACTCCCTCCATCGGTCGGCGCTCGGGTCTCGCGTGGGCATGATGTTTGCTCAAGGTTGTGTGCGGAAATTAGTCGGGCTCGCCGCAAGCAAGGTGTGCGTTTCCCGGCCGAATAGATCCTCGAGGCAAAGGACAAGAATCACCATGCAGAGAATATCGTGGGTGAAATACAGCATCCTCGCCGTGGTGTTGGGCGCTACGCTGGCCGCGCCGGCCGGGGCGGCCACGCCGGACGCCTGGATCACCACCAAGATCAAGCTGGCCCTGCTGACGACGGAGGGGGTCAGCGGGACGGCCATCAAGGTGGATACCATCCTCGGCCGGGTCACGTTGCACGGAAAGGTGACCTCCGCTGAGGAGAAGGCGAAAGCCGAGAGCGTCGCCCAGAAGATTGATGGCGTGCAAGGTGTGCGCAACCTCCTCCAGGTGGTGGCCCCGCAGCAGGCGCAAGCGGTGCAGGTGTCCGATGACGCTCTCAAGCCGCGGGTCGAGCAGGCATTGCAGGCGGATCCCTCCCTCAAGAGCAGCGCCATCTCCGTCAAGTCCGTGAACCAGGGCGTGGTGCTGCTGACTGGCACGGCGAAGACGTTGAGCGCTCACCTACGCGCCGTCGAGGATGCGAGCGGCGTACCTGGCGTGCGGCGAGTCGCCAGTGAGATCCAGAGCCCCGACACCCTGGCCGATGCGGAGATCTGGCGTGAGCGGCCGCCGGAACCGCCCGGTGCGGGGTCTGGAGCCTTCGATACTGCCAGCGACATATGGATCACCTCGGCTACGAAGATGCGCTTGCTGGCCGACAGCCAGACACCGGCGCTCGACATCAATGTGGACACGTCCGACGGGGTGGTGACGCTCTTTGGGATCGTGTCCTCGAAGAAGGCGAAGGCCGCCGCTGAGGCCGATGCCCGCAAGGTGAGCGGAGTAAAGGGCGTGCAGAACGAACTGCAGGTGGTGGCGAGCAGCAAGCAGGCAGCCGTGAAGGTGCGCGATAAGGAGCTGGAGCGCGCCGTAAAGAAGGCCTTCGACACGCCGGAGCTCAAGGACATCACCGTGAACGTGAAGAACGGCGTCGTGCGCCTCACGGGGACCATCCCCACCGGGGTGCGGCGCTTGGACGCAGCCGTGGTGGCGCGCTCGGTCCCGGGCGTGCGCTCGGTCGAGGACGATCTGACCGTGGTCGCGAAGGACTGATCTGGCCAAGCGGATCCGCTTGGTGCAAGCGTGGTAGCAACGAAAAAAGGAGCAACCCGTGGGCTTAGGAACAATTTTGTTGATTGTCTTGATCTTGATACTCGTCGGTGCCTTGCCGACATGGCCGCACAGCCGCGAGTGGGGCTATGGCCCGAGCGGGTTGGTCGGGGTAGTGGTGGTCATTCTCATCATCCTGTTCCTGACGGGGCGGCTCTAGAACTGCGCTCGTGGCGAGGGTCGTTCTGCTCGCAGGGCGGGCATGAGGTTTGCCGAGAGTCGCTGTAACGGATGAGAGGTCACCATCTAGCAGGAGGCAAGGGCGATGAAACGTTCACTGGTGTTTGCGGTGATCGCGCTGTTCGCGTCCGCTTGCACTGGCCCGACGGGGCCCCGAGGCCCCCAAGGTCCCCAGGGCATGACGGGTCCCCAAGGCCAGCCTGGCATGACGGGCTCACAGGGCCAACAAGGCGCAGCGGGGTCGCAGGGCCAGGCTGCCACGGTAACGGGCTGGATCTCGTTGAGGGACATCATGTTCGACTACGATAAAGCGGACATTCGACCTTCCGAGATGACCAAGATCTCCGACATCGCGGCCTACGTCAGGCAGAACCCGTCCGTTCTTGTTGGGATCGACGGCTCCACAGATCTTCTCCGCGGCACCAACCAGTACAACACGGCCCTTAGCCAGCGGCGTGTCGCCAATGTTCGTGACGCCCTGATCCGGGCCGGAGTCTCGGCTGACCGGATCGAGACGGGCGGCTTCGGCGCGGAACGAACCAAGTGCAATGACGCCATCGAACAGTGCTCGCGGCGTGAGGGCCGAGTCGAGGTGCTGGCCCGCAGCTAGCTGGTGTGAGTGATCCTCGCAGGAGGGTCGGAAGTTCCTGATCTTCACCGTGTAATGGAGTGCTCCTATGCTGATGAGCCGCCGTTTGCTCCTGGTCCAACTCCTTCCGCTCTCCCTAGTGATGGGGATATGCTTAGCCTCGCCTGCCTACGGCAACCACGACCACTTCACTTTGCATGAGCGCGTAGAGGGCAAGAATGGCAACTGGATCAACGGCGGTGACAACGACCGCTCAGGCCACGAAGGGATCAAGAAAGGCCCGGGGCCTGCTGTTCCCGAACCTGCCAGCTGGCTCGCGATGGGAGTGGGTCTGTTGGTCGTGGGTCGGTTCCTGAGGCGTTCGAGCTGATGGAGTCCCGATGCGCGGATGTTCGTGAACGTTCCTGAACACGACGATATGGGTCCTGGGACGCTGCGCGCCGAAACAATCCGATGGCGCTCGACGATCTCGGTCAGGGCTTCAGCAGCGCGGTGACTAGCGCCTTCGCGACCCGGGCCATCATACGCTGCAAGGTGTGCCGCCGCTACGTCCCGGTTCGCCAGCATACTAGGGGACTGAGAGGGTTCGGGCGCGCCCTGAGGCAACAGGGCGAAGGGCGCCCGCGAGAACACCCATTGCGCTCCGGCGGCTGGATCGGGCCCCGAACCTATTCCTCCTCCACGGCCTCACACGCGACCTAAGGCCACGCGACTGCGCCTAGGTGCCCGGTGCTTTGGATCCCGCGCTCCATGCCCAGTCTCGAATCCCGACAGCCCGCGCCAAGAAGAAGTCGAGGCTCACTACGCCCGGACCTGAAATCATGAGCCAAAGGAACGAGAGCAGGTAAAGCGGTTCGTCGAGCTCGACGAAGTCGTTGACACTCGATACCGAGGCGAATTTTACGGTCACGATCGCGACGAGCATGTTGATGATCAGGGGAATCGCGACGATCCGAGTAAGAAGCCCCGCCACCATCAGCGCACCGCCGACGAGCTCGGTGTAGGCAGAGAGCACCGCGTTGAAGTAGGGGTGCGGGATTCCCCATCCCGCGAAGCGCTCCGCGAATGCATCGAGATTGTGGATCTTTCCCCACCCCGTCTCGAAGAAGAAGTATCCGACGAATAGGCGCACGAGAAGCGGCGGTATCCAATCAAGGCGCTTGGCGAGCGTAAGGCAAGACGTGAGGATTCGGATCATCATTTCTTATCTCTCCTGATCGTGCACCACAAATTGGCTGCGAGTGGCAACGGTTCGCCGCGGCTTGCGGAAGCCCAGTGGGGACGCTCGATCGCGAGTCGACGATTTCCCACCGATCGGAACGCAATCGTCGTCACGCTGTCTCAATCAATTTCGCAAGGCGTCGCCTCGCGCGGAAGATCCGGGTGCGAAGCGCGGTGCGCGGGATACCGAGCCGTGCGGTTAGCTCTCGCAGAGAGTGCGGGTGGGAGGCCAGCTCCACGAGGACTTCGCGATCGCGCGTGCCGAGAAGCGCGAGGCCGTCGGCGACGGCTGCGAGCCGCCGTCGCTCATCGAGCAGCTCGTCGGGCGGTGTGGCGCCGCGGACATGCAGCTCCGGCATCTCCCTCTCGAACCTCTCGAGAGTGAGGGCGCGACGGCGCTGTCCCCGTCTCCACATGAGGGCCTCATTCACGACGATGCGATGGATCCAGGTCGAGAGAGCCGCTGCCCCCCGGAACTGGTGGCGGAAGCGAATCGCCTTGAGGGCAGCCTGCTGCACGACATCGCTTGCGGCCTCTGGCTCGCGTGTCACGCGGAGCGCGGCCGCCTCGAGTTGCGGACGCAAACGCGAAAGGAGCTGGCCGATCTCCGAGAGCTCCGGGCCGGCTCGGCAAGGCACCGTCGCCGATGCGCCGAGACTCTCCAGCCGGACCGCCGCCGCTTGCGAGAAGTCTTCACTGATTTCGCTCTCGATGGTCGCTTTGCGCATGATTGGCCTTTATCCGCCGTCATGTACGCTCGGAGGCTCTGCCGTGTTACGTCGCAAGCCGCGTAACATTGCGGGCGGGGAGCACGTATCACGGACGGAGACTCGGAGAAGCTCGGGAACGCCTCGCCGAGAGCGGCGTGGATGGCTGCTGCCCAGGAGGGCGACAGGGCTGCGTACGAACGCCTTCTGGCAGACATCTTGCCGGCCCTGCGGGACTTCGCGAGGCGCCGCCTTGGCGACGACGTCGCCGCGGAGGATGTGGTGCAGGAGGTCCTTCTCTCAGTGCACCGCGCGCGCCGGACCTACCGACCCGAGCGGCCCTTCGAACCCTGGCTCTTTGCGATCGCACGCAACGCGATCACCGACTTCCACCGCGCCCGGGCGCGCCGCAAGGGAAAAGAAGAAGCCCTGCCCGAGGATGACCTTCTTCAGGTCGCCTCTTCGCCAGCACCAAGCCTTGCAGCTGCGAACGCAGAAGACCCGCGCAGCGAGCTCTCGCCCGCCCTTGACGACGCACTCGCAAAGCTGCCGCAAGCGCAGCGCGAGGCTGTGCTGATGATCCATGTGGAGGGACTCTCGGTGGTCGAAGCCGCGCTTCGCGCCCGGGTTTCCCCAGGCGCACTCCGGGTACGCGCGCACCGGGGCTACCGCGCGCTGCGCGCGCTCCTCGGTCGGTCCTCGCCATGAGACGCGTACCCACTGAAGACCTCGTGACCCTGCTGGTGCGCGACCTCGAGCCGACGCGTCGCATCCCGCGTCTTCGTGCACAGCTCGCCGCTCTTGTGGGAGTGGGCGGGCTCTTGGTGCTCTTGGTGGCGATCTACCGAGGGCTTCGGCCCGACACCCTCGCCCTCCTTCTTTCCGGAGAAGCGTTCGCGCTTGTCGCCGCCGGTCTTCTGGCCGCCGCCCTTGGAGCCTGTTGCGCGGCGCTGGCATTGGCGCGCCCGGACCGGGACCGAGTGGCGAGGGGCGGACTCCTGTGCGGCGCGGGCGGGCTCGCGCTTTTCGTGGGGATCGCGGTCCTTTGCTTTGGAGAAGCTCCGTCCGCGGCAGGGGCTGAGGCCGTGCACGCCGCGCTCGCTTGCAGCGTGAGCGGAATCCTGTTCGCAGTTCCTCTCTCGATTCTCGCCGCTTTCTTGGTGTCGACCGGAGCCGCGCGGCGTCTTGGCCTCACCGCGGCGGTCGCCGGCCTCGGCGCAACGGCGTTTGGAGCCCTTGCCGTCCACTTGACGTGCCCTTCGCTAAGTCTTTGGCACTGGATCACAGCGCACGCCCTCGCACCCGTCCTGGGGGCCGCGCTCCTCGCTGCGCCCGTCCGCGCCCTCGCCCTGCGCTGGGAGCGGCCGAGGTGACGCTGAGCGCCCAAGACCTCTGCGGAGGAGTGATGTGCCGAGCGATGGAAAGCTCGGCCCGAGCGCCGTCACCCAAAGGTCGGCCCTTCCCCGCCGCTGTAACCTCGTTCGGGGCGCCATCGTAAAGGGAGCGAGATTGCCAAAACCGGCGGCTCCCCTTCGGGACCGCCCCTACCCAGGAGGAATCGTGAAATGAAAGGGAAAAGCGTCATCACGGCTACGGCAGTTGCAGCACTTTTCATGACGGGCCTCGCCCATGCCGCCTTCGCCGATGAAACCGGAAGCGATGCCAAGATCAAGTGCGAAGGGGTGAACTCGTGCAAGGGCCACAGCGAGTGCAAGAGCGCCGCAAACTCGTGCAAGGGGCAGAATGGGTGTGCCGGCAAGGGCTTCCTCATGATGTCGAAGGCCGACTGCGATGCCGCCAAGGCGAAGCTAAAGCAGAAGAACACCTAAGCCGCGGAAGCGGGCCGCCGTGCGGCCCGCTTCCCCCGCGAGTCTCCCATGCCCGCTCTTGCCTCCCACTCTCTGCGTTCCGCAGGCGCCCCCTTCCTCGGGGTGGGCGTGGGGCTGCGACCCAAGCACTACCCGCGCATTCTTGAGGAGAAGGAGCCCGCAGCGCTCGGCGTCGATTTTTTCGAGGCCTTGAGTGAGAACTACATGGTGCCCGGCGGGAGGCCGCTGCGCGTCCTCGCGGACGTGCGCGCGCGCTTTCCGATCGTCCTCCACGGCGTCTCCCTCAACATCGGCTCGGCGGATCCTCTTCGGCAGAGCTACCTCGACGAGCTTAGGCTCCTCGCACAGCGTTTCGAGCCCAGCTTGATCTCAGACCATTTGTGCTGGACGGGCGTCGATGGTCGCAATCTCCACGACCTCGTGCCGCTTCCCTACACCGAGGCGGCGCTTCGCTACGTCGCCGAACGCGTCGAGCGGGTACAAGATCACCTCGGGCGCCGACTCGCGCTGGAGAACGTCTCGTCCTACTTCGCCTATGCGGAAGACGCCATGCCGGAGTGGGAGTTCCTGGCTCGCATCTCAGAGCGTGCCGACTGCGGAATCCTGCTCGACGTGAACAACATCTTCGTGAGCGCGCACAATCATGGCTTCGATCCCCTCGACTACCTGGCGGGAATCCCGCCGGAGCGGGTCTTCCAGATCCATCTGGCCGGGCACAGCCAAAAGGGCGAGTTGCTGATCGATACGCATGACCATCCCGTTCGCGACGAGGTGTGGTCGCTCTACGAGGCGGCCTTGCGACGGACCGGGCCCATCTCGACGCTCGTCGAATGGGACGACCAGATCCCTGAGTTTTCCGAACTGGTCGCCGAGGCCACGCGCGCACGCGTGATCCTCGCGCGCGTCGAAGGAGAGGAGCAGCGTGAGCAATCCGCACGCGGAGCTCGGCCGGCTCCAGCGCCGGCTCTGGCGCCTCATCAGCGAACCTGAAGGAGTCGCCGCCGCCCTCGCGGACGAGCAAGACGCTCTTGGCGAGGGACTCTCGCATCTCATCCGGGGGGACCGAGGCCTTGCGCCAGAAGGTCGCCTCGCGGTCTACTCGAACGCCTATTTCGCTCGAATCCACGACTGCCTGCGCAGCGACTTTGGCGCACTGGCCCGGGCTCTCGGTCCCGCGGCCTTTCACGACCTCGTGAAGACTTACCTCTTGGCCCATCCACCGTCGTATCCCTCCCTGCGCTACGCCGGAAAGGATCTCGCGGGCTTCCTCGAGACGGAGCCCTTCGCGGCGATTTTTGCGCGCCGCTGCGCCTACTGCGCAGATCTCGCGCGTCTTGAGTGGGCGCTGATCCACGCCTTTGACGCGGAAGATGCTCCGGTCCTCGCGCGCGAGGCACTTGCAGGTGTCGCGCCCGAGGCCTGGGCGAGCCTTCGCTTCAAGGCGAGCCCCGCCCTCGTGGTCCTCTCACTCGGCTGGCCGGTAGAGGCCGTGCGCAAACGGTTTGACCGCGAGAGCGACGAGGAGACCTGGCAAGCTCCGCCCGCTCTCGAACCCGAAAGGACGCACGTCCGCGTCTGGAGGCGGGAGGAAACGGTCTCCTACCGTGCCATCCCGGCGCTTGAGGCGGAGCTGCTTCGGACGCTTTTGCGCGGCGAGGACTTCGGCGTCCTTTGCGAACGCGTTGCGGAAGAGGTGGGCGAAGGGCAAGCCGCGGCACAAGCCGCCCGATTCCTCGAAGCTTGGGTGTCGGCGGGGCTGCTCTGTGCCCTGGCGTAGGGGCTTAGACCCCGAAGCGCTTCGCGGCCGCACCCGAGAGCCGGCGCATGAGGGCGCGCGGCATGGCACCCGAAAGAGCCGCGACGGCTTTGTTCATCCCACCGGGTACGCAGACGAGATCGCCGCGACGGAGCGCGGCGAGCGACGCGTCGACGACTTCGCCGGCCTCCATCCAGGCCACGGTCGGGATATTCGAGATGTCGATGCCTGCCCGGTCTTGGAACTCCGTGCGCGTAAAGCCCGGCTGAAGCACCTGCACGCGCACTCCGCTCCCGCGCAGCTCCTCGTGAATCGCCTCGGTGAAGCTATTCACGAAGGCCTTCGTCGCGCCGTAGTTCGCGTTAAACGGCGTGGGCTGGATCCCGGCCATGGAGGAGACATTGATGATCGTGCCCCGTCCCCGGGCCACCATCGGCGCGAGCACGGCGCGCGTCAGGCGGACAAGCGCGAGGACGTTGAGGCGAATCTCGGCCTCGAGTCGATCCACGTCGATCTCTGCGACGGTGCCGAAGTTGCCGAAGCCGGCGTTGTTGACGAGCAGATCGATCGTCGGATCCGAGGCGAGTTTCTCCTCGACGATGCGCAGATCCGCGGGTTGACACAAGTCTGCGGGCAAGACCTCGACGCCGATTCCGCGGCTCTCGACGAGGCGCTTGGCGAGGGCCTCGAGCCGATCCCGCGTGCGGGCGACGAGGATGAGATCGTACTGCTCCCGGGCAAGGCGCTCAGAGAAGGCTTCGCCGATCCCGGCGGAAGCTCCTGTCACGAGGGCGCGGCGCCGGGCCCCAGGAGAGCTCGAAGCGAACGGAGATTCAGCCATGGGGACCCCTTCCATCCGGCGGTAGGCGACGCGGCTAGAACGCAGAGCGAGGCCACTTCCACCCCACAAACGATCGCATGCCGAAAGGCGCCGGTCGCTCGTAGGATCGCACACGAAAACTGGACTGTCCCCCCGGCAGCGTGCGAGGCCGGAGCCCGGATCTTGCAGCGAGAATGGAGGCTGCGGCCCTCGGCGCAAGAGCTTCGAGGCGGACTTCCGCTCTGGCCCCTCTGCCGAGTAGACTCGGTCCTAAGGCCCTCATGGATCCCGTAAGCTTCGACGACCTTCTCGCGCGCCACGGCGCGGCGCCCTTGCGGCGAAGCCGGCTCACAACGCTTCAGGTGAACGTCGGCAAGCGTTGCAACCAGGCCTGTCATCACTGCCACGTCGACGCGGGTCCCTTGCGCAAAGAACAGATGGATCTGCGTACCGCGGAGCGCGTGCTTACCCTCCTCGAGCGCAACCCCGGCATCGAGCTTCTCGATTTGACGGGCGGCGCGCCCGAGCTCTGCCCCCATTTCCGCATGCTGGTGTCGGGAGCGCGGGCTCTGCACCGCACGGTGATCGACCGCTGCAACCTGACCGTCCTTTTCGAGCAAGGACAGGAGGACACGGCGCAATTTCTCGCAGAAGAAGGGGCGGCGATCGTGGCGTCGCTACCCTGCTATGGCCCAGAGAACGTGGAGCGCCAGCGCGGGCGCGGCGTCTTCGAGAAGAGCATCGCGGCTCTCCAGCAGTTAAATGGCCTCGGCTACGGGCTCCCGGGATCGGAGCTCGCGCTCAACCTCGTCTACAACCCCGTGGGTCCTGCGCTTCCTCCTTCTCAGGCGGAGCTCGAGGCGCGCTATCGCGACGAGCTCGGCCATCGATTTGGCATTTCCTTTCACCGCCTCCTCACACTCACGAACATGCCGATCGCCCGCTTTGCCGCGGATCTCGCCCGGCAAGGTCGAGAAGCGGAGTACTTGTCTCTTCTCGTGAACCATTTCAATCCCGCGACGGTGCCGGGGGTCATGTGCCGCAGCCTCGTCTCGGTCGGATATGACGGACGTCTTTACGACTGCGACTTCAACCAGATGCTCGAGATCCCGCTTGGCGCGGGCTCGCGCACGGTCTGGGACGGGGACGAGCTCGAGGCGCTCGCCGACGCGCCGATTGCGACCGCGCCGCACTGCCTCGGCTGCACCGCTGGCGCCGGCTCAAGCTGCGGCGGAGCTCTTGTGTAGGCCGCGACGCCGACGTGGAGCCGGCGTCCCAAGAAGGAAGAGTGAGGCCAAGATGCCGGAGGGAAAGCGCGCACTCCTCGCCACGCCGCAGCCCGAGGGCCGGGGCCTCCCCTGGGCCCGCATTTTGGTCGGGATCGCTGCGCTCGCTTTGCTCTTCGTCCTTGGCAAGACCGTGGGCGGCTACGTGCCGCGTTTCGCCGCATGGGTCGATTCACTCGGCGACTTGGGGCCTCTCGTCTTCGTGATCGGCTACGCTGCCGCCGTGGTCGCATTTGTGCCTGGCTCCCTCCCGTCCCTCGCGGGGGGCGCGATCTTCGGCCTCGGCAAGGGCGTCGTCTTGGTCTTCATCGCAGCGACGCTCGGCGCGTCATGCGCTTTTCTCGTCTCGCGCCATCTCGTGCGCGCTTCGATCGAGCGGCGTATCGCCGGCAATCCACGTTTTGCAGCGATCGATCGCGCGATCGAGAAGGAGGGACGCCGCATCGTCTTCCTGCTCCGCCTCTCGCCGGTTTTCCCCTTCTCTCTTCTCAACTACGCGCTCGGTCTCACGCGCGTGCGATTCGGCGATTACGTCCTCGCATCCGTGGGTATGCTCCCGGGAACGCTGCTCTACGTCTACTACGGGCACGTCTTGGGTCTGGCGGCTGCCGTTGCCGGCGGCGCTGCGCACGAAAAGGGCGCGGCGGACTACGCACTGCTCGGCCTTGGCCTTGCGGCGACGATCGTGGTTACGACGCTGGTAACGCGTGTTGCGCGCCGCGCCCTCGCGGAGGCGACAGGGGAAAACGCCTGAGACACTGGAGAACTCCATGAAGCTGGATGCGAGCTCCGAGTGGCTCGAAGCCGACGGGCTCGGCGGCTTTGCATCGGGTACCGCCTCGGGCGTCCGTACGCGCCGCTACCACGCCCTCCTTCTGACCTCGACAAGCCCTCCCACGGGCCGCATGGCGCTCGTGAGCGGCTTCGATGCCTGGCTCGACACGGAGGGGCAGAGCTTTGCCCTAAGCTCCCAGTGTTACGCGGGAGACGTCGTGGCTCCCGATGGCGCCAGCCACCTCGCCGAGTTTGTTTGTGAGCCCTGGCCGCGCTGGACCTTTGCGCTCCCGGGCGGAACGCGCATCGAGCACGAGATCTTCGTCCCGCACGGCGCGTCGGCCGTCGTTCTCTCCTGGCGGCGCACGGGCGGCCAAAGCGAGGGAGCGCGGCTTCGCGTGCGGCCGTTTTTCTCTGGGCGCGACTACCACGCGCTTCAGCACGTGAACGGCACCTTCCGCTTTGCACCCGAACTGCGGGATGAGCGCGCGACCTTTCATTCCTATCCCGGCGTTCCTTTCGTCGTGGCCTGCGCAAACGGCCGCTACGAGCATGCCCCCGACTGGTGGCGAAACTTCCTCTACACGCAGGAGCGTTTGCGGGGCCTCGACTCCCTGGAGGACCTCGCAGCCCCGGGAGTCTTCCACTTCGATCTCACGGGCGGAGAAGCAGTCCTCATTTTCGCGGCGGAAGGGCACGAGGAGGCGGTTCTCGGGCGCGACGCCAGCGCGACCCAGGCGCTCGAGCTCCTGCGCGCGAGTGAGAAGCGCCGCCGACGCCGCTTTTCCTCGCCTCGAGAGCGCGCTGCGGACGCCTACCTCGTGCGGCGCGGAGCGGGCTCGACGATCGTCGCCGGTTATCCGTGGTTCACAGACTGGGGGCGCGACACCTTTATCGCGCTGCGGGGCCTTTGCCTTGCGACCGGGCGGCTCGACGCTGCAAGCGACATCCTCCTCGAATGGGCCGGCGCGGTTTCCGACGGCATGCTCCCGAACCGCTTCCCGGACACGGGCTCTTTGCCCGAGTTCAACGCCGTCGATGCGTCGCTCTGGTTTGTCGTCGCCGTCTACGAAACGCTGGCTGCGCTCGCTGCAAAACAGCGCCCCCTCGCAGGACGCGAGCGGACGAAGCTCCACGCTGCCGTGCTCGCGATTCTGGATGGCTACTCCAAAGGCACCCGGCACGGCATCCGCTGCGACGATGACGGACTCCTAACCGCCGGGGAGCCGGGACTCCAGCTCACGTGGATGGACGCAAAGATCGGGAGCTGGGTGGTGACGCCGAGGATCGGAAAACCCGTCGAGGTGCAGGCGCTGTGGCTAAACGCCCTGCACATCGCGAGTCAGCTCGAGCCGCGCTGGCGCGAGTTCTCTGCCCGGGCGCGCAGCGCCTTCGAGGCGCGCTTTTGGAACGAGGCGCGCGGCTGCCTGTACGACGTCGTCGACCCCGAGCACCGCGCGGGCGCCGCCGATCCCACGCTGCGCCCGAACCAAATCTTTGCGGTGGGAGGCCTCCCCTACGCTGCGATCGTAGGCCCACGCGCGCGCAGCGTCGTGGATGTGGTCGAAGCCGAGCTCTGGACACCGCTTGGCCTGCGCAGCCTTGGACGCAGTGAGCCCGGCTATGTGCCGCACTACCGGGGAGGACCGCGCGAGCGGGATGCCGCCTACCACCAGGGCACGGCCTGGCCCTGGCTCCTCGGCCCCTTCGTCGAGGCCTGGGTTCGCGTGCGCGGCAGTACGCCCGAGGCCAAACGAGAGGCGGCTGCGCGTTTCCTCGCGCCCCTCGAGCAGCATCTTTCCGAAGCGGGATTGGGACACATCTGTGAAGTGGCCGACGGCGACGCCCCGCACACCCCCGGTGGCTGTCCGTTTCAGGCGTGGTCCTTGGGTGAGTTCCTTCGCCTGAAGGCGCAGGTTTTGAGCTGACGAGTCCCAGGACGAGTCGCCGCTGCGCCGTGGGAAGTCATAGACGTGGGTCGTGTGAGGGAAGGAGACGCGAGGGCTGTGGGAAGTGAGCCGGATCGTGAGTCTCAGCGCCTCCTGGAAGACGCGAGGCGCGAGAAGAACTGGAAGCGCTGGGGGCCTTACCTTGCAGAGCGTCAGTGGGGAACGGTGCGCGAGGACTACTCCCCCGACGGCCGCTGCTGGGAATACTTTCCCCACGATCATGCACGAAGCCGGGCCTATCGCTGGGGCGAAGACGGACTCCTTGGCATTTGCGACCGGGAGGGACGCCTGGCCTTCGCTCTTGCCCTTTGGAACGGCCGCGATCCCATCCTAAAGGAGCGCATCTTCGGGCTCACGAACAGCGAGGGCAACCACGGGGAAGACGCGAAAGAGATCTGGTTCTACCTCGACGCAGCGCCCACCCATTCCTATCTCAAGGCCCTCTACCGCTACCCACAGGCCGCTTATCCGTACGCCGAGCTCGTGGCGGAGAACGCGCGCCGCGGTAAAGACGGGCCCGAGTACGAGCTCGAGGACACGGGTGTCCTCGACGGTGGCCGCTTCTTCGACGTCGTCGCGGAATACGCGAAGGCCGACCCCGACGACCTCGCGATCCGGATCACGGTCACAAACCGTGGACCCGAAGCGGCGACGCTGCACCTTCTCCCCACGCTCTGGTTTCGCAACACCTGGTCGTGGGGCCGGACCGGCGAGGGCTATTGGCCAAAGCCCCGGCTCTCGCGCGCAACCGATCGAGTGGTCCTCGCAGAGCACGCTTCGCTCGGAACGTTTCGACTCCAGCTCCAGCCGGTAGTGGGCTGCCCCCCGCCCACACTTCTCTTCACCGAGAACGAGACCAATACCGAGCGTCTCTTCGGCAACGCAAACCCGACCCCCTATGTAAAGGATGCCTTCCACGCCTACCTGGTGAACGGCCGCAAGGAGGCCGTAAATGCAGGAGCGTTCGGCACGAAGGCGGCTGCGCACTATGTGCTCGCGCTTGAACCTGGCGCGAGCAAGGTCGCAAAGCTGCGCCTCCATGCCGCGTCTCGGCCTCTCGCGCCAAGCCTCTCGGGCGCCTTCGACGCTCTCTTCGAGGAGCGCATCCGCGAGACGGACGCCTTCTACGCGGCGCGCATCTCCTCCGGACTCTCGCCCGAAGAGCGCACCATCACGCGGCAAGCCTATGCGGGCCTTCTGTGGACGAAGCAGTTCTACTACTACGACGTCAAGACCTGGCTGGAAGGCGACCCAAGTCAGCCAACGCCCGCCCCGCAGCGCCGGCAGCTCCGAAACACGGACTGGAACAACCTCTACAACCGAGACGTGATCTCGATGCCGGACAAGTGGGAGTATCCCTGGTACGCCGCGTGGGATCTTGCCTTTCACATGATCCCCTTCGCGCGCATCGATCCCGAGTTCGCCAAGGAGCAGCTCGTGCTCCTGCTCCGCGAGTGGTACATGCATCCCAACGGACAGGTCCCCGCCTACGAGTTCGCTTTCTCCGACGTGAACCCTCCGGTCCATGCCTGGGCGGCGTGGCGGGTCTACAAGATGACCGGGCCGCGGGGCAAGCGGGACCGCATCTTCCTCTCACGCGTATTCCACAAACTGCTCCTCAACTTTACCTGGTGGGTGAACCGCAAGGACCCCCGCGGCCAAGGTCTTTTCGCCGGCGGCTTTCTCGGTCTCGACAACATCGGCGTGTTCGACCGCTCGCGACCCCTTCCGTCCGGGGTCGTGCTTGAACAGGCCGACGGCACGGCATGGATGGCTTTCTACTGCATCACCATGATGGCGATGGCGATTGAGCTCTCCCAAGACAACCCCGCCTTCGAGGACCTCGCTTCAAAGTTTTTTGAGCATTTCGTGCGGATTTGCGATGCGATGAATCACTTTGGAGGGACGGGCCTTTGGAGCGAGGAGGATGGGTTCTACTACGACCAGCTCGTGGTCGATGCGGGTGAGGCCGTGCAGATGCGCGTCCGCTCGATGGTGGGGCTCGTACCGCTCGTCGCCGTCTCGGTGCTCGAAGACGAGGTGCTTGAGCGCATGCCCGGCTTCTACCGCCGCATGCAGTGGTTTCTCGAGAACCGGCCCGATCTTTGTCGCACGCTCTCCTACCTCGAGACCGACATGCACGATGGGGGAGGCTCCTCGCATCGACTGCTGGCAATTCCCTCACGCAGGCGCCTTGAGCGCATGCTTGGGTACCTGCTCGACGAGAGCGAGTTTCTCTCGCCCTACGGCATCCGCTCGCTCTCCCGCGTGCACGAACGCAAACCCTATGTCTTTCGTGCCGGCGGCCATGAGCTGCGGGTCGACTACGCGCCCGCCGAGTCGAGAACGGGCTTTTTCGGCGGGAACTCGAACTGGCGCGGTCCCGTGTGGTTCCCGATCAACTATCTCTTGATCGAGGCGCTCGAGCGCTATCACCATTTCTATGGTGACGACTTCCAGGTCGAGTGCCCCGCCGGCTCCGGCGTCCGCATGAACCTTAGCGAGGTGGCGCACGAGCTCGCGCGGCGCCTCTCTCAGATCTTCCTCCCCGATGCAGAGGGCGTGCGCCCCTGCTGCGGGGTCGACTGGCGCTTCCGAAACGATCCCCTCTGGCAGGGTCACCATCTCTTCCACGAGTACTTCGACGGCGATACGGGCCGCGGGCTCGGCGCGAACCACCAGACCGGCTGGACCGCGCTCGTGGTGCGCTGCCTTGAAGATGCTGCCCATGCGCGTGCTGGAGTGTGCCCGCTGCCGGGGACGTAACACAGGGGCGGCGAAGACATCGAACCGTCGGCGGAATCGCGCCGAAGGAGACTTTCATGGGCGAGATCGCGCAGGTCCTCCCGCACGATGAGCACAACCGAACGCTCATCGAGAACGTTCACCCGGCTGGCTACCGGAACCCGGCGCCCGCGGCCCGCTACAACCTCGTAGTGATCGGTGCGGGGACGGCGGGCCTCGTGACCGCGGCCGGCGCCGCGGGTCTTGGCGCGCGGGTAGCCCTTGTCGAAAAAAACCTTCTCGGCGGAGACTGCCTCAACGTCGGCTGCGTGCCCTCGAAGGCGGTGATTCGCGCCTCGCGCGCAGCGGCTGAGGTCGCGGGGGCGAGTAAGTTCGGGGTGGAGGTCCCGCCGGGCATCAAGATCGACTTCGCGCGCGCCATGGAGCGCATGCGCGCCATCCGCGCGCGGCTCAGCCAGCACGACTCCGTCGAGCGCTTTACGAAAGAGCTCGGGGTCGACGTCTTTCTCGGAGAGGGGCGCTTTACCGGGGAAGACGCCGTCGAGGTCAATGGCGCGCGGCTTCGCTATCGGCGCGCGGTCATTGCGACCGGTGCGCGGGCGGCGGAGCCCCCCGTTCCGGGACTTTCGGAGGCGGGTTTTCTCACCAACGAGACGGTTTTTTCACTGGTCTCGCGTCCCAGGCGTCTTGCCGTCGTCGGTGGCGGACCCATCGGCTCAGAGCTTGCCCAGGCTTTCCAGCGCCTCGGCTGCGATGTGACGCTCTTCCACGATCGCGCGCATCTTCTCGAGCGCGAGGATCCCGACGCGGCCGCCATCGTTCAGCAGGCGCTCCTTCGGGACGGAGTGAGGCTCGTCCTAGACGCCGAGATCTTTCGCGTCGAGCGCAAGGGCGAGGAGAAGCTGCTGCGCTACCGGGCGGGCGGCGGCGCTTCCGACTGCGTGGTCGACGAGATCTTGGTCGGCGCCGGCCGGCAACCCAATGTCGAGGGCTTGGAGCTTGAGCGCGTGGGCGTCGCCTACGACCCCAAGAGCGGGGTTCGCGTCGACGATCGCCTGCGCACAACGAATCCCAGGATCTTTGCCGCGGGCGACGTGTGCATGGCCTGGAAGTTCACGCACGCGGCGGACTTTGCCGCCCGTATCGTGATCCAGAACGCCCTTTTCCCGTCCTTTTCTGGCGGCCGAAAGCTCTCCACCCTCAACATGCCCTGGTGCACCTACACCGAGCCCGAGATCGCTCACGTTGGGCTTTACGAGCATGAGGCAGTCGCGAAAGGGATCGCCGTCACGACCTTCCTGCGCCCCTTCTCCGAGGTCGACCGTGCGCTTTGCGACGGGGAAGAGGACGGATTTGTGAAGATCCATGTCCGCAAGGGCAGCGATGAGATCGTGGGGGCGACCATCGTCGCGCAGCATGCCGGTGACATGATTTCAGAGGTGAGCGTTGCCATGGCCGGAAAGCTCGGACTCTCTCGCCTCGCGAACGTGATCCACCCCTACCCGACGCAGGCGGAGGCGATCCGGCAGATCGGTGACCTCTACAACCGAACGCGCCTCACCCCCTTCGTAAAGGCGCTCTTTCAAGGCTGGCTCCGCTGGACCCGGTGAGCAGGCGCCCAAGACACCCAAGAGGACGGGCTTCGCTTCCGCGCTCGTGTTTGAGAGACGATCCGCGACTTCGCCCCGCACTTCGCGGCGGTAGGTCTGCGGGTAGGTCCTGCAGTCGCTGCGGCTGCGAAAGTGCAGGCGAAAACGCACACCGTGTGCAAAGGCTAACTCGCCCGACTCGTAGTCCCTGAGGGAGCCCACGACTTCTGGCAGATGACCTGCATCGCCAAGGGTTGGAAGCCGCCACGGGGCGGAAGATCCGCAGCTCCTCTAGACGCGCTTTCGGCTCGCGAGAATCGCGCGCACAAGATCCTCGGGGACCTCCCCTCCTTTCCGGAGGGTCGTTCTCGACGAGCGCCGCGCGGCCAAGACGGATCGTCTCGCGGTAGTTCTCCAGGTAGGCGACGCAGACGGGGCAGCGCCCAAGATGCCGCTCGAACTCCCCGCGCTCCTCCGCCTCTAGCTCCTGGTCGAGGCAGGCACCGAGGAACTCGTTCACCTCCCGGCATGTCATGCGCGTTTGCGTCACGGGGCTTCCTTTGGGCGAAGGTGCGGATCGAGAAGCGTGCGCAGCGCCTGGCGCGCGCGGTGAAGGCGCGTTTTCGCGGCACTGGCGGTGAGGCCCAGGAGGCGCGCAGTCTCCTCCGTGTCGAGCTCCTCGACGTCCCGCAGGATGAGGATGGTCCGGGAGCTCTCAGGAAGCTTATCGATGAGGCCCCGCACGAGCTCACGCAGCTCCCGGCGCTCGAAGGCGCCCTCGGGCCCCTCGCGCCAGGGCACCGCGGGTTTCTCGTGGTGATCCGTCGCCCAGGAATCTCGGCAAGAGGTCGTCGATCGGAGCCTCGGGCTTTCGTCGTCGCGTGCGCAGCTTCATGAGCGCAGCGTTCACCACGATGCGGTGGAGCCAGGTGGAGAGCCGAGCCTCGCCCTCGAACTTTTCGAGCCCGCGGAAGGCGGAGAAGAAGGCGTCCTGCACGGCGTCCCGGGCGTCCTCGTCATGGCGCAAAAGGCGCTTTGCCACCCCGAGAAGGCGGGCGCCGTGGTCTCGCACGAGCTCTTCGAAGGCGGCGCTTTCGCCCGAGCGAAGGCGAGCGAGAAGCGCTGCGTCGCCCGAGCCCTGCGCTGCGTTCGCGGGGGACGCCGGCATTGAGCTCCAGGCTATCACGGCGACGCGTCCCTCCCACGCGCAGAGCGGAAGGCATACACCTTCTCGGCCGCGCGACGGCCGCGCCCAGTTTTCCTTCCTTGGAGCGACTTACTCGATCGGGCTGCGAAATCCGAGGAGCCAATTCACGAGGAAGATCATGACGGGGTTCAGCAGAAAGAAGCGCCACGGCCAGAGCGGGGAGTGGCAGTCGAGGGGGGAGAGCGTTCCGTCGAGGATTTCCGCCGTGGCCTCGGCTGTCTTTGCGCCGAGGATGTCGAGGATGCCCTCGCCGATCTCCGCCGAGGCGCCGGCCGGCGCGCCGTTGTAGGTGTGGTCGAGGAAGAAGTGAACGTTCCCGCGAAAAGATCGAATGAGTCTTAGAAGGTTCCGAATCCTCCCCTTCCGCGGCTCTTCGCGGCCGCCTTGGGCATTGCCGAGCCAGCTCTCAAAGGAAATCCGCGGCAGCTCCTTGTACATGGGATCCACCCAGGCGCCATGGAGCGCGAGGAGCTGCGAGGTTTCAAGGAAACCCCCGTGTGTGTCGTCGCGCAGGTCCTCGCGGTTAACGCCCGGCAAGGCGGCGATCAGCGTCTCGAGATTCTCGCTCCCGCCCGTAAGGCGCGAGAGCATGAGCGAGAAGAGGGAGACCATGCGGATTCCGCGCTGCTTCGAGACCCGCTGGCAGGCCTTTTCGATCGCGACAAAGTGCCTTGGCCCCCCGTGAAAGTTGGAGATGAAGACATCCCGGAAGCCCTGGGCGGAAAGTGTCCTCCCGAGGTCCTCGAGAAAACGCGAGACCGTCGAAGGCCGGAAGGCGAGCGAGCCCGGCTGGGGCACGACGTCCGCGGCGGCGTACACGAAGGGGAGCTTTAGGAAGATGCGGGCCCGGTGGCGCTCGGGGAGAAAGCGCAAGACGCGGTCCGCGAGACCCTCCCCCTCGAGGGCGTCGGCCCCGAGCGGGAGATGCGGCCCGTGCACTTCAAGCGGCGAGCAGGTTGCCAGGACGACGCAGCGCGACCGCTCGAGCTCGTCAAAGGCTCTCTTCGTGAGGCTCTCCCAGCGGATCACGCGGGGTGCAAGGGGTGCTTCCACGGGGCGACCCTAACCGCGTCGCCTTGGCGGCGTCAAGCTTGACCCGGGCCGGCGCTGCGCAATCCTGCGCGCGTGTCATTCCTGCGTTTCCTAGGGCACGAGACGAGATCCCACGAAGGGGCGGGGGATACGGCTACCGTGCGCAGAATCGCGGCCCGGCTTGAGGCCCTCGACCCCGAGCAGGCCCGCTATCTCGCGGCCTTCGCCTACGTCCTTGCGCGTGTCGCGATGGCGGATCTCGAGGTTCCCGAGAGCGAAACGGCGGAGATGGAGCGGATCGTGGCGGAGGTCGGACACCTCCCGGCCGCCGAGGCAGCGCTCGCCGTCGAGATCGCAAAGTCACAGGCCAGGCTTCTCGGCGGAACCGAGAACTATGTCGTCACGCGCGAGTTTCACCGCATCTCGACCCGCGATCAGCGGCTGCGCCTCCTGCGCTGCCTTTTCGCCGTGGCCGCGGCCGACGGCACGATCTCCGCCGCCGAGAGCGCCGAGATCGTGGCGATTGGCGAGGAGCTCGGCTTCGCGCGGGAAGAGGTGATCGCCGAGCGCAGCGCCTTCCGCGATAAGCTCTCGGAGCTTAGGGCAAAGAGCGCCTAAGGCGAGCTAGACCTTCGGGTCGCGCATCCAGCCCGAGGGCTCATCCAGCCGAGCAACCCGCATCCACGCCATGCGCCGGCCCGAGCCGTCGAGTTCGTGGCCGAAGACCACGACGTTGCCCTCATCGTGAGGCTCCGCCCCAAGCACCCGGCGCACGGCCGCAGGATCGACGAGAGCACCCGCGACCTCGATCGGCGTCACGTCGCGCACAAGGGCCAGCATGCGGGCGGTCGCCGCGCTCGGCGTCGGGGCCACGATCGGGATTCCCGGGCTCGCTCGAGAGAGAAGGCGCGCCGCGAGCCCGCCGCGTGACCAGGCGATGACCGCCCGCGCGCGCAGCTCCCGTGCCGTGCGCGCCGCCGCCTCTGCCCCCACCCCGAGCTCCCGGAGGTCCGCGGAGAGGCCCTCCGCACCGCGCAGGGGAGGAGTCCTGCTCTCTTCGGTGTAGGCCACGATGCGCGCCATGATCTCGACCGCCCGCGCAGGATGCGCACCGACCGCCGTCTCTTCGGAGAGCATCACGGCGTCGGTCCCGTCGAGCACCGCGTTCGCGACGTCATTCACCTCGGCCCGGGTCGGAAAGGGTTCGCGCACCATCGACATCAGCATCTGCGTCGCGGTGATGACCGGGCGCCCGCGGCGCCGCGCGGCCTCGATGATGCGCTTTTGCTCCATGGGGACCCGCTCGAACGGGGTCTCGAGAGAGAGATCGCCGCGCGCGACGAGAACCGCATCGGTCGCCTCGAGAATGGCGTCCAGATTGGCGATCGCAGCCGCGGTCTCGATCTTCGCGACGAGCGGCGTCGAGGCGTCCACCTCGCGCAGCGCCCGGCGAACGGCCTTCAGATCGTCGGCGCTGCGGACGTAGGAGACGCCCACGAGATCGACCCCAATCCTCGCCCCGAAGGCGATGGCCTCGATGTCTCCCTCAGCGAGCACGGGGCGACGCAGGAGGCCCCGCGGCACGTTGACGCCCTTCCCCGAGGAAAGCGGCCCCCCGCCCGCCACGCGACAGTGGGCGCCGTCGGGTCCCACGGACAGCACCTCAAGCTGAATGGCGCCGTCGGCGAGAAGCAGCCGATCGCCCGCGCGGACCTCTTCGAAAAAGAGCGCGTCGTCGACGTAGGCCCGGCTTGCGTTCCCGTCGCCAACGCCGGGAAGGAGCGTCAACTCCGCGCCCGTTGCGAGGAGGGTTCCGGGCTCGACGGCTCCGATCCGCACCTTCGGGCCCCGAAGGTCCTGAAGCAGGGCCACGGGGCGCCCTTCGGCCTGCGCCGCCGCGCGCACGAGACGGGCGCGTTCGGCGTGCTCCTCGAAGCGGCCATGGGAGAAGTTAAGGCGCGCGACATTCATGCCCGCACGCACGAGGGCACCAATCGAGTCGGCGCTTGAAGTCGCGGGCCCAAGGGTGCAGACGATTTTCACTCCGCGCGGCGGAGCCGGATTCGCATCGGACGATGACATGCTAAGAAGCTACTCCGCCTGGGAGAACTGGGCGAAGGGCGCGTTGCGCGCGAGAGGGAGAATGGCATGGCCACGAAGAAGAAGGCGACGAGCCGACCCGCGAAGTCCAAGACGAAGCCGAAGCCTGCGGCGAAGGGAGCCGCCCCCCGAAAGGCGAAGGCAGAGCCCGCCGGGAGCGCCGAGGGAGTCGTTTACACGAGTGTCCTGCGCGAGCTCATGGCGAGCCGCCTCGCGCGAGGCTAGTGCGCTCAGCTCCGGATGAGGAGCAGGGTGCGCGGGTCGAGGGAGATGTGGAGCGCGGAGACATCCGGACTCTCGTGGGCCTTTAGCGCCCGGAGCGCAACCGCCCCCTGGGCGGGCTCGAGGGCGAGGACGACGCTCACGGCGTCGCCGACCCGCTCGAGAGCCGGAGGAATCCTCGGAAAGCGATCCTCTGCGCAGGCGACGGAGAGCCAGATCTCGGCATCGAGTTCCCGCGCCAAGGCCTTAAACTCCCGGACCTCGGCGGGCTCGACCGCGCCGAGCTCATATCCCTCAACGATCACGAGGGAGGGCCGCCCCCCAGCCTCGCTTTCGATCTTGATCGCCTCGCGCAGCTTCGCGGCATTGAAGGCATTGGCGGGATAGGAGCGGATGCTGCGACGGCGATCGATCTCCGCACGGGTCGCCGCGACATTCTCGAGGTGGGTCGTCGCCGCGAGGTCGTCGAACACGGTGTTGTAGTAGGCGCGCACGTGGGGAACGCCATCGCGCAGCGAAACGTGGAGCACGTTGTTCCCGCGCAAGAGGTCATCGAGCGCGACGCACACGAGAAACGAGGTCTTTCCAACGCCGTGGCCTGCGAGCACGACGCCCAGGTTCCCCGAGCCGAGGCCGCCGTGGAGGCCCTTTTCGAGCAGGCGGAGCGGGCTCCGCGCGTTCACGAACTTCCGATACATCACCCTTCCCTGCCGAGCGCAGCCGGCGGCGTGCGCAGGCCTAGTCTTCTTCTTTTTTCAGCTTGGAGCCATACTTTTCGATGAGTGCCTTCGTGACCTCGGCGGGAGCCGGCACGTAGCGCGCAAACTCCATGGTGAACTCCGCCTTGCCCTGGGAGACGGAGCGCAGATCCGTCGCATAGCCGAACATCTCCGCGAGGGGGACCTCGGCCTCGACACGGCAGAAGCCGTCCTCCTCGGTCGTCCCCACCACCATACCCCGGCGCTGGAGCACCGTCTTCAGATATTGGCCCTGGAACTCGGTCGGGCCCTCGATCGCGACCTTCATCACGGGCTCGAGAATGATGGGCTTGGCGCGGGGGTAGACTTCCCGGAAGGCGCTTCGGGCGCAGATTTGGAAGGCCATGTCCGAGGAGTCGACGGCGTGGGACTGGCCGTCGTTCACGACCGCGCGAACGCCGATCACGGGGAAGCCGATGAGGCGGCCTTTCGCGATAGCGGTGCGGAAGCCCTTCTCGACCGACGGGATGAACTCGGTCGGGATCGCGCCGCCGCGCACCTCGTTTACGAACTCGAACTCGCCGCCTTCGGCGAGGGGCTCGACGTAGCCGCCCACCTTGGCGTATTGACCGGAGCCTCCGGTCTGCTTCTTGTGCGTATACACAAAGTCCGCGCGCTGCGAGATGGTCTCGCGATAGGCCACCTGCGGGGCACCGGTCGCCACTTCGACCCCGTACTCGCGCTTCATACGCTCGATGTAGACGTCGAGGTGGAGCTCACCCATGCCGGAGATCACCGTCTCCCCGCTCTCGTCGTCGACGCCGGCGTGGAAAGTCGGGTCCTCCCGGGTGAAGCGGCCGAGGGCCTTTCCCATGTTGTCGCTGGAAGAGGAGTCCTTGGGCTTAATCGAGAGCGAGATGACCGGCGCGGGGACGTGCATCGAGCTCATGGCGATCTGCACGGACTCGTCGGTAAAGGTGTCGCCCGAGGCGCAGTCGATGCCGAAGAGCGCGACGATGTCGCCGGCGAGGGACTCCTGGATGTCCTCCATCGAGTCGGCGTGCATGCGCACGAGGCGCCCGACTTTGTGGCGCCGCTTGGTACGGCTGTTGATGATGTTCGAGCCCTTGGCGATGGTGCCCTGGTAGACCCGCAGGTAGGTGAGCTGCCCGTAGCGGCCTTCGTCGAGCTTGAAGGCGAGGGATACGAGCGGCTTCTGAGGGTCGCTTGAGAGCACGATCGGCGCCTCTCGGTTCGACAGGTCGACGCCGGTATTTTCGACGTCGGTCGGACACGGGAGATACTGCGTCACGGCGTCGAGCAGCTTCTGGACGCCCTTATTCTTGTAGGCCGATCCGAGGAAGACGGGGCAGAGCGAGAGCGAGATCGTGCCCTTGCGCACCGCGGCGTGGATCAGGTCCTCGGTCACCTTGCCCTCAAGGATGGCCTCGGTGAGCTCATCCGAGAACATGGAAACCGCATCCAGCATGTTCTCCCGGGCGGCGTTCGCCTCGTCCAGGAGCTGCGGCGGGATTTCCTCCTCCCGGACGTGCTCGCCGTTGTCACCGTCGAAGTAGACGGCCTTCATGGTTACAAGGTCGACAACGCCCTGGTGCTCGGCCTCGAGCCCGATCGGGAGCTGCATCGGGACGGCGTTTAGCTTGAGCTTCTCCCGCAGCTGGTCAATCACCTTAAACGGGTTCGCACCCGAGCGGTCGAGCTTGTTGATGAAGGCAAGGCGGGGGACCTTGTAGCGGCGCATCTGCCGGTCGACGGTCATCGACTGAGACTGGACACCCGCGACGCCGCAGAGCACGAGAATCGCCCCATCGAGGACGCGCAGCGAGCGTTCGACCTCGATCGTAAAGTCCACGTGGCCGGGGGTATCGATGATGTTGATCTGATGATCCTTCCAGGTGCAGTAGGTCGCGGCGGAGGTGATCGTGATGCCGCGCTCCTTCTCGAGCTCCATGAAGTCCATCGTGGCGCCGACGTTGTCCTTCCCCTTCACCTCGTGGATGCGGTGGATTCGCTTCGTGTAATAGAGGATGCGCTCGGTAAGCGTCGTCTTGCCTGAATCGATGTGGGCGCTGATCCCGATATTCCGGATGCGGCTAATGTCCTGGGCCATGAGGCGGGGCAGGTTAACGCATCGGGCCGATCCGGCGACCCCCGCGCTGCTTAGGACTTCTCCTGGGCTTCATTCCAAAGGCGAAGCGTGGAATGAAGGGGAACCCTCGCCCGGCGCCGGCCAAGGAGGGCATCGATCGTCGTATACGCCGCAACAAACGCGGCCTGCACCGAGTCGATCGGGAAGCGCGGATAAGGGATGGGGGGCGAGAGAGGCTCCCCCGCGGCGATCGCTTCCTCGAGGGCGCGCTCTGGCGAATCGGCATAGATGAGGGTTACGAGGTCGGGGCCCCTTCGGCCGGCGGCGCGGCCCCGCACCATTTCCCAATGCCTTGCGCTTCGCGCAAGAAAGGTGCGCTCCTTGCGCGTTTGAAAGAACGCATCCATCGGCGCGGGCGTCCCGCCCCGCAGGGCCTCGGCCATCGCGGCGCCGATGGCAAGGCGCGCAAGCTCGGCGCGCACGGACCTTGCGTGAAGGGGATCGCCCGCTTCGGCGAGTCGGGCGGAGACCTCAAGACCGCGCAGCGTCGTCACGGATTCGTCGAAGGAGTACCTGTGGGCGAGTTCGTGGGCCAAGATGGTTGGGATTGCACCGCGCGAAGTCGCGAGGGAAGTCATCCGCACGATGCGGGTTGGGCCAAAGCCGAGGGTTAAGTACTGGCTCCACGGGCCGGCAAGCCTTGCTTCGAGGCCGCGCCGATAGCCGATCCGCGGCAGCCGCCCGTAGGGTCGCCCGACAAGGGCCTCGAGCTCGGGCCGGAGCCGCTCCGCTTCGCGGCCGAGGGCAGCGGCGTCCTTAAGGAGGGGCGCTTCGATCGACTCCGCCCCGCCGAGAAGGCGCTCGGCCCGCAAAAGGAGCGCCGCGATCCGCTCCTCCCCTCGCGCCTCCTCCCCCTCCGGAGCCAAGGGGCTTAGCCTTCCACCGTAAGAAGTCCCGCCGCACGCATGTGGTGAGCCTCGGCGCGCTCGCGATACGCGTGCTCCCGGCCGAAGACGCACGCCCGCCGGGCGTCGCAGCGCGCCTTGCAAGCGGGTTCCCGAAGCCGTGCGGCAAGACACGCCGCGGTGTCGAAGTGAGCTCCCGCAAGCGCCCCCCCATGGCAGGCATCCGCGCACGGGGCCGGGCAACCTTCGCAGGGCGCAAAGCCCATGAGCTCTGGCGTCGGCACGAGCGTGCGCTCGCAAAGGACGACGGCGCGAAGCGAGAGCCAGGGTCCGAACTCAGGGTGCACGAGGAGGCCGAGGCGACTCGCTGCGCCAAGGCCTGCGGCACGGCCGAGGGCCACAAAGTCCGCGAAGACCCCGCTCCGGCGCTCGGATGCGAAAAGCGCACGGGCTGCGCCGAGCCCAGGCCACGCGGCGCAGGCATCGGCGATTCTGCGCGTGTAGGCATCGAGCGGATCCCGTGTGAACGCAGCCTCCGGGGAACGCTCGAACGCGTCGAAGAGCGCCCGGCCCCCCGCCCCGAGGACGAGCGCGGAGCGCCCCAGCGGAAAAAGGAGTCCCAAGCGAAAGGGCGGAGGAACGAGCGCGTCGTATTGGCTCGCCTCGAGAATCCCGAGGGCGTTAAAGCCCGCCGCGCGAAGAAACGCGCCCAGCCCTCCCGCGACGGGGTCCAAAGTCTCCACGCTTGCGGCCTCTCGCCTCCTCTCTCACTGATCGGAGTCCTCGTCGGATTACGTGAGGGGGTCGCCGACCCGAAGCCCGGCTTCTCCGGGAGCGAGCTTCTTTGCGCCCTCGCCTCTGCGCACGCGTCCTATTCGAAGGCACCCGCCGCGCGCGGCAAGAATCGCTCCTTCGGAATCGATGCTGACGATCGTGCCGGGCGGCTCGGCAGGATGGCCCGCAAGAGGGAGCAGCCTCCCGTCAAAAAGGCGCAGCAGCTCTCCGCGCAGCAGCGCATGGGCCCCCGGCTGCGGATCGCAGCCTCGGATCCAGCGGTCGAGTTCGGCAGCGGGCCTTGCAAAGTCAAGGCGCGCCGCGGCGTCGTCCACGAGCCCCTGAAAGGTTGCCTTCGATTCGTCTTGTGGAGCGGGCTTTGCGCGGCCGGCCGCCACTAGATCCACGGCTTCGACCACGGCTTCAAGACCCAAGGGATAGAGCTTCTGGAAGTAGAGCGTCGCCGCGGTATCTGCCTCTCCGATCGAAACGCCGCCGCGCTGGACCACGATGGGACCCGTGTCGACGCCTGAGTCGGGCTGGAAGACGGTGACGCCCGTTGCTTTCTCGCCCAGCATGATCTGCCAGGCAATCGCCGCGCCGCCGCGGTAGCGCGGGAGGAGCGAGGGGTGAAAGCAGAGCGAGGCCTTCGGCGCCGCATCCAGAATCTCGGGCGGGATAATCACAGTCGTGTAGGGCAGGACATTCAGCTCCGCCCGGAAGGTTCGGTACCTCGCGACGAGTTCCCCAATCGCGACGCCCCCGCGCCGGAAGCGTGCCGGCCGAAGCAGAGGGATGCGGCGGGTTTCGGCTTCCGCTGCGAGGGGATCGGGCCGCCCGCGGTCCGGTGGCACATAGACCGCGACGATCTCATGGCCGGCCTCGGCAAGACGCACAAGCACGTCCTTTCCGAACGGGGCCTGGCCGAAGATCGCGATCCGCACGGGGCTACCCTATCAGAAGCCTCCCCCTTACGTCGTTTCGCTGCGGTCGCCGACCTTGCCACGGGGATGCGCGGGGATGCCGTGGGCCATCGTGTGCGGGGGAATATCCCGGGTCACGACCGAGCGCGTGCCGATCACGCAGTGGTCGCCGATCGAGACGCCGCGCAGCACGGTCACGTCGGCGGTGATCCAGACGTGGTCGCCGAGCGTAATCGGGGCAATCCGCTCCGGGTGTTCGGAGTCGAGGGCGTGCTGGTCTGCGTCGATCAGTCGCGCGCCGGGGCCGATCCAAGCCCGCCGACCGCAGAGGATCGCGCGCTTCGCGGAGATATGGCAGCCGTTCAGCCAGCTCCCGGGACCGAGCGCAATGCGCGCGCCGTTGAACGCCCTTAGGTGATTGGGACCGAGCTCCGTGCGAAGCCACGTGCCCTCCCCGATCTCGATCAACCCGCCGGCTCCAATCACAAAGCGCAGGGCACCCGGTGTGCGTTCGGTAACGACGCCTCGCCCGATCCGCAGCCGCGCGCCCCGGCCGAGCTCATAGTGAGCGACCGCGAGATTCGTGCTCGCCGTGGGATCGATTTCGACACCGGGATGCGCTCTTTGAAGGCGCGCGAGCCGCCACCTATCGACGGCTTGGATCGCGCGCAGCAGATGCGCCGCGAGAGGCTGCAAGTTCTAGCCTTCCGGCAGACCGCCGTCGCGTAGCCGGAAGGTAATGAAGCCGTGGGTGGGATCGTAAGGAGAGAGACCGATCTGGACGCGATCGCCGGGAATCACCCGAATCCGGAAACGGCGCATGCGGCCTGAGAGCTGCGCGGTCACGGTCTGGCCGGTTTCGAGCGTAATCTGGTAGCGCCCTCCACCGAGAATCTTTTCGACCGTCCCGGTCGTTTGAATCAGGTCGTCTCGCGCCAATCAGTGTCTCCGGGCAGGTCCATCCAAGAAGGCTCGTCCAAAAAAGAAGGCCCGGGCTGCCCGCTGCGGCAGCCCGGGCTCACATTCCGACTACCAGTCGCCGCGACCGCCGCCGCCGCCGTAGCCGCCACGGCCACCGCCACCTCCGCCGTAGCCACCACGACCGCCGCCCCCGCCGCCGCCGCCACCGCCGCTGCGACGGTCTTGAGCCTCGGAGACGCGCAGGCTGCGGCCCCCAAAGTCCTTCCCGTCCAGCGCCGAGATGGCGCTACCCGCGCCCTGGTCGTCCATCTCCACAAAGCCGAAGCCGCGGGGACGACCCGTCTCGCGGTCATTGATGAGTGCCACTGAATTGACGGAGCCGTGGCGCGCGAAGAGCTCGCGAACCTCGTCTTCCGTCGCAGAGAAAGGCAGATTGCCGACGTAAAGCTTCTTTGCCAAGGAACCAGTCACTCCACGCCCACCGAGGCGAGCGCAATTTCGGTGGTCCCCGGCCCGGGCCGTCCGGTGCCCGGAGACGCCGATGAATTCCGGTCGGTCAGGAGGAACTTTTGGAATACCTTCTGGACCCTTCCGGGAAAGGCATTCCTAATAGATCACGCTGCGGTGGGATAAACCCAAACACATCGAACCAATCGAGGGACGCCTCTCGGGCGCGAAAGCTAGCACCGAATACTTCAAGAGCCACTAGCGGGAGCACCCACCTCCGCCTCCGTTCTGGGTTTGGGCTCCTCTGGGAGGAAGGCGGCACGCAGGAGGTCCGTTTCTGTGATGAGGCCCACAGGTGCCCCCGCCGGATCCACGACCGGAAGGCAGCCGATCTTATGCCGCAGGAGAAGCTGTGCCGCCTCTTCCAGGGTGGCCTTCGGCGGGACCGTGTAGATCCGGGAGGTCATGACTTCCTCCACGTCGATCGAGCGCAAAAATGCGCGGCGTTCGATCGGTCCAAACTGGAGCACCTTGGTGAGGGAAGCGGCCAGGATGTCCCGGTTGGAGACGATCCCCACCACCCGCCCTTGGTGGAGCACCGGGAGGTGTCGGATCCGGCCAAGCCGCATCACCTGGTCCGCGAAATCCAGCCGGTCGTGTAGGCTCACAGTCACGAAGTCGGTCTGCATGATCTCGGAGACCAGCCGGGTTGCCGCGTCCATGGGCACCTCCCGGGACCTGGGTTTGCAGGGAGCGTGCCGCGGCGGAGAACGCTAAGACGCCGCCCCTGGGTTTTGGCCCTAAAAAACACGGAGAAGGCGAGACAACACGGCACAGGGTGCGGCATTCTCGCCCGCGGTGGCCGGGGGATCCGAGTCGAGAAGGAGGACCAGATGGGTGCGGAGAGCGGGGCTAATGCAAAACCGGTTCGCAAGATCATGGCGGCAACGGACTTCTCTCCCACGTCCGCGGCCGCCGTGGAGTGGGCGACCCTCCTCGCCAAGACGCATGGCGCGGTCGTGGTGATTGTCCATGCGCTCGCCCCGCCGATTCCGCCCGCTGCGAGCCCCGACTTTGTGGCGCTCCCCCCCGACTTTCAGGAGCAGTACCGGCTGGCCGCCACGAAGAACCTCGCCGAGACGGCAGAACGTGTCCGCACCCGCGGCGTTGCGATCTCGACAGACCTTGAGGTGGGCCCTGCCGCGCCTACCGTTCTCGATCTCGCGACAAAGCACTCCGCCGACCTCATCGTGGTCGGGACCCACGGCCTAACCGGGTTCCGGCATCTTCTCCTTGGAAGTACGGCAGAGCGCATCGTCCAGGGGGCGCCGGTCCCCGTGCTGATCGTCCACCCCGGCGACGTCGACAAGCACCGCAGGTTTAAGACCGTTCTCGTCCCGACCGATTTCTCGGCGGATGCCGGGCTCGCGATCGGCGAAGCGCGTCGCGTGCTGCATGCCGCGGAAGACGGAGCGCGGCTCATTCTCCTCCACGCCTACCATCTCCCCGTCGAGTTCACGGCGCTCGGCACAGTGCCTGTCACACCCCGTCTCTTTACCGACGCGGCCGAGCAGGCCCGTGAACAGCTCGAGCAGCTCGCTGCGCCTCTGCGCCGCGACGGGCTGCGCGTCGATGTCCTGGCACGCGAGGGCTACCCGCCGACCATAATCGAGGACGAGGCGCGCGAGGCGGGTGCGGATCTCATTGCCATGGGCACGCATGGGCGAAGCGGCCTCCGTCACTTTCTGCTCGGAAGCACCGCAGAGCGCGTCGTCCAGCACGCCCCCTGCCCGGTGCTGACCGTGCGACGCCCGTCGTAGCCCTGTCTCTCTTGAGGCCCCAATAACGCACCAAGGATTCGGGGCGGAGTCGAAGGAAAGAGCCACCTGGCACTTGAAGTCGTGGCTTGTGTTTGTGCCGCGAAGACCGTGCTCTGGAAAACGCCGACCGGCGTGAGACTGGCGCCGCGGAGCACGCGACGCCAGCAGATCTACCGCGCGAGCGTCCCTCGGTCGCCCCACCTTCGGGGTTGGCGCTCGGCCTCCAATGGGCCCGGAGCCCACGAGCGGCCCTTACCTCACGGGTTCAGACGCCCTTTTGGGCGAACCCAACCCTCGACGCGATGCCACTTCGGCGAGCCCGCGCGAAGCCAGTGCCGCAAACACGTACGCACCGGCGAGCGCGCCGAAGCCCTTCCAGAGGTGCATCCACTCTACGTTTCCGGCTGCAAGCTTCGCGAGGTGACCGGCGGCCAGATAGACGTGGACTGCGGCGATGGCCACTGCGGTGAGTGGGTGCAGGACGATGCGCGGTAAAGGAAGCACGAAGCGGAGTGGCATGACTCATTGGAACAGCTCTACGGTCGCGAACGGCTCGGCCGACCAGGGCCGGAAGCGATTGAGCGTGAACTTCGTCTTCTGCCCGGGCTTCACGTCCACGTGCACGAAGTTGTAATCCTCCTTGGGAGCCTCGCCCTTCCAATACAGATCCGGCGGGTAGCCCTCCGGGACCTTGATGTGCGTCCTACCCGGAAGGATGGGATCCTGTTCCGCGCCTCCGCCACCAAGCAGCAGGTATTTCACGCCGTCCACCTCGTAGAGCTCCGTCGTGTGGACGTGACCATTGAAGACGACGATGTCCAGGTCTTTGGCGTAGGACGCAAGAATCTTGTGGGGATTCTGAGACTCGGGGATGGGGCCCATGCCGGAGCGGGCGAAGGCGGGGTTGTGGAACGCGATGAAGATCTTGCGGGTGCCCGCAGCCTTGGCCTCGTCCAGCCACACCTGGAGCTGCTTCATCTGCTCTTCGTAGGAGGGCCGGGTGGCACCCCAACCCGTGGGATCGCGATAGTCGTACTTGCCGGTCCACAGGAAGATGAAGCGAACGCCGTCGTAATCAAACTTGTAGGTCAGTTGTTTGTCGGAAACTCCGAACTTCTTCAAATAGGGAAAGAAACTCAAGAGACCTTCCACGTCGGTGTCGCCCCACACTTCGTGATTGCCGACCGCGGGGAAAACGCGCCCATCCAGCCCGGCGGCCCGCATCTGCTTGTCCGGGTCTGGCAACTGCTTCAATACCTCCTCGTTCACCAGTTTCCAGTAAGGGCTGTCGGAGGGTTTGTTGCCCTGCTTCCCCCACCAAACGAGGTCCCCGGTGCTGAGAACAAACTTGGCTTGCCCGCTCTTCACATCTTTCACGATTTCGCGGGTAACCCAGTCGCCGCCTTCCAGCCGGAACATCGTGTGCCGGACGCCCGGCATTAGTTTCACGTCCTCAACCGAGGCTTCCGTCACCCAGCCCTTGTCCACGGTCAGCGTGGTCACTTCGCTTGCCGTCATGAATGGCATGACGATCTGCACCAGCTCGTTGGTGGACGAGTCATAGATCAGCTTGACATTCTTCTTGACGACCTCGGCAGCGACTTTCTCGGGAAGCACGAGCTCAAACATGTCCACCATGAGTTCGCGAGCTTCCGCTTTCTGGTCCTTTTTGTACGGGAGGTACATCATGGATCGTGAGTCGCCGTACACGTCAAACGAAAAACCGGGCCCGGCCTCTTCTGCTGCCTTGACCTTCTCATCCGCCGCGGGGTTTTTTGCGCATCCGGCCAACACAAGTGCAGCAATGGCTCCGACGAGCACGACGCAGGACGACTTTGCTCTCAGCCGCACCCCAAGTTCCATTTTCCACCTCCTCCTTGGGCAACCGTCACATCACTCCGGAGAGAGGGGCTCGCTAGGGCGAGTCCCTTCCCACCGAGGTTCACCCTGGAGAGACGCAGCGCCTACAGAGCGAGTGGGGATAGCGCCCTCCAAGATCGGTGTTCCACAAAAGCAAGCAGCGTGCCTAGATCCCGAGAGCCAAAAGACGCGACATCGAAGTGTCTCAGAAGCCCGAGTTGAGGCACCGCGATGGGAGACGCTGAATTCAACGACAAAATGGCGCAGGCAAACGAGGATGACTGCGGTGCTCTGCCTCAATAAGTTGTGACTGAGCCCGAAGGAGTGCGTGAGTGACGGCCGGCCGCCTCGGACAAATGCGCCCGCAGGAGCGAGGCTCATCGATAAATCAGCATTGCAACCCGGGCAGCAAGGAGTTTCGCCAGAAACTTGAGGGGGAAAGTCGGGTAACTAGGAACGTCACTCGGAACATCACCGTTCTCGGGCCTGAACTTTGTGCAAATACGCATCTGCAAGGGCAAGACGTCTCCTTGAAATCGAACTCGATACATCGAAACCCAATGTCTCGCGTCATCGAATTTCATGACCATGGCTGAATTGCAGCAGGTGGCGACGACTCGGTTTGTTGCCGATTTTTCTCGAATCTTGTGGTTCTTCAAGAGTGCGGCTCCCCTTGAACACTTAACGCGATCCTTCCGATAGAGGATGTATGCGGTCCCGCCATCGGGATCTTGAACGGGACGTGCATTCGGTAACAATCCAATTTGACGGGAGCCTTCCTGGCAATCGTCGCAGTAGCAGACAACGCTTGCAATAGGAGCACCGATCGCTTCGAATTCGACGTTTCTGCAGGAGCACCGAGCAGTCCTGTGGTTTTTCAGCATTTCAGACATCAGCTACTCCCGTGAAGCGGCCCTCTTGGACTGAAGCCACGGCCTAGCGCGTGGCGTTCGTTGAGAAGTTGAGTTGCCTGCTGCAACTTGGATCAAAGCAACGAAGGATGCCAGACTGATCAGCCACCACGGATTGGGCAAGCGCCAAGAAGCGATTAGGAGCAGATAACGTGCCGAGAGGCCCAGCACGTTCACTCTAGGAAACGACAACGCCCGAGCTCGCGTCGCAAGCGCGGAGTCCGCGCACTAAACTTTCCCTTGGGGGGTTCGCCGGCCGCGGGGTGATCCGCTCCGCCCCGCTGGGTCCCGCCCTCGCCATCGGAGCGTCGCGGCCGCCGATGGCCCATCGAACGGGAGGGTAGAGCTTGAAAGCGAAGCCTCCGGGTGCACGGCGCAGAACGAGCAAACGAACCGAGCTCCGACGTGCCGCGGCACAAACGACGCGCCGGCTCGCGAATGAAGCCGCCAAGCGGCAGTGGCGGCTGGGCCTCACTGCCAAGTTCGACCGCATGTGGAACCGCATGACAAGTTTCGCGTGAAGCTAGGAGCGGCACGATTCCGTGATCTCATGGCCGACGTGCCCGACGCGCTCGCAGAAGTGGGAACCGTCGGTCACCCCAGCCTCGCGGAGTTTTCTCTCCTCCTCGAGGACGACTTCCGCGCGTTCCTGGACGACATCACCGAAGCCCTCGACGCCGAGAGCATCCGGGAACACTCTCGGCGAAATGGATCGACGTCGTGTGCGAGCGCACGAGGACGAAGACAGCTGGGCCGGAAGGGCTCGCGTGAAGGAGCCGACGTCTCGTTGTTTTTCGTGCCGCCATTTCCTTTGAGCCCGGAGTCTGCACCCTCCACAGGCACTGTGGCTTTCATCGTACGATATGCGTGCGCGTGTGCATTAGAATCGCAGGAGTGCGAGCCCGTCATCCATCTATGGAGGGTTCGCTCTCGAACGTTCACCCCGGCCACGATTCCTTCTTCGAATCACCGTGCGCTGCAGACCACAAGGACGCTACGCCCAAGCGGCTTGACCTTGCCGCCCTGCGCGAGCTCAATGCATGTCGACTTCGGCGGTCCACACGCTTGCCCTTCTACAATTGACCCCGCACCCGTTTGCGTGATAGACGAGGCCTGTCTGGGGACACGGTGCGAACGAACCCCCTCGCGCGGTCCATTCCTTCGGACGACGGCCAACTACCGCCGCCCCGCGGCCCTCCCCGAACCCGGTTTCGCCCATCGATAGCCCGCAGTTTCCCATCGCTCAACGGAGAGGGCGCGCAGAGCGGTGCGGGCTGGCCCTCGCATCTCAAACACATCCCAGGAGAGTTGCGATGTCACTCATGACGAGGCAGGAGCTAACACTCCGTGCAGAGCGGCTCAGCACCTTCGAGGCCGCGGCCCGGCGGGTCGCCGAGCGAGCGGTCAGCCAGAAGGAGAAGTTCCGCTGGGTCGTCTATCAGACTATGTTCGGCGATATCACGACGATGAGCTACGTGTCGCGGGCCGAGGGCTGGGCAGAGATCGAAGCGGAAGCCGAAGAGCCGATCGACGCTTTCGTGCGGCGGCTGCTGGGGGAAAAGGAGGGCCAGCGGGCTCTTGAGGAGATCCGCTCCGCCGTGGAGCGCGCGCAGCAGACTGTTTCCATCGAACGCCCGGAGCTCAGCTACCCACGCGAACCGACGGGACGCCCCGCTCCCTTTGCCATGGTGACGCTGATCCGTGTTCGGCCGGGCGGCAATGACGCCGTCGAGGAGCTCATTCGCAAGGTCGCCGAGGCAATCCCGAAGGTGGACGAGCCCGCGCGCGTGGTTGTCCGCCAGACGATCGTCGGGAACCTCCGAGAGTACGCCGCGATCCGACCTCTCCAGAGCCTGAAGGAGCTCGGCGCCCACCGCACGCCCGCGGATCTGCTGACTCGCGCCTTCGGCGCCGCCGAAGGGGGACTCATCTTCCGCAGCGGCAACGAAGCGATCGAGCACATCGAGCGGCGGATCGTCGCCTATCGCCAGGATCTCTCGAACCCGCGCTGATCCCACGTCGCAATCGATCGGGCGTGCGGGCGCCCGATCGATTCCTCCCCGGTCCTGGTCGCAACGAAGCTCGACACCGAGAACGGCGAGGCTTGGCGCAAACGCCACCTCGAGTGGATGCCGGTCCCGGGGCGCTCAGCTCGATAGGGACGTGAAGAATCGATGGAAGGAAAAGCCGGCCATCGTCAGCTGCAGAAACAGCAGAAGAGAGACCAAGCGTTGCCAAGGCCAAGGAGGACTACCGCTGGCGCCTCGATGGGCAGCATGACGAGAGGTCAGTCCTTCCCAGCAGAGGCCACCTCCGCTGCTCAGTTCCAATCCTGCCTGTCCGGCCCGCCGTCTGAGCAGCGACTAGGTACCATCCGACCACCTCTGAGGGGTAAGCGCTTTTCTCAGAAGAGACCCGGGATTGGAGGTTCGACAGACTGCTGACGAGGGATGGCCTCTTCGGGTGATGAGGAGCCGACCTTGGTCTGCGGTGAAATGCGGGAAACTGAGGCGCCATCATGACAAAAGCAGCAGCCAAGACGGGATCGGGTCCGACGACGATGGTCGCCATCGAGCAAAACTTTCCTAAGCGTCAGCGCATCATCGCCGATGATCTGGCTTACCGGATCCTGCCTTTCAACGCGAGGGCCTTCGTGTGGCTGATGCGACCTGCGTGGGCCAGGGATTGGATGGTCAGGGTGACCGACAAGACCTTTCCCGGCATCTGGGGCGGTATGATGTGCCGGAAGCGGTACATCGACGAGACGCTGATCGAGTTGGTCGGCCAGATTGACGCCGTGGTCAACCTGGGTGCGGGCTTCGACACTCGGGCATACCGGCTACCCGCTCTGGCCGACATGCGGGTTTGGGAGGTCGATCAATCGGAGAACATCGAGCCCAAGCGGGTCCGGCTGCAGAAGCTGTTCGGAGCGATCCCAGCCCACGTCACGCTCGTGTCGATCAACTTCGACCGCGACGATCTGGACGCCGTGCTGGCATCGCACGGCTACTCGGCGAACAAGCGGACTTTCTTCATCTGGGAGGCGGTCACACAGTACCTGACCGAGACCGGGATTAGGACGACCTTTGACTTCCTGGCCAAGGCCGCGCGTGGTAGCCGCCTGGTCCTTACATGCGTCCGCAAGGATTTCCTCGACGGTCAAGTCATGTACGGCCAGGAGGGCCTCTACAAGAGGTACGTCGTGAGGGAAAAGATCTGGATCTTTGGCTTAGATCCCGAAACTGTGGCGGACTTCCTCGGTGCGTATGGCTGGCGCGTGGTCGAGCACCTTGATTACGAGGAACTGGCTGAGCGGTATGTGAAGCCGACTGGCCGGGAGCTTACCTCCACACCGATCGAGCGAATGGTCTATGCCGAGAGGCTTTAGGCGACTGCGGGCTCTCCATAAGGGGCTTGTCGTCGATCCGCGCGACGTTTCTCCTCGATAAACTTAGAGTTGGCGCGTTCCATGGCACCGACCTCGAACGGATTCTTCGCTCCAGCGGAATCGATACCGTCGTGGTCCCCGAGATTGCTACCAATCTGTGTTGCGAGACGACCGCAAGGGACGCGGTCCAAGTCTTTCCCCGCGAACGGGCGTCCTATCTCGACCCGACACAATCCGGTTGACTGCACGACCTCATCATCCGGCTTGGGAGGGAGGGCGAGACTCGGTACCTGGCCGGGAGCTAGGCCGCGCGCTGAAAGAGCCAGACTCCGGCGAGGACCAGTCCGATGCCGGCGATCCGCCAGGGGTCGAAGGCTTGGGCTTGATAGCCGCCGAAGCCGATCGCATCGGCGAGGGTCGCGACGATCATCTGGCCAGCGATCATGCAGACGAAAAGGAGCGCCGCACCGAGGATCGGCGCTAGCCACAGCGTGCCAACGACGAAGATCACGCCGATCGTCCCGGCGAGCCAGAGATACCAGGGCATTGACAGCGCGGCGCCCCAAGAGACGCTCTGTCGCATCGAAAGGAACAGGACAACAACCATGGCGAAGCTGACACAAATCGAAACGACGCCGGCGCCGAACGGATTGCCCAGACGCCGGGCGACCTCCGCATTGAGACCGGGCTGAAGCGCCAGCACGCCACCGATCGCGATGGCGGCGAGGACGAAGGGGAGTTTGGGCAATGGCTGAACCCTCGTATCTGCGCGAGCGCATGCCAACGACTCCTGCTGTTGCTAGCCGCTTGAGGTTCTGTTCGCCATAGCCAAGTTGATCGAGGATCTCCGCGTTGTGTTCGCGGATAAGCGAGTCTCGGCGTAAAAGGAAGCCCCCCGTATCGTCCGCTTCTTGAGGAGAGTCCTCTCCCAGGGGCTCGTCAATCGCTTCGTGGCCCTCCGCATCTTCCTCAGATCCGCTTCTACCAACGCTGGTGCGACTGGGTTCTTTCGGTGCCGGTTCTTGCGACGGACCTCCTTCGAGAGCCTTGTCAGCCCCCATCTGCAGGGCGCGCAGTGAGGTGAACAGCTGAGCGTCGGGGTCGGTGACCGCGATTCTCTGGAGCATCTCGCGCGGGGCAGGACGCAGCGGGACGGTCCGGTCACGGTGGTGCTTCGGGCTCGAGCTCTCCGTATGCGCCAACCTTGGGGTGGGGGTGGGGACTCGCTCCCCAGGCAGGGCTTAGCTCCGATCCCCCGACGCCCCGCCCTGTTCCGCGACAACGCCCGGGCCGACCTGCCGGGCGTCCATGAGCATGGTCGCGCTCCGCATCGGCTGGTACTTTCGGGCGCCGGCCCCAACCATAGTCAGGGGAACTAGGGAGAATCCTTGGCACAGTGTGCCGTGATTTGTCACCCGGTAGTCGGGCCTAGGGTTGGGGTGGGGAGTCGCTGTAAGCCTGCGAGTTAGTCAATGAAACACAGGCACGGTGGAGCGCGGAGAGGTGCCGGAGTCCGGTTGAACGGGCCTGACTCGAAATCAGGTGTACCCGCAAGGGTACCGGGGGTTCGAATCCCTCCCTCTCCGCCAACAATTCCGAGCACTTACCTCTAGTCGCGCAGGGAGAATTTTGGGCCAGATTGAGGGGCGCGATTGCGACATTTCCCCACCGTTTCCCCAAGAGGCGCCGGCGCCACTAGTCGTGCGGCGGAAGGCCGCTGTGCCCCTTGAACGATGGCAAAGCACAACCAGACCGAACTCAATTGGTGGCGCGCTTGGATCAGCAGACACCCCGTGCTCTTGGGGGTCGGCGCGCTTGCCGTGGTCGTCTCGGGCGCGCTTCAGCTGATTATCGGGTTCGGGACAGCAATTTCGATGGTCCGGTCGTGCGTAGGTCATGACCCCTTTCAAGTGGCGACACACAGTGGGATCATTTCTGTCTATCCAGGGAAGCTCGTCTATACCTACAATTCCCTACTTGGCCGCACACTCGCTCCCGTCGGGGTTGCGCTCGACGTCGATGTCCGGAATCTACTGGACAAGCCAACAAAGATTTTTCACTATGCGGTTGACGCCGACATCGACGGCAAGTGGCGGCGGCTCTCCGTTCTGCCGGCCCTCGGCCCTCGGAGCGTCTACTGGGTTTTGAGCGACGATTTGAGTAATTGTGTCAATCTTGACTTCACAACAAACTCCTTTGACATCTTGATTCATGATAAGTCGGTGGCATCCGGAGAGTCGGTACGCGGTTGGATCTTCCTCGAATGGCCGCCCGATCTTCGGCGATCGGATAAACCGCCTACGATCGGCAAGATTCGAATCGAACTCGGAGACGCGTGGGGTTTGAAACAAAGGACCGAGCTTCCCATGATTGATTGGAGGAACGCACTCCAAGAGGAAGGGGAGGTCGGGGGAGAGTTTCACATTCCTCCCGGAGCGCCGCGCGAGGATCTTCGTGGGCTGGCAGTCATGCCAAGGATCGATCTGCTGCATTCCTCCTTACCTGTACCCCCGAAGTGAGTTCCAGCCCGCGCGCCGTCCCGGGCGGCGATGAACTCCGCGAGCGCTTGGGGTGTGACGGCGCTAGCGAGGGGTCGAGCCCGCGCCCACGTTGAAGGCTTCGAGCCGCCCGGCGAGAATGAAGCGGCGCACGGCATGGACGCTGCGCCCGAGTCGCCGGGCTGCGGCGGCAACGCTGATCGGCGGACCCCCCATCGCGCGCGCAGTCTACACCCGGCGGCCGATCATTCGTCGCAAGTCTTTGCGCGGGCGGGGCGGCGGACTTATCTAGGCGCGCGGGAGGTGACGACCATGGGCGTCAAGTCGATCGACGAGCTTTTCGGGCCGGCGAAATTCTCCGCTCTCTTTGCACCGGGCGACGAGATCGAGCGCCTATGGTGCGCGCTCCGAGCGCTTCGGATCTCGCTCGGGCCCGAAGGCTTCGCCGAGCTTCTCGCCGACGCGGCCGCGTCGATCGACGACGGGCTCGCCCCGGCCGAGGCGGTTGCGGGAGTGCTCGCGCAGTACTGAGGGGCGTCGACGGCGGAGACAAGCTCGGGGGCGCCGTGATCGAGCACCACTCGGGCGCGCTGTATCGACCGTTCGCTCACGTTTAAGAGATTTGCCGCCTCGGCTTGGGTAGGTCCCGCCATTTGGCGGGACCACTGATTCACCCCGGGCGACAATCTCGCGATCTCGGCCGCGACCATCTCCCGTTGCGTCTCGTTCAAGTGTCGGCGGTGAAGATTGAGCCCGCCCGGGTAGTAAGGCTCCGGGCCCCCGCCGATCGTCGCTCTCGGCGCACCCTCGAAAGCCACCCTCGGGCGCTCCGGGCTCAAGTCACGTGGGAGAGCGCTGTGCCGGTCGTCGTGACTCGGTAGGCGCTCGCGCTGAACGTCGCGACCGAGACGCGCGGCGCGATCGTGCGGATAGTGGAAGACGCCGGC
>Ga0116216_10000326_pt1 | contig 40951 bp, 35 predicted proteins | sample Sb_taG_11_FD_89696 | JGI IMG/M metagenome (GOLD analysis project Ga0116216, IMG submission 89696) | Peat soil microbial communities from Weissenstadt, Germany - Sb_50d_3_AS metaG | ecosystem: Environmental > Terrestrial > Soil > Wetlands > Peat | place: Germany: Weissenstadt | collected 2010-09-21
CGACGTGGACGCCGGACTAGTCCCTCCGGCCTGATGAAGGTCCACCTCGGAAAGTTAGCCAGAAGCAGTTTGCAAGGGGCGCCGACGTCGACGGCGCCCCTTGCGCGTTTCGGGCGGGGGCGGGTGCGGTTGGCTGGGGTGCCGCGCCGGCGCGCCAACCGCCCGCGACCACAGTCCCAACGCCGCGACGACCAGTCCCGAGCGCCGGCGACCGCCCCCACCTGCACCGCCTGGTCCCCAACTCGCCACCGCCCGCCCTCTACTCTTGGCGCATGTGTCGAAACATCCGAACCCTCTACAACTTTGACCCGCCGGCGGCGGACGAGGAGGTGCGCGCCTCCGCGATCCAATACGTCCGCAAGATCAGCGGCTTCAACAAGCCCTCGCGCGCCAACGCCGAGGCGTTCGAGCGGGCGATCGACGCGGTGGCCGCGGCGTCGGCGCAGCTGCTCCGCGAGCTGGAGACCTCAGCGCCACCGAAGGACCGCGAGATCGAGGCCGCGAAGGCCCGGGCGCGAGCCGCGCAGCGCTACGCCGCTTAGCTGGGGCTCTCCCTCGCGGGCCGTGCAGCCGGATGACTCGCGCGCGGCCCCCCCGTGGCGAGGCCGGACGCCGAGCGGGCCGCTGGCGCGAGGCGCTGTGTATCCCGGCGCCCTATGCCGCCAGGTACTGGCGCCAAGCCGCCGGGATCGTCGGGCTCGCCACCTGGATGAAGACGTGCGGGCTGGGCGTGCGCGGCTGCTTGAGCAGGCTCATCCCGGCGTGGTGCGGTAATGCGTTGCCCTTGCGCCGGTTGCACGGCGCGCACGAGGCGACGATGTTCTCCCAGTTCGAGGTCCCGCCCTTGGAGCGCGGCACCACATGGTCGACGGTGAGGTTGGAACGCGAGCCGCAGTACTGGCAGGTCCAGTCGTCCCGGGCGAACACGGCGCGGCGGGTGATCTTGCGGCGGTGGGTGTCGCGCGGAATGCGGACGTAGGTGACGAGCCGGATCACGACCGGGCGGGCGATCGTGCAGCTCGCGGAGTGGAGCTCCATCTCGGCGCGCTCGACCATCTCCGCTCGCTCCTTGAGCAGCAGCACGACGGCGCGGCGAACCGTGCACACGTTGATCGGTTCGTACGTCGCGTTCAATACGAGCACCCGGCCAACCTCACGCCCGCGCCGCTGGTGCTCTGGAGACGGCGCGGACCAGACTGGGCCTGCTACTGAGGAGGCCATGGTGGCGCCAGTTTAGCGATGGGCCAAGCGGCGCCAGCCACCGTCAACCAGCCGGAAACGACCCGAGGACACGGAGGACCTCGACGTCTGCGCGCATCGCTTCGAGCGCCTCGGCGACGTGAGGCTCGGCGTCGTGGCCCTCGAGGTCGGCGAAGAACATGTAGCGCCCCAACCCCTGCTTGCGCGGCCGGGACTCGATCCGGGTCAGGTTGACCTCGCGGCTCGCGAATTCAAGCAGGCAGCTGACGAGCCACCCCGGCGCCTCCGAGCCGACGCCCCAGAACACGATCGCGGTCTTCCAGGGACCGAGCACCGGCGCCCGGTCATCGGGCCCCCCGGGCTCAGCGCCGGCGGGTCCGAGCCACGCGAACCGGGTCTCGTTATCCGACACATCCTCGATCCCGGCGCGGAGCACATGGCACCCGTAGCGCTCGGCCGCGACCCGCGTCCCGATCGCCGCCCACCGGCCGTCGTGCTCGGCCACCATCCTCACGGCGTCGGCGGTCGAGCTGCCCGAGAGAACCGTCGCGCCGGCGAGCCGGGCGCGAATGAACCGCCCGCACTGCGCGTTGGCCTGAGGATGGGAGACGACGACCTCGATGTCGCTCAGCTCGAGCTCGGCGCGCGCGATCAGGCAGTGGCGGATGGGATGGACGACCTCGCCGAGGATCCTCACGTCTTCGGTCTCCATCGCCAGTGCGTCGAGCGTGGCGTTGACAGACCCCTCGAGCGAGTTCTCGATCGGGACCAGGGCCCGTTCGACGAGACCTTCGTGGACTGCCATCACGGTGTCGTAGATGGTGGGGAACGAGACCAGCTCGAGCTCGGCGCCGCCCGCCGCATCGATCAGCGCTTCGTGGGTGAACGTGCCCTCGGGGCCGAGGTATCCGGCGCGGATCACGGACAACGCCTGTGAGCGCTACGTCGCCGCCGGCCGCCCGCCGTCGCCCCCCAGCGCGAGCCGGATCGCCTCATCCTCCTCGGGCGAGAGCTCGAGCTCGGGCTGGCCGTTGCGGACCTGCTTGGCGTACAGGCGCGCCTGGTCGCGGTGGTGGATCGAGGACAGGATCACGCCAGACCGGGTCGCGTCGAGCAGGGCGATCGAAGTCGACTGGCGGCCCGACATCTCGCCGTAGGCGTCGTAGCGGACCAGCGCACGGTAGGCCATGGCGCCGTCCAGACGGTGCTCCGTGGTAGCTACGCGGTCGTCGAGTCGAGCGGCGGCATCCTGGACGTAGTCCGAGAGGGCCTCGAACTGGGACTGGAGCGCCGCGGCGTGGGCGACGAGGTCCTGGCGCCCGTCCCCCAGCACGGTCTTCTGGTCCTTGCGGACGCGCCGGAGCCTGAAGGCCAGGACGATGCAGAACAGCAGCGAGACCACGGCGACCGCGCCAGCGGCCATCGCAACGATCCCAGCTGTGCTGGTCAGGTCGTGCACCCGCGAAAGAATAGGCGGATCTACGGTGGCGGCGAGGCGCCGGCGCGGGTGGGGCGGCGCTGGGTCTGCGGTACGGCGAGGCCCGGCGCGGGTGGGGCGGCGCTGGGTCTGCGGTGCGGCGAGGCGCCGGCGCGGGTGGGGCGGCGCTGGGTTTGCGGCGCGTGCGTAGTAGGGGGTGGGCACCATCGCCGGGAGGCGATTGCGGTATCGCGCGCCACCACTACGTCGAAAATCGACCGCGCGGGACCCTCCGTTCAGAGGTGGGGTCGATCGTGGCGCCATAGCGCATCGAAAGCGCGACGCGCCTGATCGGCCTCACCGCGAGGCAGATTTTGTCGGTCGCAAAGAGCGCCGCGGGCCGAGAGTCGACCGGCCCGGCGCCGACACCGGCGCCCACGGCCGGCCCGCGCCGGCGCCTACTGGAACGTGATCGGGAACGACAGCGTGTTGTTCGAGGTGTTCTTCTCGCCGGGGACGGGCTCGATCGTGGCGTCGACGGTGTAGGTCGCCGGGCTCGGCGCGGACGCGAGCGTGACCTGACAGGTGGTCGTCTCGCCGGCGGTGGTCTGCGCGACGACCTTCTGGCCGCTGTCGGTCGTGCCGCTCACGGTCACCTTGCAGACGACGTTGGTCTCGGTGTTCTGACCAGTGTTGGTGAAGTTGAGGACGAACGTCGGCGGCGGGCTGGCCGGGAGCGTGTTCGTCGATCCCGTCTGGAGCTGGGTTCCGCCGACGCTGACCGAGTTCAGAGCGTGGCCGTGGAGCCCAGGGGCGAGCTTGCCGGTCCCCTCCGTGGACTTGGCGCCGAGCTTGGTGGCCACGACCGCCGGTTGCAGCCAGCCGAGGTCGTTGACGAACTGCCCGCTGGCGATCGACTCGCCGGTGGCGCCGCCGACGGCGATGCCGGCGCTGTGCAGCGCGTTTGCGATCAGCGGCGTCGTGTAGTCCTTGTAGACGACATCCGAGGCGTAGAGCCGGGCCATCTGCGCTGCGATCGACTCGATCGCGTCCTTGCTGGTCGCGGTTCCCAGGGCCGGCTGGATCTGGCTGGCGACGTTGGTGATCGCGTCGCGTCGCATCTTGAGGGCCAGCACGAGGTTGGTCTGCGCCGCCTTCATCTCGCTGGGAACGCTCAGGTTCTGGGCATCGCCGAACTGTTTCTGGGCGGTATTCCGCGCCTCGTCGATCGAGTTCTGCAGGCCGCTGACGTTGCCGGCGGCGCCGGCGCCGAGGAGCTTGAAGAAGTTCGCGCCGGTCTCGTTGGACTGCTGAATCAGCGACGAGACGTTGTTGGTGTAGTCCTTGAGGGCGCTATTGCGCGAGCTGATCTGGCAGCTGTGGACGCCGAGCACGATCAGGATCAGCACCACCAGCAGCACCCCGGCGGCAACGGCGCGGCGGACCTGAATCGCCTGCTGCTGGTTGGGGGGCCGACGGCCACTGCCGGAGGGACGACGTCTACGCGGGGCTGTTTGCGTAGCGGTACGAGGCTCATCAGCCTCGTCGAAGAACGACAAGCTTCTCGCTCCTTGAGGGTTTGTTAAATCCTCAGTATGACCGCCAGGACGGCTGGATAAGCAGGTCTTGGCTGCAAACGCGCGCGCACCTGCGCCGGCGCCCACGCGATCTCGCAGGGACCGGCCTGGCGACGTGGAAAAGGCGGTGAATGGGCCCAAGCCAGCTGCCAACCGCGCGCCTGCACACGGACGAGGACCCGCACAACGCTCCGACCGCGCCCCGTGGACCCCGGCGTCGCACCCGCGAGCCCCCGCTGGTGCTGGAGCGCTACCGCCTTGACCGACGTCTGGGCACCGGCGGCTTCGGCACCGTCTGGCTGGCCCGGGACGAACGGCTCGAGCGCGATGTAGCGGTCAAGATCCTGCCCCGGGAGCGGGTCGTTGGCGGCCGCTTCGAGCGCGAGGCGCGGGCCGCCGCCCGGCTGTCGCATCCGGGCATCGTCACGCTGTACGAAGCCGCGGTCGACGACGACGGCGGCTATCTCGTGTCCGAGCTGGTGCGTGGCGAGACGCTGGGCCAGATGCTCGACGCCGGGCGCCTGTCGGACCACGACATCGCGCAGGTCGCGATCGTCATGTGCGACGCGCTTGCCCACGCCCACGCCCACGGGATCGTCCACCGTGACGTCAAGCCGTCGAACGTGCTGATGCCGGAGCACCCCGCGAGTCCGTCGCAGCTGGCGAAACTGACCGACTTCGGGGTGGCCAGGGTGATCGGAGGTGCCACGCTGACACGGACCGGCGACGTGGTCGGCACGGCGGCCTACATGGCGCCGGAGCAGGCCGAGGGGCTGCAGGTGGGTGCCACCGCCGACGTGTATTCCCTCGCGCTCGTTACCTACGAGGCGCTCACCGGGGTCAACCCCGTGCGCACCGGCACCGCCGCCCAGCGCGCGCGGCGACTGGGAGCGCATCTGCCGCCCCTGCGCCGCCAGCGGCGTGACCTTCCGCAAGGACTCGGCCGCGCCGTGGACCTGGCCCTGCGCCCTCGCCCCCGGGAGCGCGGCAGCCTCCAGGAACTGCGCGCGGCGCTCGTCGATGCCCTTCCGACGCTGGCCGACACGCCCGGGGTGGTGACCAGCCCTTGGCCCCGCATCACGCACGACCCGGCAACCGGCGATCACGAGATCGACGTCGCGCGCTGGTCGGACGCCGCCGTCGCGGCAGCCGCTCCGCGGGCCGCGACTGCCGACGAAGGCGACGACCATGGGGCCGCCGAGCTGGCCCCGGCATGGCCCGAGCGCGGGCTCGCCGGCGCCACGACCGCCGCGCTGACCTGGTGGCTGAGCGCGAACGTGCTCGCGCATCCGCTGATCGCACCGGCCGCGGCTGCGCTGATGGCGGCGGTGATCGTGGCCGCGCTGCCGCGGATCGGATGGCTCGTGACGACGGGGTCCCTGGTGGTGGCAACCGCCGCGCAGCAGCGGCCCGGCGGGGCGGTGGTGATCGCGCTCGGGGCGGTCGTCCCGATCTTCCTGATGCCGCGGCGGGGCACGGCGTGGAGCCTCGCGGCGGGGGCGCCCGCGCTGGCGCTGATCGGCCTCGGCGGGGCCTGGCCCGCGCTCGCCGCTCGCGCGGGAACGGCCTGGCGCCGGGCGGCGCTCGGGGCCACCGGCTGGATCTGGATCGTCCTGACCGTCCCGCTCGCTGGTACGAGCGCGTACCTGAGCCGGCTGCCCGGCGCGCCACCCCCGCACATCTGGAGCGCATCGCTCAGCCAGACGGTGACCGTCGTCCTCCGGCCGATCCTCAGCTCGGGCGCGCTGGCCGCCGCGCCCGTCTGGGCGGTGGCGGCTGTGACGCTGCCGTGGCTCGTAAGGAATCGCTCGTTGACGCTCGATACAGTGTTCGTCGTCGTTTGGTCGGCCACGCTGGTTTTTGCGACCGGCGCCGCGATCTCGATCGTGCACGCCGGGACCGCGCAACCGACCGAGCGAACGGCCTTAATCGGTGCGTTCGCGGGTGCGCTGATCGCGCTTGCTCCAAGCTTGCGCGAACGGTTGCGCACCGGCCGCGATCCCGCCGGAGTTTCGTAGCATGGGAGCGCCCTGCGGGGCAGCTCATGAGTGTCCTCAGAAGCCTTGAAAGCAAGATCGCCGGCCTAGTCGAAGGCACCTTCAGCCGTGCCTTCCGCTCCGAGGTGCGCCCGGTCGAGATCGCCCGCAAGCTCGCCCGCGAGATGGAGGAGCACAAGTCGCTGTCGGTCTCCCGGACGTACGTCCCGAACGAGTACAGGGTCTTCCTCTCCCCGCGTGACCGGGAGCGGTTCGCGGACTACGAAGATGCACTGGCGACCGAGCTCGCCGGTTATCTGCTCGAGTATGCCCGCCGCGAACGGCTCGCTCTGATGGCGCGCCCCGTGATCGAGTTCGAGACCGACGATCGGCTGGGGCTGGGGGAGTTCGGGATCCAGACTGGTCCGATCCAGGCGCCGCAGGATTCGCCGGCGGAGCCGATCCAAGTGCCGGGCGAACAGGCGCAGTCGGGGAGGACGATGGTCTATAGCGCCGCCGGGCGAGTCGCCGAGCCGCTCGAGGAGCGGGCGCGCTCCCGCGCGCAGACGGCGCTGCTGTTGTTCGACGGGAAGCGACTGGTGGTGGGCCCGACAGGCGCGACGCTCGGGCGCAGTCGGCAGTGCGACGTGGTACTCAACGATCCCAACGTATCGCGCCAACACGCGGAGATCCGTCCTCGCGGCGGATCGTGGGTGCTGAGCGACCTGGGCTCGACGAACGGGTCATGCCTGAACGGCAGGCGGATTGACAGCCCGGAGGTCCTCAAGCGCGGGGACGAGATCGAGCTCGGTACCTCGGCACTCACGTTCGAGCTGGAATAGGAAGCCCATGCTCGAACCTGTGTCGGTTGGTCTGAAGTTTGGATTCCTTGCGGTCCTGTACCTGTTCCTGTTGTGGGTGGCGCGAAGCGCCCTGAAGGACATGCGACGAGGCCACGGAGGTGTGGTCGAGTCCGACGAGACCGCGGCGAGCGATGCCACCGGCATGTACTCGGCGGCCGACGGCCTCGCGCCGCTTGACGATTTCGAGCCTCGCTTGCTGGTCGAACGCGCGCAGGGTCACGAGCCCGGTACTGCATATGACCTCTCCAACGGCGCTACGCTCGGCCGCGGCGATGTCGAGATCCGTCTCGACGATCCTTTCGCTTCTTCGAGTCATGCTCGGATCTCTCGCCAGGGGCACGTGGTCGTGATTGAGGACCTCGGTTCGACCAACGGGACATACCTCAACGAAGAGCCGCTCGGCGGTCCACAGCCCTTGCACTCCGGAGACCGCATCCGGATCGGAGACTGCGAGTTCTCATACGAGCAATAGCCCATGATTCGAGCCGCTGAGACGATCCAGATGACCGACACCGGCCGCCAGCGCCGGGACAACGAGGACTCGATGTTCGTCCGCGCTCCCGTGTTCGTCGTGGCCGACGGAATGGGGGGCGCACAAGCGGGCGAGGTCGCCTCCCGGATCGCCGTCGAGGCGTTCGAGCAGGGACTCTCGGATTCCGGAAGCCCGGAGGAGCGGCTCGCCGATCGTGTGCGCGAGGCCAACCGGCGGATCCACGAGCTCTCACACGCCGATGACGAGCGACACGGGATGGGGACCACCTTGACGGCCGCCTACCTCGACGACTCCCACCTGGCGATCGCCCACGTCGGGGACAGCCGGGCGTACCTGTTCCGCGACGGCGAGCTTCAGCGCCTCACGCAGGATCACTCGCTCGTGGGCGAGCTTGTGCGCAAAGGCAAGCTCACCGAGGAGCAGGCCGAGGAGCATCCCCAGCGGTCGATCATCACCCGCGCGCTCGGTCCGGAGCCGTCGGTCGAAGTTGACACTTGGAGCTACCCGGTCAGGGACGGGGACATCGTGCTCCTGTGTAGCGACGGGCTGACCTCAATGATCACCGAGGAGAAGATCGCCGAGGTGCTCGAGTCCTCGTCCTCGCTGATGGAGGCCGGATCGCGGCTGATCCGCGAGGCGAACGCGGCGGGAGGGCGCGACAACATCACGGTCGTCCTGACCCGGCTCGAGGACGTCGCCGGCGAGGCGGTGATCGACGCGCCGACGATCGTCGGCGCGCTGGCCCCCGAGGCGGTTCACGCCCCCGACCAGGAGCCGGGCGATGCGGCCGCGTCCGAACCCGGGCCAGGTCCGGCCACCGAGCCCGAGACGATGCACGTGCAGGCGGTCGCGGCGCCACCGGCGACCGTCACCCCGCTCAAGCCATATCGCCCCACCCGTCCCGCGCCGGGATCGGATCAGGGTCCCGAGCGGCGCAAGCGGAGGTTCTCGAGGGTGGCGCCGGCGCTGATAGCTACGCTGATCGTGCTCGGGCTGATCGCAGCCGGGGGCTACCTGGCGAGCCGTGAGCTGTACTTCATCGGGACCAATTCACAGGGGATCGTGACGATCTATCGGGGCTTCCCGTACGACTTGCCGGCGGGAATCCGCCTGTACGAGACCGTGTACGTCTCGGGCGTCCCCGCCTCGCTGGTTCCAGCGGACCGCCGCGCCGCTGTGTTCAACGACGAGTTGCGCTCGCAGTCGAGCGCGATCGCTTTGGTCCGGGACCTCGAGCTCGGCCAGGTGAGCAAATGAGTGCGTCGGAGGCGAGCACGTGAGCGCCCGCAACCGTGAGCTGATCGGCCTGATCCCGGCTTCGCTGCTGGTGACGGCCGGGTTCGCCGGCGTCTTCATCCAGCGATCGAACGCGCTCTCGAACGTGTCGCTGACGTACGGCGCGATCTTCCTAGGGCTGTGCCTGGCGACGCACATCTTCATCCGCATGACGCTCCCGCACGCGGATCCCTACATGTTCCCGCTGGTCGCGCTGCTGGCCAGCTTCGGGATCGTGATGATCTACCGGATCGACTCCACGCTGGCGCGCCAGCAGGCGCAGTGGTTCGTGCTCGGGCTGGTCCTGTTCGCGGTCACGATCGTCTGGTGCCGCGACTACCGAAAGCTCGAGCGCTACCGGTACGTGATCGTCGTCGCCTCGCTTGTTCTGCTGGTGCTGCCGCGCCTGCCCCACGTCGGCTACCAGGCGAACGGCGCCTACCTCGGCGTCCGGATCCCGGGGCTGTTCGTGTTCCAGCCGGCCGAGTTCGCCAAGATCGGGCTCGTCATCTTCCTCGCCAGCTACCTGCGCGACACGCGACAGGCGATGGTGATGGGCGCGCGCCGGTTCCTCGGAATCACGATCCCGCCGCTCAAGCACTTCGGCCCGGTGCTCGTGTTCTGGGGGTTCGCGATGCTGGTGCTGATCCTGCTGCACGACATCGGCTCGTCGCTGATGTTCTACGGCGCGCTGCTGGCGATCCTGTACGTGGCCACCGGACGGCTGTCGTTCGTGGTCGTCGGGCTGGCAGCGTTCGCGATCGGCGCCTGGTATCTGGGGACTCACATCCCGCACGTCCACGATCGGGTCGAGGCGTGGCTGCATCCGCTCGACCCGACGCTCTACAACCGCACCGGCGGCAGCTTCCAGTTAGCCAACGCGATCTTCGCCCAAGCCGCCGGCGGGTTGTTCGGCGAGGGATTCGGCCAGGCCACGCTGACGATCCCGGGGACCCACTTCATCCTGCTGCCGGCGCCACAGACGGACATGATCTACGCGGTCATCACCGACGAGCTCGGCCTGTTCGGGGCCTGCGCGGTGATCCTCACCTACCTGCTGTTCGCCGCCCGCGGCTTCAAGACCGCCGTGCTCGCCCGTGACTCGTTCTCGAAGTTGTTAGCCACCGGCCTCACGGCCGTGTTCGCCTTACAGGTGTTCGTGATCGTCGGCGGGGTCACGCGTGTCATCCCGCTGACCGGGGTCACGCTGCCGTTCATCTCCTACGGCGGGTCGTCGATCGTCGCGAACTTCGTGCTGCTGGCGCTGCTGCTGCTCGTCTCCGACCGGGCGCGGAGGCCGGCGTGAACACCCAGATCACGCGTGTATTCGGATTGATCGTCGTGCTGTTCGCGCTGCTGATCCTGTGGACGACGCGGTGGACGGTGATCGATGCTAAGTCGCTCCGCAACAACTCGCTCAACGACCGCACGCTCGTCCAGGAGCTGCGGATCAAGCGCGGCCAGATCCTCGCCGACGATGGCACCGTCCTGGCCCGCTCGGTCCGCCAGGCGGGTGACACATGGGCGCGGACCTATCCGACCGGGCCTAAGTTCGCCCAGGTGATCGGCTACTCGCTTCCGCGCACCGGCCAGGCCGCGGGCCTCGAGCTCTCCCGTGGAGAGGAGCTCCGCGGGGTGCAGACAGGGCTAAGCTCGGTGTTCGGCCCGCTGACTTCCAACCGGGTCGGTGATGACGTGGAGACGTCGCTCGATCCGAAGGCCCAGCAGGTAGCGATCCAGGGGCTCGCGGGCCGGGCAGGGTCGGTCGTAGCGCTCAACCCGAAGACCGGGTCGGTCTACGTGATGGTCGCCAACCCCGGTTACGACAACAATCATCCGGACGCGCCGGGGACGACGCAGTTCAACCGCTCGACACAGGCCAACTACCCACCGGGCTCGACGTTCAAGATCGTGACGGCCACGGCGGCGATCGACAGCGGTAAGTACACCCCGAACTCGGTCGTCAACGGAGACTCCCCGAAGCTCATTTCCGGCGTGCCGCTCGCGAACGACGGAAACAAGTCCTGGGGAGACATCGATCTGACCACGGCGCTGACGTACTCGGTGAACACCGTCTGGGCGCAAGTGGCCGAGAGCGTCGGCCGGGCGACGATGACCAAGTACATGAAGCGGTTCGGCTTCTACTCCAGCCCGCCGCTCGACTACCCGCCCGACGAGATCCGGGCAAGCGACGTCCACTCCCTGGTCACGGGCCGTCCCCTCCCGCCGGCCAGTCCAAACGAGGACATCGGACGGATCGGCATCGGGCAGGGCGGCCTGCAGGTCACGCCGCTGCAGATGGCGCTGGTCGCCGCGGCCGTCGCCAACCACGGGGTCCTGATGGTCCCCCACTTCATGACGAAGGCAGTCAACCAGGACGGCCAGACGGTGGAGACCGTGCACCCGACCGTGTGGCACACGGTGATGCAGCCCTCGACGGCGGCCGAGATCACGCAGATGATGAAGCGCGTCGTCGAGGAGGGGACGGGCACGCCCGCCCAGCTGGGGAACGTCAGCGTGGCCGGCAAGACCGGCACGGCGTCGGTCGGCCCGACGGGCTCGAACCTGACCCAGCCGTGGTTCATCGGCTTCGCGCCGGTGAACGACCCCAAGGTCGTGGTAGCAGTCACGATCGAGAGGACCCAGGGCGGATTCGGGGGCACGGTCGCCGCGCCGATCGCCAAGAACGTGATCCAGACGCTGCTGGCCGAGGGGAAATAGGTGCCCGAGCTCGCCACCGGCACGCTGATCGACGGGCGCTACAAGGTCGTCTCCCGGCTCGGTGCCGGCGGCATGGCGGACGTGTTCCTCGCCGAGGACCAGCAGCTTGGGCGCAAGGTCGCGCTGAAGGTGCTCTACCACCGGTTCGCCGAGGATCCCGGCTTCGTCGAGCGGTTCCGCCGCGAGGCGCAGGCCGCCGCCGGCCTCCAGCACCCGAACGTCGTCAGCGTCTACGACCGCGGCGCCTACGACGACACCTTCTACATCGCGATGGAGTACCTCTCGGGGCGCTCGCTCAAGCAGCTGATTCGGCGTGAGGCTCCGATCGACCAGCTCCGCGCGATCGACATCGCGATCCAGATCCTGAAGGCCGCGCGGTTCGCCCACCGCCACGGCGTCATCCACCGCGATCTCAAGCCCCACAACGTGATCATCGACGAGACCGACCACGCCAAGGTGACGGACTTCGGGATCGCTCGGGCGGGGGCGTCAGACATGACCGAGACGGGATCGATCATGGGCACCGCCCAATACCTCTCCCCGGAGCAGGCCCAGGGGCACGCCGTGAGCGCCTCCTCGGACCTGTATTCGATCGGCGTCGTCCTCTACGAGATGCTCACCGGGCGGGTGCCGTTCGACGCCGAGTCCGCGGTGACGATCGCCCTCAAGCACGTGTCCGAGGCGCCGACTCCTCCGCGCGTGCTGAACCCGAACATCTCGCCCGAGCTCGAGCAGGTCGTGCTGTGGACGCTGAACAAGGATCCCGCCGACCGACCTGCCGACGCCGACCAGCTGATTACGGCGCTGACGCGGGTCAGGGAACTGATCGTCTCCGAGTCGCGCGGTCAACGGACCTCGAGCATGGCGGCGCTGGGAGTGATCCCCGTTGACGGAGGCGGCGCCGTGCCGCAGCCGCCGGCGCCGGTGGCGCCATGGGACGGCGCCGACGACGGCACCGGGTGGGAAGAGGAACCGTACGAGCGGCGCCGGCGGTGGTGGCCGTGGCTGGTCGCGCTCCTGGTGGTGCTGCTCGTCGGGGGCGGCGTCGCCGCCTACCTGTTGACGCGCCCGGCGAAGAAGGTCGTCCCACCGGTCACCGGTCAGCTCCTCAACAACGCCAGAACGGAGCTGCAGAACGACGGCTTCTCGGTCGCCGTGATCAATGCGCCATCGAGCCAGACCGCGGGCGTCGTGATCGGCCAGGATCCATCCGCAAATGTGAAGGTGAACAAGGGCTCCACGGTGACACTGACGGTGTCAACAGGTCCCGGCAACGCGACGGTGCCTCCGGTCCAGGGGCTCGCCCTCGCGGATGCCAAACGGGCGATTCGCCGGGCTGGTCTGCGTGTCGGCCGCGTCGTGCCCGCGAGCTCATCGAGCGTCCCGGACGGCGATGTGATCAAAGCGGACCCGGCCGACGGGACGACTCTCCAGGTCGGTAAGTCCGTTGCGCTGTTCGTTTCCTCGGGCAAGCCGACCGCCCCGGTGCCGCCGGTCGTGGGCGACTCCGAGAGCACGGCCGAGCAGACGCTCAGGCACGCGGGCTTCACGGTCACGACAACCGCGCAGACGTCGAGCACCGTGACGCCGGGCAACGTCATCAGCCAGACGCCGAGCGCCAACACGAGCGCGATAGCCGGATCGAACGTGGCGCTGGTGATCGCCAAGGCCCCGACCACCGCGAACGTGCCGGACGTTAAGGGGGACACCGCCGCCGCGGCGCGCAGCACGCTGACCGGCGCCGGCTTCAAGGTCGTCAAGCAGACGAAGACCGTGACCAAGGCCAAGAACGACGGGATCGTCGTATCGCAGAGCCCCGGGAGCGGCGCCACCGTCAAGAAGGGGAGCACGGTCACGATCGTCGTCGGCCACTACGTGGCCCCTCCGCCACCGACGACCTCAACTACGACGCCGAGCACCACGACCCCCTCGACCACGACGCCGACGACGACATCATGACCGCCTCGGCGGGCCAGGGCCCGTCTCTGCGAGTGGCTGTGCTGGGTGGAGGCCGCTCATCCGAGCACGAGGTCTCGCTGGCGTCGGCCGCCTCGGTGCGGGCCGGGCTGGTGCAAGCCGGCCACGTCCCGATCGCCATCGAGGTCGGGCGCGACGGCGTCTGGCGCCGTGACGGGCGCGAGCTCGAGATCGTGCCGGGGCGAGGCCTCGAGGGCGCCGACGTGGTCTTCCCCGCGCTCCACGGCCCGTTCGGAGAGGACGGTACCGTGCAGGGGCTGCTCGAGTGCCTCGACATCCCCTACGTCGGCGCCGGCGTGCTCGCGTCGGCGCTGTGCATGGACAAGGTGCTGTTCAAGCAGCTGATGGCGCGCGCGGGGATTCCCCAGGTCGACCACGAAGCGGTGCACGAGGAGCACTTCCGGGACAACCCGGACGGCGAGCTCGAGCGGCTGCGCGGCCTCGGCCTGCCGGTGTTCGTGAAGCCGGCGCGGCTAGGGTCGTCGGTGGGCATCGACCGGGTCGCGGACGCCGGCGAGATGGCAGGCGCGCTGGCGACGGCGTTCGAGCACGACGAGCTGGCGATCGTCGAGGCGGCCTGTGGCGGCATCGAGGTCGAGTGCTCGGTGCTCGGCAACGGCGATCCGATCGCGTCCCAACCCGGTGAGATCCTGCTCGGCGCCGGCGAGTCGGGGTGGTACGACTACGAGGCGAAGTACACGCCCGGCGGAATGGAGCTGCTCGTCCCGGCCCGGATCCCGGACCACGTCCGTGAGCGCGTCCGCTCACTCGCCGTGACCACGTTCGTGACCTCCGGGTGCCGCGGCCTGGCCCGGGTCGACTTCTTCGTCGACGGCGAGACCGTGCTCGTCAACGAGCTCAACACGATGCCGGGCTTCACGGAGACGAGTGTGTACGCGGCGCTCTTCGGGGCGAGCGGGATCCCGTATGCGGAGCTGCTCGATCGGCTGGTGGCGCTGGGGGTTGAGCGGCACGAGGCGGAGGGGCGCCACCGGTTCTAGCGGCTTGGCAGTGGCCGGCGAAGGGGGAAGGTGGGCGGTCTGTGGTCCGATCGCGCTCATCCCGCCCCTGGCTGCCAAACACCAAGCCGCACACCAGCCCGGGGTGCGGAGCGCCCGCAGGCTCTGAGTCGAAGGCTGTCGAGCAAGGGCTTCGACAGACAACATGGCAGCCCACGCCACACCCCCGGCGCGCGGAGCGCGCCCCTAAACCTAACCCTCTCTACTTGTAGAGCGTGAGCTCGTCGATCGCCAGGCTGCTGTGGCCGCCGAGGCTGGTGATCCACAGCAGGAAGTAGCGGTACGGCGTGCTGCCGCTCGTCAGCCTGATGTCGCGGTTGGCGGTGATCTTGGTGGACGCCGAGATCTGCACCCAGCCGGGGTCGGGCCATCTCAGCGGCGGCTTGGTGTCACGGGCGTAGACGGTGGCCATGAACCCCGGCGTCGCCGTCGTCACGCGGAGGATGCGGGCGGTGGTCCCGGGGTTGGCGTCGACGTACAGGCCGACGCCGGCCTTGTTGAGCGTGTCGTCGTAGTAGGTCTGCGTGTTCCAGTAGGTGCCGGGTTGGTTGTCGATCGCGAGACTGGCGTCCGGGTGCTCGTCGGTGGGGTTGCCGAGGGGGTTGAAGCCGTAGGCGCAGCTCTGGCACAGGTGCACCGGGCTCGGCGCTCGCGGCGGCGGTGGCGTGCTGGGGCTGCCCGTGCCGTGGTGGGCGCGCGTCCCCAGCCACACGGCCCCACCGCCGAGCAGGGCGACGATGATCAGGACGGCGAGGATCGAGATCGCGGGGTGCCTGAGCCGGAACGGGATCCGGCGCTGCTTGCCGGCGGGCAGGGTCCGCAGGACGCTCGTGACCTCCCCGGTTGCGCTGCCCGCGCGGGTCGTCTCGATCGCGAGCCCGTCCTCGAGGTCGGCGATCAGCTCGGCGTCGTCGGCATAGCGGTTCTCCTGGTGCTTGGCGGTGGCGGTGTCGACGATCACGGCGAGCGCCGAGGAGATCTCCGGACGCTTGGCCTGCACGTCGGGGATCTCCTCGCGAACGTGCTTCATCGCGACCGCCACCTGGCTCTCGCCCTTGAACGGAACCTCGCCGGTCAGCATCTCGTACAGGACGACCCCGAGCGAGTAGAGGTCCGACTGGCCGGTCACAGGCTGCCCCAGCGCCTGCTCGGGTGAGACGTAGTCGGTCGTGCCGAGCACGCGGCCGTCGGCGGTCAGCCCTTCCTCGTCGAGCGTCCGGGCAATCCCGAAGTCGGTGACCTTCGCCGACCCCTCCTCGTCGATCAGGACGTTCTGTGGCTTGACGTCGCGATGGACGATGTGGCGGGCGTGGGCGGCGCCCAGGGCCCGCGCGATCTCGATCGCGTACGCGACCGCCTCGGCCACCGGCAGCCGGCCCTGGCGACGGATCCGCTCCTTGAGCGTCTCCCCCTCGATGTACTCGAACACGATGTAGGGACGGCCTTCGTCCTCGCCGGCGTCGATCACGCCCACGATGTGAGGGTGTGAGAGCTGGGCGACGGCGCGCGCCTCGCGCCGGAACCGCTCGAGCTGGTCGGAGTCGATGGAGACCTCGCGGTTCATCAGCTTGATCGCCACCGGGCGCTGGAGCGTCAGGTCCGTCGCCCGATAAACAGTCGACATTCCGCCAGCGCCGATTCTGGCCTCGAGCCGATAACGGCCGCTGAGTGTCGTGCCGAGCATGGTGCTCATCGGGTTGTCTCTATTTTGCGCTAGATGGCCGTCGTCGTGACGTACTTCACTGATCCATGTTGTCCGTTGTCGTGGGCACTCGAGCCGGCGCTCCGCAAGCTGGAGTGGAAATTCGGGGAAACCCTCAGCCTGAGCTATGTGATGTGCGGCATGGCGCGCCAGTTCGGAGACCCGCAGCCCCTTGTCAAGGAGATCCTTGAAGCCGCGGCAGCGACGGGGATGCCGGTCGACGTGCGGCTGTGGCTCGAGACCCCGCTGCGCAGCTCGCATCCGGCGTGCATCGCCGTGAAGGCCGCGGCCGAGCAGGGCGATCCCGGCCCTTACCTGCGGCGCCTGCGCGAAGGGATCATGTGCCGGCGGCGCAAGCTCGACACGGCGGAGTCGCTCATCGCCGAGGCGCGGCTGACCGACGGACTCGACGCGGAGCGGTTCGGCGTCGATGTCGCTTCGCACGCGATGCTCGAGGCGTTCGGGTCCGATCTGGAGCGGGCCAGGGCGGTGGCGCCGGAGCACTTCGCCGACGGCAGCGATCGCGTCAAGCTCCCGTCGCTCGAGTTCGGCGGGCCGGCAAACGGCGTCTATGGGTTCGCCGACTACTCGGCGCTCGAGGCCGTTGCGGTGGCCGCGGGCGCGGAGGTGACGCAGGAACAGCCGCTCGGGGTCGAGGATGCGCTGCGGCGGTTCGGGACGCTGTCGAGGGCCGAGGTCGCGGCGGTGTGTGACCTACCCGGTCCGCGCGGGCCCGCCGAACTGTGGCGGTTGGCCACCGAGTGGCGGATCAAGGCCGAGCGGGTCGGATCAGGGGAACTGTGGACGATCGCTTAAGAGCCAAGGAGCGACGGCTAGCCCGCCCGCAACCCTTCGGTGCCGCCGGTCAACCTGAGCGCCGGGATGGTGACCCGACCCGCGTCGGCCGTCAGCTGTCCGATCACCGCCGCCCCCGGGTGATATCGCCCGAGCAGTGCCACCGCGGCCGAGGCGTCCGCGGCGGGCACGATCGCGCAGAAGCCGCAGCCCATGTTGAAGACCTCCCACATCTCGGCCACGGAGACGTCCCCCAGCGATGCGATCAGCTCGAACACCGGCGGGACGGGAAGGGGCGCGTCGAGCTCGTAGCCGACCCCGTCGCCGATCCGGAGCAGGTTCAGGAGTCCGCCGCCGGTGATGTGTGCGAGGCCGGTGACGGTGACGTCGCTACGCAGGAGGTCGAGCACGGCGCGGACGTAGATCGTGGTCGGCCGTAGCAGCGCGTCGGCGACCGTCGCCCCGCCGAGCTCGGCGACCTGAGCCTCGAGCGCCAGACCGCCATCCTCGAGCAGCGCTCGCCGGGCGAGCGTCAGGCCGTTGGAGTGAACTCCCGACGATGGCAGCCCGATCAGCGCGTCTCCGGGCCGGCAGGCGCTGCCGTCGACGATCGCGTCGAGCGCGACCGTGCCGAACGCTGAGCCGACGAGGTCGAAGCCGGTCGGGGACGGATGGCCGCGGATCAGCTCGGGGACCTGGCACACCTCGCCGCCGGGGATCTCGATGCCGGCCGCTTCGGCGCCCAGGCGCAGACCGATCGCGATCTCGCGCAGCATCGCCGGGTCGGCGCGCTCGACCGCGATGTAGTCGAGCATCGCCAGTGGCTCGGCGCCTACGCAGATCAGATCGTTGACGTTCATCGCGATGCAGTCGATCCCGATCGTGTCGAAGCGGCCCGCCTGCTCGGCGACGATCACCTTCGAGCCGACGCTGTCGGTGGCGAGGGCGATGCCCAGCCCCGGTGCCACCCGGAGCACGCTGGCGTAGTGGCCGGGGAGCGGCACGGTCAGGGGGGAGCGCCCCGGCTCGATGCCGCGCAGCACCTCGACCAGCCCGGCGACGCCGGTGTCGGCCTGAGCCGTGTCGACGCCCGCGGCTGTGTACGCGTCGGTCACGACCCCATTGTTGTCGATCGGTCAGACCGCAGCTTGGCGAGCACGATCATCGCCAGCGCGCTGCGGTAGATCGCGTAGGGGAGCAGCGAGCGGTCGCGTTCGACCTGACGGATCAGCCACGTCGACCCGAGCGTTGAGGCGAACGCCGCGGCGGCGCCGGCGGCGAACGGCACCGTCGTACCCGGAGGCAGTCCGCGGCGGCGGAGGCGGATTCCCTTGAGCAGCGTGGCCCCGGCGATGACCGGCAGCGCGACGTGGCGCGAGAGGCGGTTGGCGTCCTCGCGGGTGAACCGGCGAAGCCGCGCGGCGGCGAGCGTCGCCCCGTTGCGGGACACGCCGGGAATCAGCGCGCACGCCTGGGCCACCCCGAGCCACAACGCGTCGGCGGCGCCTGCCTGCTCGTGATGGCGTTCCTGCGGGGCGCGGTCCGCCCAGGCCATCACCACCGAGCCGGCGAGCAGCCCCCCGGCGATCGTGCCCGGCGTGCCGAGCCGGCGCTCGATCTGGTGCTCGAGTCCGTAGCCGACGATCGCCGGCGGGATGAAGGACAGCGCGATCAGCGCCAGCCGCCGCCCGTTCAGATCGCGGACGGCGCCCGAGACCTCGTCGCGCAGCGTGATCAGCAGGGCGGCCGCGGTGCCGGCGTGCACGATCACCTCGAACGACTTGCGGAGCTCGTCGTCGAGCTCGACATAGCGCATCGAGAGCAGCCACGGCACCAGCGCCACATGGCCCGAGGAAGAGATCGGCAAGAGCTCGGCAGGCCCGTGCAGTGCGCCGAGGGCGATCGCTTCGCCGAGCGGCAGCCGGGCGCCCCGGGCCCGATCAGGAGACGACATCCGGCGCGGCGCCTCCGCCTCCTCCGCGGGTCCGGCGCACGATCAGATACGCGATCACGCCGATCACGATCACCGCGCCGACGTAGTCGACGTACTCGAGGCTGTGGCGCCAGCTCTGCCAGCTCGATCCGACCTCGCGTCCGATCAGGGCGAGACCGACGATCCACGGGATCGAGCCGAGCGTGGCCAGCGTAAAGAAGCGCAGGAACGGCATCTGCGCTACGCCGGCCGCGTAAGGAACGGCGGCGCGCACCACGGGTATCAGCCGGGAGAAGAACACCAGCGGCGAGCCCCATCGCTCGAACCACCGGTGCGCGAGGTTCAATCGTCGGTGGCTCATGTGGAGCTTGCTGCCCTGGCGCTCGAGCAGTTCCATGCGCCCGAAGTAGCCGATCGCGTACGCGATCGAGGCACCGAGCATGTCGCCGATCAACCCGACGAGGATGATGCCCAGCAAGCTGAGATGGCCTTGGTAGACGTTGAACCCGGCGAACAGCATCGTCGGCTCGGTTCCCGGGAGCCCGATGATGCCGGTCGTGGTCGTCAGCAGCAGCACGCCACCGAGACCGAGATCGCGGATCACGTGCGTCGCCAGGGTGACGAGCGAATCGGTGACTGAGGCGAGGGCCAGAAGCAAGGCGGCCAAGCGTAGCGGCCCGGAACCGGTCCACACGGGAAGCGCGGGTAGGGTTTGGCGCCGGATATGACCATTCCTCTGTTTGACACGACCACACCACTGGCTCCGCTGCGTGAGAACATCCTCATCCGGATCGGTGAGGTGGTCGGGCGTGGCGCGTTCATCCTCGGGCCGGAGGTCGACGCGTTCGAGCGCGAGTTCGCGGAGTACCTCGGCGTCGAGCACGTGGTCGGGGTCGCCAACGGCACTGACGCGATCACGATCGCGCTCCGAGCGCTCGGCGTGCAGCCCGGCGACGAGGTCGTCGTGCCGTCGTTCACCTTCTACGCGACGGCGGAGGCGGTGGTCACCGCCGGCGCGACGCCGGTGTTCTGTGATGTCGACTACGACACCCGGAACGTCACGCCCGACACGGTCCGGCCGGCGCTCTCGAGCCGCACCAAGGCGATCGTCGCCGTCGATCTGTTCGGCTGTCCCGCGCCGGCGACGGAGCTGCGAGCGCTCGGCCTGCCGATCCTCGAAGACGCGGCGCAGGCCGCCGGAGCGAGCGTCGACGGTCGAAAGGCCGGCGCGCTCGGCGACGTCGCCACGTTCTCGTTCTACCCGTCGAAGAACCTCGGCTGCTTCGGCGACGGCGGGGCGATCGCCACCGACGACGAGAACATCGCCGAGCTGGCGAGAGCGCTTCGGTTTCACGGCTCGCGCGACAAGAAGACGTTCGATTACGTCGGCTACAACTCGCGCCTCGACGAGGTCCAGGCGGCGATCCTGCGGATGCTGTTGCGCCATCTCGACGAGTGGTCCGACGGGCGCCGGGCGGCGGCGGCCGCGTACGCGCAGGCGGGCGTCGGCGAGCACGTGACGCTCCCGGTGGTGCCCCACGGCGCGCAGCCGGCCTGGCACCTGTACGTGGTCACGCATCCGCACGCGGACGCCCTGCTGGCGGAGCTGCGAGTCCGGGAAATCCAGTCGCGCGCCTACTACCGCACGCCGCTTCACCGCCAGCCGGCGATGGCGCCCTACGTCGGCGACGGTCTCTCGCTGCCGGTTACCGACGAGCTGGCGAGGACCAACCTCGCGCTCCCGATGAGCCCGGTGCTCGGCGCGGACTCGGCCGAGCGGGTGGCGGCGGTGCTCGCGGCCGGGGCGTAGCGGCGGTCAGTTGAGGATCTGGGTCGATCTCACCAACTCGCCGCACGTCCTCGTGATGAGGCCGGTGATCGCGACGCTGCGCAAGCAGGGACACGAGGTGGAGGTCACCGCGCGGGACTTCGCCCAGACGCTCCAGCTGTGTGAGCGGTTCGGCATCGAGCACACGGCTATCGGTCACCACCGAGGGGAGCATGTGGCGTCGAAGGCGCGCGGGCTCGCGGAGCGCTCGCTGGCGCTGCGGCGGTGGGCCCGGCGACGCGGCTTCGACCTCGCGCTCGGGCATGGATCCAACGACGTCACGGTCGCGGCCGCGCTGCTCGGGATCCCCCGCGCGACGATGTTCGACTACGAGTGGGCGACCGTCCAGCACAACGTCAACTGCCGCCTCGCCCAGGCCGTGGTCGTCCCCGACGCGATCCCGCCGGAGCGCCTCTACCGCTACGGCGCCCGGGGGAAGATCCGCGGCTACGCCGGCCTTAAGGAGGAGTACTACCTGGCCGACTTCGAGCCCGATCCCGCGGTGATCAGAGAGCTCGGGCTCGATCGAAGCCGGCCGGTGGCGGTCGTTCGGACCCCGCCTGAGGTCTCGCTCTACCACCGCTTCGAGAACGACCTGTTCGCGCAGGTCCTCGAACGGCTGCGCAGTCCTCAGACCGTCGTGCTTCCGCGTACACCACAGCAGCGCTCGCAACTCGAGCGGGCGGGCTTCCTCGTGCCCGACCGGGCGATCGACGCGCAGTCGCTGGTCGCGTTCGCCGATCTCGTCGTGTCCGCCGGCGGGACGATGAACCGCGAGGCGGTGGCGCTCGGGACACCCGTGTTCACGGTGTTCGAGGGGCGCCTGGGGGCCGTCGACGAGCGGCTGATCGCCGACGGCCGCCTGCGCCGGCTGGCCTCGGCGGACGAGATCAAGCTCGAAAAGCGCCCAGACGCCGGGGATCTGAACGACCGGGTGAGGCGCGATCCGGCGATCCTGGCCGCGCTGCTCCTGACCGCGGTGCCGGGCGCCAGATAAAGCCCTTTGTGACGGTCCTACGCGAAATGCCTTAAGGTTCCCGTTAGGCTCCGAGCCGGCCGGGGATGGGCCCCTAGGAACGTCGCACATGATGTGGAGGAATCTATGGCTGGTCACCTCGGCCCGGGCTGGCTGCTGAGGAACCTGAGGTCGAACGCTCGCGTCCGGATGGGCGTGGCCTGGGCTGCGGTGGTGATCGCGCTGCTTGCCGTTTGCGGGGCGTCGGGCAGCTCGTACGTCGTGCCGGCGCCCGTGTACGTCTTCCCGATTCCGGGCAGCCACACGGCCCTTCCCGTCTCGCAGATCACGGTGCGCGGAGTGCCCGTCAGCCAGTTCGGGGCGATCTCGGTGACCGGGTCCAAGAGCGGGCCGCACACCGGAACGGTCGAGGCCGACTCCGACGGCCACGGCGGAAGCTTCCTCCCGGCGAAGCCGTTCGCGCCGGGAGAAACGGTGATCGTGAAGACGGGGCTCGACGTCGTCGGCGGCGCGAACGGCAGCTACCAGTTTGTGGTGGCGAACCCCGCCGGGCGGATCCCGCTGGGCCAGCGCCCGCGCACGCCGCGCGTGCGCGGCGACGTCCAGCGGTTCCACTCGGAGCCGAACCTCGTTCCGGTGACGGTCAAGACGGTCACCCATGGCGAGCCGGCGCGGGGCTACATCTTCCTCGGCCCGCTCGCCGGGCCCGTGCAGAGCGGGCCGATGATCCTCGATGCGAACGGACGACTGATCTGGTTTCACCCGCTTCCCACGGGCGAGGGGGCAACGGACGTCCGCGTGCAGAGCTACCAGGGTCGCGCCGTGCTGACATGGTGGCAAGGGAACGTCAACGCCGCCGGCGTCGGCCAAGGTGAGGACGTGATCAGCGACAGCACGTACACCCCGATCGCGACCGTGCACGCGTCGAACGGGCTCCAGTCCGACCTGCACGAGTTCCAGCTCACCTCCGAGAACACGGCGCTGGTCACGGCCTACACGCCGGTGTACTGGACCGTCGGCAAGAACCGCCGGATCGTGCTCGATTCGGTCGTCCAGGAGATCGATGTCCCGACCGGCCTGGTCCTGTTCCAATGGGACAGCCTCGACCACGTGCCGTTCAGCTCGAGCTACGACGGAGTCCCGCACAGTCGTTTCCACCCATACGACTACTTCCACGTCAACTCGATCCAGCAGGACACCGACGGCAACCTGATCGTCTCCTCGCGGGACACGTTCGCGGCGTACAAGATCGACCACAACACCGGCCAGGTGATGTGGATCCTGGGCGGCAAGCGCTCGAGCTTCAAGATGGGCCGCGGCGCCCGGTTCGCCTTCCAGCACGACGTCCGCGTGCACGGCAACGACGACAACACGGTCACGCTGTTCGACGACGGCGGTGGGCCGCCGCGAGTACACCGCTGGGCGCGCGGCCTGACACTGGCACTCAACTTCCGCAGCATGCGCGCGACGGTGATCGGCCAGGACGAACACTCGCCGCCGCTCGCCTCGAACTTCGAGGGCAACGACCAGGTCCTGCCCGGCGGCGATCACTTCGTCGGTTGGGGCCAGCTGCCGTACTTCACTGAGTTCAACTCGCGGGGCAGGATCGTGTTCGACGGCCACTTCGTCGACGCGAACGCCAGCTACCGGGCCTACAAGTTCTCCTGGACCGGGAGGCCGCAGTACCCGCCGTCGGTGGCGGCCAGCGAGCGCCGGCACATGACGGTCGTGTGGGCAAGCTGGAACGGGGCCACCGCGATCAGGCGCTGGCGCGTGTTCGGCGGCAACAGCCGGAACTCGATCGAGCCGCTGAGGACCCTGGGGATCCGCGGCTTTGAAACCAGGATTCAGATCAGGACAGAGCGATACGTCGAGGTGCAGGCGCTCGACGGGAAAGGCAGGCCGCTCAAGAGTTCATCAGTCGTGCGCGCGCGGTAGCGGGGGGCCGATCCGGGGGGCCGATCCGATCTACCGCGGGTTACCACAACCTACTCGACCAAAGGAGTCACGTGAGACAACCAAGTCCGTTGCTTACACGGCTGACGGCTGCATTCGTGGCCGGTGTGTGCGCGAGTGCCGTAGTCGCGGCCTCGGCGCAGGCAGCCGCCCCGATCGGCGCCTATGTCAGGACCGGCGCGTGGCGCTACGTCTCGCAGCCGAGGCTGGCGCCGCCGAAGATCAAGGTGCGTAAGGCTGCCAAGAGCAAGCAGCTCGCGCCTGGCTACTTCCTGATCTCCAACTTCAAGAACCTCGGCATCACAGAACCCAACGGTTCGCCGGCGCCGATGGTCGGCCAGGGCGGCCCGGTGATGTACGACAACAAGATGCAGCCAGTGTGGATTCACGGCGTGCCGGACAACGTCTACTCGCTCAACTTCAGGACACAGACCTATAACGGCAAGCCGGCGCTGAGCTGGTGGGAGGGCAATCTCACCCCCACAGGCGTCACGCTCAGCGGGACCGACTACGTCGTCAACCAGAACTACAGGATCGTGGCGAAGCTGACCGGCCAGGACGGCTGGGTGTTCAGCCCGCACGAGTTCGTGATTACCGGCGGCCACTTCGCCTGGGTAACGGCGTACAAGAACATGCCAATGGATCTCGTGCCGTACGGCGGCGTGCTCGACGGCACGCTCACCGACACGGCGGTTCAGGAGTACGACCTGAACACCGGCCACCTCGTGTACAGCTGGGATGCGGTCGACCACATTCCGCTGTCGGAATCCGAGACCAAGCCACCCCCGCCGGCCAATCCGGCTGCGGCGAGCACCGGGTGGGACGCGTTCCACCTGAACGCGGTCCAGCCGTTGTCCGGCGGCCGGTTCCTCGCCTCGATGCGGAGTATGTGGGCGGCCTATCTCGTCGACCAGAGCACCGGGAACATCATCTGGACGCTCGGCGGCAAGGCGAGCACGTTCTCGGTGCCGTCGAACGCCACCTTCCAGTGGCAGCACGACGTTCAGCTCCACAACAACGGGACGGTCAGCATGTTCGACAACGGGTGCTGCGGGTTCGGAGCGAAGGGCTTCTTGCCGCCGAACGGGCCGACGCGTGGCCTGGTCTTGCAGATGAACACCTCGGCCCGAGCCGTGACGCTGGTCTCGCAGTACTCCCTGCCCGGCGTATCGGTCGGCAGCCAGGGCGACACCGAATTGCTGCCGAACGGCAATGTGCTCCTCGGATTCGGGCAACAGCCATATTTCGCCGAGTACACGAAGGCGGGGACGCTGCTGTTCGAGGCGCAGCTACCAAGTCCCGATGAGAGCTACCGCGCGTTCGTCGAGCGGTGGACGGGCAAGCCGCTGTACGGGCCGAGCGCGGCGGCGCAGAAGAAGGGCAGCAGGACGACCGTGTACGCGAGTTGGAACGGCGCCACCAACGTCGCTCGCTGGCGCGTGCTCGGCGGACGCGACGTCCGGCACCTGGCGATCGTCGCCACGAGGGCCAAGAACGGGTTCGAGACCTCGATCTCGCTGAAGGGCAGCTACCGGGCGTACAAGCTCGTCGCGCTCGACAGCAAGGGCCACGTGCTGAAGCGCTCGGGCGTGTTCCACACGAGCAAGCCGAAGGCCCATCACCCGCCGGCCGGCGGGTTCTACTAGTCAGTCGGCCGTGAGCGGGGCCCCGCCGCGGGGTCCCGCTCAACCGGCAGGCCGGCGGCGCGCCACGCCTGGAACCCCCCGATCAGATCGGTGGCGTCGGGGCGTCCGAGCCGCTTGAGCGTCGCGGCGGCGAGGCTCGATTGATAGCCCTCGTTGCACATCACGATCACCTGTCGGCCTGGGTCGGACGCGTCCGCATCTCGCCATCGCGAGCGCGGATCGCAGCGCCACTCGAGCACGTTGCGCGGGATGAACAGCGAGCCGGGGACGACCCCATCGTCGGCGCGCTGGCTCTCGGAGCGGATGTCGACGATCAGGGCGCCGTCGGCGACGGCCGCCCGGGCCTGGGCGGGCGAGAGACGGTCGAGCTGGGCTCGGGCCTCCTCCAACAGGTCATCGATCGTGCTCATTTGCGCGTTAGAACACGCTAACGAACGGGTCAGCGTCAACGCCTACAATGATGCCCCGCATGCGCCGGCGGATCAGATCCGCGGCCTTTCCCGTCCACCGGCACTCACTGCCCCTGCTGCTGGTGGACGGCCTATTGGTCGCGCTCGCCTACTTCCTCGCGTTTCAGCTGAGGTTCGATGGCCATGTCCTGACCCGCTACGACGATCTGTTCGATGCGACGATCTGGTGGGTCGTTCCCGTCGTGCTCGTCGTACTCGCGGCGTTCGGGCCGTACCAGCGCCTGTGGACGTTCATCGGCCAGCGGGACTACGAAGCGGTCGTCAAGGGCGTGGTCGTGGCGACGCTGCTGATCGTCGGGGCGATCGCGCTGCTGCATCCCGTCCAGACCTCGCAGCAGTTCGTGTTCAGGCACCACCGGCAAGCGATCCAGTCGAGCGCGGTCGTACTCCCGGCGAGCGTGATTGCCCTGTTCATGCTGATGACACTCGCGTTCCTGGTCGGCGCGCGTTTCTTCGTGCACCTGATCGTCGAGGGCCGGGTTCGCAGCTTCCGCGTCAGCAAGGGGGCCCGCGACGTCCTGATCGTCGGCGGCGGCGATGGCGGCCGGCTGGTCGTTCGCGAGCTCGTCCGCAACCCACAGCTGCGGCTACGCCCTGTCGGGTTCGTCGACGACGATCCGCGCAAGCAGGGGATGAAGGACGAGTACGGATTGAAGGTGCTCGGGACGACCACGAGCGAGGACCTGGCGCGGGTGCTCGACGAGGCCGAGCCCGACGAGGTCGTGATCGCGATCCCGTCCGCGCCGGGGACGCTCCGCGCGCGCGTGGTCGCTGCGTGCCGCGAGCGCGGGATTCCCGTCCGCACGACCCCTACCGTGTTCGAGCTGCTCAAGGACGGCTCCGGGCAGCTCCGGGTGACCCGTCAGCTGCGCGAGGTCCGCGTCGAGGACATCCTCGGACGCGAGCCGGTGCGGATCGAGCTCGAGCGGGTCGGCGCCTACCTCGCCGGCGAGGTCGTGCTCGTGACTGGCGCCGGGGGCTCGATCGGCGGCGAGCTCAGCCGCCAGATCGCCCGGGTCGGCCCGCGCCGCTTGGTGCTCGTCGACCACGCCGAGGACAACCTGTTCGAGATCATGCGCGAGCTCGAGGAGGACCGCCACGTGCGCATGGCGGTGCCGGTGCTCGCTGACTGTCGCGAGGAGGAGCGGATGCGGGAGGTGCTCTCGGAGCACAGGCCGACCGTGATCTTCCACGCCGCCGCCTACAAGCACGTGACGATGATGGAGCTCAACCCCGTCGAGGCGATCCGCAACAACGCCCTGGCCACTCGGGTGGTCGCGCGGATCGCGGGGCAGACAGGGGTCGGGACGTTCGTCCTGGTCTCGACGGACAAGGCGGTCAGTCCGGCGACCGTGATGGGAGCGTCGAAGGCGCTCGCCGAGTGGGCGGTCGAAGCTGCCGCGGCACGGTTCCCGACGACGACCTACTCGACGGTGCGGTTCGGCAACGTGCTCGCGTCATCGGGGTCGGTGGTCCCGATCTTCCGCCGCCAGATCGCCGCGGGCGGCCCGGTGACTGTCACCGACGAACGGATGCGCCGCTACTTCATGACGATTCCCGAGGCGGTACAGCTGATCATCCGCGCGGGATCGCTCGGTGAGGGCAGCGGTGAGGTATTCGTGCTCGACATGGGCGATCCGGTGCGGATCATCGACCTGGCCGAGACGATGATCAGCCTGTCGGGACTGGAGCCCGGCCGGGACATCGCGATCGAGATCGTCGGGGCGCGCCCCGGCGAGAAGTTCCACGAGGACCTGTTCAACCCCTACGAGCGGATGCAGCCGACCCCGGCGCAGAAGATCCTGCGGGCCGATCGCGACCCGCTCGATCCCGCGTGGGTGGAGCAGTGCTTCGAGAAGATCAACCTGCTCGTGCTGGAAGGAGACGCGGCCGTGCTCGCCGAACATGTGGCGAAGCTCGCGCGCGGCCGCGCCATCACTCCGGCCGGGCAAGATGCCCACATTCCCACGTAGACTCGGGTCGCACAGCATGGGGTCGCTTCCGTTCGCTCTATCTATCCACCACTTCATCAACTCGGTGGGTGCAGACGCTGGCTTCGCCGCCATCATCGGGTTGGCGCTCCTGATCCTGCTGTATTTCGCCCAGGCGCGAGAGACCCACGCGCTGCGCAACCACGCCGATGAGGCGACCGCTCGGATCCAGCAGCTCGAGGCGCGGCTGGCGCAGGTGTCTCGCGCCCAGCCGGCCATGCCGGCGCCGGCACCACCCGTGAACCTCGGCGCCGTCGCTCCCGGGCCGATCGCCGCCCGCGCGATGGTCCCGGCCGCGCCGGCGGGCGTCGCCGCCCCTGCGCTCGCAGCGGCGACCCGGTTGATCCCGGCGTCGGGCCCGGCGTCGGCCCCGCCTCAGACGAGCTCGCCGGGGTCTCTGCCCGCGGTCGCTCAGCAGGCTGCGGCACCGGTCGCCGTGGCGGCATCGGTGGCGGCCGCGCCGGGTGTGGGCGCGCCACCACCGGCGACCGTCGCGGGTGGGGCGAATGGCTCGGGCGCCACGGCGCCGCCGCGGCCCGCGCCGGCGATGCCGGGTTCGGGGGCTCAAGGTCAGCCCGGGATCCAGCGCCGAGGCGCCCCCCCTGGGACTCCGCCTGGGCGGCGGCCGACGGGCGGTCCTCCTGGACGGATCCCTCCCCCTCGGTCGGGGTCGCGCATGCCCCGCGGCGTTGGGATCGCGCTCGGCGCGCTCGGCGTTATCGGCCTCGTCGTCGTGCTGCTGATCGTCACCGGCAGCTTGGGCGGCTCCAGTTCCTCTACGACCACCGCCGGCACCCGTACCAGCAACGCGTCTCGCGACCGCCGTGCCCGGCCGGCGGTCAACCCGGCCACGGTCACGGTCTCGGTGCTGAACGGCACCGCGACCAACGGCCTGGCTCACCGGCTGGCCCAGCGGCTCGGAGGCCTCGGCTACAAGCAAGGAACCGAAGGCAACGCGCCGCTGCAGACGCACACGACGACGATCGTCGCCTACATGCAGGGCTCGAGAAGGGATGCGGAAGCCGTGGCGACGGCGTTGAAGCTCGGGCCCACGGTGGTGCAGCCCGTCGATCCGAGCACGCAGTCGGTGGCGTGCGCGGGCCAGACCCCGTGTACCGCGAACGTCGTCGTCACCGTCGGCGCGAACCTGGAAAACACCACCTGAGGCCTGACGGGGCCCCGTTCGCGATCCGCATGGCGGAACTACTCGACCTCCCTGATCGGAGCGACAAGCCTCGCCAGAAGGGGCTCACGCACGTGCTCGATCGAGGGCTCTCGGTGGCGGAGGTGGACGGCCTGGCCGAGGTGGCCGGCGAGTACGTGGACGTCGTCAAGCTCGGGTGGGGGACGTCGTTGCGGACCGGGAACCTGAAGCCCAAGCTCGAGCGCTACCGCGCCCACGAGATCCCGGTCGTGTTCGGCGGGACGCTGACCGAGCTGGCGATCGCCCAGAATCGGCTCGAGCCGCTGATCGAGTGGCTCCGAGAGCTCGGGTTGACCTACATCGAGGTCTCGGACGGGACGATCGAGCTGCGCCACGACGACAAGCTCGAGCTGATCGAGCGGCTGTCGAAGGAGTTCACGGTCCTGTCCGAGGTGGGGTCAAAGGACGACACGCGGATCATGGCGCCCTACCGCTGGGTCGAGCAGATCGAACGGGAGCTCGAGGCCGGTGCGTGGAAGGTGATCGCCGAGGCACGCGAGAGCGGCACCGCCGGGATCTTCCGTCACGACGGCGAGGTGCGGATGGGCCTGATCGACGAGATCGTGCACGCGGTCGAGCCGGAGAAGATCCTGTTCGAGGCGCCGCAGAAGGACCAGCAGGTGTGGTTCGTGCGCCGGTTCGGCGCCGATGTCAACCTCGGCAACATCCCGCCCGAGGACGTGCTCTCGCTCGAGACGATCAGGCTTGGATTGCGGTCGGACACCGCGTCAAGCGTGTATGAATGAGCGGTTCCCGCCGGGCGCGGTCGTGCTCGCACGCCACGGCGAGACGAACGACAACATCGAGCCGATCAGGGTCCAGGGGTTCCGCGACACCCCGCTGAACGACACCGGCCGCCGCCAGGCGGCGGAGCTGGCCGAACGGATGAGCTCCGCTGGCATCGCCTCACTTTGGTCCTCGGATCTTCTCCGGGCCCGTGAAACTGCTGAGATCGTGGGCGCCCGGATCGGCCTCGAGCCGCGGCTGGATGCTCGCCTGCGCGAGGCCAATCGAGGCGAGTGGGAAGGACGGCTGTTCATCGACATCGAGCGCGAGGATCCCGCCGGCTATGCGGCGTGGAGGCGTGCCGGGGAGTCGTTCCGGTTTCCCGGCGGTGAATCGCTGCGCGACCAGCTCGACCGGGTGAGCGCGGCGGTCGATGACGTTCGCCGCGATGGTGTTTTGCCGGCGCTTGTCGTCTGCCACGGTGGTTCGATCCGGGTGATGCTGTGCGCCGGCGATCCGCGTGGGCTGGATGCCTTCCACGAGTTCGACGTGCCGAACGTGGCGGTCGTCGAGCTGTGAGCCGGCTGCCGGTCGTGTCGTTCGTGGCGCTGGTCCTGGCCAGCGCCGGCGCGTTCTTCGTCGTCCAGCACCTGAAGGTGACAACGCCACTGCTCGCCGGCTATCCGCGCCCCGTGCCGGAGTTCATCGATCCCTACGGAGCCGGTACGTGTGGGGGCATCAACCACAGCTCGATGAAGGTCTCGTTCTACCTGCAGCACCGCAGCGACACGGTCGACGTGTACATCGTCGACTCCTCGGGGACGATCGTGCGCACGCTCGCGACGGGCGTGCACATGCGCGGCGGAGCGCACCCCGCGCGCGGGTATTTCCGTTGGAACGGGCGCGAGGACAACGGTCAGGTCGCGCCCGACGGCACCTACTACGTTCGCGTGGCACTGCTACACCAGGGTCGCACGGTCGAGATCTCGTCGACTTCGGCCGGTCCGTGGCCGGTCAAGGTGCTGACGGTTCCGCCGCACCCCGTGGTGACGAGCGTCTCCCCATCGCTGATCCCGTTCGGCCACACGCCGGTCACTATCAGGTACAAGGGCACCGAGGGCCGCAGCGGGTTCATCATGCTCTACCGGACCGACCTCCCCGGTGGCGGACTGCATTTGGTCAAGAGGTTCAAGACGAAGTGGGGCAGCACGGAGGCGACGTGGAACGGGCTCATCAACGGCCAGCCCGCGCCGGCGGGGACCTACCTCGTCGGCCTGAACGTGACCGACGCCGCGTGCGACACGGGGAAGTTCCCCGAGCTGACGCCGCCCCCTCCCGGGTCCACCCCGAACGCCGGCGTGACCGTTCGCTACCTGGCCGCCGAGCCGCCGCTGGCGCCGGTGGCCGCCGGCTCGCGGGCGACCGTGTACGTCGATGCGCGCGGACGCTCGTACCGGTGGAGCCTGTGGCGGGTCGGCTCGCGCACGCAGAGCGGCCACGGAGTGCAGCGGAGCTTCGCGCTGCGGGTCAAGCTGCCACCGGCCCAGGGGGCCGGGCTCTATCACCTCGTCCTGCGCTCCGGCGCCCACACCACCGACGTGCCGCTGATCGCGAGCTACCCCAGCCCCAACAACCACCCGAGGGTGCTCGTAGTCCTGCCCGCCCTCACCTGGCAGGGGCAGAACCCCGTCGACGATCCGCCCCGCGACGGCATGCCGAACACGCTCGACGCCGGCGGGCCGATCGAACTCGACCGCGTGCTCGCCAACGGGCTCCCGTCCGGCTTCGCCGACGAGGCCGCGTTCCTGGCTTACCTCGACAGGGCACACCTCCCCTACGACCTGACGACCGATCTCGCGTTGATCAACGGCACCGGCCCGAAGCTCGCCGGACACTCGGGCGTGGTCCTCGCCGGCAGCGAACGTTGGATCCCCGCGTCGTTCGCCGCGCAGCTTCGCTCCTACGTCCAGGACGGCGGGCACCTGCTGTCGCTGGGGATCGACTCGCTGCGGCGGGGCGTGACGATCCACGGCACGGCGGCGCAGAATCCAACCGGTCCGACGAGCACCGACGCGCTGTCCGCGCGCCCGGGAACGCTCGTCACCAACAACACCGACCTGATCACGGTGATCCAGGACGAACTCCACATCTTCTCGGCCACGTCGGGGGCGTTCCAGGGGTACAGCTCGTTCGAGCCGATCCAGGTCGTAGCGCCCGGACGGCTGCTCTCGGCGGCCGGGAATACGAACACGACGCCGTCGATCGTCGGCTACCAGCTCGGCCGTGGCGACGTCGTCGACGTCGGTCTGGTCGGCTTCGGCTCATCGCTCGCCGGAAATGTCGACGCCAAGGAGCTGGTGCAGACGCTCTGGGGGCTGTTGCGGCACTGAGCGTCAACCGTGACGATCCGTACCGTGTGGCGACGTGACTAGCTATCTGAAGCGGCTCGTCAACTCGCTGGCGGCCTACCAGGTGGCGGACGTCGTCTCGAAGTTCATGGCGGTCCTGCTGCTGCCGGTCTACACCCGGTACATCTCGCCCGCCGGCTACGGCGTCGTCGAACTGCTCGGCAACGGCGTCATCTTCATCAGCATCCTGGTCCGCTTCGGGATCATCGAGTCGTTCCTGCGGTTCTATTTCACCGACGAGGATCGGGAGCGGCGCGACGCGCTGGTCAGGCGCTCGTTCCTGTTCCTGCTGGTGACGACGACGATCGCCTCGATCGTGCTGGCGGCCCTGGCCGGGCCGCTGTCGAAGATCGTGCTCGGCCACCGGGATGTGTCGATCTTTCGGGTCGCGGTGCTGGGGCTGTGGGCGTTCACCAACCTCGAGCTGGCCTACGCCGTGCTGCGCGTCGACGAGCGGTTGCGGACGTACGCGATCGCGTCGGTGACGAACGTCGTGCTGACGATCATCGCCTCGGTGATCCTCGTGGTCGCGCTCGGAAAGGGGCCCGAGGGCCTGCTGCTCGGCAACTACGGCGTCTCGACGCTCGTGTTGCTGGCGCTGTGGTGGACGCTGCGCGAACGGCTGCGCCCGCATCCGGGCGCCGGCGAGCGACTTCCGGTGCTGATGCGCTTCGGTCTGCCCACCGTGCCGGCGGAGGTCTCGGTCTACGCGCTCAGCATCGTCGATCGCTATTACATCTACCACGACCGCAGCCCGCGGCTGGCCGGCCTGTACTCGATCGCGGTCAAGCTAGCTGGCGCTGTCGCGTTCATCGTCCGCGCGTTCCAGTACGCCTGGCCGCCGCTCGCGTACTCGGTCGACAGCGACGTTGAGGCTTCCCGCCTGTACGGGCTGGTGACCACCTACTACGTGATCGTCAGCGGTTGGGTGGTGGCGGGCCTTGCGCTGCTCGGACGGTGGGTCCTGCGACTGTTGACTGCACCGTCCTATTTCGAGGCATATCGTGCGCTCCCGTGGGTCGCACTCGGCTGGGCCATGTACGGACTGTGGGTCGTGTTCCTGGTGATCGCCGGCCGCGCCAAGGTGACGACGCGCAACTTCCCGGCGTCGGTGGCGGGACTTGCGGCGAACGTGATCCTGCTGGTCGTGCTGGTGCCGCCGTTCGGGATCGCCGGCGCCGGCATCGCCCTGTGCGGAGCGTACGTAGTGATGCTGACCCTGATGCATCTACTCACCCGCCGCGCGTTCAAGGTGCAGTTCGAGTGGCGCCGCCTGATCCAGGTGACCGTGGTAATGGGCGCTTTGGCTGTCGGGGGTGATCTGCTGTTGCCGACGCACGGGGCGATCGGGTTCCTGAGCCGCGCCGCCGTGTTCGCTGCGATCCCGCTGGTGCTCTACGTCATCGGCTTCGCTCATCCGCAGGAGCTCCAACAGGCGCGGGCGCTGCTCCTGCGGCTGCGGCGCGGCGGGGGGTCACCCGCGGGGGACGCGGCATGACCCGCCCCTCGGTCTCGGTGGTCATGCCGTTCGCCGGCGATGTGGTGGCGGCGCGGACGGCGGTGGCGTCGCTGCTGGAACTCGACGTCGCCCCGGGAGACGAGCTGATCCTGGCCGACAACTCCGGCGTCGTGGGGGCCCACAGCGCGCTGAAGATCGTCCAGGCCAGCGCCGAGCGCTCGCCGGCGCACGCACGAAACGCCGGCGCGGAGCACGCGAGCCGCGACTGGATCCTGTTCCTCGACGCCGATTGCCGGGTCTCGCCGGGCCTGCTCGACGCGTTCTTTTCAGAACCGGTCGCCGACGACGTCGGGGCGCTGGCCGGGGAGGTCGTGCCGGCGGGCGACGGGGCGACGGTCGCGGAGCGATACGGGGCGGCGCGCAGCTTCCTCAGCCAGCAGGCTCACCTCGCCCACCCGTACCTGCCGCGTGCGGTGGCCGCGAACCTGATGGTGCGCCGGGCCGCCTTCGAGCAGGTCGGCGGCTTCTACGAGCGGGTGCGGGCGGCCGAGGACACGGATTTCAGCTGGCGGCTGCAGCGGGCGGGCTGGCGCCTCGAGCTGCGGCCGCAGGCGAGCGTCGAGCACCGGTACCGAGCGACGCTGCGCGAGCTCCGCGTCCAGTGGCGCGGGTACGCCGCCGGCCGGGCGTGGCTGCGCCGGCGCTACCGAGGCTTCGAGCCAGAGCCAGCCGTGCGACGCGGGGTGGCGCGGGCGTGGGGCCGGGTCCGCAGGCCTCTCGGTGGCACGCCGGCGTCCGCGGGGCAACGGACCGTGACCCGGCGCTCGGTCTCGGACGCGGGGTCGGGGCGGCTCGACCGCGCCCAGTACCTGGCCCTCGATGCGCTGCTCGCGGTCGACGAGCTGGCCGGCTTCATGCTCTCGAATCGCCCCGAGCGCGGCGTGTCGGCGCGGGGCCAGGTGGTGCTAGTCGCCGACCGCTTCCCGATCCCGGGCGACCCACTCGTCGACTTTGCGCGGACGCTGGACGCCGCCAGGGTCGAGGCGAGCGGACGGCCCGAGTTGCCCTGGATCGAGGTCAGCCGGGAGCTCGAGATCGACTACCGCGAGGACGATGGGCTGGCATCCCGGATCCTGGCCCTGCTGCGACTGGTCGTGCGCCACCCGGTGCGGTGCGCCCGCGACTTCCTGCGCCGGGAGCCGGGCGGGCCAACGCTGACGGCGATCGCCCCGGCCGCCGTGCGGTTGATGCGGCAGCCCGGCGCTCGCGTCCATGCGCTCGGAGGCGAGGAGGTAAGGGCGACGGCTCGCCGGCTCGCGGCGCTCGCTGGGCGGGTGCTCGCCGATCCGCGACGAGCCTGATGCGGGTCCAGGTCGTCGACCCGTCGGGGTTCACGCGCCCCTACGACCACGCGCTGTGCACGGCGCTTGCGAGGGCCGGCCTCGAGGTCGAGCTGATCACCAGCCGCTCTGCCTACGGGGAGGTTCCGGAGGCTGACGGATACGCGATCCGGGAACGGTTCTACCGCTATGCCCGGGGGGCGGCCGGCTCCAGCGTGCGGCGCGCGACGAAGCTCGTGCAGCACGTCCCCGACATGCTGCGCTATCGCCGGCTGGCGCGCGAGGCGCAGGTGGTCCACTTCCAGTGGCTCGACGTGCAATGGCTCGACGCCCACCTGCTCCCGCGCCGGCCGACGGTGCTGACCGCGCACGATCTGCTGCCACGCGAGCCGCGGGCCGGCCAGGTCCGCGCCCAGCGGCGGCTGTACGAGGCGGTCGATGCGGTGATCGTCCACTCCGAATACGGCCGGCGCGCGCTGACCGAGTGGGGGGCGGCGGATCCGGCGAAGCTGCACGTCGTCCACCACGGCGCGTTCGACCACCTCGCGCACCAGCGCTCCGAGCTTCGGCTGCCAGACGAGCTCCAGGGGGTTGAGGGCCCCGTCGCGCTGTTCTTCGGCCTGCTCCGTCCCTACAAGGGCCTCGAGACGTTGCTCGAGGCGTGGCGCGGGATCAGTGGCGCCGAGCTCTGGATCGTCGGCCGCCCGCTGATTCCGGTCGCGCCGCTGCAAGCCGGCGCTCCGCCGGGCGTGCGATTCGTCCCAAGGTTCGTCTCCGACCGGGAGCTCCCCGCCTACTTCCGCCGGGCCGACCTGGTGGTGCTGCCGTACTCGCGAACCGAGCGGTTCGATCAGTCAGGGGTGCTGGCGACGGCGCTGGCGTTCGGCAAGCCGACGGTGCTGAGCGATATTGGGGGCTTCGGCGAGGTTGCCGCCGTTGGCGCGGCCCGCCTGGTGGCGCCCGGTAATGCGGGTGAGCTGCGGGCGGCACTGGCGGAGGTCTTGGGGGATCCGGTCGAGCGTTCGCGCCTGGCTGCGGCCGCGGCGTCAGCCGCGTCTGGCCCCTACTCGTGGGAGGCGGCAGCGGACAAGACGGTCGCGATCTACCAGGAGTTGATCAATGCGCGACGGTGACGGTGACCTTGCCGCTGCCATTGGCAAAGCCGGTGATCGTGTTGCCGGCGAGGATGTCGGCGGAGCCTTGGAACTTCGCGGCGCTGCTGGTGGCGGTCGCGCTCACGTGGACTGGCGTCAGCGCCGTGACCGTGGTCAGGCCCGACATCGCGCCGGGTGACTGGCTGAACGAGATCGTGTGGCCCGGCGGGCAGGTCGTGGTCCAGCTCGCGAGGTCGGCGCCGGCCACGACGACCGCGACTGTCGACGGTGGCGCCGGCGTCCGTACGAACAGGTCGGCTGGGACCGTGAGGGTCGCCGCAAACGCTCCGTACATCTGCGCGGCATTGGTGGTGAAGCCCGCGAACGTGGGTGTCGTGCACCCCTGGGCGGCGTAGGTCGGGGCCTGCGTCAGCGAGTTGATGTTCTCGGTCACTGCGGCGTGGGCCGAGGAGAACGTGAACTGGTTCGTGCCGAGCATGTGCTGGATCGCGAGCGGCGTGCTCGCGATCTGGACGCCCGTGTTGACCTGGGAGATGCGGTCCGAGCCGAGACCCGACTGCCAGTTGACCGTCGTCGGACCCAGCGTGATCCGCAGATTCAGGGCGCCGCAGCTCTGCAGGCCAGGGGCGATGGCGGCGCTGCCGCCGATGTTGGAGGCCGCGTTAAGGGCCTGTGCCGTGCGCGCCAGCACGAGCGCGTCCCGGAGAGCTCCGAGCGTCCGCCGAACGGCACAACCGCCGGTGATCGCGGCCCACTGGCGCCGGAGCGCGGTGTTGAAAACTGCTCTGCGGTATTTGCGGGTGTAGCCCGGGAACTGGCGCGCGTAGCCCAGGGCCTGGACCTCATCCGACCAGAAGAGTCCGCGCCCGGCCGCCTCGCTCCATGCCGCATTGCTCGCGCCGGACGAGCGCAGCAACGGCCTCACGTAGCCGGTGTAGAACGCCGCCAGCAGGCCCTTGACCGTCCGCCGGTTCGACCGAACCGAGCGGTGGTTGCGCACCTGATGCAGCCGGATCGCGAGCTGTTGGATGAACGCGGCGTCAGGATCGCTGGGCGGGTTGTGCGCGCGGCGGGAGGTCTGGCTGCGCGTGGCGGCGGCGAGGCCGAAGCCGCCAAGCGTGGTGACCGGGATCGCGGCCGCCGAGCGCGTGGACAGCGGCACGAGCCCGAACTGGCTGCCGGTGCCCTCGTACCCGAACGCGACCTGGCCCGAGCGGCCGGTTCGCCGCGCCGGGTGGACGTCGAGCTCGGCCGCCTTGAGCAGCTGAAGCCCGTCCGGCGCCAGCTGAACGCCGGCGATGAACCGCAGGCCACCGTGAGCCAGCGACTGAATCGGGGTCATCGTCAGCGTCTCGCTCCCGGCGAGCGCACCCTCGGGGATCTTCAGCTCGAACGTCGTCCCGTTCTGAGCCGAGGTGGAGAGCGTGCCGCCGGTGGCGCCGACGATGGCCGCGGTGCTCCCCGAGGCGTCGAGGACGGGCGCGACCGTGTTCCCGGCACCGACGATGATCTTGATGGGGGACAGGCGCGTCTTGACCAGTGAGGGGCGCGCCGACCCGGTCGCCGCGCCGCCGCCAAGCAGCAGCACCGTGCTCAGAGCCAGGAGCCGGACTGTCAGTACACGCATCGCACTCCCCAGATCGCCCGGCCTCGGCCCGGCGACGATAGCACCGAGGCTGGCAATCGCGCACAATCCGCCGCCGTGACTGTCCTTGCCGTTCTGTTCTGGGTCTCGGTGGCCCTGCTCGTCTACACGCACTTCGGCTACTGGCTGGTGCTGGCGGTCGTTGCGCGGCTGCGACGGCCCGTTGTGGTCGCCGGGCCGGCGACCGAATCGCTGCCTTCGGTGAGCGTGATCGTCGCCGCCTACGCCGAGCAGGAGGTGATCGCCGAGCGCGTCACGAACCTGCGGGCCGTGGACTACCCGGCCGAGCTGATCGAGATCATCATCGCCTGCGACGGCTCTCCGGACGAAACGCCGGCGCGAGCGCGGGCGGCGGGCGCGGATCTGGTGCTGGAGCTCCCTCGTGGCGGGAAGATCCGGGCGCAGGACGCCGCGGTAGAGCGTGCGCACGGCGACCTCGTCGCTTTCTCGGACGCGAACGTTTCGTGGGAGCCGGGCGCGCTGAAACGGTTGATCGAGGCGTTTTCGGATCCGCGCGTCGGCTACGTGTGCGGCGACGTGCGGCTCGTCAACGACCGGGGTTCGAACCAGGAGGGGCTTTACTGGCGCTACGAGATGGCCCTGCGGCGGCTCGAGTCACGGGTTCGGTCGGTGACCGGCGGCAACGGCGCGATCTACGCGACGCGGCGCGAGACGTATCTCGTCGTCGACCCGATCATGGGCCACGACCTGTCGTTCCCGTTCAACATGGTCAAGCGTGGGTGGCTGGCCCTGTACGAACCGTCGGCGCGCGCGAGCGAGAAGATGGTTCCCACGATCGAGGGCGAATTTGCCCGCAAACGAAGGATGATGAGCCACACCTGGCCGATCGTCGTCCGTGGCGGGATGCTCTCGCCGCGCGGCTATGACCCGCTCTATGGCCTGATGATCTTCTCTCACCGGATCCTCCGTTACCTCTCTCCGTTCCTGCACCTGGTTGCGCTGGCGACGAGCATCGCGCTGATCGGAGACGGCTGGGTCTATGCGGCGGCGGTGGCGATCCAGGCCGCGGTGCTGGTGGGCGCGCTGCTCGAGCCGCTGGTGCCGGTCTGGCCGTTGTTGATCGCCCGCTACTACGTGCTGACGACGGTCTCGCTGGCGGCGGGCCTGTGGGACTGGCTGGTCGGCCACACGAACGCGGGCTGGGAGCCGGCGGAGGGGACGCGATGACCCGGCGGCTGCTCGACGTCGCGCTGTCGCTAGTTGGGTCCGTCCTCACTGCGCCGGTCGTGGCGGCTTTCTCCTTGCTGATTCGCCTGGAGTCGCCAGGCCCGGCGATCTACGCGCAGACCCGCGTCGGCAAGGACGGCCGCGAATTCAAGATCTACAAGCTGCGCACGATGGTGCGCGGCGCGGAGTTCACGGGCGCCAGGTTGGCGATCCAGGAAGGCGACGATCGGATCACGCGCCTCGGCAGCATGTTGCGCCGCTACTCACTCGACGAGCTGCCGAACCTGTGGAACGTGCTGCTCGGCGAGATGTCGATCGTCGGGCCGAGGCCGACGGTCCCGATCCAGGTGCAGCAGTACACGGTGCGCCAGCGCGGACGGCTGGCTGTCAAGCCCGGGATCACAGGCTGGGCTCAGATCAACGGGCGCGCCTCGCTTCCGTGGTCGGAGCGGATCGAGCTCGACCTGTGGTACGTCGAGCACCGTTCGCTGGCGCTGGATGTGAGGATTCTGGCCAGGACGGCGGCGCTCGTCGTCAGTGGGCACGGGCTGTACAAGGGAGAGACGGGCGGATGGCAGCCGCCGGCGTAGGCGCTCGGGCCGGCGGGGGTGGGGGCGCGGCGGTGCTCCTGACCGGGGTCGGGAAGCGCTACGACATCGTCTCAGCGTTCGCTCAGCACGCCAGGGTAATCGCGGCCGATCCCAACCCGCTGGCGCCGGCGCAGTACGCGGCTCAGGTCCACCGTGCCGTGCCGCGGATCGACTCGGACGAGTACGTCCCGGCGCTGCAGTCGTTGTCCACCGAGTACGGCGTGGGCGCGGTCGTGCCGCTGACCGATCTGGACATCGAGGTGCTCGCTGTCGCCCGCGCCGGGGGTCTGCTGCCCGCGTTCGTCCCGGATCCGGAGGTCGCCCGGGCGACGTACGACAAGTACGAGGCCCACCTGCTGCTGTCGCGATTGGGGCTGCCCTCGCCGCCGACAGTGCTTCCGGGGAACCCGATCGAGCATTTTCCGGTGATGGTGAAACCGCGCCAGGGATCGGGAGCCCGGTCGATCCACCGCGCCGATGACGCCGCGGCCGCTGAGTTCTTTGTCAAGTACGTCGATGAGCCGACGATGGTGCAGCGCTACATGGACGGTCCCGAGTTCTCGATCGACTGCCTGTCGGATCTGCAGGGCCGTTGCCTGAACGCGATCCCGCGGACGATGATCGAGTCGCGCGGTGGCGAGTCGATCAAGGGCACGGTGATCGACGACGGGGACCTGGTCGAGCTGGGGCGGACCGTCGTCGAGCAGCTGGGGGTCCGCGGGCCGTGCACCGTCCAGGTGTTCCGCGATCGCGAGATCGGCTTGGGGATCACCGACGTCAACACCCGCTTCGGCGGCGCGTTCCCGGCGCCGATGTACGCCGCGCATCACGGCCGGACCTATCCCGAGCTGATCGTGCGGATGGCGCGCGGCGAGGTGATCGAGCCCCACGTCGGCCAGTTCCACGCGGGGATCACGTTCACCCGCTACTTCTGGCAGCTGGAGCTCGATCAGATGATGCAGCCCACGGGCCGGGACATTGTCGATCCGCCCGGGCCGCCGGCGCCCAGGTAGCCGGTTGATTGGGTTTAAGGGGGCGCGCTTCCGCGCGCCGCTTTGGGTGTGGCTTTCGCGCTCGGTTCGTTGGCGGTCAGGGGCCGTCTGCTCGACGGCTGCCGACTCTCAGCCCGCGCCCGCAGCCCCGATTGGCGGACGGCCCAGCATTTGGCGGCAAGAGGGAGGGGATCGGGCGCGATCGGGTTCTTTCGATGGCGCATAGTGCGTCAATACGGCCCGGAATCCCGAGGGGTGGCGTGTTGTGCATGAGAACCGCCCAGGTTTCGGGCCCCCAACACGCCGGCGATCGCGCCCCGCCTCCTCCCTCTCCCAGCTGCCGTTTGCCGAGCCGACCGCGCCGCCACGCTAGGGGCGCGCAGCGCCCGCGGGCCGAGAGTCCACAGCGCCTGCCCGTACCGGCGACGAAAGCCCCACTCAGGCCGCGGACGCGGCGCGGTCGCGCCCG
>Ga0116216_10000327_pt1 | contig 40947 bp, 34 predicted proteins | sample Sb_taG_11_FD_89696 | JGI IMG/M metagenome (GOLD analysis project Ga0116216, IMG submission 89696) | Peat soil microbial communities from Weissenstadt, Germany - Sb_50d_3_AS metaG | ecosystem: Environmental > Terrestrial > Soil > Wetlands > Peat | place: Germany: Weissenstadt | collected 2010-09-21
AAGGCTGCCGGGGCTCCGGGTTACCCCGTAGGCTCGCTCGAGGAGAGCTGATTCGACTGGCTGACGCAAACAGGTCCGCGTGCTGAGCCGTCTACCAATCGTCGCGCGGGCGCTCTCGCACCGCAACCTTTCCTCGTTGTAAGAGCGTCGCGCGCTCCTCGCGCGACGGCGCGCTACGTCCCACGAGAGGCTGCAACTTCCCATGGATGGATCAAAACGGATCACTAACTGCATTTTGTGCGTTGGGACCTCCTGCGAATCCAGGCGAGGTGGGCGCTCGGGCTCGGTCCCAATGGCAGCCCTGACGTTCCTGCACCGGGCGGTGCGAGGGAGCACCTCGGTCCGTCGACGCGGGAGGGTTCCCGGGCGCCGCGACCCGGCCGCTCGGGCAGGGCCTTTGCCGCGACCCCCGCTTGCACATTCCGCCATGGCATAATGCGATCGCAAAGCCCGGAGGTACCATGGCCGAAGCTCTCCGCAGCTACACCATCCAAGGTCGAAATGTGACCCTGCCTTGCGTGGTTCGCGAGGCCTCCTCCGGTGCGGCTACTTACCTTGTGAACGCCGCCACGGCCCGGCGCCTCCTGCCGGGCCCTGAGTTCGATCTCGTCGAACTCTGGCCCGGCTATGCACTCGCCAGCATCGCGTGCATCGACTACAAGGACAATGACCTCGGCGACTACAACGAGATCTCGATCGCCTTTTTCGTACGTGAGCGCGGAGCGGCCCGCGGGTTTCCGGTGATCGGGCCCGTCTCGGACTTCTTTCGCGCACGCCTGCCGACCTATATTCACCGCCTGCCTGTCAACCAGGCTTTCACCTGCGAGGCGGGCCGCACGATCTGGGGCTTCCCGAAGGTGGTGCACGAAATCGACTTCGCATACGGCGCTCGCCGCGTGGTCTGCACTTGGCGAGCGGAAGGGCAGCACGTTTTCACGTTCTCTGTACCGCGCGGCGGAAACCAGCGCATGCCCGATACCTCCCTCCTTACCTACAGCTATCTCGAGGGCGCGCCCTATCGCACGGCGTTCACCTCGGGCGCCGAGGGCGTGGGCTTCCACCTTGGGGGGGCGACGCTTGAGCTAGGGACCCATCCCATTGCGGGCGAGCTGCGTGGGCTTGGCTTTCCCCGCCGTGCGCTCGTCTCCACCTGGATGGAGAAGATGCACGGCCGCTTCGAGGCGCCGGAGAAGTTGTGACGAGCGCGACTCCCCTCCCTCCCCGCTCGGCGGGGAATGCCGCGACCCAGGGCATGCTGATCGCCTTCCACGCCCGGCAGGCTCCCGACCGCCCGGCCATCCTGTCCGCGTGCGGCGACCGTAGCTTCGCGGAGCTTGCAGCGCGGGCCTTCCAGCTCGCCCGCGCACTGCGTGCGGGCGGCTTGCGCGCGGGCGACGCAGTCGCTCTGCTGTGCTCGAACCGTCCGGAGTTCGCGGAGGCCTATGCCGCCTCTCAGTGCGCGGGCTTCCGCATTACGCCCATCAACTGGCACCTAACCGGCGAGGAAGTCGGCTACATCGTGGCGGACTGCGAGGCCAAGGCGTTTCTGGCCGACGCGCGCTTTTCCACCCTTGCCGTCGAGGCTGCAGAGCGTGCACCGGGAGCGGAGCTGCGCCTGGCCATAGGAGGCGCGATCGAGGGCTTCGAGAGCTACGACAAAGCCCTGACGGCTCAGCCCCGCCACGAGCTCGAGGATCCCTGTCTCGGCACTTCGATGCTCTACACCTCCGGCACCACGGGGCGGCCCAAGGGCGTCTACCGGAAAGCCATCCCGCGCTCGCCTCTCACGACGCCGCTCAACCGGACGGCGAGTTTCCGTCCGGGAGAGGACCTGGCTCTCGTCACCGGGCCTCTCTACCACGCTGCGCCCCTCGCACTCAATCTTGCCTTCCCTCTGGCTGCGGGCGTGGGTTGCGTGCTGATGGAGCGCTGGGATCCGGAAAGTACCCTCGAGATCGTCGAACGCTTCCGCATCACCCACACCCATATGGTGCCGACCATGTTCCACCGCCTCCTCGCTCTGCCGGAGGGGACGCGCGCGCACCATGACATCTCGTCGCTGCGCTGGGTCCTGCATGGCGCAGCGCCCTGCCCCGTCCATGTGAAGCGCGCGATGATCGAGTGGCTGGGTCCTGTCCTCTTCGAGTACTACGCGGCGACCGAAGGCGGCGGCATGTTCATTACCGGGGAAGAGTGGCTGCGCAAACCCGGCAGCGTGGGCCGCAGGCTCGATCACCAGCCGGTCGATATTCTCGACGAAGCTGGGAACCCCCTGCCACCGGGCGAGGTCGGGACTGTCTACTTCGGCGCGCCGCCGAGCGGGCGCTTCGAGTACTTCCACGCCCCGGAGAAGACGGCCGCGGCCTACCGCGGCGACGCCTTTACGATGGGTGATCTTGGCTATTTCGACGAGGATGGATTCTTGTTTCTCACGGGCCGAAGTGCAGAGGTCATCATCTCCGGCGGCGTGAACGTCTATCCGGCCGAGATCGACGCGGTGCTCCTCGAGCATCCGGCCGTGGCCGATGTCGCGACGGTGGGCGTACCAAACGACGAGTGGGGGGAGGAGGTAAAGGCTGTCGTTCAGCTCAAGGCCGAGGCCGCCGCGAGCCCCACGCTAGCCGCCGAGCTTTTGGCTCATGCGCGGGCCCGGCTCGCCGCATTCAAGTGTCCCCGGAGCATCGACTTCACGAACGAACTGCCGCGCCTTCCCACCGGAAAGATCGTACGGCGCCTCGTGCGTGATCGGTATTGGGAAGGGCGCAGCAAAAAGATCTAGGGAGTGAACATGCCGGGCTTGTGTGACGGCCGGATCGTGATCATCACGGGAGCGGGGCGCGGCATCGGGCGCGGCTATGCCCTCGAGTTCGCGCGCCAGGGCGCGAAGGTGATCGTCAATGACCTTGGCGGAGCCGTGGATGGAACCGGCTCGGCCCTGACACCCGCGCAGTCGGTCGTGGACGAGATCCGCAAATCCGGTGGCCAGGCGCTGGCGAACGGCGACGACGTATCGGACTGGGAAGGCGCGCAGCGGCTCATCCAGAGCGCGACGGAGGCCCTCGGGGGACTCGATGTCCTGGTCAACAATGCAGGAATTCTGCGCGACCGGATGCTGTTCAACATGAGCGCAGAAGAATGGGATTCCGTGATTCGCGTGCACCTTCGCGGCACTTTCTGCACGACCCGCCACGCTGCGGCGTACTGGCGCGATCGTGCGAAGAGTGGGAGACCCAACCAAGGCCGTGTCATCAACACGACCTCCGTCTCGGGGCTCTATGGCAACGCGGGCCAGTCGAACTACGGCGCCGCAAAGGCCGGCATTGCGGCCTTCACCATCATCGCCGCGAAGGAGCTCGAGCGTTTTGGAGTGACCGTGAATGCGATCTCCCCCGGGGCCCTCACGCGCATGACGGAGAACCTGCGACCGGGGGCAAGTACCACGCTGGTGCAAGGCTTTGACCCCCGTTCACCGGACAACATTGCACCCATCGCAGTCTGGCTCGGAAGCCTGGAGTCGAGCCAGGTCACGGGACGGGTCTTCGAGGTTTCGGGGGGGCGCCTCTGTATCTCGGAGGGTTGGACGCGCGGTCCGGAGGTCGAGCGCAACGCGCGCTGGGATCCCGCGGAGCTCGGCCCGATCGTGCGCAGCCTCCTCGAGAAGGCACGGCCCGCGGAGCCGATGAGCCGCCCGCGCGCGGGCTAGCGGCGAGTCCTGAAAAAGGCGCGCACGTCGTCCACCAAGAGCTGAGGGACCTCGAGTGCCGCGAAGTGTCCGCCCTCGGCCATCTCGCTCCAGCGCTCGATGCGGTAGAGCCGCTCGGCCCAGCGGCGGGGCGGCCGGAAGAGCTCGTGCGGAAAAATCGCGGCAGCGGTCGGGACCTCGACCCGCCCCTCGACCGCGCCAAAGCGACCCGAGCGCCTCGACTCGTAGTAGAGCCGCATGGATGACCCGATCGTCCCTGTTACCCAATAGAGCATCACGTTCGTGAGAAGCTCGTCTCGCCCGAAACGCCGCAGCGGATCTCCGCCGCAGTCACTCCAGCGCCGGAACTTGTCGAGGATCCAGGCGGCGAGGCCCGCGGGCGAGTCGAGCAGTGCCGCCGCCACAGTGTCGGGCTCGAGAGTCTGAACGGCTTGGTACGCGGCGCCTTCGCTCATATAGCGGCGGGCGGCTTCGAGGTTCGCCAGTTCGCGCGGAGAAAGGCTCTTTAGGGGATCGTCCGCCGGCGGAGGTGCCAGCACCAGGTTCAGGTGGAGGCCGCAGCACCGTTCGTGGTCAAGGAGTGCGACATAGGAGTTCACCATGGCCCCCCAGTCACCACCCTGTGCGCCGTAGCGCGCGTAGCCAAGGCGTTGCATGAGGGTGATCCACATCTCGGCGACGCGCTTCACGTCGCAGCCGGGCGCCTGCGGCGCCTGCGAGAAGCCGTAGCCGGGGAGCGAGGGACAGACCACATGGAAGGCATCTTCCGAGCGACCGCCGTGTGCCACGGGATCGGAGAGGGGAGCCACGATCTTCATGAACTCGGCGATGGAGCCCGGCCAACCGTGGGTCACAAGGAGCGGAAGCGCGCCGGGCTCCATCGAGCGTTGGTGCAGGAAGTGGATGCGTAGACCATCGATTTCCGTCGTGAACTGCGGAATGCGGTTCAGTGCGGCTTCTTGGCTTCGCCAGTCGAAGCCGCTCCGCCAGAAGCTCGTGATCTCGCGAAGCCACTCGGGATTCGCTCCGTACTGCCAGCCAGAACCTAGAATCGGCACGACGAAGCGTGTGCGCGCGAGACGCTCGCGCAGATCTTCCAGCACGCCTTCCGCAACCCGAATCTCGAAGGGGCGGATCTCTGCGCTCATGGGAAGGCCTCGACGACCGCGCGCGAAAGCAGCGTCCGGATGCGAAGCGCCGGTGTCATCGGAAGCGTTCCGTTCGTGAGGAGAACGAAGGTGAGGTCGCGCTCCGGGTCAGCCCAGCAAAGGACGCAGGAGAGGCCCGCGTGGCCGAAGGCCCGCGGTGAGGCCGCGCCGAATCCGAAAAGGGGCTCGGGGGGCTCCCCTCGCAGACGCCAGCCCAGGCCCCAGGTTGTCGGACCAAGATCCACCTCGCGCAGTGCAAGCGGGACACCGGGCCAGAGCGGGAGCCCCTCGCGCACCCCAGGAAACTGGATGCGCAGGGCCTCGCGCGCAGTTTCGGCTCGGAGAAGCCGGCGCGAGCCCAAGGCACCCTCGCGAAGCCAGCAGCGAAGGAAACGCCCCAAGTCCTCGGCCGCGCCGTAGGCCCCCCCGGCAGGATGACCCGCCGCGCGAAAGGACGGATGATTGACCGCCTCCGCCCAGCGCCCGTCCTCACGATCCGAAGGGTGCGCGTACACCCAGGCGACGCGCGGTTCGGTTTCGGGAGGGAGTGGAAGATACGTGGAGCCCATCTCCAGGGGCTCGAGCACGCGCTCGCGCAGGGCCTGCGCCAAGGGGGTCCCGGCTGCACGCTCAAACACCGCGCCGAGTAGCGCGAACGCGGTCTGGCCGTGGTAGACCGCACGGGTACCGGCGGGCGTATCGGGGACGAGATCCTTTAGCGTGGCCACAAAGAGCGCGCCCGATCCGAGGCCGAGAATATCGGGGCCGGGGGAAACGGGGATACCGGCGCTGTGCGAGAGGAGATGGCGCACTGTGATGCCGCCCTTCCCATGGACTTCAAATCCGGGGAGAAAGCGCGCCACCGGGTCATCGAGCGCAAGTTTCCCGTCATCCACCGCGCTTAGCACAAGCGTCGCGACGAGCGGCTTCGTCATGGAGAAGAGCGGGAAGATGGTGGAGGGCTCAACCTTCACCGGAGGTTCGCGACGCGCGAGCCCCACCGCATGGAGGCCGACCACACCTTCGCCCTGCGTGACATGCAGCACGCCGCCCGCGAATAGTCCTTCCGCGGCAAATCCCTCGAGGAGCGCGAAGGCTTTGCCGAGTGAGGCTTTCGGGGGCGCGGGCATCGCGGGATTCTAACGGGGGGTGACATCCGCCCGCATCCGGTGTTTGATGAGCCTTGGACGACGGAGGGCCGAACGATGGCGACGCGTGCAATCGACTGCTGGGTCAACGTGAACATGGGCGAGCAGGCGAAACCCGAGTGGCTGATCCGTGTGAAGGAGGACTACTTCCGCGCGGGCGACGAGTTCTTCAAGAATCTCACGATCGACGAAACGCTCGAGATGATGAACCGGGTGGGATGCGAGAAGGCGGTCGTCACCGTCGATGCGGAGCGTCCAAGCGAGCGGGTGCTCGAGTTCCCGCGCCGTCAGCCCGCACGCTTCGCGCTGGCCGCGGGTGTTTCTCCGAATTCCCTCCTCAAGGGCTGCTGGGCGCTGGAGGACCTCGCGCGCAACGAACGCGTGGTGATGGCGCGGGTCGTCCCCTTTCAGGTCGACCTCCCGCCCGACCATCGCAACTACTACCCGCTGTACGCGAAGTGTGCGGAACTCGATCTTCCGATTTCGATCAACACCGGCATCCCGGGTCCGCCTGTGCCGGGTGAATGCCAGAACCCGATGCACCTCGACCGGGTCTGCCTCGACTTCCCGCAGCTTAGGATCTGCATGGCCCACGGTGCGGACCCGTGGTGGGGTGTCGCCATCCGCTTGATGATCAAGTATCGCAACCTCCACCTCATGACGTCTGCCTACTCGCCGCGCTACTTCCCGCCGGAACTTGTGTACTTCATGAATACGCGCGGCCAGGAGAAGATTCTGTTCGCATCAGACCACCCGGTGCTCTCGACGGAGCGCTGCATCAAGGAAGCGAGCGAGCTCGACTTGCGTCCAGGTGTGCTGGACAAGTTCTTGTACGCGAATGCCGAGCGGCTTTTCTTCTCGCCCCGCAAGCCGCGACACTAGCCCGAGCTAGGACTCGCGCGGAACGATGAACTCGAGCACGTGGCCGTCGGGGTCGCGCACCCAGATTTGGCCAAGCTTGGGGCTCGTCGCGAGGACCTCGGTTAGCTGCTCGCGCAGGTGTTTGAGGGTCGCCTCATAGTCGTTGACTGCGAAGGCCGCGTGACGCGCAAGGGGCGTAAGCGTCGGGGCCGGGGCACCCACGTCGACACCCGGGGGCGTCTCGATCAAGTGGACCTCGCAGGCGCCGGCGCGGTACCAGACGCCCGGAATTCCGAGACCCGCGGGTCGGGGAATCTCGACCAGGCCAAGAACACCTTCGTAGAAGGCCCGCGAGCGAGCCAGGTTTGTGACGGGAAAGGACATGTGGTGGGCCTCGAGGCGGAGTGCCATGGGATTTTCTCCTCCCTCCGAGCCATTGTCCGCCGCCGTGGAGCGGGAGGCCAGACCAATAAAAGAAGTGACTTGTCACTTTCTTTATTTCGGGATAGGCTTCCCCCCATGTCGACGCTGCGTCCCCGCGTCTTCTCCGGCCGATCCACCCTCCCTCGACGTTCTGTGCGCGAACCCGGGCCCCGCCGCACCCAAGCCGAGCGCCGCGCAGCGACGGCGCGGGCGCTCCTCGATGCCACGGTCTCAAGCCTCTTCGAGGTCGGTCACGCACGGACCACGACCACCGAGATCTGTCAGCGCGCCGGGGTCTCGCAGGGCGCCCTCTTCAAGCACTATCCGACCAAACAGGCTCTCCTCGCTGCGACCGCGGAGCATCTGTTCGACACGCTCCTCGCACGCTACCTCGAGGGCTTTGCGCGGGTTCCAGCCGAGGCGGACCGTGTCGCCGAGGCGGCGCGCCTGCTCTGGCGGATGTTCGAGAGCCCCGAGCTCGCCGCCGCCTTTGAACTCATGATCGCCGCGCGCACCGACCGCGAGCTCGCTCAAGGCCTGACCCCCGTGGTGGCCCGACACGCAGAGAAATTGCGGGGGCATGCCCGGCGACTTTTCCCGGAAGCTGCGGGAAGACCTCGCTTCGATCTCGTCCTAGATGCCATGCTGGAGCTTATGCAAGGCATGGCTCTCTCCCGCGTCGTGGACGCGGATGAGGCGCACCGCAAGCGTCTGCTTCAATTCATGATCTCGCTGGCCCGCAGCGCATTCGAGCCGGCCAAGGAGGAATCCCGATGAGCCTCTCGACCCCTGCAGCCCCTCCGTCCTTCGTGCGCTTCGGTCCGAAGGCGTCGGCTCCGCAAGAGCTCGTGGATCTCGGCCGCTATCCCGTTCTCGAACTCGAATCGCCCGGTGCGCAGCGCGTTCTTTCGGCGGCGCGGGCTCAGCTTCGCATGATGGGCGCCTCCGAGCTGCCGGGCTTCGTACACGCGGAGGGGCTCGCGCGGCTCGCGGAGGACGCCCGCGCGCTCGCGCCGCAGGCCTACCGCAGCACAGGCAAGGGTACGCCCTACCTCGAACTGCCCGACGCAACCCTTCCCCCGGACCACCCGCGCAGACATCTCGGCGCATTCGCGGTGGGCGTGATCGCTTACGACCAGTTTCCAGCCGGCTCTCCGCTGCGTCAGCTCTATGAGTGGGAACCCATGATGGAGTTCATCGCGGCTGTCCTCGGGAGGGGCCCGCTCTATCGTTACGCAGATCCCCTCGGCGCACTGAACGTCGCGGTCATGGGCGAGGGGGATCTCCTGCAGTGGCACTTCGACCAAACCGACTTCGTGGTTTCCCTTGCGATCCAGTCCTCGGAGTCCGGCGGCGACTTCGAGGTTGCACCGCGCATCCGTTCCCAAGACGATGAGCGCTACGAGCATGTGGCAAAGCTGCTCGCAGGAGCATCCGACGAGGTGCTGAGATTGCCCATGACGCCCGGCACGCTGCTCATCTTCGAGGGCCGCTACTCGATCCACCGCGTGAGCCCGATTTGCGGGACAACCGATCGGCTGGTGGGCCTGCTCGCCTACGACACGAAACCTGGCACCACCAGCACGGAGCTCCTGCGCCGGGCGCGCTACGGCCGTGCAGGCTGAAAAGCCTCCGAGCGAGGAGGCATCCCGCGACGCTACCCGCGTCGAGCGCGACGCCCTCGGAGAGCTCGCGCTTCCCGCGGACGCGCTCTACGGCATTCACACCGCACGCGCACTCCGGAATCTCTCCTTTTCGCGCCGCTCCCTCGGCTCGTGCGCGCCCTACGCCCGTGCCCTTGGCGTTGTGAAGGGCGCCGCCGCGCGCGCGAATGGAGACGCCGGTGTCCTCGCTCCGGAGCTCGCGCGCGCGATTGAAGTTGCAGCAAGCCAGATCTCGTCCGGAACGTTCGACCGTGCGCTCGTCGCGGATCTGCTGGGCGGAGGCGGCTCCATCGCCGTGCATATGAACGTGGCCGAGGTCATCGCGAACCTAGCGAGCGAGAGCCTCGGCGGTCGCCGAGGCGAGTACGTTCCGGTCCATCCGAAGCGGCACGTGAACGCCTCGCAGTCCACGGCGGATGTGTGCCATACCGCCCTGCGGCTCGCGATCCTTGAGCGGAGCGGGGTCCTTCTGGCGGCCCTCGAAACCCTCGCAGCCTCGGTCGACGCCAAGATCAGCGAGCTCGGCCACGTGCCGACCCTCGCAAGGACCTGTCTCCAAGACGCACTGCCCACGACGCTTGCCCTTCTCTTCTCGGGCCACGCCGCTCTCGTCCGCCGACGTGCCGCGGAGCTCGCCCACAGTCTCGAGGCGCTTCGTGCGGTAACGCTGGGTGGCACCGTGATCGGAAGTGGCGAGGGCGCCCCCGAGCGCTACCGCGAGCGGGTCGTCCCTTTGCTCGCCGCGCGCGCCGGGGTCGAGCTCCGCCGGCATCCCTCCCCCTGCGACCCCCTCCAAAATGGCGATGACGTCGGCGCAGTCTCCGCGCAGCTCGCGCTCCTCGCCCACGGGCTAGCTAAGATCGCGCAGGACTTGCGCCTCCTTGGATCGGGGCCACGCGGAGGCCTGGGAGAGCTCGCGCTTCCCCATGTGCAGGAGGGATCGAGCTTTTTCGCGGACAAGGCGAACCCGCTCGTGCCGGAGACGCTTCTCCAGGCCAGCTTCCAGGTGCTGGGTTGCGACCGTGCCGTGCAGGCTGCACTCGAGCATGGCGAGCTGCATTTGAACGTCTTCGACGGCTTTGCGGCGGTGAACGTTCTCGACGCCCTCGAGCTGCTCTCGAACGCAGTCCTTCGCTTCGACGAAGGATGTGTACGGGGGCTTGTCGCGAACGAGGCGCGCTGCCGAGAGCTCGCGAGCCTCGGAAGAACCTCGTGACAAGCGCCACCGCAATCGAGGCGCCGCGCTTGGCCTGGGCGAAGGCGTGGCTTTCACAGCCGCTTCGGCTCTACCTCGACGCGCAGTTTTGTGAAGCATCGGGTTCGGGCGGGCACAGCGCTCTCAATCCGGCCAACGGTGCTCCCCTCGCCCTCGTCCCCGAGGCTTCGACCACCGACGTGGACCGGGCTGTGGGCGCAGCGCGGCGCGCCTTTGAATCCGGACCTTGGCCCGCCCTGCCGCGCCGCGAGCGCGGACGTTTGCTTCAGCGCATCGCCGAAGTCGTGCGGGCGAATCGAGCCGAGCTCGCGACCCTGATCGCGCTCGAGAACGGCAAGCTCTACCGAGAGGCGTACCAGGATGACATGCCTGATACCGCCGATGTCTTCGACTACTACGCGGGCTGGGTGGACAAGCTCTACGGGGAGACCTGCCCGGTGGAGGGGCCGTTTCTAAACTACACGCTGCGCGAGCCGATCGGGGTGTGCGCGCTCATCGTACCTTGGAACTTCCCCCTGCTCCTCGCGGCGTGGAAGCTGGCTCCGGCGCTCGCCATGGGCAACACCGCCGTACTAAAGCCCTCGCCCTTCACATCCCTCTCGCTGGTGCGCTTCTTTGAGCTTCTCCACGAGAAGGCGGGTCTTCCCGCTGGGGTCGTGAACCTGGTTCTCGGCGGAGCGGGGGTCGGCGAAGCGCTCGTGCGACATCACGGTGTCGACAAAGTCGCCTTCACGGGCAGCACGGACACCGGGCGCCGCATCGTGCATGGCTCCGCGGATTCCAACTTGAAGGCGGTGTCCCTCGAGCTCGGTGGAAAGTCGCCGAGCATCGTTTTCGATGATGTGCCCGATCTCGACTTTGCAGTGGCGCGGTCATTCGAGTTGATGTTCTCGCAGAAGGGCGAGAAGTGCTCGGAGCCCACGCGTTTTTTGATCCAGCGCAGGCTCTACGACGACTTCGTCCGTCGCTTGGCGGAGAAGGCGGAGGCCGTGGTCTGCGGCGACCCCTTCGATCCCGCGAGCGACCAGGGGCCCCAATGCAATCGGCCGCAATTCGAAAAAGTGCTCCACTACATCGAGCTGGGTCGGCGGGAGAGTGCGCGGCTCCGTGCAGGCGGCGGACCCGACGTGCGGGGGCGAAACGCGGAGGGGCTGTTCGTGCGCCCGACGATCTTCGACGAGGTGCGGCCAGAGATGCGGATTGCACGCGAGGAGATCTTCGGTCCGGTGCTCTGCGTGCTGCCTTTCGAGGATGAAGATGAAGCGGTCCGGCTCGCCAACGCGAGCGAGTATGCGCTCGCGGCGGGGCTCTACACGCGGGATGTCGCCCGGGCACATCGCATTGCGCGCCGCCTCGATGCAGGCATGGTGTTCGTAAACCGCTACGGCTGCTACGACTTCGCGAGCCCCTTTGGGGGGTTCGGGCAAAGTGGCTGGGGCAAGGAAATGGCGCTCCACTCGCTCGAGGGCTACACGCGCACGAAGTCGGTGTGGGTACACCTGGCATGAAGTGGGTTCTACCACTCCTGCCCGGCGAGCCGGTCTGCGAGCAGCAATCTGACCGCCTGCGCATCCGGATTCAGGACGAGCAAGGGATCGAGGTGCGAACTCCGCCTGAAAGCGCGGCGGTGTCGAGGGCCTTTCGCCCTCTCGTCGCGGGGAGCAGAAGGACCTCTCCACCCCCCTTGCACTCAGGCCGGTCGCTGCTCCCAACGCGGTGCACGCTGGCGAGAGAGATTCCGGCCGTGTGAGCTCGAGGCCCTCCCCGCGCCGGAGGGGACGGCGAACGGATGCTCCCGCCTCACGGGGATCGCCTTCTTCATCAGCCGTTCGATGCGTGCGAGCTGATCGCGCTCGGTGGTGTCACAGAGCGAAAGGGCCACCCCCCGCGCCGCCACGCGTCCCGTGCGTCCAATGCGGTGAACATAGCTCTCGGAGGCATCCGGAAGCTCGAAGTTAATGACGTGGGAGATGCCCTCCACGTCGATGCCGCGGGCTGCAAGGTCGGTGGCCACGAGCACGCGCGTGGTGCCCCGACGAAAACTCGCAAGAGCGCGCTCACGCTGCGCCTGAGAGCGGTCGCCGTGAATGGACTCGACGGGTTCGACGGCCGCACTCAAATGCTTTGCCACTCGGTCGGCACCGCGCTTGGTGCGGGTGAAGACGAGCGCGCGGGTCACCGCAGGATCGGCGAGCAGGTGCGCGAGAAGCCGGCGCTTGTCCGGACGCTCGACGAAGAGCACGGCCTGCTCGACCTGTGCGGGCGGTGTCGCAGCGGCCGCGACCGCAACCCAGGCCGTATCTCGCTGCACGGAGTCTGCCAGGGTCCGAATCTCCGGAGAGATCGTGGCCGAGAAGAGGAGCGTCTGCCGCTCTCGAGGCGTCGCGCGGAGGATGCGTCGCACGGCCACCAAAAAACCTGCATCGAGCATTCGGTCCGCTTCGTCGAGGACGACAATTTCGACCTGGCGCAAATCCACTTCGCGCGCGCGCATCAGGTCTTCGAGGCGACCCGGGGTTGCCACGACCACGTCCACGCCGCGCCGCAGGGCGCGCCGCTGCGGCGCGTCGCTCACACCGCCGAAGACGACGGCATGCTCGAGGCCAAGCCCAGCGCCAAAGTCGCAGACCGTCTGTCCGATTTGGGTCGCGAGTTCCCGCGTCGGCGAGAGAATGAGGCCGCGGATCGCGCGGGCGCCCCGGGGAGGTGGGCCCAGGGTGGCGAGGCGCTGGACGAGGGGAAGCACAAAGGCTGCGGTCTTGCCGGTACCCGTTTGTGCGCAGCCGAGGACATCGCGGCCTGCGAGGACGAGAGGGATTGCCTGCGCCTGGATGGCAGTGGGCGCGGCGAATCCCGCGCCTTGCACTGCCTTGAGCAGCGCGGGATGAAGCGAGAGGTCATCAAATTGAATCAAGAGTCCATTTCCTTTGATGCGGCGACACGCCGCAGATGTGCTCACACACCAGCCACCCGGCCGGGGCGAAGCGGACCAAAACCACGGACGAACCGGAACGGCCAAATCCCGTTCCAGACCGTCTGGGTGAGGCATTCTTCAGAGAGATCGGCTTGCGGTGGGGATACCAGGCAAAGATCTATTGAGAGAAGGCCTTCAAGTTGTCACCGGGATGCATCGGCATCCGGACAGGGCAACCGTAGCACGGTTCTGTGCACTCGCGACGGGGAGGGGATGCGAGCGCCATTCGGCGAAAGGAAAGGCGCTAGTGCGGTGCGAGGCGCTCGCGCAGCGTGCCGACGAGGCGATTCGCGCCGTCCTCCAGCGGCCCGGTACCAAAGACGTAGAAGTCCGGCCGTTGGAGCACCACGGCCACCCCGGCCCGAGCGAACCAGCGCGCGTAGCTCCCGTGGAGGTCGATGATGGGCCCGTCGTTTCCCACCCATGCGCCAATGCCACCCAGCGAGGCGAAGAACGCGGCGAGCTCTGGGTCGAGTCGCGTCACGGGATCGCAATGCGGGCTCAAGAGTGTCCACCCGCGACCCACCACGTCGTCGAAGAGGCCGGTCCTGGCTCCCTGGCGCACGCGATCTTGCACGAAGAGCTGCCCCGCAAAGCGGTCCCCCTGTGCGAAGAAGCCAGGCCCGAGCGCGGGAGGCGGAAGGGGCGGAGAAAGGCCGGCCGACTTTGCCGCGGCAATCATCCGAGCGTCGCGCGCCGCCGCTTCCTCGGGATCCGCAACGCAGATCACCTTGCCAAGCGCCATGGAGAATTCGATGACCGCACGCACCTGGGGGATGCGCTCGCTCGGATAGGTGTCGAGGAGGGCCTCACCCGCCTTGCCTGCCAGCACGAGATCAAGCTTCCACGCCAGATTGGCCGCGTCCCGAATCCCTGAGCACAGACCCTGACCTGCAAAGGGTGGCATTTGGTGAGCGGCGTCGCCGGCCAGGACGAGCCGCCCGTTGCGCCAGGTGTCGACCCACCGGGCTTGAAACCTGTAGAGCGCGTGGCGTTCGAGCGTGGCGGCAGAAGGAGTGACACCCCACGGCTCAAGCAGCCGCCACGCCGTCTTCTCGCTGTTCAGTTCGTCGACGCTCTCTCCCGGAAGCCGCATGAACTCCCAGCGTCGCCTGCCGGGGCCTCCGGAAACGAGCGTTGTGGGGCGGGCGGGATCGCACAGTTGCCAGTTGAGAGGCTGCCAGACCCGCTTTGCATGGGGGATCACATCGACAATCAACCAATCGAAGAAGAAGCCAAGATCGGTGACGCGGGCACCCAGGTGGGATCGCACGAAGCTATTCGCGCCGTCACAGCCCACGACGTAGCGCGCCCGCACGGCGCGCGTTTGTCCGTCACAGTCGACGACTCCGAGCTCGACCTCTTCGGGCCCCGGCTGGATCGCCATCACCTCGCAGCCCCGCCCCACCGTGACGGAGGAGTAGGAGCGCGCCCTTGCGTCGAGCAGCGCCTCAAGCTCCGGCTGGGCGAACATGTTGGACTCCGGCCAGCCGGAGAGGCTTGTACCCGTATCCCGGCCGAACCGCAGCAGGGTCTCTCCCGCCGCGTTGCGCCATTCGTAGATGGGTGCGGGTTCCGTCCGCTCCACGAGATCATCGGCGACTCTCGCCGCCTGGAGGATCCGCCCGATCTCATGATCGAAGTGGACCGCTCGCGGCATCGGGTACGGCGCGGCCTGTTTTTCGAAGACCCCGACCTTTGTGCCGCGCTCGCCTAGCAAGATCGCCAGGGTCTGACCGACCGGCCCGTAGCCCACGATGGCAACGTCATACCACTCGCCCACGCCGCGGCTACCTCGTCTCGAAGGAAGATTCCGATCCGCCATGCGCTTCGGACCTAGGACCCTCACTTTCGCACGAGGAGCGCCTCCTGCGAAGACTTGCAAGATCCGGGGGGAGGGGCCGCGGGGACTCCCTCGGAGGAGTGGGCGGGTCGCGCGGCTGACCCTCCACGCAGTCAGCAAGAGGGGGACCTCGTCTTCTCGCACACACGTGCCGATAGGGTTGACACTCAAGTGAGCCTGAGATACAGGCTCGCAAGCGAGCGGACTCGGCCACGGTGAGCCGAGCCGGTTGCAACGACTGGAGGATCATCGGGCTCCATGCCGGAAGGTGGTAGTTCGAGTCACCAACAACAGGAAGTGCGCGACCGCGCCGACTGACCCGCGAAAGCTAGGATCCTCCTCGCTTCCGTTCAGACGGCCGGCCGCTAGCGGAAGCCGAAGCAACCCCAGAGATCTCCTCGTTCGACGTTTCTCCTTCCCCGCTTCCTGACAACTGAAGACGTGTTCGTACGGGACCGGCATCGTCGATGTCGCTCCAAGTCTCGAGGCTTGGAGCGCCTTCGCCGCGAGGTTGCCGGCCCTCGTTCGACCCAATCCGCAGTCAGCTGTAGGGAGGTGCAGGGCCATGCTGCGTGCGCGTATTCTGGGAAAGGTCGCGACCCGGGCGACGGGAGAAAGCTCCCGCCAGCGCGGGCCTCGCGTCGCGTTCCATGACGTTTCCGCCCTTCTCGCCGCTTCGGACGCGGACGCGAACGGCGCCCTCGAGCAGCTCGCTTCGAACGGGAATGGGTTGCGTCCCGAGCAGGTGGCCGAGCGTCTAGCCGAATACGGCCCCAACGAGATCGCCCACGAGCGACCGGCCCGCTGGTATCGGATGCTGCTTCACAACCACCACAATCCCTTTGTCCTTGTGCTCGTCGTCCTCGGGGCGGTCTCTTTCTGGACCGGCGACACCCGAGGCACGGTCGTCGTCTCCGTGATGGTCGCGGTGAGCGTGCTGATGCGATTCGTCCAGGAGTTCCGATCCTCGCGCGCGGCCGAAACCCTTCGGGCGATGGTCCAGACGTCCGCCACGGTCATGAGGCAATACAGCGAAACCGGAGCCGACGAGCGGCCGGTCTGGCGCTGCGAGAAGCAGGACGTTCCCTTCGAGGAGCTCGTTCCGGGCGACCTCGTTCACCTTTCAGCGGGGGACATGGTCCCTGCAGACATCCGGATGCTCAGGTCAAAAGACCTCTTCGTGAGTCAGTCGGCGCTGACGGGGGAGGCCCTGCCGATCGAAAAGGTCGACACGCTCTACGAGGTGGTGGCGGGCAGGGACGCGCAGGCCGCGGGCGTCGCGAGTCGCAACCCCCTCGAACGCGGAAACCTGTGCTTCATGGGAACGAACGTCATTAGCGGCTCGGCGCTCGGGCTTGTGGTCGCCACCGGGCGTCGCACGTACTTCGGGTCTCTCGCGCGCAGTGTGATCGGCCACCGCAGCCTCACGAGCTTCGACCATGGCGTGAACAGCGTGACGCGGGTCTTGATCGCGTTCATGCTGGTGATGGTTCCGGTGGTGTTCTTGATCAACGGTCTCGCCAAGGGTGACTGGAGGGAAGCCTTCCTCTTCGCGATCGCGATCGCCGTGGGCCTCACCCCGGAGATGCTTCCGATGGTGGTGACGGCCAACCTCGCCAGGGGCGCGGTGGGAATGGCTCGTCGCAAGGTGGTCGTGAAGCGGCTCAATGCCATCCAGAACTTTGGGGCGATGGACGTGCTGTGCACGGACAAGACCGGGACACTGACGGAAGACCGCATCGTGCTCGAAGAGTACCTGGACATTCATGGCCGGGAAGACGCTCGCGTCTTGGACTATGCCTACCTGAATAGTCGCTTCCAGACCGGACTCAAGAACCTTCTCGACCGCGCGGTGCTCGAACGCGTCGCTCCCGAGCGGCAGCACCTGCTTGGCGCGCGCTATCAAAAAATCGACGAGATCCCCTTCGATTTCGCGCGGCGCAGGATGTCGGTCGTGGTCTGGACGGAACGCAGCCATGACCTCCTGATCTGCAAGGGCGCAACGGAGGAGATTCTCGAGGTTTGCGGCTACGCCGAAGAGCGTGGCATCGTCATCCCGCTGACCGACGACCTGCGCGGCGAGTGTGCAGAACTGATTGCGAAGAAGAATGAGAGCGGGCTTCGCGTCGTCGCAGTGGCCTACCGGAAGATGCGCATCTCCGGCCGCGCCTACACGGTCGCTGACGAGAGCGACTTGGTCCTTCTCGGGTTCATCGCGTTCTTGGATCCCCCGAAAGAGACCGCCGCAGCAGCGCTCGCGGCGCTCCGCAGTCACGGCGTTGCGGTGAAGATCCTGACCGGGGACAACGAGATCGTGACGCGGCGCGTGTGCCGAGAGGTCGGACTCGACGTTGCGCATCTGGCACTCGGGAGCGAGATCGACGAGCTCTCGGAAGAGGAGCTCGCGGAGCTATGTGACCGAGTCTCGGTCTTCGCGAAGCTCGCCCCCCTGCAGAAGGCGCGGATCGTCCGGGCACTGCGCAAGAAGGGCCATACTGTCGGATTCCTCGGCGATGGGATCAATGACGCTGCGGCCCTGCGAGATGCGGACGTGGGGATCTCTGTCGACACGGCAACGGACATCGCCCGGGAATCGGCGGACCTGATCCTGCTCGAAAAGAGCTTGCTCGTACTTGAAGAGGGGGTTCTGCGGGGAAGGCAGGTATACGGAAACATCATCAAGTACATCAAGATGACCGCGAGCTCGAACTTCGGGAACGTTTTCAGCGTACTCGTCGCGAGCGCATTCCTTCCGTTCCTGCCCATGCTGCCGATCCAGCTCCTGATCCAGAATCTCCTCTACGACCTCTCCCAGCTTTCCTTGCCCTGGGATCGGATGGACCGCGAGTTCCTGGAGCAGCCCCGAAAGTGGGAGCCGAGCGGAATCGCGCGCTTCATGGTCTTTATCGGCCCCGTAAGCTCTGTCTTCGACGTCCTCACCTTCCTCGTCCTGTGGTGGGCGCTGGGGGCGAATACCCCGGAACGGCAGTCGCTCTTCCAGTCGGGATGGTTCGTCGAGGGTCTGATCTCTTAGACACTGATCGTGCATATGATCCGCACGAAGAAGATTCCCTTCGTCCAGAGTGTGGCCGCAACCCCGGTTCTGCTGTTCACGGGCCTGATCTCGGCGCTGGCGATCTGGCTCCCCTTCTCGCCGATCGCAGGAGCGGGGAGTCTGGTACGGCTTCCCGGGAGCTATTTCGTTTGGCTTGCGGCCATCCTGCTCAGCTATTGCGTTCTCACCCAGGCCGTGAAGACCTGGTACATCCGGCGCTTCCAGAGCTGGCTGTGATGCGCCGCGGGCGCGATTTAAGCTGAGCGGTCACGCTGGGAGGTGTTGAGCACGGACCCCGCGCCGGCGAGGAGACCGCGTGTGCCTTTCGTCTCTACCGCCAAGGCGATCGCGGCGGGACCTCGGGGCGCGTCCTAGCGGGAGATCCGCATTGAAATCACTCCCCTCGCTCCCCCGGCATGCCATCGTAGAACCTGTCGCGCGCCGTCGTGGGCGAAGCCGCCTGCGGAAACTTCCACGGTGAGCCCCCGCGGATACTGAAGGCGCGGCACAAAGACCTCGGTAGGCGCGCGCACGGACGGGTCGCTCTCAATCTCTAGTTCGAAGACCCCGGTCGCAGGCACGAACTGCATGCGCAGAGGCCGCCCGGCCGCGTGGCGGAGGCAGGGGCGCACGAAGGCCCGGGTGCCGCGTCCCCCGGAATCGAGATCGTGAGGATCTTGCTGGTCATCACGGCTAAAGAGCGAGAGATCTTCGTGATTCCAGCTGTCGCCGCGGGCGTGGGTATTGTCGGCGGTGTAGTTCCAGTGGGTGGAGCTGAGGAGCGTCGCGTCGAGGGCGCGGTAGGTGGCCTCGAGGGCGATCTCGTGCTTCGAATAGTCGTCGGTTCGATAGGCCTCGCCGTCATTCATCTCATAGGGAATACCGAGCTCCCCGAGGAGCACGGGAAGCTCGCCCATCGTCTTGCGCGAGAGCGCGGCGATCCCGCCGAGCTGATCCATATACGCCGCCGCGATGCCCTCCACTCCGCTCCGAACGCCGCCCCCAAGCGTGGGATGGGCCTCGGGATCAAAGCGGCGGTGAATCAGCATCACCACGTCGTACCAGTGCCGCGCATCGCAGACGAGGGGATCCGGATCGCTCCAGGGCGTCTCGGGCACTCCAGGCACGCCTTCCAAGAAGAGAATGCAGCCGGGATGGGCGCGCCGCAGGCGTTCGCGCAGACGCTGGACGAAAGGAACGAGAAAATCGGACCACGCGGAGATTCCGCGGCCCTCGACCTTGCGGAAGTAGTCCGGCTTCGCGAGCACGGGTCGGCCTTCGGAATCAAGATCCCACACACCGAGGCGTCGCCAGGGACAACCGTTCTTCCAGATCGAGAGTCCCCGAGGATTGAGGACTCGGCCCGCGGCCCCCTGAACGGTGTGGCCGTCCGCCGCCGCGAGGTGCTCCAGGGGCGAAAAGGACTTCGGGCCGCTGCCCATAAAGCGCGTCCCGCGCAAGAGATCGTCCCCCCGGCCCACATAGCCCGGGGAGGGCTCGTTGAAGCTGTCGTAGCCCAGCACGTTGTCGAGGTCGGCGAGGCGTTCGGCAAGAGCGCAGAGCGCGCTGGCGTAGTGATCCTGAAGCGCGCCCTGCACCCCGCGCAGCTCGGGGCAAAAGAGGTCCCCGCCGAGAAGGAGGGTCCACATGGTCGCACACGGTACGCGCTGGGCGTTGCTGGGCCAGTCGAGAGCATCGAGCTCCACGGCCTCTGCGGGTACGAAGCGCTCGGGCAAAAGGCCCGCCCACTCGAAAGGCCAGAACGGCGCACCATCGCCGCCTGTCCAGCGGCTCCACACGTCGTGGTGGGGATCGACGAAGACCAAGAGCCCGTGGGCGCGGGCCTTGCGGACCACGGCACTGAAATAATCGAGGTAGGCCTCGTCGTAGCAACCGGGCCCCGCGTGTTCGATCGCTTCCCAGGTCGTGAGCAGGCGCAACACGGAGAACCCCCAGGACGCGATGCGCTCGAGGTGACGGTCCGCTTCCTCCAGCGGGAACGGCCGGCCTACGAAGGAGACGTCGCGCCAACCGAGGAAGTCGACGCCTCGGTGCGTCGCGCTGTCGGGTCGTGCGGGCAGCTTGCTGCTCCCGCCAAGGTTTACGCCCCGCAGCAGGGTATGGCGGCCATGGCGATCGATGAACCAACCATCTCGGGTCGTATAGCCGTGGGGCATGCGCTTCTCCTGTTCTTTCGTCGCTCGGCGACGCTGCACCGAGTATGATGCACCAGCCCACGCCCGCCATCGAATGGACTTCGCCTCTGCTTTGCCGTCGCGCTCGGACTGGGCTTCCTGATCGGCCTCGAGCGAGAGAGCACACGCTACGAGGAGCACAAGGTCGTCTTCGGTGGCGTTCGGACCCATCCCCTGATCAGTCTCTATGGCTTCGGGTGCGCGTGGCTCTCGCGGGACGGGGTGGCATTCATGCTGCCGGTCGGGCTGCTCGCTGGCCGGGCTCACCGCGATCTCCTACTTCAGCTGGCGATTCGCCATTCGGCATGATTGGACTCCTCTTGGCGGTGACGGTGAAGACGCAGCTGCGTGAGGCACCGGCAGGGCAAGGTGCTGCCGGACTCCAGAACCCCTTTGAACTCTCTCCAGCGCTCCTCTTCGCAGTGCTCTACGTCGTGCTTTCGGTCTCCACGGTCCTCGTGCGCAACGCCATGGGAGACGCAGGGCTCCTCGGTCTCGCCGCGGTGGTCGGCATCACGGACATCGTCCCCTTCATCGTACCGATCGTGCGTCACCTCCGAGAGCCCACTCCGCTTGCCGTGAGCGCGATCGTGCTCGCGGCCATGAGCAATGTCGTGGTGCGCGGCATCTACTACGGAACGCTCGTACCGGGCGAGCGCCGGGAGACCTCGTGGCGCCACGCCCTCTGGGCGCTCCTTCATCTCCCTCTCGACTACTTCGTCCAGTAGCCGAGATTCGCCCGGGCCGCGGCTACTTCAGGAGGCGTCCCAGCAGACGGCGGAGTTTCGGCGCGCGAAGCAAGGCCTTTCGCAGCTCGGGCAAATCCTTCTCATCCACGATGAGGGGCGAGCGCTGAAAGCGGCCGCGGTGGTCGTAGTGGCAGAAGCGGATCTCGTAGGTCCCCTTCGCCTCGCCCTCCAAAAAGTGCAGGAGTTGAATCGTGGGGACATGGTAGGGCGTCGCGATCTGCACCTCTTCTTCGATGACTCCGCTTCCCCAGTGGAGTGAAAACGTCTTGGCCTCGGCCTTGCGCACGCTTCGTTCTTTGGACGCCATGGCTCGCCCCCCCCTCCTTCTCCGCGCATCCGCCTGCAAAAGACCTGCGGTCGCGATCCGCTAGAGCGGTGAGAGGATCACGACCGGAATTTCCCGTTGCGTTCTTGCCTGGTAGTCGTCGAAGTCGCGGTACATGGCGACGAGCTTCGGCCAGAGCACACGCTTTTCTACGTCGCTTGCACGCTTAGCCATCATCTTCTTCCGCTCGCTCCCGACCTCGACTTCCACGTTCGGATTGCTCTCCAGGTTCTTGTACCAAAGCGGATGTGTCGAGAAGCCCCCCTTCGACGCCACCACGACGAAGCGGTCGCCGTCTGCGAGGTAGAGCACGGGGGCCGTGCGCCGCTCTCCCGACTTGCGGCCGATCGTGGTGAGCAGAAGAACCGGCGCACCCCCCGGAAACCGGCCGCCGAGCCTGCCCTTCGAGAGGCGAAATGCGACGACGTTGAGAGTGGACATGATGCGGATGACCACGTTGCCAACACGCTCCTGGGCCGGAGTAAAAGGTTTGGGCGGTTCGGGCATAGGACCTCCCCGGAGGATGGCCCAAGACTCGCACAAGGCGGGGCGAAGGTGAACTTCCGGGCATGGGCGCGGCGCGCTTCGCGAGCGCTATATCCGCGCATGATGCGTCCGATCCCCGCGTTTGCGGTCTTGTTCACCCTGGCCTGTGCGCAAGCGCGCGCCCCCGAGAGGCTCTCCTCGGACGATCGCGAGGCGATGCGGCGCGACGCCTGTAGGCATGCCGCTTGGGAGAGCTGTGATGGGGCAAGGGACCACGCGGATTGCGTGGAGCGCGAGGCGCTCCCCTGCAACACGCAAGTCGAAAGCACTGTCGAAAAAAACCCAGTCCCGCCCCGCCCGAAGGGGAGCGAGGATTCGGGGCCCGCGGCGCCGAGCATCGAGCCGGTTCCCTAGACGCGGGTGTCGCGCGTGGGCCTCGCCACGAACCGGCCGGCCGCTACGCCCTGCCCCGAAGGACGAGCCCCTCGCTCGTTGGGACCAGCTGATCGCAGCGCCGCTGGAGCGCCTCGAGGAATCCCGCCTTGTCTTCGGGCGAGATGAGCATGCGAGATCGGTCGCCCCGGTAGCGGATCTCCAAGCGGTCAAGGGAGCAGGCGGGACTTGACCGCGGATTTCGCGAGGGCGCGACTGCGGTGATCTCTACCAGGGGGACGCGGAAGCGGAAGGGGCCGCTTCGGATCAGGAGTTGGTCGGCCAGGAGCGCGTAGCTCGTGCCGTAAAACGACCAGAGCAAGAAGGCGGGGGCTCCAAGGCAGAGCATGAAAGCCAATGCGGAAACGCGCGGTTCCGCACGGATCGCGAACCCACACAAAAGGCCTCCGCCCATCGAAAGGAGCGAGCCCATCCAGACAACGAACGCGAGCCATGCATCACGCTTCGAGGGGTAAGAGGAAGCTCCCGCAGGGTCGCCTCCCGGTTGCAAGCTCATGGCTCCCGGCCCTGGGAGTACTGGGCAAGTCCGTCCATCGGGTCGACCCAGCGCAGCTTGCTACGCACGTGGGTGTGGTCTTTCGGTTGAATCGACTCGGGCTCATCGAGGCTGCAAAGCGTGATGTCGAGCTCATCCGGAAAGCCATCGTGCTCGAACACGAGAGGGGTCCCGCAGGCCGCGTAGAACGAACGGCAGGCTTGGGGAGACGACCGGATGCGTGCTGGCGATCCCGAGGTAAAGCGGAATCCTGCGCGCGGGAAGCTTGCCCAGGCCACAAACGGTGCTCCGCTCGTGCGGCGGCAAATCGAGCAATGACAAAGGGTTTCGTGGAAGGGGGCGCCCTCCACCTGATAGCGGACGGCACGGCAGAAGCAGCCTCCAGAATACATGCGGGCCTCCAGATCCCACGATCGTACAGCGGAGGGGCCGCCTGAAGGGGGATGGAGGGAACGGCAGCGTGGAACGCTGCGCTAGAGGTTGAACGTCTCCCCGACGAGCTCCTCCGACACCGCCCAGAGCCGCTGCGCACTTGCCGGATCGATGGCGTGCGCGTGGTACCCCGCGAAGGGTCGATCGGCCGTGGCGGGGAGGCTCTCGTTGCAGTCCTCGAGATAGCGCCCGCCCCTCCCTGCGAGCTCGGGCGCGGTCGCCGCCCAGACTGAGGTGGCTGCTCCCTGCTGCGGGGTCTTGAAGCCAACGCGCGGCTTCCCGTCGGCGTCGAGCCAGCCCATGGCGTCCATTTCCTCGCGTGAGAGGTGCTGCTGGAGGCCGGTCATGATCCCGCCAGGGTGCACGGCGTTGGCCGTCAGGCCCGAAATCTTTCCACGTCGGTCGAGCTCCACTGCGAAGAGGGCATTCGCACTCTTTGACTGGCCATAGGCGAGCCACTTGTCGTAGCGGCGGCGCTCGAAGTGGAGATCGTCAAAGACGACGGGGGAGAGCCGATGACCGATCGAGGTGAGGGAGACGACGCGTGGGTGCGGAGCCGCGAGAAGGGCGGAAGCAAGCCTCCCGGTGAGGAGGAAGTGACCCAAGTGGTTGGTTGCCAACTGCGACTCGTAGCCCTCCGGGGTGCGACCGAGGGGGCACGCCATGATCCCCGCGTTGTTCACGAGGATGTGGAGCGGAACCCGCCGCGCGAGGTATCGATCGGCGAAGCGACGAACGCTGTCAAAGTCGGCGAGGTTGAGAGGCTCGACACGGACCGCATCGTGACGCGCGGTCTTGCGGATCTCCTGGGCCACTTCCTCGCCTTTGGCAGTGTTCCGCACCGCGAGCGTCACGTCCGCGCCGGCGCCGGCGAGGGCACGAGCGGTCTCGATACCGATGCCAGACGCTGCGCCCGTCACAACAGCGTTCTTGCCCCGCAGGTCCACACCCGCAACGACCTCCATCGCCGTGGATCCGTGTCCGAACCGTGATGTCACCCGATCCGGTGTCATAAGGCTTCCTCTCCGCTGTTTTTCCGGCGGGAAACCATGGTCGCAGAGTGCCCGCTCCGCCGCATGTCCGATGTGACGCCTGTGCGCCTCACCGGGACTCGGGTCCTCGAGAGCTCGACTGAGAAAGGAGCTCATCTCTTGCGATACCGAGCGAACTCACCGTGGCAGGGCCTGCTTATTCCATCCAGTGGATCCGCACTCGACGCTTCCCCCATGCGCGTGCAGCTGTAACGTCGGATCCCATATAGATGTCAACGCGTTCTCGCCAGCGGTCGCTCAAACGGTCGCCGACCTGCCACTCGCCCTCGAGGCCATCGATCGTGATGCGCACTCCCTCGCGCAGTCCTTGGGCCTCGAGGTCCCGCGATACCGCGACGATGTGCATGCCCGGGCGAAGACGCAGTCCGAAGGCTGTGAGCGTGCCATCGCCCTCGGTCTGGTCTGGAATCGAGTTGTAGGCCGTGGCGGTGACCTCGAGGGAGTGCGCGGGTGGAGGTGGCAAGGGTTCACGCGGCGCCGGCGCGGGGTGCACGAGAGAGCACGCCGAGAGCAGTGTCGCGACCACGACGACGACCCCTCCTTTCCGACTGTGCGGATCGCGCGAGGCGAGGATTCCGGCGTGCATCCCCCGACTCTACACCGCAGAAGAGGTCGTTTCGGATACGATCCCACGCGACCGATCCGCCCCGAGGCGACCCCTCCGGTCGTCGCGCGCAAGGAGAAGGCGCTGCGGTTTAGGAGCTTCTACGTCCGGCGGCTCCGCGGGTACCTGCTCCAAGGCCTAGGGAGCAACGCGTGGCCGATCCTGCGGGCGAGCTGGAGTTTTCGCCACCGGCAACGTCTCGGAGACAGGGAAGGGAGTGACCTTTCCGGCCCAGGGCAGACCTCTCGCAATTGGTGGGAGGGGGCGGGGCTCGGCCTCATGTACCAGATCGAGGCCCGTCCCGGCTGGCGCTGGCAGCGCAACTTTGATCGCTTCAATGCGTCGCTCAAGGCGCCAGACGGATCGCTCCGCTTCGACGGCCCGTTCGTTCGTCCGAGGGAGTGGGTCGCCGCTTCGAAGCGCATCGGCTGCGACTACCACGTCTTCGAGGCGAAGTGGCACGATGGCATCTGCTGGTGGGATACGCGCCACACGGCTTGGAAGACTCCCTTCGACGCTTGCCGTGAATTCTCCGATGCGAGTCGCCAGGCGGGGATCCGCCACGGCTACTACTATTCCGCAGTCTTCGATCACAATCCCGACTTCGACGAGATCCAGCCGCTGCGCCGCTCGACGAGCTCATTTCTTGGAATGAGGGGCGGCAAGCGGGCCGCGCTCCGCAAGTCCCTGGGCTTTTCCCAGTTTATTCGCCTTGTCTTCGCGGGAATGGAGCGGCACGCGCGGAAGGCCGGGGTCCAGATCGAGGAGCCCTATCCCTTCTTCGACGAATTCCAGCTGAACGAGTTCACCTACGACCCGGAACGCTATGAGCGCTACGTGCTGGGCCAGCTCGACGAGCTCTGCAGCAGCTACGGTGCACAGATCTTGTGGACGGACTGGTTTGGCGCCCATGGCGAAGCGCTGTCCGAGCCCATCATGGACTTCATGGCTGCGAAGCATCCCCGCGTGATCGTCACCTTCAACGCAAGCATCCTCGGAGAGCCGCGCTGGGCGCACTACCTCTCGTGGGAGGCCCACGGTCTTCGAGATACCTGGAGACAGGTGAACGCGTGGCGGAGCCTCGCGAGGCCTTGGGAGCTTGTGACCCCTGCCGCCACCAACTGGGATGTGCCGCAGCCCAAGACCGACCCCCTCGAGAACGCCGTCACTGCAGCCCTGATCATGGCGAGCGGTGGCAAGGTGAACTTCGGCGTCGCCGCCGAAATGGATGGATCCCTGAACCCCACGGTGATGGACGGGCTGGAGGCCTTAGGCCGCTGGTATGCGCCAAGGCGACCCCTTTTCGTGGATGCGGTACCCATGCGCTATCCGAAAGCTTCCGTGCCGGGTCTCAAGCTACGCGGCGAAGACCTCGTGGCTGTGGCGGCGTGCTTGGGAGCTGATCGACTGATCCATGTGCTGGACTTACACCCCGGCGCTCGCGCGCGAAGCCACAGAATCTTGCTCGAGCTGAGAGGGCCGGCTTGGGACGGTCTCGCCTGCGTCGTGGCGGAACCAAGCGGCCGTTCGCTCGCGATGAATTGGCGCGACGACTCGATCTCGATCGAGGTGCCACCGGAGCTTGTCGATCCGGTAGACACGATTCTGCGCTTGCGCAGGCGCGGGAAGGAATCGGGGCCCGAAGGGCCCTCAGCAATCTGCGACCGGGCCTCCGCCACGGGTCGCTGATCGGACTGCCCGGACGTTCGGGCGACGCGGGCGTGCGGCCGCGACCTGAAACCGCGATTCACGGATGAAAAGTCTAGGGCCCGGAGCGGCGACGCCGCGTCGCGCTCCCAAGGTAACCCGCAGTCGCGTGCGCGGTCTAGGAGCTTGTGTTCTCGCGGGCTGGTTAGCCCGCGAGATGAGGGCACCTTTTCGCGAGCGTCTCACCGATGTCTGCCGGTGATCGCGCGACGGAAACCCCGACCCGTTCGAGCGCCGCAATCTTGTCGCTGGCACGTCCCTTGCCGCCGGCGATGATGGCTCCTGCGTGCCCCATTCGCTTTCCGGCCGGAGCGTTCTGGCCCGCAATGAAGGCGACCACTGGCTTTGTCATCCGGCTCTTTACGAACTCAGCGGCGATCTCCTCGGCCGCGCCTCCAATCTCGCCAATCAAGACCACGGCCTTCGTGTGAGGATCGGCCTCGAAGAGGCCAAGCGCGTCGACGAAGGTCGTCCCGATCACAGGATCGCCACCGATGCCAACACAGCTCGACTGCCCGATCCCGAGCCGCGAGAGTTGATCCACCGCCTCATAGGTCAGGGTTCCAGAGCGAGAGACGACACCTACAGGACCCGGGCGGGTGATCTGGGCGGGCATGATGCCAATCCGACACTGACCGGGCGTCACGACTCCCGGACAGTTGGGTCCAAGCAGGCGCGTCTTCGTTCCTTGAAGGCCAGCCTTTGCGCGCGCCATGTCGAGTACGGGGATCCCTTCGGTAATGCACACGGCGAGGTCGAGCTCGGCATCGGCAGCTTCGAGGATCGCATCCGCTGCCCCCGGCGGCGGTACGAAGATGACCGAGGCGTTGGCTCCGGTTTTCGCCTTGGCCTCGCGCACGGTATTGAACAGAGGAATGCCGTCCACGACAGTCCCACCTTTGCCCGGTGCCACCGCCCCTACCACCTTCGTTCCGTATTCGAGGGAGAGCTTGGCGTGAAACTGGCCCATCTTGCCGAGACCTTGCACCAAAAGCTTCGTGTTCCTATCACACAGTATGGGCACCTGTGGGCTCCGTTCAGTTCTTGGCCGCAGGGCGTGCTGCGGCGACGGCCTTCTCGGCCGCATCGCGCAGCGTCTCGGCGGGCGTAAGGTTGAGGCCAGACTTTGCGAGGATCTCGCGACCCTCCGCGGCATTGGTGCCCTGGAGGCGCACGACGACGGGTACTTTGACGCCAAGCTCGGAGGCCGCAGCGACCACGCCCTCTGCGATGAGATCGCAACGCACGATGCCGCCGAAGATATTGACGAGAATCGTGCGGACCGCTGGATCGCGCAGGATGAGCTTGAACGCCTCCTTCACCTTCTCTTTGTCAGCCCCGCCGCCCGCGTCCAGGAAATTGGCTGGCCTACCACCACAGAACTGGATCATGTCGAGGGTCGCCATCGCGAGCCCTGCGCCGTTCACCATGCACCCGATGTCCCCGTCAAGGCCCACGTAGGCGAGATCGATTTCCTTGGCCTCGCGCTCGCGCGGATCCTCCTCCTCGGGATCGCGCAGGTCCCGAACCTCGGCTTGGCGATAGAGCGCGTTGTCATCGAAGTTGAGCTTCGCATCGAGCGCGAGCAGCTCGCCCTGCTCCGTCACGACCAGCGGGTTGATCTCGACGAGCGAAGCATCTCGCTCTAGGTAAAGCCGCCAGAGTCCGGCAAGGAAAGCCTCAAACTTCTTCACCTGCGGAGCGTCAAGTCCGAGCCAGAACCCGATGCGGCGGGCGTGGAAGGATTGCAGGCCGAGATTGGGATCGACGTGCACGGTGAGAATCTTGTCCGGCGTCTTCGCCGCCACCTCCTCGATCTCCATGCCGCCTTCCGTGGACGCGATGAGGGCGAACTTCTCGGCGGCACGGTCGAGGAGAATCGCGAGATAGAGCTCGCGCGCAATGTCGGAGCCGGCCTCGACGTACACCTTGTGTACGATCTTGCCCTCCGGGCCGGTTTGGTGGGAATGCAGGGTCATCCCGAGGATCTCGCTCGCGACCTTTTTTGCCTCGGCGGGGGATCTCGCAAGCTTGATGCCTCCGGCCTTTCCGCGGCCTCCGGCGTGAACTTGCGCCTTCACCACGACGACGTCGCAATCGAGCGCACGCGCGGCCACCTCGGCCTCAGCCGGCGTTGTGGCCAGCTTGCCCTCGGGCACGCCCACTCCGTACGCCCGCAAGAGCGCCTTCGCTTGATACTCGTGGATGTTCATTTCCGACTTCGCTCGGCTGCGCCGCGGAGCGTACGGGGCACCGCCCCGCTTGCTACGCGGCAGGGTTACGAGAGCTTGATCTGTGCAACGAGAGAGCGGACGTGCTCCACCGACGCGTCGAACAGCTTGCGCTCGTCAGGATCGAGCTGCACCTCCAGCACGCGTTCGACACCCCCAGCCCCCAGCACGCAAGGGACGCCCACATAGAAGCCCGACACCCCGTACTCGCCCTCGAGGTAGCAGGCGCAAGCCAGAACGCGTTTTTTGTCCTTCAAGATGGCCTCGGCCATCTCGAGCGCCGAGGCGGCCGGCGAAACGAATGCGGAGCCGGTCTTCAAGAGGTTCACGACCTCGCCGCCCGCGTTCTGGGTTCGCTTCGAGATCTCCGCGATTTTCTCGTGGGACAGGAGCTTTGCGACCGGGATGCCCCCGACCTGCGTGTAGCGCGGGAGTGGAACCATGGTGTCCCCATGGCCACCGAGCACGAGGGCGGTCACGTCCTCCACCGAGACACCGAGCTCCCATGCCACAAAGGTTCGGAAGCGCGTGGAGTCGAGCACGCCGGCCATGCCCACCACGCGATTCTTCGGGAATCCCGAGATTTGCTTGAAGGTGTAGACCATCGCGTCGAGCGGATTCGAAATCACGATGACCGTTGCCGCCGGCGCGTTCTGCTTTACCCCCTGTGCCACGCTCTTCATGATTTCAAGATTCTTCGCAAGCAAGTCATCGCGCGACATGCCTGGCTTGCGCGCGAGACCGGCTGTGATGATCACGAGGTTCGCGCCGGCGATGTCCTCATAGCGGTTCGTGCCGAGGACCTTCGCGTCAGAGCCGCGAATCGGCGCACCCTCGGCGATGTCGAGTGCCTTGCCCTGGGGCAGACCCTCCACCACGTCGAAGAGCACGACGTCGCCGAGCTCGCGGTAGGCAATCTGCTCGGCCAGCACGCCACCGATGTTGCCAGCGCCGATCAGCGCGATCTTGTTTCGGGCCATGTGGGGGGCCTCCTCGACCGGGGTTACTGCATTTGGACGATGATGGCGTCGCCGAACTCGCTGCACTTGAGGAGCCGGGCGCCCTCCATGAGACGGTGGAAGTCATAGGTCACGGTCTTGTTCGCGATCGCTCTCGAAATGCCATTTTCGATCAGGCGGGCGGCCTCGTTCCAGCCCATGTAGTCGAGCATCATGACACCAGATAGGATCACCGAACTCGGGTTGACTTGGTCGAGCCCCGCGTATTTGGGCGCGGTGCCATGGGTGGCCTCGAAGATGCCGTGACCGCTCTGGTAGTTGATGTTCGCGCCCGGGGCGATCCCGATGCCTCCCACCTGTGCCGCGAGCGCGTCGGAGAGATAATCCCCGTTCAAGTTCAAGGTGGCGATCACGTCGAAGTCTTTGGGCCGCGTGAGGATCTGCTGAAGCGTGATGTCGGCGATCGAGTCCTTCACCAGCACCTGGCCCGCCGGCGCTTTGCCACCGCAATCGTCCCAGCCGATCGCGCGTCCGGCATACTCGCGCTTTACGAGCTCATAGCCCCAGTCGCGGAAGGCGCCCTCCGTAAACTTCATGATGTTGCCCTTGTGCACGAAGGTCACGCTCTTGCGCCCGTGAAGGAGCGCGTAGTCGAGCGCCGCCCGCACGAGCCGCTCGGTGCCCTCTTTCGATACCGGCTTAATCCCGATGCCAGACGTCTCGGGGAAGCGGATTTTCTTCACCCCGAGCTCCTTTTGAAGGAACGCGATCAGCTTCTTCGCCTCGCTGGATCCCGCGGGCCACTCGATGCCCGCGTAGATGTCCTCGGAGTTCTCGCGAAAGATCACCATGTCGACGTCCTGGGGCCGCTTCACGGGGCTCGGCACACCGGGGTACCAGCGCACGGGCCGCAGGCACACATACAGGTCGAGGAGCTGGCGAAGCGCCACGTTCAGGCTGCGGATCCCGCCGCCGACGGGTGTGGTGAGGGGACCCTTAATCCCGACGAGATACTCGCGAAACGCGTCGAGCGTGGCCTCGGGGAGCCATTCCCCTGTCTCCCGGAACGCCTTCTCGCCGGCCAGGACTTCGAACCACGCGATCTTGCGCTTACCGCCGTAGGCCTTCGCGACCGCGCCATCGAACACCCGCACAGAAGCCTTCCAGATGTCGGGCCCCGTCCCGTCGCCCTCGATGTAGGGGAGGATGGCGTGGTCGGGGACGACCAGGCGTCCTCCCCGGAACGTGATCTTCTCCCCCTCACGCGGGGAGCTCGGCTTGGCGGTTTGCGGCATGGTGGGTCCCGTTTATCGAATCCCGGCCGGCTGCGCCATCGCTCCAAGGGAGCCAAGGTCCGCCTGGACCCGCGCGATCGGGATGTGCGCGGGGCACACGGCTTCGCACGCTGCGCAGCTCTGGCAGCCCGCCGCGCCGGCCACGGGCAGCGCAAGCCGCACGATGTCGATCACGAGGCGGGAGGCCGCTGCCACGGCGTCCATCGGCTCAAGAGGCGGCGCACCACCCACCCGGGCGCACTCCTCGGTACACAGGCCGCAGGCCGTGCAGCGCTGCGCCTCGAGGCGAAGCGCGTCCCGCGCTTTGTTGGGGAGCCGGATGCCATCCTCCCGATAGTTCTCGAGGAAGAGCACGACCGCATCCCTCCCGCGCGGGCGCTCTGCGGTACGAAGGAGGTGGGCTATGCCCGTCCGCACCTGGAGCCAAAAGGCCCGCGCACTGCCGGTGCGCGAGAACTCGCGGAGAAAGCCGCGGTAGCCTCGAATCATGCGCTCTCCTGTTCCCCAAGTCGCGCCACCTCGGACGCGGCGCGCAGGCCCGTGAGCAGGGCCACACCGAGTCCGGTCCGCTGCGTAGAGGGATCAAAGCCTCCGATCAAATCGCCAGCCGCAAAGAGGTTCTCGAAAAGAGGCTCGCCGTCCGCGCCGAGCGGACGCAGCCTCGCATCCGTACGCACGCCCGTGGAGAAGAGTCTCTGCGGCAACTCCGGCGAGGCGCGCACGAGGCGGCTTGCCGCCGAGCCGTCCACCCGCACCCCCGCCTCGTCATACAGCGGAAGATCGAGCAGCGTCTCGTGTACACCGCTCCCCTCGCGCTCGGCGAGCCCGCCGCCGAGAAATCGCCCGCTGGCGAGGAGCACGACTTCCGCTTCTACACGCTCATGTGTGGAGGAGGAACCCTCACCAGGCTCTAGGTGCAAGGCGTTTACCCGCCTTCCCGTCCTTTCGAGCGTGCGAACGCGAGCGCGCCGGACGACCACACCCTCGCGCAAGAGCGCCGCGGACAGAGCGTTCGCCAGGCGAAGACCGGCTGGGCTCGCGGGCGGCGCGCCGAGGCACTCCGCGACGCGGCATCCCGCGGCCTCGCGCAGGCGGGCGAGCTTGGCCGGAACGCCCGAGAAACCGAGGATCGGGGGGAGGAGAAGCAGGCGGCGCTCGCCTTCCGCCCGGCGCAAAGACGATTCGTCACGATGTCGTCCTGCCACGGCTTCGAGCAGCGTGCGCAGACCCTCTTCGGTGTCGATCCGGGCGGCGACACGCGCCGGGGAGCCACCGTCCGCGACAAAGCCTGCGGGGAGCGGGAGCGGCACCACGCGGAACGAGGGGCGTGGCAGCCCGAGCGCGGCGAACTCCGCGGCGAGAGCACGTGCCAGGGGGTGGGCGTCATGCTGGGCGAGTCCGGCGATGCCCGCGACCTCGACTTCAGCGGCTCCCTGGAGGTCACCCTCGGCGGGCCCCGTGAAGGCAAAATCGCTGGCGCGCACGGCACCGCGCACATTCGCGAGAAGGCGCGCGGTGTCGAGAGCCCCTTCGACGCGCAGGCCCGAAGGGGCGAGCCAACCGTCGAGGGATGCGGCGGCGCTCTTCACGGCGTCGCTGGCCGCCGACTCGGCTGCTCCTCCCCCGCTACGCCCGAAGAGCGTCGCATAGGGGTGTCGGGGACGCGTGCGCAAGCAGGCCGCGAGTCGCTCTCGAGGCGACAAGAGGCGCGTCGCCGTGGCGTCGCGGAGTGGGAGACCGGAGACGTCGGGCGAGGGAACGGCCACGTCGAGGGATCCCCAGGAGAGCGCGGTCGCTCCCATCCCCGCCGACACCAGGGTCACGTGGAGCGCGCGCGAGGCGAGCTCCAAGGCCGCGGCGGCTCCCGCCAGACCGCCGCCAATCACCACGACCCTCACGCCGCCTCCCAGGCCACGCCTCGCCGCGGGGAGTCCTCGCCTGCGTGACCCGCACGGTCGCCGCGCGTAAATCCCCGCGCGCCAACGTCGGCCGCGCGGTGGAGTTCAAGGGCCGCGATCTGTGCGCCGGCCAGGGCTGGGCTCGCGACACGCCAGCGCTCGGCCCAGAAGGTCGTAAGCTCGTACGCCGCTTGCTCCGCGCTCCAGCCGAGCGCTTCGGCGAGCACGCCTGCCGCTGCTCCGGCGCACGAGGCCCCCTGGCACGCGCCGACTCCAAGACGAACGCGCAGAGAGCAGTCCGTGAGCGTTCGCACGCCCTCGCGCAGCGCGGCGTGAATGAGCTCCGCGTCGGTCACCGGCTCGCATGCACACACGATGCGCGGCGAGGGCGTCGCAAGCTCGGCCCCAGGCGGCGACGACGTTTGCTCGAGCACTCTCGGCGCGTGTGCGCCGTGGCGAAAGAAGAGACGCAGGGCAGCAGGCCAGCCGATGCGAAATCGGCGCGAAAGCGCTGCCACGTCGAGCAGCGCCTCCCCACCGGGCAGAGGTGTGAACGCCGTGCGGCTCGGCTCCTTCACGCCGAGGGTGGCGCACAACCGGTCGGCTGCGTCCTCTGCCATGAGGCGGTAGGCCGCAAGCTTTCCGCCGGCGATCGTGAAAAGACCCTGCACGCCATCCCGCGCGCCGTGGTCGATCACCTGATAGTCCCGGGAGAGCTCGTCCTCATATTTGCCAAAGCCAAAGAGCGTCGGACGGACTCCCGCGGTCACGTGGCAGACGCGGTGACGGCGGATGCTCGGGATCGAGCGCTCCATGGCCTGGAGCACGTACGCCACTTCGTCTTCGGTGGTCTCCATCCGGTCAAGATCACCGTAGAAATCGTCGTCGGTCGTGCCCGCCATGCTGTTCTGTTCATGTGGAAACGTGAACATGTCGCGGCCGTCGATCCCTGTCGCGTAGATTGCGAGGTCCGAAACGCGACGCTCGAAGACGAGATGGACACCTTTGCCTGGCCGCAGCTTCACCTCGAGCCCTGCAAGGCGCGCGACCTTCGGGAGCCAGGGGCCCGCGGCGTTCATCACGAGCTCGGCCTCGACCTGCCACTCCTCGCCGGTGATGCCATCCCGCACCCGCGCACCGGTCACCCTCCCCGCATCTCGCAGAAGCGAGGTCACCTCGGTGTGGGTGCGCACCCGGGCGCCGCGATCCGCCGCGTCAAGGGCATTCGCTGCGCACAGGCGCGCCGCATCGACGCCCCATTCGTCGAGGGTGAACGCGCACTCAATCTGTGGCGAGAGGGCGGGCTCCAGGCGTAGCGCCTGCTCGCGGGAAAGGCGTGTGTGGGGCTTGCCGCACTTCAACGGCTGAAAGCGGTCGTACATCTCGAGGCCGATCTCGACGAGCTCGGGCCCGATCGGACCGTCCCGGAAGACCGGCATGAGAAAGGGAATCCGGAAGATGAGGTGCGGCGCAATGCGCTGGATGTTCCCGGAATCGACGCAGGAGTGGAGCGTCACCTCCGGGTCTTTCTGCAGGTAGCGCAGGCCTCCGTGGATCATGCCGGAGGAAGCCCAGGACGTGCCCCCCCCGAGCTCGCCCTTCTCGACGAGTACGACCCGCACGCCGCGCAGGGCGAGGTCGCGCGCGATCCCCGCGCCGTTGATCCCGCCTCCGATGACGAGGACTTGCGTGGTAAAGGTTCGTGTCACCGGGGTGTCGCGCCGCCGCCCTCCCGCACAGAGCCGGTCGGCGGGACGCGTGCTTTCGCACGCCGCATCAGCCTTCGCCTTCCCGGGGGACGATGCGCAGGGAGAGCTCCTCCAGCTGTGCCGGACTCACCACGGAAGGGGAATCGATCAGCAGGTCTTGGCCACGCTGGGTCTTTGGAAACGCGATCACGTCGCGCAGACTTTCCGCGCCGGCAAGCAGCATCACAAGACGATCGACGCCGAAGGCGAAGCCGCCATGGGGCGGCGCACCCGCATCGAGCGCGTTCAGCATGAATCCAAAGCGCTCCTCGGCCTCGGCCTTTGAGTAGCCGAGGATTTCGAAGATCCGGCGCTGGACATCCGAGCGGTGGTTGCGAAGACTCCCCGAGCCGAGCTCTACACCGTTTAGCACGACGTCATAGTGCGTCCCCCGTACACCCTCGGGGTCGGTTTCGAGCAGGGGCAGATCCTCTTCCACAGGAGCCACGAATGGCATGTGCATATAGGTCAGCCTGCCCTCTTCGTCCCGTTCGAAGACTGGGAAGTTCAGAACAAGCAAAGGAGCCCAGGCGCGCCCGTCGACGCGCGCGAGCTGTCGGCCGAGGTCGACGCGCAAACGCCCGAGGATTGCATTCGCCTTCGCGGGCTCGTCGGCGGCGAAGAAGAGGACGCTGCCCGGCCGCACCCCTGTCAGTCGCACGATTTCGGCGCGTTCGAACTCTGAGAGAAACTTCGCGATGGGCGACTGCCACGCCCCGTCTTCGCCGACGCGCACCCACGCCAGCCCTTTCCCGCCAAGCTCCTTTTTCACAAAGCTCTCGAGCCGGTCGATCTCGCCGCGCGAAAGGGCGCTCGCATCGTGGATGGGGAGGCACTTCACGATGCCGCGCCGCTCGACGGTCGCACGAAACGCGCGAAGCTCCGTTTCACGAAAGATCTGCGTAAGGTCCACGAGCTCGAGCAAGACCCGCGTGTCCGGCTTGTCGACACCGTAGCGGCGCATCGCTTCCTCGTAGGACATGCGTGGGAAGGGGTGCGGAAGCTCGATGCCGCCGGCTTCGCGCCAGGCCCGCACGACCAGCTCTTCGAGCACGGGAAGTACGTCCTCCACCGCCACGAAGGACATCTCGAGATCGATCTGCGTGAACTCAAGTTGTCGATCGGCACGCAGATCCTCGTCGCGGAAACAGCGTGCGATTTGGAAGTAGCGATCGAAGCCCGAGATCATGAGCAGCTGCTTTAGGATCTGCGGGGACTGGGGAAGCGCGTAGAAGGAGCCCGGCTGGAGGCGACTCGGCACGAGAAAGTCTCGGGCGCCTTCGGGCGTACTCTTCGCGAGAATTGGTGTTTCGATCTCGAAGAACCCGAGATCCGTGAGGGTGCGACGTGCCGACTGACAGACGAGATGCCGCACGCGGAGCGCGCGCTGGAGGGGCGGGCGGCGCAGGTCGTGGATGCGGTGGCGCAGCCGCACCATCTCTTCCGCTCCGGAATCCTCCTCGATCGCAAAAGGCGGGGGCGTCGCCGAGTTCAAGATACGGAGCTCGTGCGCGGTGATTTCGATCGCGCCGCTCGCGAGCTTCGGGTTCACGGTTTCGGGGGAGCGGTGCTCGACCACGCCGCGCACCAGCACCACCCACTCCGAACGCACGTGACCGACCCGTTCGTGCGCGGCGCGGGCAATCTCGGGCTTGAAGACGACTTGGACCAGGCCTTCGCGGTCGCGCAGGTCAACGAAGATTACGCCGCCGTGGTCACGCCGGCGGTGCACCCAGCCCGCGACCACGACCTCGCTCCCCACAAGCGCTGGACCGACGCCGCCGCAGGGATGGGTACGCCGGAGCGAGCCCATGCCCTCGAGGCCCGGCGCTCGCTCCGGCCCAGGTGCACTCTCAGGTCCTTCGGACAAGGAAAAACCTCAACAAAACCGAGCACGTGCTTAGCAGACGCCGCGCCGAGGTGTCAAACGGCGCGAGGCGTCGAAGAACTCCTTGCGCCTTAGGAAGAGAGCTCCGAAGCGCTGCACACGCGGTTTCGGCCGAGGGATTTCGCGCGGTACATGGCCTTGTCAGCTAGATCAAGCAGCTGCTCGCGGGTCGTGCCGTGCTCGGGGTAGGTCGAGACTCCGAGGCTCACGGTGAGCCTCAGAGAACCGCCCCGCCCGCCGTCGAACAAGGTCTCCTCCACTGTTCGCCGGATGCGCTCTGCGATGCGCAGTGCGGTCTCGAACCCTGTATCCACAAGCACGATCGTGAACTCATCGCCGCCGTAACGTGCCAGCGTGTCGACCTGGCGGACGCACTGGGCAAGGACCTGGGAGAGCTGGCGCAGCGCACGCGAGCCGATCAAGTGGCCGTGGCGGTCGTTCACGAGCTTAAAACGGTCGAGGTCGAGAAACAGGACGGAGAGCTCGCTGTGGTAGCGCTCGGCACGGCGGATTTCGTGGTCCATTGCCGCAAGCAGGTAGCGAGCGTTGTAGACCTCCGTCACGTCGTCGATGAACGCGCGCTCCTTCGCGCGGTTGTACCTCTCCGCATTGTGCAGGGCGAGCTCGGCGTGGCCGGCCACGATGCGCGCCCGCGAGAGCTCGCTCTCGTCGAAGGGGCGATCATCTTCCAAGACCCACAGAACGCCCGCCTCGATCTCGCGGCCGCGAATCGGAACCGCAAGAACACGCTGCGTGCCGATCCCCGCCTCGCCGAGGGCATCGTGCGCGGGGCCGCGGGTTAGGATCTCGATCTGATCCACGCCTTCGAGATTCACCGGCTTCTCGTGGACCAGGGTCTGGCGCATCCGGCTCGCTTCGGTTTCTGAGAAGCCACGGAAGGCGGCGGCATCGGACACCGACATCGAGGCGCGGTGGAAAAGCGCGAAGCCGCGCCAGCGCGAAAGAGTTCGCAGCAAGAGGTCGAGGCCTACGGCGTAAACCTCGCCGGCCTCAAGGCAAGGGGTAAGCGCGCGGCAGGCCTCGACCGTGGCGAGCTCGTCGCGCATCCGCGCGTTTTCGGCGAGGAGGCGCCGCTTGGCCAGCGTGCGCTCCACCACGAGCGCGAGCTCCTCTTTCTGGACTGGCTTGCGCAGGAAGTCGTTCGCACCCATGCGGAGGGCTTCGATCGCGCTCTCCACCGTGGCACTGCCGGTCAACAACACAAAATCGAGGCCTGGGTACTCGCGTCGCACGCGCGTCAGGAGCTCGATGCCCGAGAGTCCAGGCATGTTGAGGTCGGAAAGCACAAGGTCTGCGGGCTCGCGGCGCAGTGCCTCGAGCGCCTCTTCGGCGGAGGCGCAGGCCTCGACGGAGGTAAACGAGGACAGCGCGTCCTGCACGAGCTCCCGCTCGAGGCGACTGTCGTCGACGACGACGACGCGCGCGGGCTTGGTCGGCTGGTCGGTCATCGCTCCCTTCGCCGCAGCGTGGCCTGTGGGTCTGCCGAAGAGGCAGGCAAACCCGGGATCGGTATCGGCACCCCACCGTTCCGACTTGAGGAGGCACCCCTCCGTGCCGCTAGGATAGCCGTGGAGAGCCAGCAATGACGGAGTTCTCGGAGGCCCTGGACCGTTGGCGTCGGGAGCGGGATGCCTTCCGCTGGTCCGTACCCGACCTGTTCAACTTCGGCCGAGACGTGGTCGACCGGTTTGCGGTGGACCCGGCGCGCCCTGCCCTCTTCTGGCGTGACGCCGAAGGGAGGGAGGAGCGACTCGGCTTTGGCGACGTGCGCGCGGGGTCGAATCGCGCGGCGCACCTCCTCGCGAGCCTCGGGGTTCGCGCCGGCGAGCCGGTGCTCGTGATGCTCCCCCGCGTCCCAGAGTGGCAGCTCGTGGTTGTGGGTGCGCTCAAGGCCGGAGCGCTTGTGATCCCGAGCTCCACCACCCTGCGACCGAAGGACATCGCCTACCGGGTCGGACACAGCGGGGCGGTCGCAATCGTCACCACCGCCGAGCAGGCGGGCGCGGTGGATGCGGTGCGGAGCCAGCTCACGAGCATCCGCCACTGGTTGGCATTGGCCGACGGGGCGCGCGGCACACCCCCCGGCTGGGAAGATCTCGGCGCCGCCCTCGCCGCGCAGCCCGGGACCGACCCCCCGGGAGCGCAGACCCGCGCCTCCGATCCCGCCCTCGTCTACTACACGTCGGGCACGACGGGTCCGCCGAAGGCCGTCCTTCACGCCCACGCCTACACCTATGCCCAGCGCTATACGGCACTTCATTGGCTTGGCCTGCGCGGCAGCGATCGCCTCTGGACCACGAGCGACACGGGCTGGGCGAAAGCCGCCTACAGCGTGCTCTTCGGGCCTTGGAGCGTCGGGGCGGAGGTTTTTCTCTACCACGGGCGCTTTGAGCCGCGCACCGAGCTTCGTCTGCTCGAGGGCATCGGGGCGCAGGTGTTCTGCGCTCCGCCCACCGAGTTTCGTTTGCTCGTGAAAGAGGACCTTCGCGCCTTCCGCTTCGAACAATTACGCGAGGTAGTGTCGGCTGGCGAACCCTTAAACCCCGAGGTCATCCGAGCCTGGCACGAAGCCACGGGAACCACGATCCGCGATGGCTTCGGGCAGACCGAGACGATCTTGCTCGTCGGAAACTTCCCAGGAATGCCGGTCAGGCCAGGATCGATGGGCCTGCCGATGCCCGGCCACCACGTCGACGTGATTGGAGAAGAGGGGCTTCCGCTTCCACCCGGTGAAGTGGGAGATGTCGCGATCGCGGACGATCCGCCGAGCCTATTTCGCGGCTACTGGAAGGACGAGCGGGCCAGTGCGGCCTGCCGGCGTGGGGAGTGGTACGTGACAGGCGATCGCGCCTATCGCGACGCCGACGGCTTTTTCTGGTTCGTCGGACGTGCGGACGACGTGATCATCTCCGCTGGCTATCGGATTGGCCCCTTCGAGGTGGAGAGCGCTTTGGTGGAGCACCCGGACGTCTTGGAGGCGGCCGCGGTGGCGGCACCCGATCCGGTACGCGGCGCGATCGTGAAGGCCTTCGTGGTGCTTCGCCCCGGGGTGGCGAGGAGCCCTGAGCTCGTGCGGGGTCTTCAGGACCACGTGAAGGCGGTGACGGCACCGTACAAATATCCGCGAGCCATCGAGTTTGTGGACGCGCTGCCCAAGACGGTGAGCGGAAAGATCCGCCGCGTCGAGCTGCGCGAGGCCGAGGAAAAGCGCCACTAGTCCGGGGTGCCCGTGCGCCGGCTACATCGACTCGGCGACCGCCTTGTTGGGCGGCGGCAGGACCTGGGACCAAGTCACACCCTTGTCCTCACTCGTTAGGATGAGACCGGTCTGCCCAACGATCACGCCCAAGTTGCCGCTCGGGGAGAAGTCGACGTCTCGCATGAAGGTGAAGATCGACGGAAAACCCTCCTTCGGCGTCTCCCAGCTCGCACCGAAATCGTTCGAGACCTGAATAAATCCCTTCTCGCCAACGGCGACGGCGCGCGAACCGTTCACCCCGACCGAGAAGAGGGCCTGTCGCCGGGCGGTCTTCTGATAGGACCACGTCCTTCCGCCATCGTTCGAGGAGAGGATGAGGCCGCCCAAGGCGGAGATCACACCGTGCTGTTCGTCCTCGAAGCGTACCGTGAAGAGATAGGGGTTCTGCGCAACCCGGACGTCGACCCCTGGCTGCGGGGCCTTGCGCCCGTCGAGGTAACGCTTCAGGAATCCAGGGTCATCCTTCTGGAAGTCCTCGTAGTCCCAGGGCGGCGTACCTCGCACCCGGATGCGGTCCGAGAGGATCCCGGCATCCTCGATCACACTGCGCACTGCGGAAAGGCGAGCGTCGAGAATCTCAAAGAGAGGCGTGGGATCGGTTCCCTTGATGAAGTTCGTGATTTCCTTTTCGTTCGCCCTGGGCTCGATCTCGACGTTGAGATGCGTCTCAGGCTCGATCCGCTTGGCGAAGACCTTGAGCTTTTCGATGTCCTCAGGCTTTAGGTGGGTCACGTTGTAGTCCTGCACGATGGGCTCCGGCTGGATGTCGCCCACGATCGCACCACGCTCCCATTTGAGGCCACCCGTATCGGAATAGAATGTGTACCCGAACTCGCCTGCGATCCAGCAGTGCTGGTTCTTCGGGGGGAGGCAGTTCACATCATTCAGGCTCACATCCTCGTAGACCTTTTCTCCGCGGCGGACGCGGTCTTGGTCGACCGGCGGCAGCCACACGAACTGCGGATGGGTCTCGGTGATGAGGAGGGAGAAGTCCTGCCAAGTCTTGCCGCCGTCATCGGTGAAGATGCGGGAGCCCCACTCTCCCACCGCCCACGCGGTATTCGCGTCGAGGGCCTCGACGCTAAAGAGCTGCGATCCTTCGGTTTCCTTCAGG
>Ga0116216_10000330_pt1 | contig 40714 bp, 38 predicted proteins | sample Sb_taG_11_FD_89696 | JGI IMG/M metagenome (GOLD analysis project Ga0116216, IMG submission 89696) | Peat soil microbial communities from Weissenstadt, Germany - Sb_50d_3_AS metaG | ecosystem: Environmental > Terrestrial > Soil > Wetlands > Peat | place: Germany: Weissenstadt | collected 2010-09-21
CGGGGAGCGTCGCCGCGCCGGGGGTGAAGGACGTTATTGCAGCGAGCACATCGCTGCCGATTGGCCGGATTCGCCACGGCCGGCAGGCGTGGGTCGTGAATCGGGTCGCGCTCGCACTGGTGGCAGACGCGCCGCTCACGTGTCCGGCGATTAAGCGTGGCCGGATCGGCGACAAGTTCCACCGGATGTATGGCGCACGTCGGAGCCAGCTTGCGTATGATCGAGAGGAAAAGCCGGACCTGCTGAGCGGACCCAGGGAAGTTATCGAGGAGCACCGTGTGCACGGTGCAATCGGTAACGACAGAATCGAGATAGGCACGGAGCGCCATCGTGACCGTGAGATCATCGATCCAGCCGAGTTGCTCGGCGCTCGTGGCGGTCGCGGCCAGGATCGTTTCCGGTACGTACTCCCGCAGACGAAATACCTGCCTCCCAGGCAATTGGCCGAGCAGCAAGGTCAGTGCCGTCTTGCCTACGGCCGGTGGGCCGATGACCGCGATGGCGTCGTCCAACATGGCGACTCCGTTCATCTAACGGCTTCCCTCATAACGATGCATTTCTGGTGCAGAGCCGGCGGGAATCTCGCACCAGACGAGTTTCCCGCCGAGTCCCTCAGGGACATACCAGCTCCACTTGTCGCTTAGTGCCTCGACCAAGAGCAGGCCCCGCCCCCTTTCGGCCTCTTCGGTGACTTCTCTGCGGACCGGCGGGTGGGGATTGGTATCCCACACGAGGATTACGACCCGTGCTTTGTCGGATAGCAGCCACATCCGCACCGGAGCTATTGGCTTCATGGCCTGAGATGCGGCGACCGCATTGGTGACCAGCTCCGAAACAAGCAGTTCGATGGTGTCGCTAAAGTCTGTCAGTCCCCACTCCCAGAGCAATTGACGTGAATGCAGCCGGGCACACGGCACCGCACCGGGGAAGGCGCCGAGTTCCAGGTAGCTGTGCAGCGGCCAGTTATCTGCCATATCTGTTTCTCGGCGATAGGAAGGCAGCGCCAGCATCGGGGCAATAGCTTGGGAATGTTGGCGGACACCTCGTCTCACAGCCGTGCGGGTTCCACAGCCAGCAGTGCGAGCAGTGCCGACGGAAAGCCCCAGCGTGAGTGCGTTCGTGCTGCCGCTCATCGGGGTTCACCTTTAGAAGGCGCTGAGCGCGAGGTCGGCTCGGGAGGCACGCTCACAGGGAAAGTCCGTATGGCGGACAGCGCACTCGCCGTTGTTGTTGGTGTGCAGGTCGAGCGCCGCACGAGCAGTCGCCAAGAGTCGCCACGGTTCGGCTGGGACGCGGTCATCATGCAGCGCGCTCATGTCGATCCCTCCTTTGATCTCGACTGGCGTAAAGGTGCCTGATCCAGACTCAATGGGAGGCAGCGCCAAAGACCACAGCGGGCACGCATACGCACCATGCATGAGATGTATACGGGCCGTTACGCTGGGGCAGTAGCGTCGTTAGACTCCAGGCAGAAGGGGCGGGCGCGCCCTTGACGAGCAGCCGGAGCTCCCCTGATGTCGATGACGCAAGCACCGCGGTACTGCGCCCGTTGCGGTGGCCGACTGGCGCGTGATAACCGCGACGCCCGGTGCACCGCCTGCAACCACGCTGCTCGGGACGCGCTCTTAAGCTCGCCAGCCGTACCTGGTGAGTTCTGGGACACCGACCAGATTCGCGACGCGCTCGCCACCTGGCACATAGGCCGCGTGATCTATGCCTACCGCGTCCACCCGTACCACGGGAGGCCGCTGTCGCAAGAGCAGGTCGGCAGCTGGCTGGGCATGACCCAGGCACAGCTGAGCCGGATCGAGAACGGCCGGGCACCCGAAGAACTCACCAAGCTCATCCGCTACGCCCAGATTCTCGGCATCCCAAGCCACTTGCTCTGGTTCGCGCTGCCAGGTCAGCCGCACGCCTCTGCTGCAGCTCAGCCTGACCTAGCTCCAACATTGACGTTGTCGGCCATCGTGAACGGCCGTCCGGTGCTGCTGCCGATCGATGCGGCAACCGCGCGAGCAAACGGCCTTGATGACCTGCTCAGCGAGATAGGCGCGAGCTGCCAGTCAGGCGAGGCCGGGAACGGCACCGCATACCGGCTGAACTTGCGCACGCCGAATGCGTTGACTTCGCTCGGCCTGGACGAGCTGGAGCACGTCGCCGCGGCGCTCAATGATGCCCGCAGGTACCTGGACGGGTCGGTGGTTGGCTACTTCGGTCGTCAGCTCAGCCGCTGCAAGACCGACGACGGTAAGCTCGGGCCGGCTAAAGCCCTGCCCCTGGTGCTGGGCATCTTGGGAGCGATCCAACAGCACATTGGCGATGTCAAGCCTGATGTGCGGCAGGCACTGCTGGCAGTGGGCGCGGACGGCGCCGAATTCGCCGGCTGGCTCTACCGGGACTTGCGCGACTCACCCTCGGCGGCCTATTGGTATGAGCGGTCAATGGAATGGGCACAGGCGGCCAACGACACCGCCATGCAGGGCTACGTACTGCTCAAGAAGTCCCAGATGGCCTACGAAGAACGGGATGCGCAACGGGTGGCGACGCTTGCCGAAGCAGCTCAATGTGGTCCGTGGCAGCTTCCGGCCAAGGTCCGAGTTGAAGTTACCCAGCAAGAGGCGCGGGGCCTGGCCATGCTCGGTGCGTCTATAGACGTGATCGAGCGGAAACTAGACGAGGCGCAGCGGCTGTTCGCCAGCGGCGACGGTGACGACCGGCCGCAGTTCGGTACATATTTCAACACGGGCGCCCTGCTGCTGCGGTCGGCAAGCTGCTACATCGAGGCCGGAAAGCCAGGACGGGCTGCCGTCCTCTTCGACGATGCGATTGCACGCGGCGGACTCTCCCGGCGTGATGAGGGCTACTTCCGAGCAAGGCGGGCTTTTGCTTGCGCACTGAGCGGCGAACCGGACGACGCTGCGCAGGAGGGACTTACGGCGTGGCGCATTGCTACCGCGACCAACTCACAGCGCACCACGCGCGAGCTGGCTCGAACTGTGAAAGTGCTGACTCCTTGGCGCAGCCGTCCTGGACCACGTGAGCTACACGACGCACTCCGCGGTTAGGCCTCAGTCTCCCGCGACGCCATCGGTGATCCAGGCCACCACTGTGCGGATAACGAAGGCTTGCCATTCCTGTGTCTGCGGATTCAGGTACTGCGGGTCGTCGTGGACGGCGAACCCGTGCTGGGAGCCGTCGATTTCCACCAACTTGTGCTCGACCCGGAACCGCGCTGCCGCCTCACGTGAGCCCTCAATGGAAACAAACGTGTCTCTGGTGCCATGGACGATGAGCGTCGGGGCGGCAACCTCTTCGATCACCTGCCAGGGCTTGATCCAGAACACCTCGTTCAGCATGGCCCGGCCGTGCTTGACGGTCGGTGAGTGGCTGATGTAGCCGTCTTCGCTCAGCCGGCGCGCAGCGTCGTCATCCAGGTAATCGTTCGACCAGTACGGTTTCTGGTCTATATACCGGGCCTTGTAGTTGAGCTGCGGGTTGAGCAGTACCAGCCGCGCCAATTCGGCGGGTCGCCTGGCCGCGTAGTACGCAGTGAGGCCGCCACCGAAGCTGGCCCCGAGCAGGCTGACCCGCGTTGCTCCAGTCGCCTGACGGAGATGAGCCAACGCAACCCGGATGTCATTGAGGTGCGCGGTCAGCACGCTCTCTTCCTGTCGGCCTTCGCTCTCCCCGTGGCCGCGGAGGTCGTAGCGCAAGCTGGCGACCCCGGCCTCGCCCAGCCCATCGGCCAGCCTTGTGAAGAATCCGCCTTCCTCACGAGTAACCCCGCCGCCGTGGACTAGGACCATGGCCGGGTCGGACGGGCCGTCCGGGTCGACCAACGTACCGACGAGGTGGAGACCGTCGAGTGTTCGGAAGGTCGTAGGTGAACTCCGGGCAGCCATGCGCGCTCCTGTCGTCAACAACGACTGAGGTAAGTACCCATGCTTCCACTCGAACCCGTGCCGGTAAGCACTGCAGCGCTCACCTCCTCGCCGTGCTGCAGGAGGTACTGCTGAACTGCGAAGGAGCCCATGCTGTGGCCAAGCAGCACCAGCGGCCGGGTGCAGCGTCGCTGTGCTCGCTGACAGCCGCCCAAACAATTCGCGTCTGGGCTTCTGCGGCGACATCATCTCAGCATGGAGCATCTCAGCACTGCCGCGCTGGAAGCCGGCCTCAGCGTCGTCCGCGACTCGCCGTCCGAATCAGGCCAGGTCGAGCTGATCGTGCGCCGGCCGGCGGTCGGCGAGCGTGAGGTGCTCGCAGCGGGCCGGCTCGATGTCGATGCGGGCCTGGTCGGCGACAACTGGCTAGTGCGCGGCAGCACCAGCACTGCCGACGGGTCGGCACATCGCGACCGGCAGCTGACCGTGATGAACTCCCGCGCCGCCCTGCTCGTCGCCCAGGACCTTGATCGGCGGATGCTGGCCGGCGATCAGCTCTACGTCGATCTCGATCTGAGCCCCGCTAACCTGCCACCAGGCACCAAGCTGGCGGTGGGTTCGGCGGTCATCGAGGTCACCGACCAGCCGCACCTCGGCTGCGCCAAGTTCGCTGACCGATTCGGCGCGGACGCGCTGCGGTTCGTCAACTCCCGGGCCGGCCGCGAACTGCGACTTCGTGGCCTGAACGCCCGGATCGTCAGCTCCGGAACCGTCCGGCCAGGGGACGCGGTCCGCAAGCTGCCCGGCTGATCCACAGGGGACGCCGAACCGACTGCGGACCAGGCGCTGCACGCGGCGCACCAGCGGGCCGGTAGAGTCGCGCCGTGGCAGACGACGACTGGCGAGTGACGGTTACGTTTCACGATCAACAGGACGCAGGTCGGGCGGTTGACTCGCTGCGCGAGCATCAGGTGGAAGCAGACGTACGCCGTCAGCTCGGTCAGCATGTCACGGTGAGCGCGGACGGACCCACGATCTTCTTGTACACCGGTGCGGAGGATGCCGCCAGGCAGGCAGAACGGGTGGTGCGCGAGGTCATGGCGCAGCATCAGCTCAGTGCCGACTACGCACTGCACCGATGGCATCCGGTTGAGGAGGAGTGGGAGGACGCCAGCGTCGCCCTGCCGCAGACGGCTGAGCAGCAGCAGGAAGAGCATCGCCGGCTTGAGGATGAGGAGACTCGTGAGGCACTGGCCACCGGACTCGCCCAGTGGCAGGTTCGGGTCGAGCTCGCGTCGCATCGCGACGCGGTGCAACTGGCCAAGCGTCTGCTCAGGCAGGGACTCCCGGTGACCCGTCGCTGGCGGTTCCTGGTCGTCGGGGCCAACAACGAGGACGACGCGAGCGATCTGGCCAGGACGGTCGAGCAGGAGGCCCCGGCCAACGCGTCCGTGCATACCGAGCCAGCCAGCGTCGGCTTGCCCTTCATCCCGTTCTGAGCAGCCAGCAGTCAGCTGGCCGCGCCGGGCAGGGCCAGCAGCAGGACGAATGCGCGTGGGCCCACGGCGATCGGATCGCTCCCGTCGACCAGGCAGCTCAGGTCGCCCTGGTCGACCGGGTCAGTGGGCGCGCTTACGTCGGCGCCGAGATCGAAGCTGTCGATCTCGACCCGCCAGGATCGCCCCTTCCCGGCGTCGGGGATCGTGAAGGTGACGGGCTGCGCCGATCCGTTGACCAGGACGAGCACGTCGTCGTCGAGCATGGGCCGACCGCGTGCGTCGTGATCGGGCGCCACGGTCCCGTCGACGAAGACCGCGACCGACTTCAAGCCAGGTGACTGCCAGTCCGCCTGGGTCATCGGGCGTCCTTCGGGGGTGAACCAGACGACGTAGCCGGGATCGCTGAGATACCGGCCGCGCCGCAGCGCCGGGTGCGCGCGGCGGAACTCGATGATCCGGCGGGTGAACGCGGTCAGGCCGGCATCGGCATTGTCCCAGTCGACCCACGAGGTCGGATTGTCCTGGCAGTAGGCGTTGTTGTTGCCCCCCTGCGTGCGGCCGAGCTCGTCGCCGCCCAGGAGCATGGGCACTCCGCGGGACAGCAGCAGCGTGGCAAGCAGGGCACGCGACTGCCGGGCCCTCAGGGCGACTATGTCCGGATCGTCGGTCGGGCCCTCGGCACCGCAGTTCCATGAGCGGTTGTCGTCAGTCCCGTCCCTGTTGTCCTCGCCGTTGGCCTCGTTGTGCTTGCGGCTGTAGCTGACCAGATCGCGCAGCGTGAACCCGTCGTGGGCGGTGACGAAGTTGATCGAGGCGCTGGGCCGGCGCCGGGCCGTGCCGTATAGGTCAGCCGATCCGGCGATCCGAGTGGCGAAATCAGGGAGTGTCATCGCCTGGCCGCGCCAGAAATCGCGGACGGTGTCGCGGTAGCGGCCATTCCACTCGCTCCACAGCGCGGGGAAGCGGCCCACGCTGTAGCTGTCCGGCTGTCCGACGTCCCAGGGCTCGGCGATGAGCTTGATCTGGGAGATGACCGGATCCTGGGCGACGATGTCGAAGAACGCGGCCAGCCGGTCAAAGCCACCCCGCTCTCGTGCCAGCGTCGTGGCCAGGTCGAACCGGAAGCCATCCACGTGCATCTCGGTCACCCAGTAGCGGAGCGAGTCCATGATCAGGCGCAGGCAGGTGACATCGGCGGCGTTGACCGAGTTGCCGGTGCCGGTGGTGTCCACATAGCGGCGCGGATCATCCGGCCTGAGCCGGTAGTACGCCGGGTTGTCCAGGCCACGGAAGCACAGCGTGGGGCCGAACTGGTCACCCTCCGCCGTGTGGTTGAACACCACGTCGAGCAGTACCTCGAGCCCGGCCCGGTGCAGCGCCTGGACCATCGCCTGGAACTCCCACACCTGGCCACCCGGGTGACCGGCTCGGACCGCTGCGGAGTAGCCGTCGTGCGGAGCGAAGAAGCCGATCGTGTTGTAACCCCAGTAGTTGCTCAGCCCGCTGCCGGCCAGATCGCCAATGGTGAGGAACTGGTGCACCGGCAGCAGCTCGACAGCGGTGACCCCGAGGCCGGCCAGGTACTCGACGACCGGCGGGTGGGCCAGCCCGGCATAGGTTCCGCGCAGGGCCGCGGGCACGTCGCTGCGAGCCTGGGTGAAGCCCTTGACGTGCAGTTCGTAGATGATGGTGTCCCGGTACGGCGTCTGCGGCCTGGGCTGATCACCCCACGCGAACGACGAATCGACCACCAGTGAGCGCGGCACGGACGGCGCGGAGTCAAGGTCGCTGCGCCGGTCCAGGTCACCAGGCAGGTAGCCGAGCAGGTTCTCGCCCCACACCAGCGGGCCGGATGTGGCCCTGGCGTACGGGTCGAGCAGCAGCTTGGCCGGATTGCACCACAGCCCCAGCGCAGGATTGTAGGGTCCGGTGACCCGGTAGCCATAGCGCTGGCCGACCCCGATCCCCGGCACGAACCCGTGCCAGATGCCGTCGTCGGAGTCCGGCAGCGCGAGACGGGTTTCGACGCCATCGGCGTCGAACAAGCACAGCAGCACCTGGTCGGCGGCCTCCGACGCGACGGCGAAGTTGGTTCCCGTCCCGCTTGGGGTGGCGCCGAGCGGGAACGGCCGGCCCGGCCAGATCTCCAAGCCGCCTCCCAGTCTGCGCAGCCGGTCACACTGCGCTGCCGCCGCGGTGTCCAGTCGCTCCGGCGCGCACCTGCGCCGCGGGCAGCTGATCTTGCCAAGTCAAGCAGGCCGGCCCGGTTGCCGCGAGTGACGCAGCACCAACACGCGCGATCTGAGGCGTTCAGGGGCAAGCAGCCACGCGCCGGATTCGGTCAGCGGGCACGGCAGGCACGGGTCATGGGCGCCGACCGGACCGGGTAGATGACGACCCCGAGCACGCTGGCCTGGGGGATGAGTCCGAGCTGGCGGGAGTCCAGGCTGCGGACTGCGTCGCCGCGAACCACCAGGAATCCCGGCGGAACTCTCTCGTTACCTACCGCTGCCCGCAATTCGGCCGGTACCCAATCACCAGCCACACTGGCCACCCTTTTCACCAGCCAGCGCAGCTCGTCGGTGGGCTGGCCCTCGGGCATGCCGAAGACGGCCACGTCCCCGTCGCGGCACGGCTTGCCCCGGCTGACCAGGACCCGCTCGCCATCTGCGTAGGTCGGAGCCATGCTCGTTCCGCGCACGGTGACCAGCACAAACCGACGCGTCACCAAGGTGCGCACCGGCCATAGCACCGCCACCGCCAGGAGGGTCAGGCCGAGCGCCGCCCACGGGCCGGTCACGGTCTGCCCGCCGCGAGCCGGGTTGCGCCGATCAGGTAGCCAAGTTCGTCCCAGCCGACGATCACCAGCGCGCCGAGCCAGCCGAGACCGAAGGCAAGCGTCATTCCGGTCGCGCTGACGCTGCCATGCCAGGAGCCGATCCGAGCCATCAGGCCAGCCAGCGCGATGACGATCAGGATCGCGTTCCTGCCCAGCTCGGCTGGACCTATCGGCCTGGCCGTCGAACCGAAGCACCGGCATTCAACTCGCCGGCCGCTCATGATCGCGAAGCTTGCCCCGAAGGTGAGTCCGCAGAGCAAGACCAGCCCGGCAGTGAATCCCCACGCTATGGTGGCCGGCACCGCCAGCAGGCCGACCACGGCAGCTTCGCTTGCCGGGATGGCAACAGCCAGGGCTCTCCTGCCGCTGCGGGTGAGCCAGCCCAGGTCAGGCAGGGAATCCGCGAATGCGGTGAAGGCCGAATAGCTGCCGGCCTTTCCGGCGAAGGCGACGATGAAGACGGCGCCAAGCAGGACCCGCGCGGCGACCTGCGCGTACGGCATGTCGATCCTCCTATCGGTACGGAGCTACCAGGCCGCCGGCGACTCGGTCATCTTGATAGCCGCTCGCCTGCAGCGTGAACAGCCTGGAATAGCCGTCACCGGCCAGCATCAGATCGTCGTGCGTGCCCAGTTCGGCAATCCGTCCGTCGCCGAGCACGGCGATCACGTCCGCCTGCCGGACCGCGCTGAGCCGATGAGACACCAGCAGGCAGGTACGCCTCCCCCGACGCGCCTGGAGGCTGCGGTGGATCTCGTACTCGGCCTCGGCGTCCAGTCCCGAACTTGGCTCGTCGAGAATCATCAGATCGGCGTCTTCGCGCATCAGCGCGCGGGCCAGGGCCAGTCGCTGGCTCTGGCCGCCGGAGAGCCTGGCGCCGACCTGGTCACCGCCCCCGTCGAACAGGGTCCGGCTGAGCAGCGTGTCGTAGCCGCGGGGCAGGGCACTCAGCGTCCCGCCGATACCCGCGAGGTCGGCGGATCGCCTGATCGCATCCCGATCGTCCAGCCGGGAAAGCTCGCCCAGGCCGATGTTCTCCGCGGCGGAGAGATCGTAGATCATGAAGTCCTGAAAGGTCACCGCGATCCGGCGGCGCAACTCGTCAACGTCGAACCGGCGGATGTCAACGCCATCCCAGCGGATGTGGCCGCGATCGGGGTCGTAGAACCGGCACAGCAGCTTGACCAGCGTCGTCTTGCCCGCGCCGTTCAGACCGACCAGCCCGACTGCCTGGCCAGCCGCGATCTGAAGGCTCACGCCGCGAAGCACCCACTCGCCATCGGCGTTGTAGCGAAACCACACGTCACACAGTTCGATGCCGGTTCGCAACGGCGGGACGGGGAGCGTCCCTGTGCCGATCTCATCGCGCTCGTCCATCAGATCGAGATAGTGCCGGAATAGGCGCAGGGACCTGCCGAGCCTGGTGAGCTGGACCATGAGGCTGCTGATCACGCCCTGAACGCCAAGGATGGCCGCGAAGAACAGCACGAAATCGCCCAACATAACGCGCCCGCGAGCCGTTTCATAGCCAACAACGGCCATGCCAGCGGCTACGGTAAGCCCGCTGAGCCCGGCCAGCCAGCTCTGCGAAACGGCGGTGCGGCGCACCGAGGCGTACTCAGCCCCGCTTGCCTCGCGAATGGCGGCGATCATGCGGGTCCGAAACAAGTCACCCAGGCCGAGCAGGCGAACTTCCTGAGCCGAGCGCGCGTCGGTCAGCACGCCCCGGAAGATCATGCGATGCCGGTACAGCCGGGTCGTGCTCTCGGCCACAGCCGCCTGCTCTGCAGCCGCCGCCCGCTGCGCGAGCACCATCGGCACGGTGGCGCCGATCAAGAGCAGAATCATCGGCGGCCATACCGAGATCAGCGCCCCAGCGTATCCCGCGATGGTCGCTACCGCGCGCACCACGATCAGCATCACCGACGACAAGCCCTGCGGGCCCTCCTGAGCCGCCTGCTCCGCCCTGAGCAGCCGATCATGAAACCGGGGGTTCTCGACGCGCTCAAGTCCGCTGAATCCGTTGACCGCGGCGTAGACCCGGTCGGTGACTGCCAGTTCGATCTTGCGGTTCGCGGCTACGCCGGCCAGCGAGGACAGGTATCCCAGCACCATCGAGGCCGCACCGGCGCAGGACGCCAGCACGGCGAGCATGACCACGGTCGCTACTTGCACCGGCCGCTTGCTCAGCGAGTCGACGATCAGCATGGAAGTCCAGGCTGACAGCGGAGCCATCACGCCGCCGAGCGCGGCCAGGCCAAGCGACGCGGCCCACGCAGGTCCCGCCGCCTGCCAGCCGATGGCAACCGCAGCGCAGACCGGCCGGCTCGAGGTCATCGGCGAGCGGGCTGTCATCTGGCCGCTGTGGCGGTCTGCCGGTTCTCGACAGCGTCCAGGCGGGTGCCCGCCGCGGTGACGACGCCGTCGTCGACCCGCAGCACCGTCGGATACCCCAGGACGCCGAAGGCCTTCGTCACTGGACCGGCTGGGTCGGCGGCGCCAATCCAGGTGCTGAAGCTCAGTTCCGCCGCGGTATCCAGCACCACGGTGTCGTCAGCGGACCCGGCGATGAAGATCAGCAGCGGAGCGTCCACCGGCCCGCGGCCTGATTTCAGCAATGCGATCAGCTCCCGGCAGGGCGAACAGCCAGGCGACACGAAGATGGCGATCACGGAGCGGCCGGCCAGCTCCCGGCGGCTGATCTCGCCGCCGGACAACAGCGCCGCGGCGAAGTCGGCCACCTCACGTCCCACGTCGGGCACCAGCGGGACGCCGGGCCTGGGCGCACCGTTCGCGCCTTCGATGGCAGCTATCCGCCGGATCACGGCGAACGTTACCAGCAGGTTGGCCGAGGCCATCAGCCCAAGCACGATGACGGCACCCAAGAGAATCTGAATCATCACGGACCTTCTGGTAGGGCCTGTGCGTTATTCCGCCCGGCATTAGTCGGGCCACGGGGTGACCGCCGCGCGCGGTCACCCCGGTCGGACCTGGTAGCTATGGCTGGCCGGCCTAGCAGTTACAGGAACCGTTGTGGTAGCACGACCCGTGGCAGCTGTACCGGTAGAGGTAGTGGCTCTGGCAGTCGCACCAGCAGTCCTGTCCGTTCTCTGGGACGCAGGCGCCCGCATCCTCTCTTGGCAGAATCAGCCCAAGGAGCCAGTCGCCTGCGTGCATGAGTGTCTTGGCCATCGCGTCCTCCTTGCGGAATCGATTACCGACGATGAGGTTCCGGCCAGCGGGCCGTCCGGCCGGATGGCTTCCGCCAACCGCCAGCCCATCGCGCAGCTAGCTCGACTCTGGCCGAGCGTGCTAGCGTCTGGGTAGCGCGGCGCTAGCGGGATTACGCATGGTCGGCTGGGAGTGCCCGCATGGAGTTCTGCCTGCTAGGGCCCCTGGTGGTCCACAGCGGGGAAACGGCCGTGCCTATCCCGCCGGGCAATCAGCGCGTGCTGCTTGCCGCGCTATTACTGAACGCCAACCAGGCAGTCTCCGCGGACGCGCTCACTGAGATCATCTGGCCAGTCGGACCGCCGCCCTCGGCCCGCGCGACCTTGCAGAATTACGTCAAGCGGTTAAGGCACGCCCTTGACGATGCCGGTCACCTGCGGATCAGGACGCAACCGCGGGGTTACCTGATCCAGGTTGAGCCTGGCGAGCTTGATCTAACGAGATTCGAGAACCTGCGGGACGAGGCACGGGCCGCCGCGCGGGCAGGCTCGTGGCATCGGGCCGCCCACCAGTTCCGCGCGGCGCTGCGGCTGTGGCGCGGCGAACCGCTGATGGACGTCCGATCGGATCCGCTGGCCGCTTGCGAAGCTCCGCGCCTGCAGGAGATGCGGCTGCAGGCGCTGGAGGAACGGATCGAAGCCGACCTTCATCTCGGCCGCGACGGCGATGTCATCGCCGAACTGCACAAGGTCATCGCAGCTCACCCACTGCGGGAGCGCTTCCACGGGCTGTTGCTGCTTGCCCTGTATCGATGCGGCCGCCAAGGTGACGCGCTGGCCGCTTATCAGCGTGCCCGCCGCCTGCTCAACGACGAGCTAGGCATCGAGCCTGGCCTCGCATTACGCCGACTGCAAAGACAGATCCTGACCGCCGATCCGGCGCTCGGGCCGCAGCAGGATGGCCAGCCGGCCATCGGCGGCCCAGCGCCACCGGTACCGCGTCAGTTACCCGCGCCGACGCCGCATTTCGCCTGCCGGGCGAAAGAACTGAGTGAGCTATCGGAACTGCCTGATCACTGCGGCCCGGCGCGAAAGGCCGCTGTGATCGCGGCCATCTGGGGGACCCCAGGGGTTGGCAAATCCGCTCTGGCCATTCATTGGGCACATCAGGTATCCGAGCGGTTCCCCGATGGACAGCTGTATGTCAACCTGCGCGGCTTCGGACCGCATCGCCTCTGCGTACCGCCGACCAAGGCGATCGGATGGCTGCTGGATGGGCTGCAGGTGCCATCGCAGCGCATCCCCGCAGGCCTGGATGCGCAGGCGGCGCTGTACCGCAGTCTGCTGGCCGACCGGCGCATGCTGATCCTGCTTGACAACGCCCGCGACGCGGAGCAGGTACGGCCCTTGCTGCCCGGCTCGGCTGGCTGCCTGGTCGTGGTGACCAGCCGCAGCGAGCTGACCGGACTGGTGACGACGGAAGGAGCCCGCCCGCTCGTCGTCGACCTGCTGTCCGCGGCTGACGCACACCAGCTTCTGGCCGTGCGGCTCGGAGCCGACCGGCTGGAGCGCGAGCCGACCGCGGTCGCGGAGCTGATCGAGCTTTGTGCGCGCTTGCCACTCGCGCTGAGCGTCGTTGCCGCCCGATCCTCCGCCCGACCGTGGCTGCCACTGGCGTCGCTGGCCGCTGAGCTTCGCGGTGCCAGGAACCCGCTCGACGCGCTGGAGACCGGCGACCCCGCTTCGAACGTCAGGGCCGTATTTTCCTGGTCCAACCAGCAGCTCAGTCCGCCGGCGGCGCGGCTATTCCGATTACTTGGCGTGCACTGCGGGCCGGATATCACCAGCCACGCCAGCGCGAGTCTGGCCGGGCTCTCTCGCCGCCAGGTGCGCAGGCTGCTCGGCGAGCTGACCCGTTCCTGTCTCCTCGCCGAACACAGTCCTGGCCGATTCGCCTGCCACGACCTGCTGCGCGCCTTTGCCGCCGAACAAGCCCGGATCAGGGACAGTGCAGCCGACCGGCATCTTGCGATCAGCCGGTCCCTAGACCACTACCTGCACACCGCCCGCGCCGCGGCACTGCTGCTGTATCCCGCCAGGGAGCCGATCACCCTTAAACCGCCGATCAAGGGAACGTCGCCGGAGCCGCTTGCTGACAATGAGCAAGCCCTGGCCTGGTGCCAGGCAGAGCGCCAGGTCCTGCTTGCGGCCATCGACCAAGCGGCTGCGCTTGGATTCGACACTCATGCTTGGCAGCTCCCCGTGACGCTATCGGCGTTCTTCGACTTCCAGGGGCACCGGCACGACTGGGCGACAACCCAGCACATCGCGCGCCGGTGGTTACCCTGCTAGGCGACCCGGATTTGATCGCCTGCGCTCAATCAGACGGGCTGGAGCGCTCCGGGGTGATCAGCGTCGTTCCAGCCGGGTAACCGCGGCGCGGTGCGTCGGCCAGCGTCCACACCTGCTGCCGACCGTGCACCTGCCAGGTGTGCCCGGCACCGGTCAGATCCACGGCCGCGGTGTCCTCGTCGATCCCGATCACCGTGATGCCGGCCGGCGGGTGCAGTACCGCGCGGGTAAGCAGGTCGGGCACCCATCCCAGCATCCGGTCGAAATGCGGGAGCACCCGCAGGTGCGGCAGGACCCCGAGCCCGGGGTCGGGTTCGCGATGCGGAGCTCGCATGGACGGGACCCATCCGGTCAGTGCGATGGCTCCGGCCGAGCAGCCGGCCAGTGCCGACCCCGACTGCCACGCGGCCAGGATGGCCTGCCACACTCGGGTGCCGCGGAGGGTCTGCGCCAGATACGTCGGATTGCCGCCGGATAGATACACCAGCCCGGCGCCCTCAACCAAGGCGGCCAGATCCGGCGTGTCCGCTTCGTCGCGGTCCCTGACCAGGACCGGGATCTGCTCCACGCCGAGGCGTTCCGCCTGCGCGGCGCCGAGGTCGAGCCAGCGCCGCAGGCTCCGCTCCCCCTCGGGTGCCGCTGCCGTCGGGAGCTGCACGTAGCGGGGTGCCCGCCCGCGGAGCAGCATGCCCTCGACGCCGGCCATAACGGGCAGGTACTCACCACTGCCCACCAGAGCCAGCGGCCCGGGGCTCAGCCGCCGCTCCATCGGCTTGAGTCTCTTAGAGACATGGCGTCAGGGATGGATGGCCGGTCGCGTTCCATGGCCAGGCAGCTCCGCACCAGTTCAACGTCGGCAGGTTAGCCAGCAGATTCTGGCGCCAGACCAGCACCACGAAACCGTCCAGCCGGTAGGTCGACGTCGGCGGGCCGAAGGTCTGGCGAATGTCGGCTATGGCCGGGCAGTGATTCCCGCAGCCGGTTGGCGGTTGCCAGATGACGAAGGTGGCATCATGGTGATTCGCGTCGTACCAGGACGCCTCGTTCTCCCATGGAGTGGTAACCAGTCGGTGGTTGTACAACCGCACCGGCCTGACCTGAACGCGGTTGCCGCTGTCAACGGTGACGATGCCAGCTTCCCCGAATTGCCCCAGGCCGTAGGTCAGGTGATGGGCCGTAAACCAGGACGCGGCAGGCTGACTGCGATCAGATGCCGCCGGCGGAACCGCGTGCCCGACCAGTATGCCGGCGTAGCAGGCAAGCACGGCAGCCAAGGCCGGCATCAACCTGGCATCGCTGAGCCGGCCGGCCAGCAGGCGGCCGGCCAGCACCGCGCCGATCGGCAGCAGCCCGACCATTTCATTCGGATCAGGCTTGGTTCCGAACAGATACGCGGCCGCCAAGGCGATGAAGGCGACGATCAGCACCTGCACGACCAGGTTGTCGTAGCCGAAAAACCGCCGCACTCCCACCGCCACGGCCCATCCGACCAGGGCGACCCCGACCAGGTGGACCAGCGCAATGATCGTCGACGACCTGAGTGGCTGGCCAAAGAAACCGGCGCCGAACAGCTCGAGAACGCGCTGCACTTTGAGCCAGAACTGCGCGGACAAGCTGGCGGCGGTGGCGAAACTGGCCACCGGCGTCCTGACGTAGAAGCCCCCGGCCTGCCGGATCACGGCCAGGACAACCTTGGCAGCAGCCACCGAGATCAGCGCTCCGCCGGCCAGCGACAGGTCATACCAGTGCCCGGCTAGCGGCCCGCGCCGCCGGTACATCCGGATCGCGCAGACGACGACCAGCGGCAGTACCCCCTCCACCAGCACGATCGTGTCGGCGACCAGAGCCCAGACCAGCAGCACGGTGACCAGCACTGGCAGCCACCATCGGGTTGGCGCCCGGTCAAGCGCCAGCCAGATCGCCAGCAGCGCCAGCTGCGTGCCGGTATGGTCGGGGCCCGAGAGCAGCACGCTGGTGCCAGCGACCAGCGAAGGCGCCAGCATGATCCCGACGGCGACAAGCAGCCGGATCAGTCCTTCCCGGCCAGTCGCCCGGCCTTTCGCGAGCAATCCGGCCAGCAGCACAATCAGCGTGTAGATCAATGCCGCGGCCACGTGCGCCGTGTCGCCGCTTACCCCCCGAACCAGCTCCACCAGCATGTACACGGGCAGATCGATCGGATAGAACGGCACATCCGCCAGTTCCCAGCCGCGCAGCAGCGGATTGCCGTGCAGCATGTCCCAGGCCTGGAGGGTCTGCGGCGCGCTCGCGGACGCGGCGTCAATATGGATGCCCATCGTCCGGGCCTGCCTCAGATAGGCAGCGAAGAGGATGACCCCAGCCGCGGCGCAGACGGCCGCCGCCACCCACCGCCGGTCTGGCCACCCGAGGCGGCTGAGCAGACGCGACCGGCGAGCCGCAGCCGCGCCCAGCGGTTCCAGCTCAGCCGTGCCCGGCCCATCCGACACTGCGGTGGCGGGCTCATCCGACACTGTGGCGGTCGGCTCATCCGGCACTGTGGCGGTCGGCTCATCCGGCACTGTGGCGGTCGGCTCACCCGGCACCGCCGTGCCCAGCGCGCCGCTGTGACCTGGTGTTGTGGTCACAGCGAACCGCCTTCCGAGATTGGCACGAGATCCCCGCTCGCGGCCCGGAGAGCAGATGAGGTCTCGGTTCGGCCAGTCATGGCCCGGCACGGATGCGCGAGTACCCCGGCACATTATTCTCATCTCGCCTCGATGGCAAACAGTGCCACCTGCCGCGACCGACAGCCCAGCAGCGGCGCGGACGCGCTAGTCTCGCCCTATGAAGGCCCTGGTGCTGGCGGGGGGTACCGGTACCCGGCTTCGGCCGCTCACCTACACCTCCGCCAAACAGCTCATCCCCGTGGCCAACAAGCCCGTCCTGTTCTACGGCCTTGAGGCCATCAGGGATGCCGGCATCAGCGACGTCGGCCTGGTAGTCGGGGACACCGCCGGGGCGATCGAGTCGGCCGTGGGCGATGGCTCGGCGTTCGGCCTCGATGTCACCTACATCGGCCAGGATGCCCCGCTCGGCCTGGCCCACGCGGTGCTGATGGCCCGCTCGTTCCTCGGCGACGATGACTTCGTCATGTACCTGGGCGACAACTTCATTGTGGGCGGCATCACAGCCCTGGTCGAGGAGTTCAGGTCCGCCCGGCCCGACGCGCAGATCATGCTGACCCGGGTACCCGATCCGCGCCAGTTCGGTGTCGCTGAACTGGACAGCGCCGGGCAGGTCATCGGCCTCGCGGAAAAGCCCGAGCAGCCGAAAAGCGACCTGGCGCTGGTCGGGGTTTACATGTTCACGCCCGCGGTGCACGAGGCGGTCCGGCACCTCAAGCCGTCGTGGCGGGGCGAACTGGAGATCACCGAGGCAATCCAGTGGCTGATCGACACCGGCCATCCGGTGCGTTCCACGATCATCACCGGGTACTGGAAGGACACCGGCAACGTCACAGATATGCTGGAGGTCAACCGCCTGGTGCTGGAGAGCGTGGAGTCGGCCAGCCATGGCACGGTCGACGAGACCAGCGAGATCATCGGTCGGGTCGTGATCGAAGACGGCGCGAATGTCACTGGTTCGCGCATCGTGGGACCGGTCATCATTGGCGCGGAAAGCATGGTGATCGACTCCTATATCGGCCCGTTCACCTCCGTCGCCCGGGCCTGCTCGATCGTCGACAGTGAGATTGAGTACTCCATCGTGCTGCGCGGGGCGTCCATTCGCGGAGTGCGGCGGATCGAGGCATCACTGATCGGCCACGACGTGGAGGTCACCACGGCGCCTAAGGTTCCGAAGGCCCACCGCCTGGTCCTCGGCGATCACAGCAAGGTCCAGATCAGCTCCTGACGCCGGGGCGCAGCAGAGAGGGAAGGCACATTTCCGAGGTACTGGGGGGCCAGGCGGCACTGCGATGAGAATCCTAGTAACCGGCGGTGCCGGATTTGTCGGCTCACACTACGTCCGCACGATGCTGACCGGCGGCTATCCCGGCTTCGAGGATGCCCGGGTGACCGTTCTGGACAAGCTGACCTACGCGGGCAACCTGGCGAACCTCGAGCCGGTCTCGGACAGCCCTCGATTGGAGTTCACCCACGGTGACATCTGCGATCAGGCACTTCTGGAGACCGTGGTCCCCGGGCATGACCTGGTGATCAACTTCGCGGCCGAGAGTCATGTCGACAGGTCGATCACCGCCCCGACCGCTTTTGTGATGACCAACGTCGCTGGCACCCAGGCTCTGATGCAGGCCTGCCTGGATGCCAAGACGCCGCGAGTGATCCAGGTCTCGACGGACGAGGTCTACGGAAGCATTGCGAGCGGATCGTGGGCGGAGCACGCGCCGCTGTCGCCCAACTCGCCGTATTCAGCCGCGAAAGCAGGTGGCGACCTGATCGCGCTCGCCTACGCCAGGACTCACGGCCTGAATGTGAGCGTCACCCGCTGCTGCAACAACTACGGTCCGTACCAGTACCCGGAGAAGGTGATCCCGCTGTTCGTCACCAACCTGCTCGATGGCCTGCGGGTCCCGCTCTACGGCGACGGCGAGAACGTCAGGGGCTGGGTGCACGTCGACGATCACTGCCGCGGCGTGCAGTTGGTGGCCGAACGCGGCCGGGCCGGGGCGGTCTATCACATCAACGGCGACGCCGAGCTGACCAATCGCGAGCTGACCGAGGCGCTGCTGCAGGCCTGCGGCAGCGGCTTGGACATGGTCTGCTACGTGCCGGACCGGAAGGGGCACGACCGACGCTACTGCCTCGATGACTCAGCGCTTCGTGGCATGGGTTACCGGCCGGCCATTTCGTTCCCGGACGGGCTCAAGGCGACCGTCCGCTGGTATCAGGAGCACCGCAGCTGGTGGGAACCGCTCAAGGCAGCGCCGCAAGGAACAGCGCACCAAGGAACAGCGCACCAAGGAACAGCGCACCAAGGAACAGCGCCGCAAGGATCGGATGACCCAGCGGGCCAGCCGACCTTGCCCGGCGCCGTTCGGACGCGGACCAGGCCAGCGCCTTGAGCCGATGGCTGATCACCGGAGCCGGCGGCATGCTCGGGCAGGACCTAGTTTCCCGGCTCAGGCGCGACGGCGGACAGGTCACCGGCCTGGCTCGGGGCGAGCTCGATGTGACCGACGCCGCCGCCGTCCGCGACGTGTTCCGGCAGGTTCGGCCAGACGTGGTCGTCAACTGCGCCGCGTGGACCGCAGTGGACGCTGCGCAGGCTCATGAGAGCGAGGCGCTCGCGGTGAATGGCGGCGGCGCTGCCAACCTCGCCGCCGCATCCGCGTCCTGCGGCACCCGCCTGGTCCAGATCTCGACCGACTACGTCTTCGACGGAATGGCGCAGCGCCCGTACGCCGAGGACGCCGCCCGCGCGCCGAGGACGGCCTACGGTCGGACCAAGCTGGCCGGGGAAGCGGCCGTGCTCGAACAGCTTCGCGACTCCGGGTACGTGCTGCGGACCGCCTGGCTGTACGGCGCATCCAGGCCTAACTTCGTCCGCACGATGATCAGGCTCGAACGGCTGCGGCGGGAAGTCGACGTGGTTGACGACCAGCACGGCCAGCCGACCTGGACGGTCGATGTGGCCGGCCAGATCGTCGCGCTGATCGGGTCAGGAGCCGCTGCTGGCGTGTACCACGCGACGAGTTCCGGGCAGACCACCTGGTGCGGCCTGGCTCGCGAGGTCTTCCGGCTGCTCGGGGCGGACCCGGGCAGGGTCAGGGCCATTGCCAGCAGCGCGCTTGACCGTCCGGCCGTCCGGCCCGGCTACAGTGTGCTCAGTCACGACCGCTGGGCGCTGGCCGGCCTCGCTCCGCTGCCGGGCTGGCAGCTGTCGCTCAGCCGGGCGTTTCCCTCGCTGGTGGCGGCCGAATCCGGCTCCGTGCCGGTGGCGGCCGCGTCGGGAGACGCCGCGGACCGGTAGCGCGGGAGCAGCCCGGCACGCCGCGCCTCGTCAAGCGACGGCGCGGCGGCATCCTTCTCCGAGAGGATTGGCTCGACCGCCTGCGGCCAGGCGATGGCTAGCGCGGGATCGAGTGGATGGACGCCGTGCTCCACCCCGGGAGCGTAGGGGGTTGAGCACAGGTACATCACCGTGGCCTGGGGGCTGAGCGCGGCGAAGGCATGTCCAAGACCCTCGGAGATGAACACCGCACGCCGGGTTTGGTCGTCGAGTCGCACCGCCTCCCAGCGGCCGTAGGTCGGAGATCCGAGCCTGAGGTCGATGACCACGTCGAGTATCGCCCCGCTCGGGCACACGACGTATTTTGCCTGGCCAGGTGGTACTTCCGTGTAGTGAATGCCGCGGATCACGCCACGCTGCGATAGCGAGCAGTTCGCCTGAGCGAGCTCGAAACGGTAGCCAAGATCAGCGGCGAACTCGGCTGCGCGGAACCACTCGTGGAAGCTACCGCGATTGTCTGGGTAAATCCGCGGCGTGAAGGTCCAGGCACCATCAATCCCCATCGAGTCCACGCCTGCCACCCTGCCAGTAATCGGCCGCGGCCGCGGCTGCGGGTGCGAATTGGGGACGCCGGCTCGCGGCCGGCCGCGTCACGCTACGGCCGGGCGACCACCACGATGATCAGCCCCGTGACGACTAGGAGCGTTCCTGCCCAGGTCAGCACGTTGGCGCGTTCATGCAGGACGAAGATGCTTGCGGTCAGGATGCCGAGATAGCCCAGCGCGTTGAACGGATAGGCGATGCTCAGCGGCACCCGGGACAGCGTGGCGAGCCAGGCAACCGCGGACAAGCCGAAAATCACCAGCCCGACCAGTACCCACGGTGACGTGGCCGCACTGAAGACCAGGGAGGTGCCGGAACTGGCCGAGCGAGCCGACGCGAGCTGCATGCCGCGTTTGAGCATGACCTGCCCGACGGCCGCGGTGGCCACGGCGAACAGCAGCACCGCAATGCTTCCAACGGTCAAGTGATGCCTCCTTGGCGTTTCCTCCTGGCCGGGACGCACCTTCTCCTGGTGTTCCGGCGGCCGCGGGAGCTGTTCCGACGGCAGCACTGCCGGGCGCGTGTCCGGCCGGAGCGGTCTGTCCGCGTCAGGTGATTTCAGCATGCGCTGCTTCCTCGGCGTGCGTCGTTTCCTCGGTGCCGCCCCGCGCGGCGTCGCCTGCTGCGGCCGGCTGACCGGCCGGCCCGGCCACCCAGTCCACCGACCCGAACCCCCTCATCGCCAGCCGGTAAGCCACCACATCCCGCACCACATCCCTGGCATACCGCAAACCATTCACATAACAAATCTCATCACCATAAAACGTCGGGATCGGGATCTCCACAATCCGCTTCCCCGCATGCAGCAACTGCACAATAATCTGCGTATCAAAATCAAAACCATCCGAGCTCCGCTCAAACGGCACCTCCGCCAGCGCACCCACCCGGTACGCCCGGTACCCCGAATGAAACTCCGACAGCCGCACCCCCAGCAGCACATTCTCCACCCACGTCAGCACCCGGTTACCCACCAGCTTGTACAACGGCATCCCGCCCCGCCGCGCCGCCCCCCGCACCATCATCCGCGACCCCATCACCGCATCACACTCACCCGCCACCAGCGGCGCCACCATCTCCGGCAGCAACTCCGGCGCATACTGCCCATCCCCGTGCAAAAGCACGACAATATCCAGCCCTCGCTCCACCGCCAGCCGATACCCCGCCTTCTGATTCCCCCCATACCCCAGATTCCGCGCATGCCGCACCACCAGCGTGCTCGGCGTATCCGCCCGCTCCGCCCACGCCAGACCCTGCGCGAACGTATCATCACCACTGGCATCATCCAGCACCAGCACCTCAGCGATCCGATCCCGGAAACCAACCGGAACCCGATCCAGCGTCGCACGCAACGTCGACGCCGCATTATAAGCAACCACCAAAATACCGATCCGCGGATAACCCGGGCTGTTGGCACTCACAGCGCTATGCTCCTGGCCGACGTGACGCATCGCGATACCTGCGATCGCCCGGATTTGATCGGGCCGCTGCCGTGGACCGCTGTCCGAGTCAGGCCGGCCAAGCGCGGTCGAGCCGTCTCCGGCGTAAGCCGGGCGCCTACGTCGGTCCGCAGTCCGGCCAGCGGAGCTGCGGCGAGCACCCGGACCCCGCGCAGGCCAGCTGACTCCAGCAACGCCGGACCATTGGGGCAGTCAGGAGCGTTTGTCACGTGCCGGAGTCTAGTACAGCCATTGCACCATGCAGCCGGGTTGGGTCCGAGCACGGTCAACGTGCCGATCCTGGCCACCGGCCCGATCCCTGGTCGTCTCGCGAGCACCCCGCGGGCCTCCTTGAGTCATTGCCCAGCCAGCGAAGACTGGCTTGCACCCCCGGCCTTACGGTGCTGCCGCAGGCCATCCGCCTGTGCATCTACCCCAGTGCATCCACCCCGAATCAAACCAGAAACTGCCATCCGGGCTGGTAGCCCCGCCGCACCAGGTACGGAGCTAGCGCGCGGGCCGCGCGGGTTAGCCTGGGCGAGGTGACCGCACTGACATCTGCTCAGGCGCAGGAGCGCGCCCGGCTGATCGACATCCTTGACTATCGGATTCACCTCGACGTCACCGACCCGCGGACGCTCGGCTCGACGACCGTCATCAGGTTCTCCTGCCTGCGGCCTGGCGCTGCCACCTTCGTCGAGCTCAAGCCGACGGTGCTGCGCCGGGCGGTGCTCAACGGGACGGACCTGGATCCGTCCACCCTGGCAGCGAACCGGCTGCCGCTGACCGGCCTGCAAGCGGACAACGAGCTGCGGGTCGAAGCCGACATGGCGTACTCGCACACCGGCGAGGGCATGCACCGCTGCACCGACGCTGACGACGGTGCGACGTATCTCGTCGTGCAGGGCGGTGTGGACAACGCGCAGCTTGTCTTCGCCGCCTTCGACCAGCCCGACCTGAAGGCGGTTTTCGACGTCACCGTGGCCGCGCCCGCGCACTGGACCGTGATCGGCAACGGCATCGCCCGGCGGGCCGCCTCGGCGCCGGGGCGGTGGCAGCTCGCAGCCACCCCGCGGATCTCCAGCTATCTGTTCACCCTGGTGGCTGGCCCGTATCACAGCATCCGCGCCGAGCATCGGGGCATCCCGCTCGGCCTGCACTGCCGCCGCTCGCTCGCCAGCCAGCTCGACCGGGACGCCGACGAGATCTTCGCCATCACGCAGGCCTGCCTGGACCGGTACCTGGAGATCTTCGACGAGCCTTACCCCTTTGACTCCTACGACCAGGCCTTCGTCCCCGAACTGAACGCCGGCGCGATGGAGAACCCAGGCTGCGTCACGTTCCGCGACGAGTTCCTGTTCCGGTCAGCCGTCACCCGCGCGGAGCGGCAGCGGCGCGGGATGGTGATCGCCCACGAGATGGCCCACATGTGGTTCGGCGGCCTGGTCACCATGCGCTGGTGGGACGATCTGTGGCTGAGCGAGTCGTTTGCCGAGTATCTGGGCTTCCAGGTGCTGTCCGAGGCCACCGCCTGCACCGGAGCGTGGACCGATTTCGCCCTCTCCCGCAAGCCCCGCGGCTACGACGCCGACCAGCGGGCATCAACGCATCCGGTCGCACCGCGGCCTGCGGACGTGCCCGACACCGATGTCGCACTGTCCAACTATGACGACATCTCATACGCCAAGGGCGCCTCCGCGCTGCGCCAGCTCGTGGCCTGGATCGGCTGGCCAGCGTTCCTGGCGGGCCTCAACGACTACTTCGGCAGGCATCGCTTCGGCAACGCCACCCTGACCGACCTGCTGGACTCCCTGGCCGCAGCGTCCGGCCGTGACGTGCACAGCTGGGCCGAGCGCTGGCTGCGCAGCACCGGCGTGGACACCCTCGCGGTGAACGTGGACGGCGCTGGCGACCGCGCCACCTCGGTGCGTCACCTCGGCACTCGGCCGCACCGGGTCCGGTTCGGGGTCTACGACCGCGAACCAGCCGACCAGGGCCGGCTGACGCTCCGGGCCAGCTTCGAGGTCAGCGTTGAGGCGGAGGCTGGCGAAGCGGCACTCCCGCCGGAGGCCGTCCATCCCCGGCCCGCTCTGGTCCTGCCGAACGACGGCGATCTGGGCTACTGCAAGATCAGGCTCGACCCGCGATCCTGGGCCACCGTGACCTCCTCGCTCGGCGACATCACCGACCCGCTCAGCCGGGCAGTGGTCTGGAATGCCGCCCGTGATCTCGTCCGCGACGGGGAGCTTCCCGCGCAGGATTACCTCGATCTTGCGGCCAGCCAGCTGCCGGCGGAGACCGACACCTCGATTATCGAGCAGGTGCTGGCTTTCGCCCGCGGGCCGGTCACCGACCGCTACCTGCCCCGTGGACTCCGGGCGGCCGGTCTGGAGCAGCTGGCCGGGCTATGCCAGGACCTGCTGGACCGGACAGCCGGCGACGATGCGGACGGGCTGCGGCTTGCGGCCGTGCGCGGTCTGATCGACAGCGCGTCCAGCCCCGACGACGTTGCCAGGCTGCGTGGCTGGCTCACCGCCGGCCGACTGCCGGGCGGCCCCGAGATCGATCACGGCCTGCGCTGGCAGATCCTGCTGCGGCTGACCGTGCTCGGAGCCGCCGGCCTGGCCGAGATCGAGCAACAGGCTAAGCGCGACGCCGGCGCCGCTGGGCGGGAGCACGCGGCGCGCTGCCGCGCGGCGACCGCAGCGCCGCCCGCGAAGCGTGCCGCCTGGTCGGCGATGTTCGACCCGGGTGGAACCGGCGCTGACGCTTCATCCAGCCACCTGCTGGCAGCGACCGCCCAGGGGTTCTGGCAGGCCGACCAGGCGACCTTGCTCGCCGGGTATCTGCCCGGCTACTTCCCAGCCGTCGCGCAGACTGCCGCCCGCCGCGGGCCGGCAGTTGCCAGAGTGCTGATTATGCACGGCTTTCCTGACTACGCGGTCGACGACGCGATCCTACGGTCGGGTGAGCGCTGTCTGAAGGCCCACCGGCTGCATCCCGCCCTCAGCCGGCTCCTGTCCGATCAGCTGGACGACTTGGGCCGCGCCATCCGGGTCCGCCTGGCTCAGCCAACTCCAGGCGGCTAAGCCGACCCGCGGCGACGCGGCCACAGCGAGGCCTGCGGGCGGGTTATCCTCCGCAGCCAGCCGCCCGCCGAGTCATCGGACGGCGCAGCGGTCGCCGCCTGGCCAGCGGGTTCGCCTGGCGGTGGGCCGGAATCCGGCATCGACTCGCGGCCCGCTCGGGAAGCGCCGCTGGTCAGGGCCAGCCAGCCCCACAGGCCGAGCGGATAGGCGAAGTACCCGAATCGGGCGGCGGGGGAAAGCGCGAACAGCGCGGTGAGCCCGATGGCCAGCCGCCAGGCGGCCGCTCGGCTGTCGGCAGGCGGCCGCACCACCAGCGAAACCGCGACCGCAAGGCCGGCCGCGAGCATCAGGCCAACCGCGGCCAGATGGCCCGCATGTCCGGTCGTCGCCAGCAGATGCCCGGGCAGCGGACTCGCCGCAGGCGTCTGAGCATGGGTCAGGGCGAGCGGGTAGAGCACCGTGTTCTGGAACAGCGTGCCTGGGGTCCCGAGTGCAGCCGGGGCGAACGCCGCTACGAGTACCAGTGTGGTCCCGGCCGCGGCAACGGCGAACCTGACGGCGGCGCGAGCACCGTCACGGACCGCCACCAGAGCGGCGAGTACTGGCAGCGCGGGCCAGGCCGTGTACTTCATGGCACACGCCACCCCGATGGCGATCGCCGCTATCCAGGCCCACGCGGTCCGCGGAGCTCCGCTGAGCAGGGCCAGAGCCAGGCAGACCAGCGCCAGCATCGGGGGGTCGGTGATGGCGAGTGCCAGCGGGAACGCCACTATCGGTGTGGCGATCCCGAGCACGCTGCAGCGCAGCGCGTTGGGCTGCCCGGCAATCCGGAACGCCAGGACCAGCAGTATCAGCGTCGTGGCGGCGAGCCATGGCCTCGGGTCAGCGGCCAGGCCGGTGATGCCAAGCGCCTTGGGCATGCCGAAGAGGGCCATGGCCGGCAGGTACGGGTTATAGCCGAGATGCCCGGGCAGGTGCGCGAGTTGCGCCGGGGACAGATAGGGGGTTCCGTGCCGGAGCAGCAGCACCGCGGACCGCGAGACGACCAGGGCATCCGGCGTCGGCGCGGATCGCACCGACAGCCAGCACAGCGGGGCAACCAGGGCGCCAGCCAGGCTCACCAGGAGCGCGGCATCCCTGCCGTGCGAGCGCCACCAGAAGGCGAGGGCACCGGCGGCGGCGTATGAACCCACCGCCCAGTTACCCCAGATCCGCTCATAACTGGCACTGCTGACTATCGCCACTATTCCTGCATAGACCGTAAACAACGCATACCAGACCGCCAGTGCGCGTGGGCCGGGCACCAGCCCAGCCGTCCGTGGCTGTGCCGGGGCCGGCCGCCTCGGGAGCACCAACGGAAGACGCCCGGACCGCAGTGGCCCGGGCCGGACCCGAGCTCCGGTGGCGGTCACTAATGCAACCTCTTTCCTGTGGCGCCGCAACGTTACTCGCTGTAGGGGTCGGCGGAATCTTTCAGACCTTTCAGTCAAAGACTAGGCGCATTGTGGCTTAGGGAGCGGCGCCAACACCCGAGTTTCTTAATACCCCTGCTGGCCGGGCGGCGGCACGCGGGCGCCGCCTGGACGCGGCGGTCGTGTTCTCCGCGGCGGCCGCGGTCTTCCCCGGCCGGGGCGTGATCAGGCTGACCCGCATGTCAGGCGACGACCGGTCGCGCTTGACCTCGACCAGGTCAGGCAGCTTGCTGAGCAGCGCCCGGAAGCTCCTCGACCCGTAGTTGCGCTCGTCGAAAGACGGATCGAGGGCCAGCATCTTGCTCTTCAGCCACGATCCGGATGCCGACGCGTCCGGGGACTCCTCCATCGCCTCGACCACCAATCGCTGCACGTCGGCGATGTCGAAGTTGGCCCCAACCGCGGCGCGTACCTCCGGATTGACCGCAGCGACGATGGTTCCCCAGTACTTGTACTCAGAGCACACCGCCACCAGCCGGGAGCTGGCCGATGCCTTCGTTCCCACTCCGACGACGCGCTTGCCGAACTCGCGCAGCCGCTGGACCAGCGGCGAGTAGTCGCCGTCACCGGCGACCAGCATGAACGTCCCGACATCCGGATGGGTGATCAGGACCTCCATGGCGTCGACCGCCATCAGGATGTCCGCGGCGTTCTTCTGCTGGGCGCCGAACCTGGTGACCTGGATCAGCGTGATTCCGTTCTGCGCGAGATTCTGCTGATGCTTGCCGAACTCTGGCCGTGACCAGTCCGCGTACGCCCGGCGGATCGTGGCGTTGCCGTAGTCGCGGCACAGCAGCTCAAGTGCCTTGTACGGGATGGGATTTGCCTGTCCTGGCATGCTCTCCCCGGCGCCGAGCGCGAGGTTCTCCAGGTCGATGAAGACCGCGACCTGGTCGTCCGTTGGTCCCGCCACGGCTCCCATCCTGCCGGATTGCTGGTCGCAGCGTGCGCAGGGGTGCGAAATCGCCATCGAGACCACTACCTGCCGCTGCCCGCGGCGCAGCACGGTTCACCCGAACCCGGTTGCCGCCGGACAGGAGCCTTTCTACACTCTCTTAACCCGAAATATCGGCCGGGTACGGCCTGCATCGAGCCCTGAGCTTCGACGAGCCCCTCAGCTTCGACGAGCCCTTGGGCTTCGACAGCAGTGCGGCGGCGCATACCCGGCGTCAGCTAAGGAGCCAGGCGTGCCCGTCCGTCCAGTCATGGTCAGACTCATCCCGCTGCTAGCCATCCCGCTATGCGCGATCTGTATCGCCGTACCCGCCGCGGGTGCCGCTGACCTCCGGGTCAGCCCACCCGGCGCGGCGCTGCTGACCCGCTCAGCCGTCGGCCATCCCGCCCTGGCGTCGGCGGCCCTGGCAGGCTTCGCCGAAATCGGCGTCGGTACGGCGACCAGCACCTACGACTCCACCGGCCAGACCGTCGGAATGGAGACCGAACTCACCGGTCAGTTCGTCGCCGAGTTCGGCGGGCTGGCCAGCCTGGCCGGCCCGGCCGGGACGCCGAACGGCAACGTCCAGGTCACTCCGGTCGACTCCGAGGTCACCTGCACGATCACGCACGTGTTCGCCGTGATCTCCAACCTGTCCGTAGAGGTCTTCTGCTTCAACTACAACGGCACGCCCGCCGCCAGCGCGGTCTTCACTGTCGAGGTCACCCGGCCGAAGTCCGTGCCGAACGGGGTGCTCGACTTCGCCTGGGTCGCCAAGGACAACAGCACGTACGCGCTGAAGGGGTCGGATCAGTACAACTCCTCCCGCAAGACGAACTCGGTCAGCCACCTGGGCACCGGCCGTTACCTGGTCACGATGCCCGGCCCGAGATCGGCGAGTACCGGCACGGTCAAGGTGACCCCGGTCGGCACCACCGCCGGGGACTGCGACCTGGCCAGGTGGGCAGCCTCGCGCCGCGGCCAGCAGTTCTCGGTGGACTGCTACTCAGCCGCCGGGACGCCGCAGAACCGCGAGTTCAGCATCGTCTACGCCAGCCGCAACAACCTGATGGGCCAGAACGGCCAGAACGACGCCAATGCGTTTGCCAGCCACACCGCTCTGAGCTACCAGCCGAGTCCGCAGTACGACAGCCGGCGCGGCGCCGCGGTCACCGTCGTCCGGCTCGCGACCGGCTTCTACTACGTCTTCTTCTCGGGCTCGCCTAGCTCGGGCAACAAGAACGGCGGCGAAGGTGACGTCCAGCTAACCCCGGTCTCCGGTTCGGATCGGCACTGCCTAGTGTTCTGGTCCGACCAGCCGGCCTCGCCATTCACCCAGGTCTTTTGCTTCAACAACGTCGGCGCGCCGGTCAACACGAACTTTACGGTGCAGTGGGTAGCGAGCCCGTGATCTGACCCGGCATTCCCCGACCCCGACCGTTTCCGCCTTGTGCGGCGCGGCGCCCCAATGCTGACTGGTTGGATAGCGGCGTGCGAATCGCGACCTGGAATGTGAACTCGGTACTGGCCCGGCTGCCCAGGCTGGTTGAATGGCTGGCGCAGACCGGCCCGGACGTGGCCTGCCTGCAAGAGACGAAGGTCGACGCTGACGCCTTCCCGGTGGACGCCGTCGCGCCGCTCGGCTACGCGGTCGCCCAGCTCGGCGAAGGGCGCTGGAACGGCGTCGCCGTGCTGTCCAGGCTGGGACTGACCGACGTCGCCTGCGGCCTGCCAGCCGACCCCGGCTTCCCGGACGAGCACACGCCCGAGGCGCGCACCATCGCGGCCACCTGCGGACCAGTTCGGGTACGGTCGGTCTACGTGCCCAACGGCCGCTCCCCCGACGACCCGCACTACGCCTATAAGCTGCGCTGGCTTGCCGCCCTGCAGGCGGCGGTCGCCGCCGATGCCGCTGGCGACCAGCCGTTCGCCGTGATGGGCGACTTCAACGTCGCACCGGCGGACGCTGACGTCTGGGACCCGGCGGCGTTCGTCGGCTCCACCCACGTGACGCCGGCCGAGCGCGCGGCACTGACCGCCCTGCGCGAGACAGGGCTGACCGACGTCGTCCCCCGCATCGCCAAGGGCCCGCACCCGTTCACCTACTGGGACTACCGGGCCGGAGCCTTCCACAAGGGCATGGGCATGCGCATCGACCTCGTCTACGCCAACGCGGCCCTGGCCGGTTCGGTGTCGGACGCCTGGGTAGACCGGGAAGCCCGCAAGGGCAAGGGGCCAAGCGACCACGCCCCGGTGATCGTCGAACTCGACCGGTAGCCTCGGCCGAGTCCCTCACCCGGGTGCGACTGCCCGCCGGCGCCGCTCAAGGAACGCCCGCTCGGCGTCATTCGAGGTCAGCGCGATAGCTGCGGTGTAGGCGAGGGCAGCCTCCGGATCGCGGCCGAGCTGTCGCAGCAGATCAGCCCGGATGGCGTGGAACAGGTGATAGCCCTCCAGGTGGAGCTCATCAACCAGGTTGAGCGCGGGCTCGGGCCCCTGCACCTCAGCCACGGCGACGGCGCGGTTCAGCGCAACGACCGGGCTCGGGGCGATCGTCATGAGCTGGTCGTAAAGCTGCAGGATCTGACCCCAGTCGGTGTCGGCGGCGGTGGCCGCGTCGCTGTGCACGGCGTTGACGGCGGCCTGGATCTGGTAGGGCCCTGGCTGATTACGCCGCAGGCACGCCCGGACGATCAGCTGGCCCTCGCGGATGAGGTCGCGGTCCCACCGCGCGCGGTCCTGGTCGTTCAGCACGACCAGCGCCCCGTCGTAGGTGGTGCGGGCAGCCCTGCGGGACTGGATCAGCAGCACCAGGGCGAGAAGGCCCATGACCTCAGGTTCGTCGGGCATCAGCTCGGCCAGCAGCCGGGCCAGCCGGATGGCCTCGGCGCAGAGGTCCTCGCGGACAAGCTGGTCGCCAGAGCTTGCCGTGTACCCCTCGTTAAAGACGAGATAGATCACGGCAAGCACGCCGCGCAGCCGGTCAGGAAGCTCGGCCTGCGCAGGGATCCGGTAGGGAATCCCGGCGGCCCGGATCTTGCCTTTGGCCCGGACGAGTCGCTGGGCCATCGTCGGCTCAGGCACCAGGAAGGCGCGGGCGATCTCCGCAGTGCTCAGCCCGCCAAGCAGCCGCAGGGTCAGCGCTACCTGCGCGCTCGGCGCGAGTGCCGGGTGGCAGCAGGTGAAGATCAGGCGGAGCCGGTCGTCGGGCACGGCTTCCTCCTGCGGGGGATCGGAGTGAGCGTGCAGCAGGGCAGCCTGAGCATGCCGGTCGTTGCGGGAGGCCTCCCGGCGGAGCCGGTCGATCGCCCGATTCCTGGCCGTGGTGATGATCCAGCCGGCCGGGCTTGGCGGCATTCCGGCCGATGGCCACCGCTGCACGGCCACGGCGAAGGCTTCGGAGACCGATTCCTCCGCCAGATCGATGTCTCCGAACACGCGGACCAGGACCGCCACCGCGCGGCCGTATTCGTTACGGAAGACTGCCTCGATCGCGGTCGCGTCGACGGCCGGCACGGCCGGGCTAGTCCTCGGGCTGCTCTTGGAACGGACGGACCTCGACCGGGTTGGCGCACGCTCGGGTGGCCTTGGCGGCCCACCCGAGCGCGGCATCGAGATCTGCGGCCTTGATCACCCAGAACCCGCCGACGTGCTCCTTGCCCTCGACGAACGGGCCGTCCGTGGTCAGCACCTCGCCGCCGGAGATCCGGACCACGGTGGCTGTGCTCGGCGGGTGCAGTCCGCCGGCGAACACCCAGGCCCCGGCGGCCTGCAGCTCGGCGTTGAAGACGGCGACGTCCGCGAACGCCTGCTGCATCGCCTCGGGCGAAGGGAGGTCGCTGCCCTCGACGGAGTGCACGCTCAGCAGATACTGCTTCATCAGGGTTCTCCTTCTTGCCGGAGCCGCTCCGGACCGGTCCGCACGTTCGGCACGCATGTTCTCCGTCGCTGCAGGCAGCCGTCAGGCCGGCGTTGCGGCGGTGACCGGCTGGCCGTCGGCGGACGGCTGCACCGGGGCTGCCTGATAGGTGAGCAGCAGGATACCGTCGCCGGACGTCCTGGAACTGGTGAGCGTCAGCGTGGCCGACTCGGTCAGCGCATCGGGGAACAGGCGCTTGCCGCCGCCGAGCACGATCGGGAAGATCATCAGCCGGTACTCGTCGACCAGGCCGTGCTCGACCAGGGTATGGACCAGCTGGCTGCTGCCCTCGACTAGGAGGTCGCCGCCTGGCTGAGTCTTCAGGCTGGCGATCTCGGCCGCGATGTCTCCCCTGATCACCGTCGTGCTGCCCCAGCTGGCCTCGGCGTCGGTGAGCGTGGTCGAGACGACGTACTTGGGGATGTTGTTCATCCGCTCGCCGAAGGCATCGTTGCCCATGGACGGCCAGGCCTGCGCGAAGCCCTGGTAGGTGACCCGGCCGAGCAGCAGTGCGTCGGCGGCGAACAGCTCCTCGTACTTGAACCTGTCGCCATCGGGACCGCGGTCGAACTGGAACGTCCAGCGCGGCTCCTCCATCACGCCGTCCACGGACGCGAACTCGGTCACGACGATCTTCCTCATGTCTCCTCCTGTGGGTCAGCGCCGGCCCCGAGCCGGCTTCTCACTGTCCACACGAACGCGCCAAGCCCAGATCGACAGCCGGGCGGAAATTCTCTTTCGGAGGATGAATCGCGACCGCCACCGCGGCGATCAGCCGCGGTGGCTGGCGTCGGTCCCGGACGGTCCGGTCAGTTTCGCTGTCAGCCGGGCAGGCCGAAGGCTCCCCCGCCGAAGCCGAATACCTAGCGACCCTGCCTGAGCAGCGTCAGGTCCGTGATGCTGGCCGCGTCGGCATGGGATCCGCTCACGATGGCGAGTAGCGCGACCTGATTGCCGACCTTGACCGACCCGATGCCGTCGCGTTGCGCGTCCACGATCGTCGAGCTGGTGATGGCGTAGCTCTGGATGAAGCCATCGGCGCTCTTGAGCGTGATGGAGCCGGTGCTCACCGCGGTCACGGTCCCGGTCTGGACGTCGACGGTCTGGTAGCCGCCACCGGGCTTGGGCACCACCAGCTGGCCGTGCACCGCACCGAACACGCCGCCGAACCGGCCGAAACCCAAGCCCGGCGGTCCGCCGAAGCCGGGCACGGCGCCGAAGGCGCGGAAGTGCCGGAAGCCGGGAAGGCTGGGCGACGGTGATGGCGACGGCGCGGACGCGCTCGTGGCGGTCGTGCCGCTCGGCCCCGCACTGCTCGCGGCATATGCCACCCCGGCACCGGCAAGCAGCGCAGCGACCGCCACGCCCACGACGATGAACGGGCGGCGAGATCTCGTCGGCGGTCCCGCCGGGCCGAAGGTGATGGTGTCGCCTTGGGCGCCGGGCAGCCCAGGCGGACCTGCTGGATCGGCGGGCTGGTCAGCCCATGGTTCATCGCTTCCTGGAAATTCTGCCGACATCAGGCTCGACTCCTTCCAGGCGCACTCTGCGCCGGTGCCCTGGGGCAGCCTGGCACGCAGACCTTAGGGCCAGCTGAAGTGCCGCCGAGATCCGGCTCAAGGTCCGGCCGGACCGCCTGCCGGCCCGACCGCCTGCCGGCCCGACCGCCTGCCGGCCCGACCGCCTGCCGGCCGGACCGCCGCGAGTCCGCCAGTGGCCGGCTACGGCACGACGCAGCCGCTGCTCTGACCACCGAACGGGAATGCCATGGCCAGGGCGCGGGCGATCATCCTGGAGCGGGCCGCGTACCCGGCTGAGGTGTAGTGAATTCCGTCGGAGATGAACCAGCGGGTCCGCACCACCGAGGCCCAGTCGAAGATCCGCATGTTCGGGTACCTGGCGCAGGCCTGACGCAGCGTGGCGTTCCACTTCGCCATGTTGGGCTCGGCATAGGGACCGCTGACGAGCAGGGACTTGACATCGACCCACATGACCGGCTCGCCGTTCGCCACCGACATCATCCGCCGGATCCTGGTCACCAGCCCGACCCCAGAACCGGCAGCCACATCCGCGGTGTCGTTCGTGCCCAGCGCGATCACCCAGCAGCCGCCGAACCCGGCACGCACCATTGCGCGGGCAGCGTCGTATCCGTTGACCTGGCCAGGCAGCACCTCGACCACCGACCGCGCTCCCGAGATGTCGGTGCGGACGGTCTGCGCCCCGACGTCCTCGTACTGCTGCGGCAGTCGCCGGGCCGGGTTGGGCAGGTAGTCAGCCGACACCATGCCCTCCGAGGTCGAGTCGCCGATGTGCGCGACCGCCTGACAGGATGTTCGCAGCAGTCCGTGATAGAGGCTGGCTTTGACCACCGGGATACTGACCGGCATGCGCCGTTTGGGTGCGTGCGAGACCGATTTGATCGCTGACGACTGCCCCGCGCCAGCGGCCAAGGACACCACGCCGCCCACGCCACCGGCCGGAGCTGGGAACGCACCGGCGAGGCCAGCGCCGGCCAGTACCAGCACTCCGGTCCCGCCGGCGACCGCCACCACCCGGCCGTATCCGGCCACCCGCCCAAACCCGGCCTGGCTGCCCGCAACCCGGACTCGCCAGCCAGCTGTCCGCAGCCGAGCCAAGCCGCGGCCGAGTGCGCCGTGGCGCACCGGTTCCTCCACGAACCGCCAGGATAGGGCGGCCAGAGCGATGCTGGCCGCAAGCTGCAGGCCAGCCCGGGTCAGGTCCTCCCCGCTGTTCGGCGGCGAGGTCAGCACGATCACCGGATAGTGCCAGAGGTAGATGCCATAAGACCTGACCCCGATCCAGCGCAACGGCCGCCACCCGAGCATCGAGCCCACCAGGCTTCCCGGCAGTGCGACGGCAGCCAGAACCGCGGCGGTGGCCAGCGAGAGCAGAATCAGCCCGCCCCGGTAGGCGAACGGCGAGTACTGGCCGACTCGCCAGATCATCAGCGCGATCACCGCCACGCCGATCAGTCCGGTGCCGTCCAGCAGCACCCGGCCGGGCCTGGACGATCCTGCCGGACGGCTGCTCGGCCAGACCATGGCCAGCGCCGCGCCGATCAGCAGGCCGCAGGCGCGGGTGTCGGTGCCCTCGTAGACCCTGGTCGGATCCATCCCCGGGTGGTAGAGCAACAGCATGACCACGGCCGATACGCCGGCCAGCGCGAGGGCGGGCAGCGCCAGCATCCGTACCGCGCTCGCCCGCCGGGTCCGCAGACAGGCTAGGCCGAGCAGCAGCAGCCAGGGCCAGATCAGGTAGAACTGCTCCTCCACCGCCAGCGACCAGAGGTGATCTAGCGGGGCGGGCGGCGCGAACCTGGCGAAGTAAGAGCCGCTTGACGCGATCAGGAACCAGTTGCTCGAGTAACTTGCGGCCGCTGCCACGGCGCCCCGCAAGCCAGCGAGCCGGACCCGATCCGCGATCGTGACCCAGGCCGTCACCACCGCCAGCATCACGAACAAGGCAGGCAGCAGCCGGCGTGCGCGGCGCAGCCAGAAATCGCGCAGATCCAGCCGCCCACGGTCGTTCCATTGCGCGAGCAGCAGGTCGGTAATGAGATAGCCGCTCAGCGTGAAGAACACCCCGACCCCAAGCAGGCCGCCAGGCGCCCATCCGAGTTGCTCGTGGTAGGCCACCACGGCGAGCACAGCCAGGGCGCGCAGCCCGTCGAGGCCGGGCATGTAACGTTGACCGGAATGTATCGGCTTCGGCATTTCCCCCCCTTTGCCGCGATCCGATCCGGCCGGCATTCTGTCCGGCGGATCCGTTCCGCGGCCAAAGGGGGGACTACCCAGCGCTTTCTAATGACTACTTATAGTGGTCGGCAAGAATGGGTCCAAGGTAGCGGTGGTGCCGCAGCGCCCGCCCGCGCCCGTGCCCGCTGCAGCACGCATGATCATGGGCTGAAGCCCGTTAGATCGGGGACCAGCAGCAGGTTCAGGGCACCGGTCAGTGCGCCCAGGCTGAAATAGCGGATGGGATGCGGGGTTATCGGGCTGTGCGCCGCCGTGCGTTCAGTTGTCACGTTCAGGTCATGGTCATCAGGCTTGCAGGCTCCGGTGAGCGGCCCACATGGCGGCGGCCTGGGTCATTGCGTTGCGCCATGGTGCGGGGTCGCGGGTCTCGAAGTGCTGGTACATGCGGACGGTGGCTGTCGCGAAGACGCTGATTGCTTCGGGGTCAGCGGATCGCCATGCCGTGCAGTGTTGTGCCCATTGTTCCGCCCCGGCGGCGGTGTGCCCGGCTGCTATGAGCTGCACGACCAGGCAAGCCGGGTCGATGAAACCTGCGCCGCGTGTCGGCCATGACCAGTCCACTACTAATGCGCCGCCACCAGTGATGATCAGGTTGTCCGGGTTGATGTCGGTGTAGAGCAGCGCGTCGCCGACAAGCAGCGACGCCTGGTCAGTGAACCTGTCCCAGCGCGTTTCGCGCCAGTCGCGGGCCAGGCCGGGACAGTCAATCGCGCCGATCGCGTTCACGGCGCCCGCGACGGCGGGCAGGTCGGGCGAGCCCGGCGTGAAGTCGGCGTAATTCCCCGAGACGACGTCAAAGGCCAGGACGATCCAGCCGTGGTCGTGAAGACGCCACCGCAGCGCGGGCGACACCGACGTTACGTACTGGTTGATCTGTGCCTCTCGGGCGAACGATGAAGAGTGCGGGCTTGGCTCGCGGACTGCCTTGAGGAACACTGGCCCGGCTGCGCACTCCACGATCGCCGTGACGTCTGAGCTGTAGCCGCGCTCGGTGTGGCGGACGGCGCTGATCGCACCGGTATACGGCGCGATCAGCGTCCAGAAGTCGCTGCCCGGGTCTGGTTTTGCCATACCGTCAGGTCCTCGGCCCGCATGAGGAAGGTGGCGAGCCGGGTGAGCACTGAGCGTCGGGGTCGCAAGGAGCGCGCCTGCCGTTCGGGATCGACGCGACGGCATCGGCCATCGCGCGGCCGGCCAGGATGTCGGCGAGCGAGCTAGTCAGCACGTTGCCGACCGGCATCCAGCGGGAGAACACGCACGGCCATACCTCGCCGTCGGGGCTGACTGCCGCAACGCCTTTCCCGCAGCGCCCGCATAGCTCCGAGATGTCATTACCGCCGCCCCGGCCAACCGCCCTGATCCGGTCAACGCCGATCCTGGTGATACCCATCGCCCGGAGATCGTCTTTGGCTCCGTCCGCTTGTCCCGCGCCGGTGTCGATGACGCCACCTCGTATGGGGATACGCAGCGAGACCGCCTTGGCCGCGTTGCGGCGTGTCGCCGAGTGGCTGCCGCGCAAGGTGACCGCGTTGTGCCGCGCCGCATCCTGAGAGTAGTACGAGAACGCGAGCGACACTTCCGGCGCGGTAAGCAGTTCCCACACTTCGTCGGTGACGTGCACGAGGTTGGTGTAAACCTCGACCTCTATTCCGGTGCGGATCGCGTGGCGCAGGATCGCCGGGAACTGCGGGTGCATGGTGGGCTCGCCGCCGATGAACTGCACCATGGACGCACCCAGGCTCTTCGCGTCATCAACGACGTTCATCCAGTCCTTCGCGGTCATCTTCCCGTGGCTACCGGACGGCCCGGAGTCCGCGTAGCAGTGAATGCAGGCTAACTGGCAGTTGCCGGTCAGCTCTGCCCAGATGCGCTGGAGCCGGAGGTCGTCGGCTGGTGTCGCGACTGACGCTGCGCTGGTAGAGATCATTGTCCTCGCTCCCTGAGTTGTCATGCTGGTTTCCCTTCTCATGCTGCTGCTCTGAGGTGTCGTAGCTGGGGATGTGCGGAGAGCCCGGCGCGCGGCAGGGCAGGGCGGATGGATCGCGGCGGGAGCCGGCCCGCGCCCGGCAAGGGGGGCGAGGGCGCGGGCCGGCGTCTGTGCGCCCGGCGGGCGGTAACGATACCGGGCGCAGGGACCGGGACCGTGCGAGCAGCGGAATGGCCGTCGTGATCTGCTCTCCCCGGTCCCTGACGGGTGGCCCATCGTGCGGGCTGTAGTGGTCAGGCATTGATGCCACCGTGTCGTTCGCGGGGCCGGGTACCGTCTGGGGCTGATGGCCCGTCCGGCGGCTAGCCGGGTATTGGTGTGATGAGGCGTCACAGCAGGGCGCGCAGCATCGTGTCCCTGATCTGCTCCCGGAGGCTGGCAGGCGTGCCGCCGGATACGGCGATCGGGGGATCAGAGCCGGTGAGCCTGGCGGTCAGCCGACCGTCATCGCGGGCCTGGATCTCCCATCGCGGCACCGCCGGGGCCGGGGCCGGGACTAGGGGCGGGTTGATCAGTTTCATGGCGCGGTCAGCTTTCAGGCGGCGGGCCGGGGGCCGGGGGTGCGGGTGCGTGCCTGCCGGGGCGGGTGCCGGTGGCGTGCTCCATCGCCCCCAGGAGCCTGACCTCGTCCACGGCCGGGCATTCGGCGGCCGGGGTGCACGGGCAGGCGGTGATGCTGGCGCGGAGGATGGCCTCGACGTCGCTGGCGGCGTCGGGGTCGGCGGCTATCTGGCGGGCCATCCGGGCGATGGGCGACCGGGCCGGGACTTCCAGGCACCCGGTTTCCAGCAGGTCGTCTTCGTGGTCTTCGCCGGGCTGGCGGAAGTAGCCCCAGATCGCGGTGATCGTCCCGTGGCCGTGGTTCTCGGCGGCGAAGGTGAACACGGCGAGGCGCAGGTCCGCTCCCCTGCCGTGCTGGGCCGGGCACCGGGCCGGCGGCCGTGTCGTCCCGGGTGCTGCCGTCATGGCCGGGCTCCTGGCTGGCCGTGCGGGGCTGGCCGGGGCGGCAGCGTGACGGGGCCGAGCGCGGCTTGCAGTTCGTCCAGGTCATCGGTGAGGACCGTGTGCACGCCGGGGTCGGCGGTGTTCTTGCGGACGGCGAGCCGGCGGGGGTGGCAGGCGCGGGTGAGGTGGGCGAGCCGGAACGCGGGGCAGGCGAGCGTCAGCAGGGTCGGGGCGGCGGGGGCGGTGCGTGGCTGGTTCATGGCCGGGGGTCGCTTTCGCGGGCGATGGCGAAGAATCGTGACCGCAGCCCGTACCGGGCGAAGACCAGCAGTATGAGGCCGGTTAAGAGGACGCCGAGCAGTGACCAGTTCTGGGACGCGGGCGCGGTCTGGATCGACTTCACCAGTACCCAGGTGAGGAACGCGGCGGCACCGAGGGGCAGGATGCCCAGGGTCAGGGCGTCGGCCGGGCGGGCCAGGATGCGCCTGCGGTAGTAGGTGACGGTGGCCATGGCGGTCAGGATGTAGAACACTCCGAACAACAGGCCGCTGATGTTGACCACGGCGGTGAACGCGCCCTTGATGGAGGTGGCCAGCAGATACACCCAGGTCAGGGTGATGATCAGCAGGCCGGTGAGAACGCTGGCGTTGACCGGGGTGGCGAACCGGGCCGAGACGTTGGCCAGCCGTCCGGGCAGGGCGCGGTAGGAGGCCATGCCGTAGATGATTCTGGCCGTGAGCACGATGGACGTCCCGGTGGCGGCGATGACGGACAGGGCGAGCGCGAAGGCCATCACCCGCGCCCACCCGGTGCCGCCGACGGCCTGGGCGGTGTAGACGAGCGCGTCGCTGGAATGGGCCTGGAGCCGGGCCGGTGACACTGCGCCTTGCAGGCCGGTGATCACCAGGACGTAGATCACGGTCAGGATGATGACGGCGAGGATGGCGGCCCGGCCGGGGTTCAGGCGACGATGCTTGACCTCCTCGTTCACGTACAAGGTGCCGTCCCACCCGCTGTAGATGTACACGGCGATCAGCAGCCCGGCCGCGAGGCTGCCGTGCCCGCCGATCCCGGACAGGGTGAACCAGCGTGCCGTGATGGGGAACGTGCCGGGCTGGTGGCGCAGGACCAGCAGCAGCCCGGCGACGGCGAAGCCGGCCAGGATCGCGTACTCGATCACGGCCATCGCGACCTGGGTGCGGGCGGTGAGCCGGATGCCCGCTACGGCGATCACGAGCATGGCCAGGGTGATGATGGTGGCGATGCCGATGTCTGCCCACGTGCCGCCATGATGAGGGCTGGCGACGGCGAGGACGTTGGGGCCGATCACCTCGACGCCGCTGACGGCTCCGGTGATGTAGGCGGCGATCATCAGCCACCCGGTGAGGAACCCCAGGTACGGGCTGATCGACCGGCCGACCCATTCAAAGGAGGCGCCGCAGTTCGCGGTCCACATGTTGAGCCGACGGTAGGCGTTCGCGATGATCAGCATCGGGATCGCGGTCAAGATGATGACCGGCCCGCCTGCGTACGCGGTCGCGGCGGCTAATGCGGCCAGGGTCAGACCGACCGAGACGCCCGGCGCGGAGGAGGCCATGCCGATGACCGTGTCCTGGGCCACCCCGATCGCGTCGGGTTCCAGCCTGGCCGCAGGAACCGGCACGGAACCGGCGACCGCCGCAGCGGACTGACTCGTCATCTGTACTCCCATCGTTGCCGGGCCGCTCCGCGCGGCCCCGCCATTGACCTTTGCTTCGGACTTGCTCTTGCGTTGACCCATACCTTCGGCTGGCTGGCCCGGCCCGCGTCCGCTGTGTGCGGGTGAGGGGGCGGACGCGGACCGGCATGCGTGGGGCTGGGCTGTGGCGGTCAGGGTTGCTGGCCGGCGCGGTGGCCGCGCCGGATGGCGGCAGCTGCTGCGGCCGGGTCCGCCGTGAGGTATTCCGGGCCAGTGGCCAGCCGGTAGGCGGTGCCGTCCGTGGTGGCGGTGTCGGTGCCATCCGGGGTGAATATGTGCAGCTTCGGGTCCGTCAGGCCGGATGGCTCGCACGGGCTGACGTTGTATTGCAGGACGAGCCGCTGATTCCTGGCCAGCACGCAGCGGACACCTACTACTGCTAGCGCAGCCTGCAGCTCGGCGAGCAGCAGCATACGGCGGGTAGCCACAGCCTCGGTAAGAATCAGCGGGCGGAACGCCGATGGGTCGCTGTGAGCGCCCTCAGGTGCTGGGCTGCGGTCGGCTGTTGTGCGGGTTGCCTGGTCGGCGTGGTTCATGAGGTGACCGTAGGGCGGTCAGGTTCAGGGACTCAAGCAGTTTGCAGTAGTTTGCGTCAACTGGTTAGCTCATCGAGCGCCTGGCTGATAAGGGCACGTGCGTGCCGACCGATGACGGCTGATTCGTAGAGCCAGGAGAACGCTTTGGCGTAGACGGCGATCTCGCGGGGCTGGGTGATCCTGAGTTCTGCGGAGTAGGTTTCGATCATTACGAGCCGTTCATCGAAGATGATGAAGGCGTTCGATGGGGCTAGTGACATCTGTGCTCGTGCCGGTACGATTCCCAGGGATACGTTGGGGAGTCCGGAGACGGCGAGCAGACGGTCGAGTTGGCCGATCATCGTGTCGGTGCCCCCGATGTTGGTCCTGAGGGCTTGCTCGCCGAGTATGACGTGATAGGTCCGGCCGCCTCGGTAGAGGTATTGCTGGCGTTCCATGCGTGCTGCGACGCCTTCGTCGAGGTCGTCGGTTATCTGGTGGAATCTGATGCCGTATCTCATGATCTCCGCAGCGTATTCTGCCGTCTGGAACATGCCGTAGATGATGGTAGGGTCGTAGACTCGGAATGACTTGGTCTCCTGAGCGAGGGATATCGAGAGTTTTTGAC
>Ga0116216_10000335_pt1 | contig 40408 bp, 29 predicted proteins | sample Sb_taG_11_FD_89696 | JGI IMG/M metagenome (GOLD analysis project Ga0116216, IMG submission 89696) | Peat soil microbial communities from Weissenstadt, Germany - Sb_50d_3_AS metaG | ecosystem: Environmental > Terrestrial > Soil > Wetlands > Peat | place: Germany: Weissenstadt | collected 2010-09-21
GACGATCGAGGCGGAGAGCGCGACCATGGCCCGGGTCATCAATGCGATGCTGACGCTGGCCAAGACAGACAACCCCGAAGCCCTGACGTTCGAAGCGGTGGACGTGACCCGGCTAGTGCGTGACGTCGGCAGCGCGCTGCAGCCCGCAGCGCAGGCCAAGGGCGTCGCGCTCGAACTGGCCGCGGACGAAACACACGAGGCGTACGCTCGCGGCGAGCCCGGCTTGTTGCGTCAGCTCGTCACCAACCTCACGGAGAACGCGATCAAGTTCACGGACGCCGGCACGGTCTGGCTCTCCGCCGAGGTGCACGATGGCCAGGCGCGCGTGACCGTGCGTGATTCAGGACGCGGCATCCCGCCCGATGCCCTGCCGCACATCTTCGAGCGCTTCTATCGCGCCGACCCGGCGCGTTCGCGGCACGTCGAGGGAACGGGCCTCGGTCTGGCCGTGGTCAACAACATCGTCCGCGTGCATGGCGGAACGATCGGCGTCGACAGCGAGGCGGGTGCAGGTACGACCTTCACCGTCGACCTGCCGCTTGATAGACCCTCCGCGCCGTCCCCGCCTGCGAATTGAACGTCGCGTTTCTCACACAGCCCTCATCTGCGCCTTACAGGGGGCTCATGCATGTACGCCGATGGTCCAGTAATATGAGGGGGAGCGCTCCCGCAAGCCCGTTTGGGTGATCACCCCGTCATGCACAAAACGATACCAGCCGCCGTACTGCTCGCCGCCCTGCTCGCCTCGCCGCTGTCCGGCGTGCAGCCCCATGCCGCGCTCGCGGACGACGTCGTCAACACGCAGACGCCACCGGTCCTGACGGTGCACTCGATGGGCGGCACGATCACGCTGACCTCGAGCTACGACGGCAACGTACGCGTCACGTCTGGATCTGGACAGCAGGCGCGCGTCAATCGGTTCGACCCGAGCCAGATGGGAGCGGCGCACATCATGCTGCCAGAGCAGTTCGTGCGCCAGCCCTACGGGCACGGCTTTCGCGTCTATCATCTGCCTGCTCGCCAGTTCAACGTGCCCATGGCGCATTTCGGCAGCGAGGGCGTCAACGTCGAAAACCCTGGCGGCGATATGTCGATCGCAGTGCCCAAGCGGGTCGGCGCTGTGTTCATCAACGCGGATGCTGGCAACGTCGCCATCCAGAGGCTGCATGGCCCGTACATCATCTCGGCGACCGGCGGCCAAGTGCACATGCAAAACGTCTATGGCCGCGGGCTCATCCGCACGACGACCGGAGACGTCACCCTTGGCGGGGTCGGTGGCGACGTGCACGTGCAGACGGCGAGCGGCGCGGTGACGGTGTATGGCAGCACGGCGAACAGCGTCGACGTCCAGACCGATAGCGGCCAGATCTACTGGCGCTTCGCGCGCTGCGGCACGGGCGTCTATCGGTTCCGTTCCCACGGAGGAGCGATCCGTCTCGGCTTTCGCGCCGGTGCATCCGCGCAGGTCGACGCGCAGAGCGACACCGGAACGGTGCAAGACCTCTTCCCGAGCGCTCCCGGTATTGGTTCCGCCGTCGTCAACCAGGCATCGCAGCATGCGCTCTCCATGGCGGTGAACGGCGGCGGCCCGGAGATCACCGTGACCACGACGAGCGCCGACATCTCGATCGAGCCCGTGGCGGAGCCGTCGCCGACGAGCGCGCCATAGTCAGCTTCACCTTCATCGAGGTCGCCGCGCGCTCGCTCTCGTAGTGGGCATGAATGTCCGACCTGACGGCTGTGCGTAAGACCCTCGCAGTCGGTGGTGATGCGATCTCCTACCTCGAGGCAGGCGCGGGCACGCCGCTTGTCCTGTTGCACGGCGTCGGCCACTCGTCGACCGGCTGGCTACGCTCGATCCCTGTCCTCGCTCGCCGTCATCGCGTCATCGCGCCGGACCTACCGGGTCACGGACGCAGTGCGAGTCCGCCCGCCCGGTACGATCCGCCCTATTTCGCGCGGTTCACCCTTGAGTTCATCGCGAAGTTGGGGCTTGGGAGCGTCGACGCGGTCGGCAACTCGCTGGGCGGCTTGACGGCCCTGCTCGCCGCTCTTGAGCAGCCTGGCGCGTTCCGCAGGCTCGTGCTCGCCGACCCGCTTGGTTTCACCAAACCCCCAGTCCCACCGCTCGATGACGCAGTGCTCCACATCATCGGGTTATGGTTGTCCTTCCCGCGCACGCGAGCGCTCATCCGCGCCGGCTACTCGGCGAACTTCTTCGACGCGAAAACGCTTGACGAAGCATCCGTCGATGAGATCACCTCGCATCTGACGGATGCATCGCGGATGAGCGCAGCCAGACACACGCTGCGCGAGATATTCCACTACTCCAAGCATCTCGAACCGCTGCACGAACGGCTCGCACAGCTTGCCTCACCCTCGTTCGTCATCTGGGGAAAGAACGATCCGGTGCTCCCAGTCAAAGACGTTGACGTCGCGCGGCGGGTATTGGCCGCCCCGCGCATCGAAGTGCTCGATCGTTGCGGACACTGTCCGCACATCGAACGGTCCGAGGCCTTTTGCGCACTGGTGCTGGATTTTTTGGACGCCGCGTGAGATCTATCGCGATCGGATTGCTCGTCGCCGCGGCGCTCGCCTCAGTGGCACACGCTGCGGCCGCTCCGGTCCCGTCGCCCGTTCCGTCAGCCTCCGCCGCCAGTCCCAGCCCCTCGACGCCGAGTGCCACTCCCTCTCCATCGCCGATCGTGCCTCCGCGCGATGCACCGGCGGTGAGGTCGACCACGCGACCGATCACGCCCACGACGTCGCCGACGACGCCACCGCCTCCCGACAACATGTGGCTCGGGCCGAGCACGGCGGTGAGCGTGCCCATGACGGTGCATGCGCAGCGGCCGTTCATCCAGGGCTTGATCGACGGACACCCGGCGACGCTCATCGTGGACACGGGCGCGGTCACCTCCATGATCGAGAGCGATGAGGTCGACGACAACGGCCGCCCTCCCACGATCTCACTGCAGATCGGCGAGCTGCGCTTCCCGCGCTTAGGCGTCATCCGCGCCAACGTGCGATCGTATGCCGAGACCCATCTCGGTGCAACGGCGGACGGCATCATCGGTCGAGACCTGCTAGCGCGATACCCGGTGGGGCTGGATTTTCCCAACCACATGATGACCATCTTTAGAGACAGCCGCAGCGCTGCAGCCGCACAACCTCCCGGCAGCACGCCATTCGCGCTGCGCGTAATCGCCGGGCTACCGGCGGTCTCAGGCTCGCTCGATGCGGAGCCTCCGCTATGGTTTGCGCTGGCCACCGGAGCGAGCTATGAGATGCAGCTCGAGCCGTCGGCGGATCATGCGAGCAGGTACGAGCGCGCCGAGCACTCGCTGCCTTTCCAAGAATCGACCCCGACGGATGAGGTCACGGGGCTGCTCGTCCGTGCACACGCCTTGACCGTCGGACCGCTGACCTTCAACCAGCCACTCGTCGCACTTCTTGATGTGCATCGCAACGTAGCCTCGACCGAGCTTGCGGGAGCGCTGGGCGCGTCGATGCTTTCGCGCGTGAGCGTACTCATCGACGAGCCCTCGGGGAGCGCGACGATCGTCGCGCCGGCAGGCGCCACCTCGGCGCAGCTCTACGATCCGAGCGGCATCACCCTCATGATGCGCCGCGGTACTATCGTGGTCCGCGACGTCGTCGTGGGTACGCCTGCCGACCAGGCGCACATCCGCCCGGGAGATGAGCTCATCTCCATCAACAGCCTCGTGCCGGCCACGCTCGAATTCGCCCGCCAGTTGCTCGACGGCAACCCGGGGCAGAAAGTCGTCGTCGCCTTTCGACGCTGGCACATCACCCACTCGGCCACCTTGACGCTGCACGTGATCATCTGATGATCCGCATCCGCGATCTGGGTCACGTGCGTATCGAGCGGGTGGAGTTTGCGAGCGCCGGGGGAACCGTGCGCGGTCTCTTCTATTCGGGCGGGCCATCGCCGACGTGTGTCGTCTTGGCGCACGGCTATTCTTCGAGCAAGCACAACCTGGATGGTCTCGCGTTTTATCTTGCGACGGAGGGGGTGGCGTCCCTTGCCTTCGACTTTCTCGGGCACAAACTGGGGTCGAGTTCCCTCCCGCTACATTCGCCGCACGATCTGCCCGCAAACGTGCTCGATGCGGTGGCCCACGCACGCGCGGTACCCGGTGTGCGCCAAGTGGTTGCCTGCGGCCACAGCATGGGAGCGGCTGCTTCGATCGGCGCGGCTGTCGAGTCTCCTGAGATCGACGGCGTCATCGCAATGTGCACGGCCTTCGGTCGCAACACGGCGTTGAACAGCGCGTCGCTGGTCGGCGGCCTGCGCAATCGTGCGTGTTACGTCGACGGTCTGTCGCCCGAGGAGCTGACACAGGCTATGGATAGCTATACGCGACGGGTGAGCGAGATAGCGCCGCGCCCGCTCTTGGTCGTGGCGGGGAGCAAGGATTCGATCGTCGCGCCATCCGCGGTTCGCGAACTGTTCGACGCCGCGAAGGAGCCGAAGACCTTCGAGCTCGTCGAAGCGACGCACACCGACTGCGCCGAGCGGGCCAAATTTGTCGTGCTGCGCTGGCTCCGGGCGCGAGGCTTCTCGCCGCCACGGTCGAACGCCTGACCGCGTATGTAGTAGCAGACCTTGTAGCAACGGACCTTTACGTCCGTTTCCGGGAGGCACAGCGTTTCGATGATGAAAACGGTCTTGGCGTTCGTATCCATTGCGGTGGTCGCGTTTGCGGTCGCCGGCTTCTCGCGAGCTACTGTCAACGGCGCCACGATGGCTGTGGCGGCACAGGCGCCGACCCCGACCGTGTCGGTGACCACGCTCCCAGCCATGCCGGGCACACCGACCAAGCCGCCTGCGACGTCCACGCCGACGCAAGAACCGAACATGCCGTTGATCACTCCGGAGCCGACCATCGCAGCCACGCCAGGTGGTGCACCGACGCCGCCACCGGTCGGCGTCGCCTTCATCCAGGTCGAAGGCCAGGTCGCAAATCCCGTCAGCCTCAGCCTCAGCCAGCTGCAGCATATGAAGGCGCTGTCGCTCACGTTGCATTTCCATACCTATACCGGCGTGCCACTCCCCGAGATCCTCGCGCTTGCGCAGCCGACGTTTTCGGACGATCCCGAGACGCTCATGCGCAAGTATGTGTACTTTCAGGGCTTTGATGGCAAGAATGCGATTCTAAGCTTCCCGGAGTTCTCAAAAGCGTTCAACGGCCAGCTCGTGCTCCTCGCGTATCTCGTCGATCTCAAGGACGTCAAGCCGCCTGGTTTCGTCCAACTCGTGGTGCAAGGCGACAAGTCGCAGGCACGCTTCATCAAGGTGGCGCGGATCATCGTCGGCGAGCCTCCGACGCCGCACTAGTCGCAGGACCATGGCTTGAAGTCACGGGAAAGCTGGAGCCACCCGGAGTAAGAACACGTCTGACCTCTTGGGGATGTAGCTCAGCTGGTAGAGCGCTTGCTTCGCATGTAAGAGGCCAGGGGTTCGAGTCCCCTCATCTCCACCACTCTCAAAGTCATACGCTACAAAACGTCCAACAAGCCGCGGCTGAGCAGCTTACCGCGGCGGTATCTCTCGCTCGTTCACAGGATTCCAGATCCATAGCAAGGTTTGAGGGCAACAATCGTCCGGCAATCCGATCTCGCAGCAGCTATGGGCCAAATGCCAGTGCCGACAAGCCCGGTGTTGTTGCAAACGTAAAGCTCGACTGTCCATTGAACGGTGGCGTTGCTACGGCGACCGAGCCGGTAGTGTATCCTGCCGACGAGAAAAATGAATCTCCCGCGGCATCGAAGGCAAGCGCGCCAACCCCATGCACGTTGACCTGCCCACGGGGTGATTCGTTTGAGGAAAGAGGTAGCGTGTAGGCACTAACAGTGCTATTCCCGGCCGAGGGGATCGACGTAACGTACAAAAGACCCGCGGCTTGGTCGTAGGTGATTGCGACCGGACCTGTCACGAGGTTTGTTGTCGAGATCGGCGCGCTGTTGTACGGTGGGGCGTACATGTATAAGACTGGCGTGCCATCTGGCCGGCTCGCTAATACATAGAGATTGCCGCTGTTGTCTAAGGCCAGGGCGCCTGTCGAAACTTTCGGAAGTGCTACCGGTACGCTTGAACTGCTGATCGGGTGCTTGACGACAAAAACTGTTGGCCCGTCATTTACGTACAGGTTGCCATTGGTATCGAAGGTGATGCCTGCTGGCGATTTGAGACCGGATACCGCGAAAAGAGGATTACTGTTGCCTGATCCGGGCCGCGCGTACTTCAATACTTGAGGAGATCCGCTTTGGAAGCCGGGATCAGTGGACACGTAGATCGCGCCGGTTGAGTCGGTTGGATCGACGGCGAGGCTTGAGAAGAATTGGATGCCCGCCGGCGGGTTTAAGTTAGCAATTGACGATGTCGCTGCCGAGAAAGGCCCTTGAAAGGCGAACAATGCATTTCCAAAACCAGCAGAATCGACGCCGCCGAGGCCGTACAAGCGCGCCCCTTGTATGCTCGTGACGCTGCTTTTGCCGGAATTTGGACTGCAACCGACGGCAATTGCGCAAAGCAACGCCACTACGGCTGCGCAAGCTTTGCACAATCGCGTTGATGTGAACCGACTCATACGTTTGCCCCCCAAGGGCTTAAAGGGTGCGAGATTACTTTAACATAGGCTACTATCGTAAATGCAGGGTAAAATTCGACTTTGTATCGGCCGTGGTACTATCGCATTCTGCAGCGTGGAAACACCCGTGCGATCTGGTGAAGCCCGATCCTCTCCGCTGCTCGACCCGATGTCTTTAACGTAAACAAATTTTTGGATTAGGAGTGGTGAAGGAGTGTTGGCCGGGCGTATAAAGAGAGATGGATTTGGCCTACTTCCAAACCCTCCCCGGACTTAGTGTAGCCAAGTTGCAGCCAAGTGGGCGGATATGGGTGGAAGCGACGGCCTTCCATGGAATCCGGCACTCGCCTCAAAGCCTTATCGTATATGGCCTTGGGCGATCATGGACGGTAGTGGAATTTCGCTGAAACTGCTTCGGACGTAAGAGCGCGTCCGGGTTCGAGTCCCCTCATCTCCACTCTTGAGTTGCGGTTTGCGAGTCTAGACCTTGAGCGCTTCTTCGACCGCCTGATCTTCCGACCACCCTGCACCTTCGGCTGCTAGCTTTTCTATCTCGGCTTCGCTCAAGTGCTCGCGCAGTGCGGCCATAAGCTTGTCGTAGCCCCACTTCTCCGTGGGTTCACGCTCATTCCCGAGTTCTTTATATTGCGCGTCCACGTAGCCTATGAGCCGCGACGCATTGGGCAATGCTCCCCGCAGTGCCCCGAGCACGGCCAAATGCTGCAACGCAATAGCGACACAAAATGCATCCTGTGCTTGCCGCGCCCAGCGCAGCCCCTCGCGGGCAGCCTCACGCGCTCCATCTAGGTCTTGCAGTGCAATGCGATACGCAGCGCTGTTGCAGTAGTCAATCGCCAAAGCCGTGGCGTTCTTCCCACGTAAGTCGATCTCCAGGCCCTCACCCGCAAAGCTCGCCGCCTGCTCAGCATGCCCCTCTTTAAACTCCAACTCCGCGAGATTTGCCAGCACAATGGCCGTGCCAACCTCGTCTCCCAAGGCTTTGTATGCCGCAAGTGCCTGCGCAAACGACTCGCGCCCCGCAACAACATCACCACGACTCAAATTGATTGACGCCTGCCCGTTGAGGCCGTTAGCCACACCCACTTTGTCCGCTAACTCGCGCATCGCCGCAAGCGCCCGTTCACCCGCCTCATTTGCCTCTTGGAGATTGCCCATTTTGAATAGAGCGAACGCAAGCTGTTGAAGTGCCGCGGCCGCTCCACGACTGTCGCTCACCGACTGGTAGAGCGCGATAGCGCGTCCGGCGCATTCGTGCGAGCGCTTGCTGGAGGAAAGCACGCTCAACGCGTGCCACATTCTGGCCGCCACGTGCGGGTGCGCTGATTCGTCCAGGCCAGCCTGCGCAAGACCGATCCAGTAGCGCCCCTCTACCGCGAGTCCGCCGCCAACCCATAGGTTTGAGAGCGACCCCGCCACGGCGCCACCAAGCGCCACATCATGTCCGTCTTTGAGCCCCCACTCCAGCACGGCGCGGTAGTTGTCCAGTTCTAGTTCAACGCTCGCTAGCCACGCTGCGGTCGAGCCCTTGCCATAGCGCTTGTCGGCCGCTTGCGCCTGATCGCGGAAGTACTCGCCGTGACTGCGGGCCAGCCGTTCATGTTCGCCCGCTCCAGCGAGCTTCTCCAGCGCATACGCCCGCGTGGATTCAAGCAGATGGTAGCGTTCTTGCTCTCCTGTAGTGTCGGCAACAACCAACGACTTATCGGTCAGCGATGAGAGCAGGTCCAGCACGTCGATCTCATCGAGGCCCTCGCCACCGCATACCGTCGTGGCCGCGTCCAGGCTGAAGCCCCCGGCGAAGATGCCCGTCCGGTTGAACAGCATCTGCTCCTGCGGGGTGAGCAGGTCGTAGCTCCAGTCGATGAGGGCGCTCAGCGTTTTCTGGCGCGGCAGCGCACTCCGGCTGCCACCGGTGAGAATCTTAAAGCGTTCGTTGAGGCGCTGAGCGAGGTTGGGGATGCTCAAAACCTTCACCCGAGCAGCGGCCAATTCGATGGCGAGCGGAATACCATCGAGACGACGGCATATGTCGGCAACGATTGGCGCTGTGTCGTCGGTTAGGGTGAAGGACCTATCAGTTGACCGCGCCCTATCGACGAAGAGCGCTACCGCACCAAATTCCATGACTGCCGCCGGTGTGAGATCGGCGATCTTGTGCGGCACGTCAAGCGAGGGAAGACGCATAACCTGTTCGCCGCTCACTCCCAGTGCCTGGCGCGAAGTGGCGATCATACGCACATCGGGGCAAGCGCGTATGATCGCTTCGGCTAAAGCTGCTACGGTCTCCAAGAGATGCTCGCAGTTGTCGAGGATGAGTAGCAGCTTCTTGCGTTTGAGCCACTGCGGAATGGACTCGTCAACTCGATGACCCTCCACCTGGCTCATCCCTACGACCTTAGCGATCACGCTTGAGACAAGTTCGGGGTCGGTGATGGGGGCAAAGTCCACAAGCCACACGCCGTCGGGATAGTGATCGAGAGCATCAGCCCCTACTTGGAGCGCCAGTCGCGTCTTACCAACACCGCCTGAACCAAATAACGTAAGAAGCTTATGCTGACTTAGAAGAGACTTCACTTCTTCAAGGTCATGTTCGCGACCGCGAAAACTCGTTGGCTGGATCGGAAGGTTGTTCGGAATTGTGTCGAGCGACCTTAGTGGCGGAAATTCTGTTGGCAGACCGTCAATAGTAAGTTGCCAGACTTGTTCGGCTTCGGTGAGGTCTTTGAGTCGATGCGCGCCGAGGTCTATCAGCAACACGCCTGCGAGAAGATCGCCATGAGCCAGATCGCGGGTGACACCGGATAAGAGTATCTGGCCGCCGTGGCCGATGGACATGAGTCGTGCCACCCGGTTCACTGCGGGTCCGAAGTAGTCGCCATTGCGCTCCGACGCCTCACCTGCATGCAACGCCATGCGAACGCGCAATCCGCCAACCGTCGCAAAATCCTCGGCGCTCAGTGCTCTTTGAGCTTCAATACCGGCCGTGGCGGCATCGGAGACGCGAGCAAAAGCAACGCAGAATGCATCGCCGACAGTCTTGAAGACGAAGCCGTTGTGCTGCTCCATGGCAGACCGCATCAACGCATCATGCCGTTTTACGGCAGCGTCCATCGCAGCACGATGAGACTCCCAACGCTGCGTGGAGCCTTCAATGTCGCTAAAGAGAAATGTGACTGTGCCCGTAGGCAAAGACACGGGGGCATGTGGCGCTTGGTCAGCCCCCTGAAGGTTAGACATAGGCTCTGTCCTTCTGCTGGGGTGCTATTTGCGCCTACCCAACCGTGCTGGGCATTGGGGCAAATTGGGCTGGCTTCGACTCATCACGTGAGGCCATCAAGCTGGCTGAATCTGAGTGGCTGCAAGTTGCCTGCTAGCATTCTAGTGAGTCTAAGCGCACGGCATATCGTACGGCAATCCGCTCCTCACACCAGCAACTTTCTGCAACTTACTGAAACATTCTGCAACGTGCGAACACAGGTGCTGTCTGGCAAACCTCAATTTCATCAGGGTCCCGGAATTAATTCGCATGTAAGAGGCCAGGGGTTCGAGTCCCCTCATCTCCACCACTCAAGTCCTTTCGCGGCAGATCCACATCATGTCATGGCCGCTACATTCGCCTCAGACCTTGAGCGCTTCTTCGACAGCCTGATCTTCCGACCACGCCGCACCTTCTGCCGCGAGCTTTTCAATCTCGGCTTCGCTCAGGTGCTCTCGCAGTGCGGCCATGAGCTTCTCGTACCCCCACTTCTCCGTGGGTTCGCGCTCAAATCCGCCTTCTTGGTATTGCACCTTGACATAGCCGATAAGGCGCGCTGCGTTGTGCACTTGCCCGCGCAGCGCCGCGAGAAGCGCTAAGTGCTGTAACGCAATCGCGACGATAAAGTCTTGTGCTTGCCGCGCCCAGCGTAGTCCTTCGCGCGCGGCCTCATGTGCGCCGTCGACGTCTCCGAGAGCAATTCGATACACTGCGCTGTTATTGTGGTCGATGGCAATGCCGATCACGTCCGTCCCACGACGCGAGTCGATCTCCAGCGCTTCGCTTACCGAGCGCAATGCTTGCTCCGGGTGCCCGTTTGCAAACTCCAGTTCCGCAATGTTTCCCAACGTGTTGGCGGCCCCGATTTCGTCCCCAAACGCCTTGAAGGCCGCTAGTGCCTGCGCAAACAGATCGCGCCCCTCGCTAATAGCGCCTTGGCGCGCCGCGATACCCCCTTGCCGCATTAGGCAGTATGCGACGCCCCACTTGTCCCCGCAGCCGCGCAGCGTTGTCAGCGCTCGCTTGTTAGCCTCAGCTGCCTCCTCAGCGCGACCCATCTGAAAAAGGCCAAATGCGAGTTGGCCAAGTGCACGAGCCGCACCGTGGCCGTCGCCTGCGGATTCATAAAGGCTCACCGCCCGCTCGGCCGCCTCGTACCTGCGCTTGGCCGAGTAAAGCAAGGCGAGCGCACGCCATAGCCTGGCCGCGACCTGTGGGTGCTCAGCAGCATCAACTCGCTCGAGCGCCGGTTCAATCCAATAGCGGCCCTCGACCGCAAGACCGCCTCGAAACCACAACTGTTCGAGCGCACCGGCTATGGCACCGCCCACCACCGCATCGTTTCCCTGAGAAAGCCCCCACTCCAGGGCAGCACGATAGTTGTCCAATTCCAGTTCCACGTTATCCAACCAACCGAATGTCGAGCCTGTGCCGTAGCGTTTATCAGCGCCTTGCGCTTGCTCACGAAAATACTCAGCGTGACTGTGGGCCAGTCGTTCGCGTTCGCCGGCTGCGGCGAGCTTCTCCAGCGCATAGGCCCGCGTAGATTCAAGCAAATGGTAGCGTTCTTGCTCTCCTGTAGTATCGGCCACGATCAACGACTTGTCGGTCAGTGACGAGAGCAAGTCCAACACCTCGATCTCATCGAGGCCCTCCCCGCCGCACACCGCTGTGGCCGCATCCAGACTGAAGCCTCCCGCGAAGATGCCCGCCCGATTGAAGAGCATCTGCTCCTGCGGGGTGAGCAGGTCATAGCTCCAGTCGATGAGAGCGCTCAGCGTTTTTTGCCGGGGTAACGCGCTACGGCTCCCGCCTGTGAGAATCTTGAAGCGCTCGTTAAGCCGTTGGGCGAGGTTAGGGATGCTCAAGACCTTCACCCGAGCGGCAGCCAGTTCGAGGGCGAGGGGAATACCATCCAGACGACGGCATATATCGGCGACGATGGGTGCGTTGTCGTCTGTGACTGCAAAGGACTTATCGACCGACCTGGCCCTATCCACAAAGAGCGCCACGGCCCCGAATTCCATTATTCCAGCCGGTGTGAGATCGGCAATCTTATGCGGCACATCGAGCGATGGAAGCCGAAGGACCTCCTCGCCGCTTATGCCCAATGCTTGGCGCGAAGTGGCAAGCAGGTTCACATCAGGGCAATTGCGGGTGATCTCGTTCGCGAGGGCTGCAACAGTCTCCAAGACGTGCTCGCAGTTATCCAGGATGAGCAGCAGTTTCTTGCGTTTAAGCCACTGCGGAATGGACTCGTCAACTCGCTGACCCTCCACCTGGCTCATGCCTACGACTTTTGCGATCATGCTCGAGACAAGTTCGGGGTTGGTGATGGGGGCGAAGTCCACAAGCCACACGCCATCGGGATAGTTGTCGAGGACTTCTGCCCCCGCTTGCAGTGCTAACCGTGTCTTCCCGATGCCGCCCGAACCGAACAGCGTCAGCAGCTTATGCCGACTCACGAGAGACTTCACTTCTTCAAGGTCACGCTCGCGACCGCGAAAACTCGTTTGCTGAATGGGGAGGTTATGTGGGGTTGTGTCGAGGGACTTGAGCGGCGGAAAATCTGCAGGTAGAGCCTCGATGGACAGTTGCCAAACTTGTTCGGCTTCGGTGAGGTCCTTGAGCCGGTGAGATCCCAGGTCGATCAGCGATACGCCAGCGGGCAGATCGCTATGGGCAAGTTCACGAGTGGAACCCGACAATAGAACCTGGCCGCCGTGACCGATGGCCATGAGTCGCGCCACACGATTCACGGCTGGGCCAAAGTAGTCAGCGTTGCGCTCCTCTGCATATCCCGTGTGCAGTCCCATGCGCACATGCAAGCCGTTAACGGCTGAGAAGTCTTCTTTGGCGAGTGTCAGTTGTGCATCAAGAGCCGCACGAACGGCTTCTGGGGCAGTGGGAAACGCAACGCAGAAGGCATCGCCCATGATCTTGAAGATGTACCCACAGTGCTGCTTGATCGCCGCGCTCATAAGCTGCTCGTGACGCGCGACGGCGGCCTTCATCGCCTCGCGATGAGACTCCCAACGCTGCGTCGAGCCTTCGATGTCGCTAAAGAGAAATGTGACCGTGCCCGTAGGCAAAGACATGGGGGCATTTGCCGCTTGGCGTGCCCCCTCGGAGTTGGACATAGGTTCTGTATTCTGCAGAACTGCTATGAGCGCCTACCCTACCGCGTCGGGCGTTGGAGCGACAAGGGACTAGCCGCACGCGATTAGAGCCAGCGGCGGACCCGTGATCGGTATGCTGTGTAGTCCTTGCCGAAGGTTCTTTCCAGGAATTTCTCCTCGGGCGCGATGGCCGACGCGTACACTGCTACCAAAACGCTTGGCAGAATGACTATTGCCCATAGCCAGTTCGCGAGAAGCGCAACCCCGACATACACGAGGGTAATAATCCAACGTACATCGGATTGCGCGTAAAGCGATAGGGTCCAGTGGCAACGAGCGCCGTAGTTGGTCCGACCGGAATCACGGAGGTCCTGGCCCGAGCGAACGACGCGACTGCAGGAACGACGAACGCCATACCAATGATGACGCAAACCGCGCCAATCGTCCAGCGGCCGGCATCAGCCAAAATAGAGATCGGGAAGCTCCGAGAGATGAGCCAACCGACAACCAGCCCAGCAGCATACCAAAGCGGTGGAGGAACAATCGGTCCGAGGCGGTCGCTAGAAGCTGGCATACAATTATGTCTGAGGTTCAGCCGGGGGGACTAGTCACCTTCCTCGCGAGATACTTGTTGAGGCTGGCGCGGCAGGCGGCCGATTTATGTATAGTGGTATAGCGGGCCAGAGGGCGCGTCAGGGTTTGACGACGTATCTGACGACCTATCCGGCGAAGATTGGCGAAGAATGGCGAAGGACTGCGAAATCTCAAAGTGCTCGCAGTCCCTCGTCGTGGTTGGCTTAGCCTTATTTCACGGCGTTCTAGCGGTGACGCCGATCTGGCCTGTTCTAAATTCGCATGTAAGAGGCCAGGGGTTCGAGTCCCCTCATAAGTTTTGGTGAGCAAATGGTCAGGAACCTAAGCGCAAGTGAGCGTGTTGGTTCTTGTAGCCCTTGGCCTTATTGGGTTCGTTAGCCCGTGAAGAATACTGGCTCCAACACGCTCCATGTAGCCCGACGATCGCCTGCGTGACAGGCATGTTCAGATTTATTTCACCGTTGTCCGTGGACGTCTGCTAGCGTCCGTCTTGTCGTGTTCTGAGAAGGGGTGTACATTCTGCCAACGTCCGTAGACGTCTGCCAAGGTACGCTCCTTGTGCTACACTTGGCAGCATCGACATTTACCGGACCTATTGTTGAAGCGCGCCGGGTAAATCACTGCGTCCAAACAAGAAATTCACGCCCGTGGAGAACACTGTCGGATAGGTTGTGGTAGTAGCATTAACAAGACCATGAAACGGCCCCGCGCCGGCGGCAGTGTAGTCAAACCCGCCATAGGACACATACACGGCAACGTGCCGGCTAAGTAATTGCGTCAAGCTGCCGCCCACTGGCCAGATATTGGGGTTAAAGCTGTGCTCCACGGTGACCGCGAGCAGCGTTCCGCCCTGCGACTCCCAATACGGTACCAAAATTGGCGTGAAGCTCCAACCGCGCGAGCTTGTTCTTGTACATGGAGGTGGCGCGAACATACACGTTCGCGTCACGGTCGTGAAATTGTTAACTGGAAAAGCAAGCTCAACACCCAAGTTGTGGGGGAGCGGCTGCTCTAGAATCGGGTTAATGGTGTATGAAGGCCCGGGTCCACGAAATGCCTTTGATCCGCTCGGCGCTTTATACGCAAGATTTAGCCCTAGCATGGTAAACTTCTGCGGGTTAACCCAGAGGAGCTGCTTAAACCCGAAGGTCATATCGCTTGCGCCGGCAGCAAGGACGTCGTTTCCAGTCAGCGTGGCCGCCGCACGCGAATTTACTTGGGCAAACGAGGGCGGTAAGATGTAGATTTCAGCGCGCGGCAAAACGCCGACGTAGACAGTCGAGGCCGGATATCCGAACGCGTGGGCAGACGTTGAAAAGCTCGTGCCGAACGTTCCAAAGCGCGTTGTGAGATTTAACGACGTGTTTGATGGGATGTTAACAGTGAAGTACCCCGCCGAAAGCCCGACTTCACCCGCAACAAAGACGCACGGGGTGACCTTGGCTCCGATCTTGTTCAAAAGCTCGAGAGGTCCGCCACATGGATCCCATCCGGCAGGGATCGGTGGCGGTGTTGGCTTGGGGGGTGTGACCGCTGCCGGCTGCGGTGTCGGTGGCAGAGTCGGCACTGGCGTAGGAGCGACATAGCGAACAACCATGACGCGTCGCTCCGGTACCCACTCAACGTAGGCGCCGAGCGCCTCAGAGATGACGCGTACCGGAACAAGTAACACACCCTTGTAGACTATTGGCGGCACGTCGAGCGGACGTGATTCGCCATTAATGATCACCTCCGGCTTGCCAGGAGTTACTTCGACCTCAGATCCCGGATTCGTGGCTTTTGCTGAGTGGTTGGCTGCGTCGTAGGTAACCGCCGCACCCATTTGCTCGAAGAGGCTGCGTAACGGAACAAGGAGCGCGCCGTCTTTGACAAGCCCGCCTAGGACCCGACCGTGTCGCAACGTATCGGGCGTGACGTAAACGTGATGATCATTGAACAGGATTGGAACCTCACCCGACGGTGGACTGCCGAAATTCATCACGGTTGGAGGCGTATCTGCGAACGCCATCACGCGACCTTGAACTGCAAGAAATACCGAGGACAAAACTATCAGTATTACATGCCTCATGTTCTACGCCTCAGCTTGTAACTCGCTTGCACTTACGTGTTGGTGCTACGCACGGTGCCTGCGATCACATGATCGGTGCAGATGTCCCATCCGACCAGTGGGAGACGGGGACGAAAAAGAGTGCCCACGGCTGGGGCCAGACACGGTGGTTGGTGTCGTATACTACCGGAGAGCCAACTCGATCCGCACCCCAGCTTTCTCCGGCGTTAGCGCCGAGGGCTTGGGGAGTGTAAATCATGATGTGCGAGTACCACGCTTTGACATGATCGTCGATGTATTGATCCTTCGACATCATGTAAGCCATCGAACCGTTCTCTGAGTCCGGCAACTGCTTGGCAGCGACGGCGGCGGTTAGGCGATCGCGGATTGTCGCTTCGGTCGCGCCGGCAAGCGCCATCTTCGTCTCAAAGATCGTATAGGGCAGCACGGTGCGCGAAGCCGGCCCATTGAAGCAAATCGGCGTGCGGACCCTCCAATTCCAAAAATTATCGTCATCAAACGCCTTGGTCCACGAGCGATCCACCTCGCACGTAAAGCCGTTCGTGCCCTTTACGGCGGTTTCGTAGCCGTGTGTTCCGAGCACCCAGACGGTCGCGTGACCAGAGACTGACCGAGGGGCAGCACTTCGTGCCAAGTCGATTTCGCTTTGGCGGTCCTGTATGAGGTATTGACTTAGCGGAGCCATCGTTGGGTAGGGGGACGGCGGTTGGGCGGCTCGCGCAGCACTCGGGATCGCGGTGCTCAGAAATGCGAGCATCGCAAGCGTACCCAACATAAAGAGCAATTTCATTTTCACGTTTCACCTCAGTCAAAGTGAGATCGGAGCGTTTTCCAGTATTGGGACTGACATTGGTGATCTTGACGCTCAGGGCAATAACATCCTAGACCCCTCCACCTCGTGATGGCGAGGCTACTTGAGAGGGATCTATGCAGACATACATAGCAGGTGCGGGCGGGCGAGCGCTTCAAGCCGGCATCAAACACACATATCAAATTTCTCTCAAATGTGACGGACTGGCCTCACGCCGCGGCGCGCTCGCCGTAGTCGTCGAATCGGAAACCCACGCAGGCTCTTGAGGAGCTATTCCGTCCGCGGGCGTCCGGCCCGTATGCTACACGGGGTGGATGGCGAGCAAAATGGTGAAGCCCGTGAAGTGTTATTTCATGGGCTTGTAAGTGGCGACGCTGATGGGACTTGAACCCACGACCTCCTACGTGACAGGTGTGTTCCAGGTTAGTGACCATCGCAGATCTTCCAACATTTCCGCTCCCGGATGTATCTTATATGTATCTCATACGATAGATGCTCTCGGGGAGCGAAGTCTCAATGTCGGGGAATGAAGAGAAACTCGATCGGATAGCGGCAGCCGCGATGGCGGGCGAAGCGCCCGCGTTGAGTTCGCTAATGGCTCGCAGTTGGGACTTGGCTTTTCGCTTGGCTGCACGGATGCTTGGCGATCGTCATGCCGCGCAGGATGTGGCCCAGACCGCGTGCGAGCGCGTCTTACGATCCCTCCGGTTCTTGAGATCCGCGAAGGCGTACAGCACCTGGTTTTATTCCATCGTCACGCGGATCGCGCTCCGCGAGCGTATGACGCTCGCGCGACGGGCTAGTATCGAGCTCTGCGATCGTCCGGCTATCGTTGATCCAACGGATTCCGTTGCTATTAACGAGGCGATAGATCGCCTTAAATCCGAGCTGAAAGACGTCGTCGTGCTCTTTTACGGGTGCGATCTCAGCACTGATGTTATCGCTCGCAGTTTAAACGTGCCCAACGGAACGGTCCGCTATCGGCTGCATGAAGCCCGCAAACAGCTCCGAGAAATGCTCGAGAGCAGCATTGACAAGGAAAGCGTAGGATTGTAAGCAATGAACGAATTTGATCAACGCATTCGTGATGCGGTGCGCGGCTCGCTCGCCGCTTATGAGGTGCCATCGCATCCGCAATTCGTACCTGAGTCTATATCACTTCACCACGGTCAAAGCAAAAGATGGGTTGTGGCGGTCGCCGCAACGGTTTGTCTCGCCTTCGTAGCGGCTGCATCAACAGGACACATCGCTGTCGCACAACTCGAAAACGCCGTAACGCAAGTACTTCGATTTTTCGAAATCGATGCGCGCGGCCGGCAGTATCCTCTAGAGACACAATCCTTGAGCTTGACCGAAGCAATGCAGACGCAAGCCTTTCGTGTCATAGCACCGGCGGGACTTCCGGACGGCACAGCGTTGCGGTCGATTCAGAGATTAGGCTCTGGCAATGCAACGACGCTGATATTTGCCTTCGATCGCGGCGGGAGGCAGTTCTCGATCGTTGAGACGCCTTCAAGTTCGCAAACCATGCCAAATATTGGTTATTCGCGTTACTCGCTCGCGCCGTCCTTTACTCCCCCAAACGATCGTGGACCGCAGCTTCATGGCCAATATTTTTTCAAGGTTCAAGCAGCCGTATGGGTAGCTGGATCCGCGCGCGTGTCCCTCTTTGCAGCACGTGCATTGACGTCAGATGAGGTTATAGGCGTCGAACGCGCGATGAGTCATCCATGAAAATGGATCATGTGGCGAGCATCGGCGATGAATGGCGAAGGACTGCGAAATGCTCATTAGTTCGCAGTCCCTCGTCGTGCTTGACTTGGGGCCCATTTCACGGCGTTCTAACGGTAACACCGAGCTGGCCTGTTTCTAGTTCGCATGTAAGAGGCCAGGGGTTCGAGTCCCCTCATCTCCACATTCAACAGGTAAGCGCTGTCGATTCTTCCGACGTAGCTTGACGTCCATGGGTCCGGCTCCCAGGCGATTTTGGTAAGCAGAGAGGGCGCTGAAGACCGCCCTTTTTACGATGCGTTTACGATAGCAGGCTACGATGGGTTAACGCTATCCCACTCGAGGATACTAGCAATTACAAGAGCACCGACTCTAGCCTTGATAAGGTCGAATCGCAAATGATAGAAACCCCCTCGAAGCGCTTAGTGGTCGTCTTGGCGACGATGCTGTTGCTTGATTGCGGCGGGAGGGCGGTTACCCCTCAGTAGATCGACAGCCGCAAGCTGAAATCACAGGCGCAACCAACTGCGAATCTCTGGGAACGACCGACGGTTATGATAAATGGAGAAGCGGCCGTAGAGGCCGGCGTCACGATAATATTCCCAGAATTGGCCCAACACGTATGTCGCAATGTTCGCTAATTGCTAGCGACCAAGGTAAACGGAAGGGTGTGCTGTGGGATGGTTACCTGGTGCTGCCTATATCCTAGCCGTCTATGCATCCCAGGAGGGCTTGAAAATGTCTAGGCGTTGGAGTTCCTGTATCGCGATTGCTGGGACCCTTGTGGTGATGGCCTACGTGGGCTGTTCGTCGAGTTCGGTACCTCACATAGGACCAACGCCGTCACCATCCCCGCTCCAGTCTTCCCCGTCGTCGTCTTCACAGACGGCGTCTTTTGGGCCGTCGCCCGTCACTATCGCTTTTGGTAAAATCGGCCAAGGTATTTCGGGGAGCATCACGTTTCCGGCAACTGCAAATGGCGCAGCGACCGCAACAGTGACTCTCCAGTCGACGCTGTCGAGTGGTGTTTCTGCACCGCAAGCCCTAGGTCGCCACTCTCTTAGTCTGGGTGGAACGGTTACGCCGTTGGCCTACGTTACTCTCACGTCGTCTGCTAACGTCATGTTCGACGCGACCCCCAGCTTCGCGTTCACATTCCCAACAAAAGCACTGTCCGGCAATCTCTATTCGGCCGAGTACAATTCCGATGCCCCGACGGCCGGATGGTATGCCGTAGCTGGATCTTCTAGCAATGTCGGTACGACTGTAACTCTGAGCTCGCAGCCATTGCAACAAGCGTTCTACGTGGGCAGTACTTACGTGTTTGCCATCGTGGAAAGCAGCGTGGCATTACCGCCGCAAACGGTGCCAATGGGGCTCGACTACGGATTAAGACGCCAGTGTATCAGAACCACGTCTCCCGGCCAAGCGAACTTCTATCTTGATAATACCGACTGCCCCGGTGGGGCATATCCCATAACCCGGTTTTGGGCTACCTACGTAGAGATTGACACGCAGTTTCAGAAACCGTGCATCGGTCCAAGCGGGCAATCCTGGCCGATCAATGGCTATGACGGGCTTATTGGCGAGAGCTGGCGAGGCAGCAAGAACAAGGGCTATTCTTGGGAGCTCAAAGTCGACTTTAGAAATGTTTCTAACCCGTGTCCGCCGCGTACCGTGAGCGCACTTGGGCTTGTTGACAATATCGGTCTAAGCAACGCGCCTTTCCCTCGACCAGATCAAGAGATGCTGCAACTCGATGCGACCTACAACAGAACCTTGGGAACCGTCGACGACGGAGGGGCGCACGTAAGTGTTGAGACCTCCGCAAACTGGGCCGCGGCCGGCTTCGATCAACCGATTTACGTTTCCATTCAGGTTGATGTGCAGGATGATCCGATCGTCATTGCCAGCTACGCGACCCACATAAACCCTCCAGGCACTCCGCCCGATGTGCTTTTCTATGGCACCTGGGTCGATCCGTCGAGCCACAGAAACAGCTACTTTGTTCTTTATGACGGGAGCAAGCTCAATCCGACGATCACCCTGCCTCTTGGTGCAGCCACACATATCGCGGTCAACTGGGGGAATGTCTACGCGCATGCGATAGCTCAGAATCTCATCCCACCACCGCAAGGCGGGTGGACCAAAGCCAACGCGGTAACCCTCGATAGCGTTGTAGGTCTTGAACTACTCAACGATAATGTTGGGGCTGGCGGGCCTATGAGCGATCTCGTCATCTCGAACTATCAGCATAGTGCGCTCATCGGCGCGACTACGAGTAAGTAACGTCATTTGGGATTAAGGAAGTTCTACGACGAGTTAATTTGCCGTGAAGCTGCGCGCGCTCAGTGACAGTCTTCTGTAAGGAATTCTGGCGTTTTTTGTCTGCCCGGCTGAGCGAAGCGATCGGCCGCATTTACCACAATACGGGAGTCCGAATGCCCCAAACTGCCGGCGATCTTAACCGTAAGTGAAGTCCGGCTTGCTTTGCCCAACTTCTATAATATAACCATCAGGGTCGCGGATGTAGCAGCGTGTCTCGCCATACTTGTCCTTTGGCTCCGTGATGAACTCGGCTCCTCGATTTCGCCATAGTTCATAGCACGCTTGAATATCCGCAACGCGTATATTCATAAAGCTGCTGATCGCATCCGGGTCGGCGGGGACGCTGAGCGTTACCGATGGTTTGTCGGGGGTCGGACCGCCCCCGACGTTGACAATGAGCCAGGTGTTGGCGATCTGAATGTACCCGGGCGCGCCGCTGCTGTCGCCTCTGCTCAAAATGCGACCTCCGAAGACCGTTTCGTAGAATCGAGCTGATCGGTCGATGTCGGCGACGGTGAGAAAATGTGCGACGGTAAATCCCTCCCGCGGCGGCATCTCATAGCTCGTCTGTTCGACTTGTACTTTGTTCATTGACGACTCCAATTCGGATAGAGGGTATTTATACCGACGTTTGACGACTTTCCCCTATTTGCCGTGCAATGCCCAAATCGCAATGAAAGAAAGTCGGTCAGCTCCGCTTCCGGGCTGCGCTGCATCTGCGGCTCGAAGTCGGATCGATTCGGCACCGCCGATGTAGACCCACGCGGGCAAAGGTATTCCTACCTATCGCCAGCAGCAACCGGGGCGTCTGGCTGGTGCTGAGCGGATCACCCTCCGATAGATGGTTGGCAAAATCTTCACGAATCATTACATCGAGTAGTGTTCTGCGCGAGTTCACCCTTGTTCAACTGCCGCTTCGTCTCGACGTTTGTTCCCGTGGAAGCGTTGCCTCTGCCGCGGCAACCACTTCTGAAGCAGCGCGCAGACCGGTGACGTACGCCCCTGCGACCGTGGCCGCTATGGGTTGCGTCGCGGTTTCGGAGCCCGCCCAGAACAGCGCACCTGTATCCGCGGCCGCTAGACGCGCTCGCGCCCCAGCCGCTCCCGGACGCAAGAACGTATAGCCGCCGCACGCCAGCGGATCGGCGCTCCAATCTATCAGCCGCCAGTCCGCGAGCCTCAGCTTGGGCTTAGGGAAATGGCGGCGCAGATCTCCGATGACCCGGGCGACAGCCTCGTCTTCGCCCATTCGAGCCAGCGTCGCAGCGCGCTCTCCGGTGCAGTATGCGGTCAGAACCGGCGCCTCGGACCTAGCCTTATAGAATACGTTCCAGTAGAGCGCGACTGGGCCCGCGCCGGAACACACGGCCGCTAGGCGTCGCGGCCAAAACGGCTCGTCGAAACGCATGATGAGCTTCAGAACCGGACCCGTGACCATCGCGCGTAGCGCCTCGCGCTTGCTCTCGGGGAGTTCGGGCTTGAAGCGAATCGCACCAGATTGTAGGACGCCCGCCGGCAGCGTCAAGATAGCGGCCCGCGCGACTCGTTCGCGTCCATCACCATCTCGGATCCCCACGCCATCCGGCGACCATTCAATCCTTTCAGCAACAAAGCCGTATTCGATCTCGAGATCGCGAGCGATGTGTTCGACGATGCGATCGTAGCCTTCATTGACGCGATAGTCCAGGCCGGTCTCCAGCTCAAACACTCCATCATCTATGAAGCCGTGGATCCCGATCTCGTGCGTGCTTCCCGGGAGGTGCGTGATGAACACCATCTCAGCCAAGGACCGGGCTCGGCCGCGGTAACCACGGCGTTCGATGAACTCGCGCGCAGACATGTCACGCGATTCACGTCGAGCGAGACGCTGCAAGATCGTGAGTGATTGCCACGCCTCTGGATGCAGCAACGCGCGCGGCAACCAGTGCGTGCCGTGACCAATGTCGATCATCATCGCGCTGGCGGCGTACGAGTTCGACCGTACGGTCAAGCCTGCGGCTCGGACCTCAGGCCACGTCTGTGCGCGCCTGCCGTGGATCAGCTCGGCGCCTGCTTCGACCGGCGCGTCGCAGAAATCGCGCAGCGTGTGGATGCGCCCGCCAATTCGCTGTCTGGCCTCGAGAACACAGACGCGCAGCCCCTCGCGCACGAGCGCTCGCGCAGCCGTCACGCCTGCCATTCCGGCGCCAATCACAAGGACGTCAGGCTTGGGCATGCAGCCCTACTCGGTGCTCGACCGCACAAGTATGAAAGCTGTTGCTACCCGAAGCGTAGAAGCGTGTCAAGCGACCTCGTCTTCATAACCGGCGCGAGCGGCTTCATCGGCGCCCACGTCGCGCGCGAATTCATCGCTTCGGGCTACGGTGTCCGAGCCCTCGCGCACGCGCCCCATGGAGTACCTCGTGACGCGCCTCCCAGCATCGAGTGGGTCGAGGGTGATGTGTGCCGTGCGAGTGATGTCATCGCCTCGATGCAAGGCTGCCGCTACCTGGTACACTGCGCGGCGCTGTATTCCTTTGCGTCGCGAGATCGCGCTGCGATACGCAGCGTCAACGTCGCCGGAACCGCGAGTGTCCTGGAAGCAGCCCGCACTGCTGGCGTCGAGCGCGCAGTGGTGACTTCAAGTGCGGCGACTGTCGGCCCCGCACACGACGGTGTGCCGGCCACGGAAGCGGACACGTTGTCAGGCGCTCACGCTTCTACCTATCACCGCTCTAAGCTTGAGCAGGAACAAGCTGCTATCGCCGCAGATCTTCCGGCAGTGCTGGTGCTGCCAACGGCGCCCGTCGGCCCAGGAGATCACAAACCGACGCCAACCGGCCGCCTGGTCCTCGACTTCGCGCGCGGCCGGATCGGCGCGCGACCAAGCACTGGCGGCTTCAACCTTGTCGCCGTCGAGGACGTGGCGCGCGCACATGTCGCTGCGATTGAGCACGGCAAACCCAGAGAACGCTACATCATCGGTGGCGAAAACTTGTCGTTCGATCGGGTGTGGGACCTGCTCGCGGAGGTCACGCAACGACCGGCGCCGCGCTGGCGCGTGCCATATGGACTGACTGTCTTGGCCGCGTACGCCGACGCACTTCGTTGCCGGCTGCAACCGCATGCGGTGCCATTCGTGCCACCCGAGGGCGTGCGGATGTCGCGAGAGTTCCAATTCGTCGACGCGAGCAAGGCCATCCGCGAGTTGGGGTTCCACGCGGGACCGGTCCGCGACGCGCTCGCGCGAGCCGTCAACTGGTACCGAGCACACGGCTACATCACCTGACCCCTGGGCAGGACCCATGAGTTGAACGTTTTGTCTTTCGGAGGCATTCCAAGTTCTCCCACATCGGCCGGATTCACAGCTTGGAACCTACAATCGCTTGAGCGAGACTTCATAGTTCAACGGCGGTGTGTTCCATTGGCTACTGCCACTCTCCATCAATGTACCGTCGATCGTGCCGCCTCTTATCGTACCATCAAAAGCGACCCCATAATGCACTGGCCCTGTCGGTTGGGATGTGGTCATGATCAAGGAGAGATGGTGCCCGTGCAGCTTGCCGACAATCGGGCCCGAAATACCCACCACTTTCATGCTGCCGGCGACGTTGCCGGCAGCATCCACATCCGTGATATCGAGCCGCACGAACTTGCCGGCGGTCACCGAGATCCCCGCCGGCATGATCGCTGGCGTTCCAGACCATTCTCCAACCACGTACGGACTGCGGCCCACGTACGGAGATATCGAAGCGATGAAGATCAGCGCCAGGCATGCAACAAATGTCCCCTCGAGCCAGCTGAACGGCTCTTTGCGGCCAGTTCCGTATGTAGGCTTTGCATCCATCAGATTAGCGGGCGGCGTAGGCCCGGCGGGCGTACGCATAGCATAAGAGCGCAAACCCTAATATTGCGCAGTAGAAGCCTTCCGCAAACGTCCGTCCGAACAGCGCGTTTTGAAAAAAGATGCCGAGCAGCATGCCCAAGACGAGTGACGCACAACCGAAGCCGACGAGCGACACGGCACGCGTCGGAAGCGTGATGAGCGGCCCGACGCCGAGCGCGATCGAGGCACAAATGACGATCGCGCCAATCCTGCCCACATGCACGAGAGACGACGATGGTTGCTGCATCTGTGCAGGGTCGACGGCACCGATAAACATAGGAAGGTTAACGTGATAGAAGGGCAGCAGCGCGCCGAGTAGACCGAAGACTCCCCCGACGATGGCCAATAGTTTTTCGGGGCCGAGCGTTTGCACGACGTTGTGCGCGCGTTCGCCGGCCTTGCGAATTGCCATCTCGGCCTGCAGCGTGAGGATGCGCTGGCCCGTCGGGGTCTGAGATCCGGCCGTGGGGGCCAGCGCGGCGCCGCACGAGCCGCAAAAAGCAGCCCCTGGGGCCGGCCGCGCACCGCAGGACGGACAACTCATCACGCTCGCGCCTTCTACTTGTTGCAGCCGATCGTGGAGATGACTGCGCCGCTGCGCACTGTTTGAACGGTTATGGCGGTGTTTGAATTTTTCGTGATGGTCTGCTGCATTGGTTTCGAGCTGCCGTGACTTGTATACGTTCCAGTGAACGTGAGGTGTTGACCCTTCCACCCCGGAGATGTCATGCTCCAAAATCCGCCATCACTGTCGATGCCGACACGCCAATGGCTCCCCGTGCCCGAATCAATCGCGCCATACGACTGCACCGTTTTGGTTTGAAAGCTCATCCACGGTCCAAGCGATGGGGTCACATTCAAGGTGTCCCCATTATTGCAACGCCAATATCCCTTGAAGAACGGCTGGTTGTCGGCCGCCGAGGTCGGCGCTACCCATGTCAAGCCGACGATCACGGCAAACAAGAGCGCTAGGCTCATCACACGATACATGTGGTCTCTCCTCCTTAGTCGGGGGCGACTGTCTGTTGGTTTTACGCTCGATAGCGCGAGGTCCCGCTCAGACCATCTTCACTCGCATGAGAGCCTTATACTACGGAGCCTTCGAATGAACGGGGCGAGGCATATTCGGCCTCGTCAACTTCAACGTATCGTACTCCTCGACGAGGAACACTTCGCCGCCCCGATCGACCACTTCGCCGTCCTGACCTTCGTAGACGAGGAACACCGGATGCGGCCACGGCGACTTCACTAAGACCAGCTTCGATGCCGGGAGCGTGACGTTGGCGCCTCCTCGGAGTTCTCGCATCGGAATCGATCGGATATCTGACGTCACTCGCACGCGATACCGCTTGCCGTTGCCGACGTCATCGATCAGCAGCGGGTATTTCCCCGGTTGGAACCCGCTGATCGCGACTTTGTGGTGAGAATCGTAGCTCAGCGTGAGCTCGATATTGCCTGCGCCGTCAGGTGGGCTGGCGTGAACGACATAGCGCGAATAGGGGATGAGAAAATACGTGCCGCCTTTCATCTTGTCGGCGATTCCGTGCGCGTTGATCGTCGTCGGATCGAGGACCGGCGCCTGTGCGTTTGGCGTCAGATCGCTCGCGAACTCCGTGAATTCAAGAAAATCGGGGCTCGACGGCTGGGATGGATCCTTCGAGTTCGGCTGAAGCTTGTCTGCCCAGCGACGATACTGCCACTGAAGCTGATTGATCGGCCTCTTACCCTTCAAGAATTGACCCGCATGGATCTCCTTGAAGATCGCTGCGCGGCCGCGCACCCCGACGCCGGGTGGAAGATTGGCCAACGCGGCATTCATGATGGTGGTCAGCGACGTTATGTAGCAGCCATTGCCGGCAAGGTTCTGCGCGAAATCGCTCGGCGCGTAGGGCGTCGGCCCGATCGGCGGTGAGAACTGCGGTTCCGACCAGACGATCTTGCCCTTGTTCGGGCCGTTCTTGAGTTCGTATCGGGCAGCATACGAGATGAGCGGCGCTTGCAGCTCCGGATTCAGCTGCCACAAGAGCGGCATATGGTCGACGAGGCAATCGTCAAGCGCCCTGCTCCTGCAGATGAGATCGCCTGATTTGACCGGCCACGACCCCGTCTGCACGTGCGGCATCGCGAAGTTCGCCGTGGTGGGCAGGTAGCGGATGGTCACCGTGACTTGGTTGACGTGGAACTGAACGGTCGATGCAGGCTGCGCCGCGAAAACTGCCGGCTGCACACATAGGAGCAGGGCGGCGACGGACACGAGAAGTGCCCGCGACGACCACGAGTTCACTTCGCGCCGAGCGCGTGGCACGCGGCCGGCTCGCCGGATTTGTCGTCAGGACTGAACGCCATACCTTTCTGAAGATGATACCCATATTCTGGTCTGTCCGTGTACCAGGGGCCGATCTGCTTCCACTCAGGTGTGGACGGGATCTTGAAGATGTTGTCGCTGGCAGTGATCCCGGTCCAACTGAAGAGCGGCAGCTGCGCCGTCCAGCAGTTGCTCCAGAAGAACAAATCGACGCACAACTGCGCCTGGATGCCCATTTGCCCTGAGAGCGCGGTGAACTTGTCGTCGAGACCAAGCTGATACTGGAAATAGAGCTTGCAACCGATGATGTTGGACGTCTTCTTGCGCTTGCCGCTGTATTCTGCCGGCACCCACGTCGTGCCCGTCGCCGAGAACTCCAGCCCGAACTTGGCGATGGTCACCGTGCCGTAGACTCCGACATTGATGGAGAGGATGACGATGCCGATGCCGATGTTGGCGCTAAAGGTGGCAGAGACGCTCACGAACGGCTCGACGAAGAACCCCGAGCTGTGGAGGGCCAGACTCATCCCGTACTGGAAGCCGAAACTGCCCTGCGCGGATGCCTCGAGCGTGACTTGGAACCACAGAAAACTGATGGGGATCTGGAACTGGAAGAACGTCTGGTTGAAGGTCTGGTTGCCTTTGAATTTCAGCGAGCCGTGCGGGTTCCAAACCGTTTTCCCGAGGATCTCGACGTCGATCGACCCTTGCTTGCCTTTTGCGCTTGCCTTGGCGGATGCGACGGAGTAGGGCCCTTGCCCCAGCAGATACGCCCCAGCCGAAGCTGAAGCTTCGATGTCGATGCCCTTCTTGGTGGCGTCGCCGCCGATGTTCAGGCTCGAACCGAGGGTGAATTCCGCGGTGCTCTTGGCGCCAAGACTTGTGGACCAGGGTTTTGCGGCCGACACCAATCCGTCGTGAAGCTCTGCCTTCTTCGGCATGTGGCACAGATGTGGTAGCTTGACGGACTTGTCTTTGATGCCATCGGGGACGAGCGTTGCCCAGTACCAATAACTGCTATACCAGCTGTTGGGGAACCACGCAGGGCCGACGCACTTGTGCGGTTTGGGGCTCGGCCCGACGGCGATCTTGCAGCCCGCGCACGTCGCTGGAACCATGGCGACGAGCGTCGGCGGTGGCTTCGGGGATGGACCTGTGGCTGGGATCGCCTGGATCTCCTTGGTCGCGGCGAGAAACTGGTCTTCTTGCGAAAGCGTCGCCGGACTCACCATCGCGTCGAGCCGCGAGAGCTGGTTGATGACATTGGGCTGCAGGAACGGGTGACCGGGGTTGGCGGGGACATAGTGGACGGTGGTCAGCATTTCTGCTTGCTGCGACCCCGCCAGGCGCGCGTACAGCGCCGCGGACGTGCACGACGCAGTCACGGAGGTGCACAGCGTCGGAGCGGCCTTGCTGCGCAACGTGTAGCCCATCTTGTTCATGCTCTGTTCAAGCAGGTTCACGTCTTTGTAGTACTTGCCGGCATTGACCGAACGGTGTTCGTGCGGCAGATAGATCGTCGAGCTCGGTGAGACCGGCTTGCCTGTTGATGGATCCACGACGTCAAACGGATGGAACGCCAGGGCCGTCACGTGTGGAGCGACCAAGTATGAAGGCGGAAGCTGTGGGACCCTACCTGAGTTGATCGGTCGAACCACAGACGACGTGGCGGTGGTCGCCGACGGTCGCATGGCGTTCGCGACCTGCAAAGGATCGATGGCTTGGACCGTGGCAACTTGCCCGGCGGCTGAAGGCACGGGCACATTGGTGAGCAGGATTGCGACGATGAGCGTCGCTGCGACGGGACGGCGCAATCGGCGGATCATACCGAACACCCTCCGGCAAATGGGAAAAAACCCTGGCTCGGGAGGACGTCTACTGCTCCTCGGATTCAAGGCGCGTCTGGCGACAACCCTTTCGACCCTCCTAGAACAGTGCCGACGTCCGGTGGAACGGGGCGCTCCTCTGGCCCGGCCGGCGCGGCGAGCACGAATTCCACGGCAGACCTGACGCCTCTATCGGGGTCATTTCCAGCTGCCCGCACTGCAGCCTCGGCCTGAGGAAATGCCGCCCGTGCGTTCCATACCGCGCTGACCGCTTGCGCTCGGACGTCGGCGCTTTGATCTTGATGCATCGCCACCATCAGGACTGCGAACGACTGCAGGCTTGGGATCCGGCGCTCGAAGGCAGACGCAGCGGCGACGCGCACGTCTGCTTGCGGGTCTTGGAGAAGGGCGCGCAGTGCGTCGTCTGCGCCTGGGCTTTCGATGTCACGGAGCGCGGTGGCAACTGCCGCGCGGACGTCGCTGGATGGGTCGCTCGCAAAGGTGAGGATCGCTTGCAGACTCCCAAGCGCATGAGCATTCCCAAGCGCAAGAAGTTCTGTGCGCCGGGTGTCGTCTTCCCTGGCCGTCAACAGCCGTGCTTGGATGCGCGTGACGATGGCGTCCGCTCGTCCATCGTCGACGCCGGCGAGGACGCCGGCGACCGATCCCAGGGCGAGTTGGGCTGAATCCGCTGCGTCTGGCTCGCCGTGATCCGAGACGAATTCAAGCGCTCGATCCACGCGCGGGATGGGATGGCGTAGGAACCCCATGCCGATCACAAGCGACTCACCCGCGTGCGGCTCTCGCGCGCGCACCTCCGCCACCTGCGCAAGCACCGACTGTGCGGGCGGAGTGGCGGCCTGCTGGTACGCGGCGGCAAGGACATCGAAGGGGATGCTATCCGAACGCGCACGGCGCAGCACCGGTGCGAAGTCCGCGACCGCGTGCGGGTGGAAATAGAACAGCGCTGCGAATTTCTGCGCGAGGGTCGCGGTGTCGGCGTTCGCCTTGCGTCTGGTCGTATCGATCAGCCGCTCCGATAGCGATCGCTCGTCATCGGATCCCAACACGTTCGTGAACGCGCTGCGCGCGACGTCTGCATCGGATGGTTCGACGTGAAGCCCGGTCGCAGCGGTGGATGCCAGGCGCTGCTGCGCGTAGGCACGCGATGCCGCCACCTTTGTCGGATCCAGCGTGGCCGAAGCCTCAAGCTCGATCTCCAACGCTGACTGCGAACGAGCGATCAAGGTCGAGCCGTAGTACGTGTTCCGAGCATCGGTCGATACGAGCGAGTCAACCGAGCCGCCAAGACGCCACATGCCGCGGTCCTCTCCTGCTCCCAAAATATCGGGGCGGTGGAACGGCGATGCCGTCGGAAAGGTCACCGTCAGGTTCGTCGAGCGTGCGAAGTCGGCGGTCGCCGCACCGAATGGACCGGAGAGCCAGCGGCTCAGCGTGTACGTGCTCATCCTCGAGCCATCGGTGTCGGGCTCCGCGACCATCCACGAACGACCGAAGAGCGACGGTGAATCGGGTGCGACGAATTGAATCCTGCCCAGCACCGTCCGCATGAACTGCACTCCCAGCTGGCTTGCGTCGGGGCTGCCGGCCACCAACCTGATACGGCCGTCGCTTGCGATGCGTGTCGCGTAGGGAAGCTCGAGGTCGGAACGCAACTGCGCCGCGAGGATCGAGTCCACCGACGAGCCGGCGATGTAACGCACTTGCGGATCCACGACGTTCCACACGACCGTGGCACCGGTCGCATCCTGCGCTACGGTCGTCTCGACAAGCGTCCCCGCGACCGCTGTATACACGCGTTGCGGCGGTCTCATCGAACCGTTCGCCGAAAACAAAGCCGCAGGCTGATACACGCCTTCACCACGGTAGACGAACCGGTAGAGCGCCTGGTGACCGACCTCCCAACGCGGATGGATCCTCGCGCTGCACGAAAGCATCACAAACGCAGCCGCGCCTGCGATCACAGCGAGAATCGCCAAGCCGGCAATGGCCAGACGAACGCTACTGCTCAATGCGGTGCTGCGCCACATTGCGGTCGGGTCGTGCGATCGCCTCGTAGACGGCGCCGATACCCACGATAATCGCCATGACGAGCAGCGTCACCCAGCCGTAATTGAAGATCGCGCGCCCGCTTGTCAGTGCGCTTGGCCAGACGATGTTCAGCAGCATCAGCAGCAAGTACAGGGCGCCGCCGATCGTGACCGCCATGCCCCACTTACCCAGCGTGAACGTGCCGCTCGGCTTCCAGCCGCGGCGCCGGGCGAGAAACGCTCCGAAGACCGTGAGGAAAAAGGCGAGGTAGATACCTGAGGTGGCGAACGACACGAGGGCGTAGAGCGCGTTGACGTTTGCCGGGTAATCGAACCACACAATGTGAACGGGTTTGCTCGGGTTCACGAGCACCAGCAACAAGAAAAGGAACGGAACGATCGTTCCGACGAGTATGGCATTGACTGGTGTATGATGGCGCTTTGAGATCTGCTTGATCTTGCCGCTGAACGGCAGTGCTCCGTCCCGAGCGAGCGCGAACGCCACGCGAGCTCCGGCTCCCTGAACGGCGGTCCCGCAGCTGAAGAACGCGATGATGACCATGACGAGGAAGAAGTCCTGAAGCCACCACGGCAACGTCGAGAGAATGGTGTTGATGCCGCCGGACACGACGCCGCCAATCCCCGACGCCGGCGTCGCAAGCAGCAAGCCGAGCACCAAGACGAACGATGCGATACCACCGTACAACAGCGCGTTGCTCATCGCCTTGGGGACCTGGCGCTGCGCGTCCACGGTCTCTTCGGAGATATCGCCGGCCGATTCGAATCCGTAGAAGATGTAGACGTTGGCGAGGACTGCGACGAGCGCTGCACCCGTCCACCAGTCCCCACCGAAGTTCACGCCCAGCGGATTGCTCGTGGCGAACTCGACCTTCTGCGACGAGAAGACGAACCCCAGACCCTGATGGAAGCCGAATATCGCCAGCGCGATGAAAACGCCGAACGTGCCGATCGTCTCCACGTACACGCCGAAGCGCGCCACCTGACCCATGATCTTGGCGCCGACTGAGTTCAAGATCGCCGAGAGAACGATGATGCCGCCGGCGATGGCGAAGATCGTCACGTGTTTAGCGGGGTCGAGGTGCGTCTTGAACCATATATTTGAGAGCGACGCGACGTACCCCACGGCGCCGGAATCGACCGACGCCACCGTCGCAAGCAATGCGAACCCATAGATCCAGCCGATAAACCAGCCATAGCGCGCCCCGACGTTGTATTTACCATATTGATAGAGCGCGCCGGAGAGCGGATACTCGCTGGAAAGCTCGCCGAAGACCAATGCGACGAGCATCATGAGGCTGACGACGAGCGGGATCGTCCAGATGTAGCGCGGCCCGCCCGTGCCCAAACCCAACGTATATAAGGAATAGATCCCGACCATTGGGCTCAAGTAGCTGAAGGCCACGGCGAAGTTGTCGAAGAGCGAGAGCACTCTCGACAGTTCTTGCCGGTAACCGAGTGCGGCGAGACGATCGCCGTCAGGCTGGGCCTTCGTGTCTAGTGCTTCGCCCACGCCCAGCCCGTTATGCGCCAGCCGGCCGCGATCTTCTTCAGCGCCACGGTGAGGACCGAGCCAGACTCCGTCATCGGTTTTCCGTGTTGTTTGTACGTGTAGGTCACTGGAGTGACGACGTAGGCACGATCGCCGGCCACGTCGACATGCCAGGGTGTGCCTAGCGTGACGATCCCGTCGGTGATCCCGTTCTTTTTGGCGTCGGCGTCATAGGCGTTCGACCAATCCACGCACGCCGTTGGGCCGTGCCACTCGTGTGGCGAGATGTCGTCGATGATTGACGCCGGCGAGGCACACGCCGCGAGCGCCGACTTTGCATCGCCTTTGTTGAATCCGTCAATGAATTGATGCACTGTGGCCAGCACGTTGGTCTGCTCGGACGCGACGGCGGATACCGGCACGCACAAGAGGATGAGTCCGGCGGTCAACGCCAACGGGACGAATCGTCTGAAATCCATGCTTCCTCCCTTATGGTACGTAGAATGGTTCGCAAGAACATCGCTTGTCCGTCAGATCTTCAGCGCTTCGTCGACCGCCTGATATTCTGCCGACCGGCTAGGCGCGCCTACCGAGCTCAGCCCTAACGATGCTGGACGTCATCGAGTTTCATGCAGCGTTGACGATCAGCGATCGAACCAACGATACTGTAACGTCAACCCGATGGTGTTGAACTTCGTGCCGACCTGCCCGTTCAGCCATCGCGACCACGCCAATTTTGTTGAGAATCCGTTCGCGAGCGGCGTGGCGAGCGTCAGCCCGTAGCGCGAATTCGCCAGGACGTCGTGCGTGGCCACACCGTTCACGCTCACCCTGCCGCCGCTATAGTAGGTCGCGTCTGCCGCCAACCACATACCGGGGCGGAAATTGTAACCACCGTGGACTTGATAACCTGACAGGGGTGTTTCAGCCTGGGTCTTTCCATTGAGGTAGTCTGTGTTGTCGGTGAACAGCCAGAGACCCGCCGATCCATCGACAAACCATTTTCCCATCGGTTGCTCGGCGCCGACCTCCGGCCTGAACGCCAACCGGTTCGAACCGATGTTGATGAGGTGCGACGGGTCGTAACTGCCAGTGGGCGCGACGATCACGACGCTCGCACCGACCGTCGTCGTCGGTTTACGCCGTGCGAACTGTTTTGGCGTGAGCGCCGGGTTCCCGATGAAATTCCACGCAAAGCGTGCGCTGAGATCGGCGAGCCCCGACCGCGAGACCTCCTCGCTTTGCGTTCCGACCAGCCCTGAGAGATCGCCGTGGACGTAGGGCACAATAAACGAGACGCTGGCCATGCGTCCACCAAGAGCAAAGGTGTGTTCGTATCCGAGGTCGCCCGCACTGATCAACGCCTGTACGTCGGTGATGGGAAGCGAGAGATCGATCGAAACGCCGCCGGTCGTGCGCGAGTATCCAAGTATCAGAAAGTTCGTGCCGATCGGGGAGGGCGAGTAGCTGCGCGGCTCCATCTCCTCGGCGCGCGCCAACCCGCTGTTCGACAGGACGGCGATTGATACGAAAAGGATCGCCGATGAGGCGATCCGCTGTAGCTGGCTTCGCACTCCTGGGAGTACCGTCTCGAGACGATCATTACCTACGGGTGTGCACCGCTGCCCAGATCAAGGCGACCCAAGACCTAGGGTCCGGCGGGCGGGCGGTTGAAGCTTCGACCTAATGCCGCGCGCGACTGGCGCCAAGTCCAAGTCGAAAAAACCCGTGCCGCTTCCCAGCGGCACGGTCAGTTTTCTCTTCACCGACATCGAGGGCAGCACGCGACGCTGGGAGTCCCATCGCGCCCAGATGGAACACGCCGTTGCGCGGCATGACAAACTCCTGCGTACGGCAAGCGCGAAGCACAGCGGCGTGGTGTTCAAGACCATCGGTGACGCGTTCTGCGTAGCGTTCCGCCGGCCTGAGGACGCTCTCGGCGCCGCGCTTGAGGCGCAGCGAGCGCTCGGGGAAGAAGATTTCTCAGACGTCGAAGGTTTGCGCGCTCGCATGGCGATCCACACGGGGACCGCAGACGAGCGCGACGGCGACTATTTCGGACCGACGGTGAACCGTGTCGCGCGCCTACTGGCGGTCGGCCACGGCGGTCAGGTACTCGTCTCGGGGACGTCCGCAGATTTGCTGCAAGGATCGATGCCGGTGCGCACGAGCCTGCGCGATCTCGGGGAGCATCTGCTGCGCGACCTCACCCGGCCCGAGCAGGTGTATCAGCTGGTCTCGCCGGGATTGCCCGAGATCTTCCCCGCGCTGCGCTCGCTCGGCGCGCTCCCCAACAATCTGCCACGGCAAGCGACGACCTTCATCGGCCGCGACGAAGAGCTCGCTGAGATCAAGACGCTCGTCCACAAATCGCAGCTCGTGACGCTTGTGGGTACGGGAGGCGTCGGCAAGACCCGGGCGGCCTTGCAAGTGGGTGCGGACTTGCTGGATGGTTCGGGTGATGGCGTGTGGTTCGTCGACCTCGCGCAGGTCGCCGGACCGTCATATGTCATCCCTGAGATCGCTCGCGTCTTCAGCATCCAACCGCAGGCCGACCACGACTTTCTCGATGATCTGCGCTTCTATTTGAAGAGCAAGCATCTGCTGCTCATCGTCGATAACTGCGAGCACGTGGTCGCTGAAGCCTCGCGGGTGATCGCCGAATTGATCAAAACGTGTCCACGTGTCTATGTGCTTGCCACAAGCCGCGAAGGTCTCAACGTGCACGGCGAACATGTCTATCGCATGCCATCGCTGTCCGTGCCCGCGGCCACGGAGAAGCCGGACGCGGAGGCGGCCCTGCGCTATGGGGCGGTGGCGCTCTTCGTCGCGCGTGCCTCTGCGCTGGACTCGCAGTTCACGTTTGGCGACGAGAAGGTCCCGATCGTCGCCGACATATGCCGACGGCTCGACGGCATCGCACTCGCCATCGAGCTCGCGGCGGCGCGGGTGACGATTCTTAGCCTCAAGCAGCTGTCGCAGCGCCTTGACGAGCGCTTCCGCCTGCTCACGGGCGGTGACCGCACCGCGCTCCCGCGTCAGCAGACGATGCGCGCCGCCATCGATTGGAGCTACGAGCTGCTCTCGGAGACGGAACAGACGGTCTTCCGCCGGCTCTCCATCTTCCAGGGCGGATGGACGCTCGAGGCCGCATCCACGGTTTGTTCGGATGATTTGCTTGACGAGTTCGCCATCTTCGACACGCTCTCGCTCTTGGTCAACAAGTCCTTGGTGGTGGTGGAGTTCAGCGGCGAGACGCAGCGTTATCGTCTGCTCGAGTCTCTGCGGCAATACGGCCTGGAGAGGCTCAAGCAGCGCGCCGAGATCGACATCACCGCTCGCCGCCACGCGCAATACTTCGCGGAGTTCGGCCGGCGCATCGGTGAGAAGTGGCAGACGATGGCAGATGTGATCTGGCTGGCGACCGTCGACGAGGAGATCGACAACATCCGCGCGGCGATCGGCTGGAGCCTTGAGGAAGGACACGATCCGATGCTGGGCGCGCGGCTGGCAGAGCAGCTATGGGTTTTCTGGTTTGGCCGCAGCCCTCACGAGGGCCGGCGCTGGATTGAAGCCGCCCGGGCGGCGGTGGATGCCGCGCCCGACCCTGCCTTGAGCGTTGACGTCGACCTGGCGCTGACGCGCTTGCGTGTCGGACGTGCGCGGGAAGAGACGCTCATGCTGTGCGAGCGTGCACTCCATGGGGCACGATCGCTTGGGGATGAGCGCAGACTCGCCAGAGCCGTCTTCTACTGGGGTGAAACGCTGGTCTTGGAAAATCGATTGGCCGAAGCTGAAGAGGCGTTGACCGAGGCGCTCGAGCACTCGCGGCGCGTCGGCGACCAATATCGCGCGACGGCCGCTCTCCAGTTGCTCGGCAAGGCGTACTCCCGGATGGGTCGACTCGATGAGGCGCGTAAGCGCTTCAGCGAGGTAATGCGGTACTATGCATCGCGTTCGGCAGAACGGAATCACGCGCTGGCCCTCATCGACATGGCGAATCTGGAACGGCTGAGCGGGAGCGAGCAACGCGCGGCTGCGTTGACGCTCGAGGCGCGAAAGATCGCGCAGATCCTGCGCGATCGCAACCTCGAGATCGTCGCAGAAGCCGCCTCTTGTTGGCACTCATTGCTTTCCGGGCAGTTCGACGCTGCGCGGGCGACCGCTCGGCGATATCTGACCATCAGCATCGAGGAGCGTTTCGAATTCGGCGTGGTGAGCGCCGTCCAATCGCTCGGTGGCGTTGCCTATCACAATGGGGACTTCGAGCGGGCCGCCTTACTCCTCGGATATTCTGAAGCCAATACGTCGCGATTCTTCGCAAAAAACCCATGGGTAGATTTTGACGTCGAATCGATCTTGGGGCCGTTGCGCGAGCGGTTCGGAGAGGAGGCGCTTACCGCGCTCTTGGCCGAGGGCGCCACGTTGTCGCCAGAGCGGGTCGTCGAAGAGGCCCTCAAGGTTTAGGAATTTCCGCTCGCGCCGCTGAAGGGTGCCTAATGCAGACCCAAGCCCCGTCGATCTCCGAGATATTCGGACCCGCCGGCTGGCAGGAGGGGCGGCGCGACGTCGCCCTCCATCTGGCGGATCAGATGCTGACCCACCACTGGCACGTCGATCAGCTATCGTGGAGCACGCTGCCGCCCTTGCCCATACCGGTCGACGGTGGCGACACGCGCAAGCTCGTGCGCTTCTATAAGTCAGTGGTCGCCGTGCAGACGAGAGCAGAGGAGATCGCCGTCTCGATCGCTCGACGCCTGCTCGTCTATGCCAACGAGGGGCAGCTTGACGTGTCGTTCCGCCGCGCGCTCGGGGCGCTGCTCAACGACGAAGCGTCGCACGTCGCGACTATGATCAAGCTTGAGATGGTCTCCGACGCCACGTACCCCGGCGTGTCGCCGCGATCCGACGAGAGCCCGCTGTTCGAGGCGCTCATGCCTGCCATCGAGACCCTCGAACCGGCCGTGCTCGCCATCTTCATGGCCTCCTACGAGGCCTCCGTCGCGATCCGCTCGTACCAAGAGCAGCAGACCTACCGCATGCCGTCGATACTGGCCGAGATGGGCGCGCACGCCGCCGAAGACGATGGCCGGCACGCCAAGACCTTGCGCATTATCGCGCACGAATTCTTGCAGGTCTTCCGCTCGCGCTATGGCGACGACGAACGGGGCACCTCGGCGCAGTGGCGCGCGCGCATCCTCGAACCGTTCAGCCGCTTCTGGTCGTTGATGCCGGCGCACGAATTCTACCTCGCTGGCAGCGACCGGCGGCAACTGCGCCACGTGCGCCAGCTCGTCGACCATGACGTCGCGATCATGACGCGCATCCTCAACTTCCTCGGGGTGTCAGCTGAGGCGCAAGTGTACGCCCAGGTTGCCGCGATCGCCGATCTCGTGCCGGCTTAGCCCGACTGCGCCGCTCTCATCCGGTGCGCATGCGCCCCGCGAGACGTCCGCTCCAGCGGTAGAGGCCAAAGATCACGACTGCGAAGACAACTCCGCCCAGCCACATCGCCGTCGGTTGGAACGCGTCTCCGACGACGGCGAACGGGTTGGCGTTGCCGGTCGCGACGATGACGCCAGCGAGCAAAACGCCGAAGAGACTCTCGCCGACGATCGAGCCAGACGCGACGAGCACGCCCATGCGCTTGGCTACGTCCGCGTTCGGGCGTTTCGCCGTCCAGCGGTTGTAGATCCAGCCGACCACAGCACCGAGGACCGCCGCCGACGTCGTCGCCGCGGGCAGATACATGCCGAGACCGACGGCGAGCGGCGGGAGCTGGAAGCGCGTGCGGGCGCGCAGCACCTCATCGATAGCGATCATGGCCATGCCGATCAACGCGCCGTAGCCGATCAAGTCCCAGCGGATCTGTCCTTGGATGACACCCTTGGCTAGTGCGGAGATGAGCGTCGCCTGCGGTGCGGGCAGGGCGCGCGGCCCACCGCTGAAACCGTAGGCCTTGTTGAGGAGGTCCAAGATCGGCGGGATCACGATCGACCCGAAGATCACGCCTGCGATGAGCGACACTTGCTGACGCCACGGTGTCGCATCCACGAGCTGCCCGGTCTTCAGATCTTGCAGATTGTCGTTTGAGATCGTGGCCACGTTGAGCAGCACCGCGGTGATAAAGAGCGCGTAGGCCACGAGCGCCGGCGCTCCGCTCACTCCAGCGCTCTTAGCGACGGCAAGCAGGAGCAGCGCTGCGCCGATCACGCTCAGGATGCCGAGCCCGGACACGGGGCTATTCGACGCACCGATGAGGCCGGCCATATATCCGCACGCGGCCGCGACCAAGAAGCCGGCGAAGACCACATACAGCACGCCCGCGACGACGAGCGGCACGGTCAATGACGCGACGTTCGTGCCGTGGAGGAAGATGGTGAACAAGAACGCGAGCGGCACGAAGCAGGCCAGACTGACGAGCGCGACGGTCGTGATGGGCAGATCGCGTTCCGTGCGCGGAAGCGCGCTCAAGTCGCCATGCTCGGCTCGATGCCGCGACGCGGCGATCGAGGATGCGATCCCCGTGTAGACCGGTCGCACGAGTCTGCCCAGCGTCCAGATCGCGGCGATCCCAATCGTGCCTGCTCCGATGAAGCGGACTTGGTGCGCCCAGACGGCGATGGCGACATCGGCTGCTGGCCCGGCAGTTGGATGCAACGCGGTGAGAAGCGGCGTCAGAATGCCCCAGGCGATCACAAGGCCCGCGAGAATGGCAATACCCACGGATAGCCCGATAAGATATCCCGCGCCGACGAGCGCGAGCGACATCCCGACGCCGAAACCGGTCGCCCCCGCGCCGACGCGGAAATAGCCGACCACGCTATCGGTGAAGAGGCGGGCTGCGACGAGCAACGCGTAGCCCGCGGACACGAGCGAGCCAACCGAGAGGGCTAGGAGACCGCGTCTATTCTCCTCGACCGATTCCGCCGTCTCGCCGCGCGCACCAACCCCGACCTTGAGCACCTCTGCAGCCGCGACGCCTTCGGGATATGGCAGCGTCGATTGCGTGACGAGCGCGCGCCGCAGCGGTACGCTGTACATCACGCCGAGGATCCCGCCGATCGCGCAAATCGCGAACGACTGCCAGTAGGGAAAGCCGGTCCACCAGCCGACCATGACGAGACCGGGGAGCACGAAGATGATAGCGGACAGCGTGCCGGCAGCCGAAGCCACGGTTTGCACGATGTTGTTCTCGAAGATCGTCGCATTCTTGAACGCGCGCAGCACTGCCATGGAGATCACGGCGGCGGGGATCGACGTTGCGAAGGTGAGGCCCACCTTGAGCCCGAGATAGATGTTGGCGGCGGTGAACACGAGAGTGATCGCGGCGCCGAGCAGGATCCCGCGCCAGGTCAGCTCGAGACGGAAATCATCGGTCGTGTTGGCCTTGGTGGTCGAGGCCACGTGCGGATTCTCCCGGCAAGAACAAAGATGAAGCAACGGACCTTTAGGTCCGTTCCATCCCACGGCGTCCAACGCCGCGCGACAGATGGCTCCCTTGCCCGAGGCGCCGCGCGAAGCCTCCTCCGGCGCGATACTCTTCGCCGCGCGCATCTGCATGGAGTGGTGCTGTTAGTAGTCCGTCAGATCGCCGAGCGGGAAGGCCACGCGCAAGGCGTTGAGCACCGCCGCGATGTCGATGAACTCTTGCGTGATGGCTCCGGCGATGGGCGGCAAGAACCCGGCCACCGCCGCGAGCATGCCGATCACCGAAAGCGCCATCCCGCCGATCGCGCTCTGCAAGGCGATGACGCGCATGCGGCGGCCGATGTGGATCAGTTCGTCGACTTTGCCGAGCATCGGCTCCATGATCACCGCATCTGCGGCTTCTGACGTGATCTCACTCGCCTGCCCAAAGGCGAGACCGACGGTCGCTGCTTGCATGGCCGGCGCGTCGTTGATCCCGTCACCGACGAAGAGCGTCGGCGCAAGCTTCGTCTGCGCCGCGACGATCTCGACCTTTTCCTCGGGAGTCTTGCCCGAGTGGACTTCGGCGATGCCGACGCGCCGCGCGAGATAGCTGACTTCGACATCACGATCGCCCGACAGCACCATCACCCGGCTGACGTGATGCCGCGGCGTCAGGTGACGGACGAAGGTGTGGCTGTCCGCACGAGGTTCGTCGCGGAAGCGGAGCAGGGCGGCGAAACGGCCGTCGATGTAGACAAGCGATTCGAGGCCTGTGGTGGCCGGCTGCAGGTCAGCGGGAGCCCCTCTCCCTGCTCTTGCGATCGCGTCGCGGCCTGTGATCTCGACGGATCGCCCTTCGATGAGGCCGCGCAACCCCTCACCTGGGCTTTCGCTGA
>Ga0116216_10000337_pt1 | contig 40269 bp, 41 predicted proteins | sample Sb_taG_11_FD_89696 | JGI IMG/M metagenome (GOLD analysis project Ga0116216, IMG submission 89696) | Peat soil microbial communities from Weissenstadt, Germany - Sb_50d_3_AS metaG | ecosystem: Environmental > Terrestrial > Soil > Wetlands > Peat | place: Germany: Weissenstadt | collected 2010-09-21
CGTGCGAGGCGAGCGGCGCCGCGAAGCTCCCCGTACTCTCGGAAGATACGCTCGAGTTCGGGCGCCGAAGCCGTGCGCAGGAGGTCCGCGGCGGTCACGCCCTTTCGGCGGTCCATGCGCATGTCCAGCGGCGTCATCTCAGCCGAGCCCTCGGAGAACCGGAAGCCCCGCTCCGGGGCGTCGAGATGCCGAGAAGACACCCCAAGGTCCAAGAGCAGCCGATCGATCCGTGCGATTTTCAGGTCAGAGAGCACGCGCCCGAGCTCGCGGAACGATGCGCGCACCAACGTGACCCGGGAATCCCCCGGGCTGCCGAGCCGGCGTCCGGCCTCGAGGAGCGCCTCATCGTCGACGTCGAGACCCACGAGGCGTCCGGCCGGCCCGATCCTCTCGAGAAGGGCGGCCGCGTGGCCCCCGCCCCCGACCGTTCCGTCTACCACCAGGTCCCCCGGTTTGGGCTCAAGAAGAGCCATGCTCTCCGCAAGCAGAACCGGCTTGTGCTGGTAAGGGATCGACGCCTGCAAGACTTGGGGTGCCCCGGAACACCGATCCTCGGGACCGGATCATGCCCCCCAACACTCACCGCCCACCGTGGGCCGGTGCTCCGGGGACACCCCAACCTCTCACCTGGAGGCGACTTCGCCGCCTCCAGCCCCCCAACCGAAAATCCTTACAACCCGAACTGCCGTACCGCGGCGGAGATCTCGCCGATCCGCGCCTTGGTCATCGCAAGATCCTGATCGAAGCGCCCCTTGTTCCAGAGCTCGATCCGCTTGCCGACCCCGGCGATCGTCACCTCGCGGTCGAGCCCGGCGTGCTCGCGCAGATACGGCGGCACGAGGATGCGCCCCTGGCTGTCGATCGGGCATTCGAGTGCGCCCGACACCATGAACCTCTGCAGGGCCTGCACCTCCGGCTGCATCGAGGAGGCCTCGGCCAGCTGCTTCTCGAACTCGATCCAGCCCTCGTACGGGAAGAGGGCGGCGCACTCCGCCATGTTGGTGAGAATCGGCGGCCGCTCGCTCAGCCGCCGCAGCTCGTCCCGGAACGCGACCGGGACGCTCACTCGGCCCTTGGAATCGATGGTGTGGGTGAAGCGGCCGCGAAACATCGTTAGGATCTTCCCACTGGCCCAGGGTCATCGAGGATGTGCTTCCCACGTTTCCCACTTGACCCCACAATCCTCCACTGGATGGCCTTTTACTCCCACCTTCGGTTCGCGTCAACGAAAACTTGCAAATTTTTTTGGGTGCGAGGCAAAGATCTCGCTGCATACAAGAGCTGGTGTTAGAGCGGCGGAGCCGGCCCTAGATAAAGGGCCTCCTTCCGCGTGGCAGGGGCTTAGGCGGCGCCGAGATCGGGGAAGAAACGGCGGTGGACATCCGCCACCTGCTCCACCACCTCGCCGAGCATGCTCCCCGGAGGCGTTTCGGGTGCCGCGAGGATGGGGCGGGGCCGCGCGGCGAGAATCTCGTCCAGAACCGCTCCTGTCCCCTCGCGCAGACCGGTGGCGGAATAGCCGCCCTCGAGCAGCAGAACGAGCCGCCCTCCGCACAGATCCTCGGCGAGGGCCCGAACGATGCGGGCCATTTGTGCGAAGCCCTCGGCGGTGAGTTCCATGGACGCCAGGGGGTCGGCGCGGTGGGCGTCGAAGCCGCACGAGACGAGGACGATCTGCGGCCGAAACCGCGCCGCGACCGGCACCAGGATCCGGCGCAGTGCGCCGGCATACTCGAGGTCTCCGCAGCCCGCAGGCATGGGCACGTTGACGGTCGCTCCAAGGCCCCGGCCGCGCCCCGCTTCGTTCGCGTCGCCGGTCCCCGGGTAGTAGGGAAACTGGTGTGTGGAGAGGTAAAGGACGGAGGGATCGTCCTCGAACAGATGCTGCGTTCCATTGCCGTGATGAACATCCCAGTCGAGGATCAAGATCTTCTCGACGCCTTGCTCGGCCTGGAGGGCGCGCGCAGCGATCGCAACATTGTTGAAGAGACAAAAGCCCATGGCCCGGTCCGCCTCGGCGTGGTGCCCCGGTGGGCGGATGGCGGCGAATCCTGCGGCGGCGTCACCCCGCGCAACCGCCCGCGCCAGGTCGATGGCCCCGCCCGCCGCCAAGCGGGCCACCTCGAGGCTCCCCGCGGACAGGTACGTGTCGGGATCCAGGTGCGCGGGCGCGTGGCGAGCGGCCTCGTCCACCCGGGCCAAATGGCTGGGTCGGTGAACCCGGAGGATCTCCTCGTCCTGCGCGGGCCGGGCGCGCACGGACTCGAGCCGGTCCGCTCGCTCGGCGATCGCATCGCTCACCGCGGCGAGGCGCTCCGGGCATTCGGGGTGGCCGCGCGGAGCGCAGTGGTCGCGCAGGCGCGGGTCCTCCACGACGGCGACGCGGCGGTGGCTGGCGGCCATGGCCGAGGATGGTATCTGAGGGGGCAGCGCGCATCGACGCGCGAAACGCGCCGGGCGCGGTACGGCACGTGGCGGAGCACGAGTGGACACCCCGGCCAGGATCGCCATCACGGGCCTTGGAACGTGGATCGGCGCGCGTCTGGCCGAGCGCCTGCTCGCACACAAGAGTGGACTCAGCGTGATCGGCCTCGACATCCGCCGGCCGTATCGGCTCGAAGGGCGGATTCGATTCCACAGGGTCGACCTCACGGACCCGACGGCCGACGGCCGCCTGGCGGAGATCCTCGAGCGCGAGCGCGTCGAAGCGCTGGTTCATACGGCGTTTCGTCGAGAGCCGACACCAGACCTCGAATATGACCACGAACTGGAGACCCTCGGCAGCCTCCACGTCCTGCATGCCTGCGCAGCGGCCAAGGTCCGCCGCTTCGTACTCGCGTCGAGCACGATGCTCTACGGCCCCTGGCCCGACAATCCGAACTTCTTGACCGAGCAGCATCCGCTGCGCGGGCACCCGGATGCGCACAGCGTGCGCAATCGCGTAGAGGTCGAGTCGCTGCTCGCGGGCTGGACGACACGTCATCCCGATTGTGAAGTCACCGTGCTCCGGCCGTGCTGGATCATGGGCCCAAGCTACTGGGACCACGTCGTGCGCATGTTTGCGAGGCCGGTCGTGACGACGCTGCTTGGCTACGACCCCCTGCTGCAGTTTGTGCACGAGGAGGATTGTCTGCGCGCGTTCGAAGCCGCGACGCTCGGCAGACACCCGGGTGTGTTCAACCTGGCGGGGCGAGGGGTCTTGCCCCTCTCGACCGTGATCGCGCTCGCGGGCAAACGCAGCCTGCCCCTGCCGGTTCCCCTCTTCTATCGGATGCTGCACTATCCCGCACAGGGCCAGACCGGAGATCCGCCCGCAGGCTTCTACGACTACCTCCGCTATCTCTGGGTGGCCGACGGCGAGCGCGGCTGGAACACCTTCGGCGAGCCGCTCTACACCACCCGGGAGGCTTGGGTCTCGTTCGTGTCATCGCGCCGGCTGCGCCGCTATCGCTAAGAGGAGAAGACGTGGGTTTCGCTGGAGAGGAAGAAAGCGCCGGGGGTCACGAGCTCCGGCGAGCGCTCGACGCCCTGCGCGAGGAGATTCGCGCCCGTCTGCCTCGGTCCTCTGGCGAGGGCGTGGGCGGACCCGGCGGGCCCGACTGGATGGAGCTTTTCGACGAGCTTCGTCGTCGGGTCAACAGCTTCGGGATGTCCGAGCGTTCGGGCGAGGTTGACGAGTTCGGCATGGACGAGCTCGTCTTGCGACGGGCCGACCCCGTGCTCGACTTTCTGATGGATCGCTGGTGGCGCGTGGACATCCAAGGCGCCGAGAACGTACCGACGGCCAAGGGCTGCCTGCTCGCAGCCAACGGCTCTGGGCTTTTGCCCTACGACGGGCTCATGATCTCGCATGCGCTCGGCCGGGGACATCCCTTCGACGCGCGCCCGCGCTTTCTCGTGGCCGACTGGCTCATCACGCTCCCTTTCGTGCAGCCCTATCTCGCGAGGCTCGGGGGTGTACGGGCATGCCGCGAGAACGCGCAAAGACTCCTCGCCCAAGGGCGTAGGGTGGTCGCATTCCCAGAAGGCGTGAAGGGAGCCGCCAAAGTCTTTCGCGAGCGCTATCGCCTAAAGCGCTTCGGAAGGGGTGGCGTTGTGCGCATCGCGATCGAGTGCGGGGCGCCGCTCGTGCCTGTTGCGGTGGTGGGTGCCGAGGAGGCGCATCCCATTCTGTTCAAGGTCGAAACGTTGGCTCGGGTCGTGGGCCTACCGTTTGTCCCCGTAACGCCGACGTTTCCAGCCCTGGGTCCCCTCGGTCTCGTGCCGCTGCCGTCCAAGTGGTCGATCCGCTTCGGAGAGGCCATCCCGCTCGATCACCTCGGGAGCGAAGCGGCCGACGACGAGCTGCTGGTCTCGCGGCTCACCGAGGAGCTGAGGGCGCAGATCCAAACCATGGTGGAGCAAGCCCTCCACGAGCGGCCATCGGTCTGGGGTTAGCGCGGCGGGTCCGGGGTTTCTCGAACGGGGCCCTTCGACGCTTCGCTGCCTGCGGACGAGCGCTTCGCTTCGAGCTCCTCGAGCGCGCTCCCCACTCGCTCGAGGTTCTTGTTGAGCAGCTCAATCTCCGATCGACGCGGTAGGTCGAGCATCCGGAGCACGCGTTCGAGGGCGTCTTGCAGCAAGCGCTCGAAGTCAGGCGCTGCATAGGCGATCCAATCTGTCAGGCGGGCGCTCTCCCGCTCGCGAGACCCGATAATGCGACGCACATTGCGCTGGAGACCCTCGAAGCCATCGGTGGCATCTCCCACGCCCTTGCGCAGCGCGCTGTAGAGGACATCTCCGCCGCGCTGGATCAGCTCGGAGAGGAGGGTCCCCGGTACCGTACGGTTCGTACGCTCGCTGTCGACCAGAATCTGCGAGAGCGTGACCGAGGTGATGTCCTCGCCCGTTTCATTGTCGATCACCCGAACTTCACGACCGCTCTCGATCAGTTCGGCAATGCCCTTGAGCGTGATGTAGCGACTGGTCTGTGTGTTGTAGAGCTTGCGGTTCGCGTAGCGCTTGATCAGGATGGCCATGGAGCTGACTCGCTTGCGTGCTGCGGCGTCGTGAAATGCGCAAAAGACGCTAGCACAGCGCGCGAAATCGGGTCATCCCTCGAGCGGTACGCGCTGGATCGCGCTGCGGCGTGGCTTGGCTTCCGAACGCGCGGCAGGTCGCGCACCGTTCGGCTCCCGGGTTCCGGTTTCCTCGGCCGCCGGCCGGCGAACTCCGAGCTCCCACAGCAGCTCCCGCACACCGAGGTAGGCGCGGAGCACGGCGCGTGCGTCGGGGTCCTGCGCCGCACGCTCTTCCCAACGGTCGATCTCGGCGTCGAGCGCATCGGCCACCGCGCCAAGAAGCGACGCTCCCTCGCCTTCGCCAAAGGCGCTCGCAACGTCATCGAGCGAGCGCGCCACAAGCGCGAGCCCGCGGTGGGCCTCCGCCGGCGTGCCCGTGGTCGCAAGAGAGGCCGCGTCGACGAGCGCGTGTAGCGCACACAGTGCTTCCGCCGCCGCGGCACGCCCGTGTTGCCGGGCACGTTCCAGCGCCTCAAGGGCGCTCGCCGGCGGCAAGGGATGCGCGCGGGGCGCCCTTTCTTCCCGACGCGGTGCTCGGCCGGCTTGCTTCGCTCGGTCTCCTGTGCCGCTTTGCGCTCGTTCAGCCAAGACTCGCCTCCGCTGGCGGCCGGACGAGCGCAGTCGCGACGCGGCTTACGCCCTCGAGGTCGTGGACGTCGTGAGGCAGCTCGGGCACGCGGCGCCAGAACAAACCCCGCGCCAGCGCGCTCGAGCGCAGAGGAGCGATGGTTTGCGTGTCGGAACGCACAAGCGAAGCGTAGGTCCGGATCGCCGCGAGCGCCGCCCGGGCGGCCTCCTGCGCCGGGTAGCTCGCGCCGCTCGAGGCCGCGAGCGCCTGTTCCAGTGCCTGGAGCGCGGCCGTCTCTTCCGTGCCCTCAGCGATCCGCGCCGGCGGCTCGCCGTCGCCTGGCCACATGCGGACGCGGTTCACCACGACGCCCGCCAGCGGCACGCCCGCCGCCTCGAGTCGTGTGAGCAGGAGCGCGGCATGCTGGACACCCTCGGCCGACGGTCCGGCGGCCAGCACGAAGGCGGAATCCGCTCCGAGCAGCAGCGCGCGCACCCGGCGCGCGCGCTCGCGAAAGCCCTCGGACATGCCCTCGAAGGCGAGCAGGAACTCCGAGATCTCTTCCAGGAACCCGAGTCCCGACACCCGCTCAAGCAGCTGCAGCACGCGCTGGGCGCTGCGCTGAAACAGGCGGAAGCCAAAGCGACCTGCGGCAAACGCCGGATGGAGCAGCAGCTGGACAAGCCGGCTGTCCAGAAAGTCGAGCAGGCGCTGGGGCGCCTCGAGAAAATCGAGAGCGTGTTGCGAGGGCGGGGTGTCCACGACGATGAGGTCGTACTCGAGGCGCTCGGAGAGCTCGAAGACCTTCTCCATCGCCGAATACTCCGCACTCCCCGCGAGCGCGTCGGAGACATGCTGGTAGATCCGGTTCTTCAGGATGACCTCGCGCGCCTCGGGGCTCTCCGCAAAGCGCTCGACGAGGTCATCGAAGCTGCGCTTAATGTCCAGCATCATCGCGAAAAGAGCCCCGCCACTGCTGACACCGAGGGCGGCGAGCGCGCCAGCGGGGATTGGCTTTGGCTCGTTGCCGAGCGCTCCAATTCCAAGGGCGTCGGCGAGGCGGCGTGCAGGATCGATGGTAATCACGAGGGCGCGGCGACCTTGGCGCGCGGCCTCGAGGCCGAGCGCGGCTGCCAGCGTGGTCTTGCCGACGCCGCCCGAGCCCACGCAGGTCACGATGCGCTTTTGCAGTACGAGCTCCGTAGGATTCCGCGGCATGCCGCTCACGCGGCCACCGCCACCGGCGTCGCCAAGAGCGGCTCCGCGAGCCGGCGCAGATCCTCGGGGCCGCGGATGCCGGAAGGGAGAAAGGGCAGGGGAACCACCGGAAGACCCGTAGAGCGCGCGATCTCATCCAAATACACACGATTGAGCTCGTAGCGGGAGCGCAGGTGCGCGGCGCACGCCGCGATCACCGGCGGCGGGGGGAGGCCCGGCCACCGGGGCTCGGCGGGGAGTCGCGCGAGCTGGACGTCAAGATCCTCGAGGCCCGGCGGGAAGGGCCGCGCGACCAGCGCATTCACCACGATCCGGTCCAGCGCGATGCGAAGTTCACCGCGAACCTTCGCGACGAGATCGGCGGTCTCGCGGGCCGGTAGCTCTTCGGCCAGCGCCACAGGCAGCAAGAGCGTGCGATCGCGATCCGCGATCATCTCTTCGACGAGCTCCGCATTGCGTCGCAGGGGCCCGGTGCGGACGGCCGAGACCACCACTCTCGGCACATCGAGGAAACTGATGCCGTGTCCCGTGGCGGGTGCGTCGACTACCAGCAGGTCAAAGCGCGGCGCCCCACGCGGGTCGCGCATCTGTTCGAAGTGCCAGACCTTGCCGAGCGTGATGAGCTCGCGCCAGCCCGGCGAGGCGTCCATCAGCTGGCGAAAAGCGCGGTTGCGCAGCACGAGTTCCACCGCGCTGCGCAGATGGAGCTGGAGGCCGAGGTACTCACCCAGTGCCGCGTAGGGATCGATGCGCATCGCGGTGAGCTGAGGCACGAGTTCGCGGCCCGCGTAGCCCACGGGCGGAGAGCCCGGCGCGATGAGGCGGGGGAGGTGCTCATCGCGCCCTACCTCGGCCACGAGGACGCGTTTGCCGCTCGAGGCAGCGGCGAGGGCCAGGGCCGCCGCAACGCTGGTCTTCCCGGTACCGCCCTTGCCCGTAACGATCACGAGGCGGCGCTCGAGCAGTGGGCGCAGGGCGGCCGCGGTCGGGAACTGCGGCGCCACTCGGACCCTCCGCGGTCGCCTCGGGTCCGCGGCTCAAGCGAGCTCGCCGCGCCGCCGAAACCCATGGGAGATCGCGCGCTCGGCGCGGTCCGACGCGCACAAGAGCACGCGGCGGCCGGCGAATGCGCTCGCCCACCCTAGCACGAGGCGCGGGGGCGGGCCCGACGGGAGCGGGCGAAACGAGGGGCGCATGATCGTCGCGTGCGAGCGTTGTCGCACTCGCTTCCAGCTCGACGATGCACGCGTGCCCGAGGGCGGAGTCCGCGTCCGCTGCTCGCGCTGCAAGCATGCGTTCTTCGTGATGCGACCGGGTGCCAGCAAGGACGATCTCATCCACGCCGCAGCGAGCGAGACGGCGCGGCGGCCGATGTTTGCACCCGGCCCCACGCACGATCTTTCGGTGGCGCTTCCTCAAGACGGCGATCTCAGCAGCGCGACCCACCAGTTTGGCGGACGCATCCCCCCGCAGCGCAGTGCTCGCTCCTCCGGCGGCGAGGGCTCTCCCACCTCGGCTGGCCAAGCAGGGGAAGATGAAAGCGACTGGCAGTTCAACGACGAGCGCCCGGCTCCTGGAACCGAGGCCGCCGAGAAGGGGTCTGGATCGACGCGCGGCCGCCAGTCGGAGAGGCCCCGGAGCGGTCGCAGCGACGTAGCGGTCTCCATCGACGAGCTTGGGAATCCCGAGAGCTGGGACTTCCTCGCCGCGAATGAGGCGCGCAGTGAAGGGGAGCCGGAGCTCGCCGCCGGGGAAACGGAGGGTGGCACTTCTCCTGCCGACCCAAGCTCGCTCGGCGCCGCAGCGCGCAAACCGCGGCAGGCGTCCGTCCGTCCGGTCCCGGTTGTACGCGGTCCAGAGCTTGCGGCGCGGCCCCTCTCGCGGCTTGCCCGGTTTGCCGGCGGAGCGCTGAGCGCGCTCTTGCTGGTTGCCCTTTCAGCGCTGAGCCTCGCACCCGGCAGCGCCCCGCGCGCTGAGCTCCCGTCCTCGCAGAAGGTGGGCGAACTCGCGCTTGAGGATCTTCAGGGGCGGCTTCTGGAAAATGCAGTTGCCGGGCGTCTTTTTGTGGTGTCGGGCCGCCTGCGCAATCCCAGCTCACAGCCGGTCAGCCTCGGCGCGACGGTGCGGGTCACGCTGCTTGGAACGCATGGCCAGGAGCTTGCTACGGCGACCGGGGTTGCCGGGCTCGCGCTCTCGGAGGCGTCCGTCCGAGAAGAGAGTCCGGACCGACTGCGAGAGCGACTGGCGACAAGTGCGGCGGCCCTCGCCTGGACTCCGGTCGCACCGGGCGAGAGCGTCGCTGTGGCTGCGGTGCTCGAGAACGTGCCCCTCGAAGCGCAGAGTTTCGCGCTCGCCGTGCAGCCCGCCGAACCTCCGCCGCCGCCTCCTCCTCCTTCGGTTGTCCCGGCGCCCGAACCCGCACCGGCTCCCCCGCCGCCGCCAACGCCGAGCACGGGCAAAGCCAGGCATGGGCGGCGCTGACCAAGGGGGAGGGACCGAGGGACCGCAAGAGCGCTGCGCTAGGGCTTGTGGCTCTTTCCGTCCGCGATCTCGTCCTTCTTCGGCGTAACGTCGATCTCATCCTGGCCGCTTAGCGCCGCCTTGAAGTTCTTGATCGCTTTGCCGAGGCCTGCGCCGATTTCGGGGAGGCGGCGTGCGCCGAAGACAAGGGTCGCGAGGAGAAGAATCAAGAGCAGCTTCGGAAGCCCGAACATGGACGAGACCTCCGTCCGCGAGCCGCGGACGCAGCCGCGGAAGGTGCCCCCCGCTCTGTGCGTGGTCAAGCCGAGGCGACCGAGCCTTGGGCTGTGGAAGTCCGCCGCCCCCCGAACCTAAACTCGCAGAATGTCGATCTTCAAAGCCTACGACGTCCGCGGTGTGGTGCCGAGCGAGCTCGCTCCTGACGCCGCCCATCGCATTGGCCGAGCCGCCGCATGTGTGCTCGGAGCCCGCTGCATCGTGGTCGGCCGCGATGCACGGGCGAGTTCGCCCGAGCTGAGCCGCGCCCTTGTGCGCGGCCTTTGCGAGGAAGGTGTCGACGTGGTGGATCTTGGCCTCGTGTCGACGCCGATGCTCTATTTCGCGGTGGAGCACCTCGATGCGGGCGGGGGCATCATGGTGACCGCATCCCACAACCCTGCCCAGTACAACGGCTTCAAGATCTGCCGCGAGCACGCGATCCCGGTCGGCGGCGCGAGTGGTCTTGTGGAAATCGGGAAGATCAGCGCCGCCCTCGACCCTTCGGCGGGTTCCAAGCCCCCCGGCCGGGTCACGGTGCTCGACCTTCGCGCCCCCTACGTTGAACACGTGCGCGTGCTGGCCCCGGCCGAATGTCCTCCCCTGCGCGTCGCCATCGACTGCGGAAACGGAATGGGTTCGGTCGGTCTCGTGCCGCTCCTCGAGCGGCTTCCCCTCGTGGTCGAGCGACTGTACTTCGAGCCCGACGGGACGTTCCCGAATCACGAGGCGGATCCCCTCAAGACCGAGAACTTGAAAGACGTGATCGCCGCGGTGCGGCGCCACCGCGCGGACCTGGGAGTCGCCTTCGACGGGGATGGTGATCGCGCGGTGTTTGTCGACGAGCGCGGAACGCCGGTTTCGTCAGACCGCATCACCGCCCTCTTGGCGCAAGCGCTGCTGCGCAAGCAGCCCGGAGGCCTCGTTCTCTACGACTTGCGTTCCAGCCGCTCGACGGCGGAAGCCATCGAGGCTGCAGGCGGCGTCGCGCAGATGTGCCGGGTGGGACACTCGTTCGTGAAGGCGATGATGCGAGAGAGCGGAGCGATCTTCGCGGGCGAGCTTTCCGGTCACTTCTATTTCAGGTTCACGCCCAGCCTCGTCGCCGACGACGGTCTTGCAGCGTTCGCGGCCGTGCTTGATCTGCTGGCGACCGCCCGCAAGCCGCTCTCCGCACTCGTTGCGCCGCTCGATCGCTACTTCGCAACGGGAGAGCTGAATCGAAGGGTGCGGGACGTGCCCGGCTTGCTTGCCCGCGTCGAGGCCGAGCACCGGGCGGCGAACGCACGCGAAATCTCGCACATGGATGGGCTTCTGGTCCGCTACCCGGACTGGTGGTTCAACCTGCGGCCCTCGAACACCGAACCCGTGCTGCGCCTGAACCTCGAGGCATCGAGCGAGCCCAAAATGATCGCCGAACGCGACCGCCTGCTCGCCCAGATGGAGGGAGCGACCGGCTAACCGCCAGTCTTCGCGCCCGTTGGGAGTTCGTTCGCGCCCTGTTGGAGCTCTTTGTTCCCGCCCTGCTGGAGCTCTTTGTCGATCACCTTGGCAAAAGCGTCGACCGGACGCGCGCCTGAGATCATGATGCCGTTCACGAAGAACGCCGGAGTGCCGGAGACCCCGGCGGCCTTGCCGGCTTCGAAGTCGGACATCACGACGTCCTTCGTCTTATGCTGGGAGACACACTGCTGGAAGGCGGTGCTGTCGAGGCCGAGCTCGGTCGCATAGCGCTGCAGGTCTGCATCTTCGAGCCCGCCCGAAAATAGCTTCTCGTGATAATCCCAGAACCGCCCCTGCTCGTCGGCGCACGCTGCCGCTTCGGCGGCCGGTCGCGCCCGCGGGTGCATTTCCAGGGGGAAGTGGCGATACACAAATCGTACCTGGTCCCGGTAGCGGTCCAGCACCTGCTTCACGGTGCTCTCGGCGCGGCGGCAGTACGGGCACTGGAAATCGCTGAACTCCACAATCGTCACGGGAGCGCCCTCGGGTCCCCGGGCCGGACCGCTCGCGGCGACCTTGACGCGAGGCTCCTCGAGCTTGATCACGACCTTCGCCTGCTCGCGCAGGCCGTTCAGGTAGTTGGTCCAGGCTTCCTGCTTCTTCTGATGTTCCAGGTGGTTGCGAATGGGGGCCGCCAGCTGCTCGAGCGTCTTGTCGCCGGCGCGGGCCTTGTTCTGTTCATAGAACGCGGAGACTTCCTCATCGGTGACCGCAGGCGCCTTGGCACTCTCCTGCTTCATCAGATCCTCGATCGTGACGCCCCTGCGCTTGGCCTCGTTGGCCACAAGCTGCTCGGCCAGCATGCGGTCGAGCGCATCCGAGCGCAGCTCGAAAAGCTCAGAAGGGTTCTTCTGAGCCACCTCGTGCTTGTAGAGATCCTCCTTGATCCAGGCGTCGAGCTCGGCGAGGGTCACGGGCTTGCCCGCCATCTCCGCGACGACCTGCCGACTCGGCGAGCTCATTTCCGGCGAAGCGCCCTCGCGGGCGGAGCACGCGAGCGAGAGCCCGCACAGCAGGCAGGCTGCGGCAGCGAGACGAAGGCGCGAGATCATGGAACCTCCTGGGTCGCGGGAGCACGTGCCGCCCTCAGGCTCGTGAGGGGCGCTGCGCCGACCGGGCAGCTCGCACGCGCGGTGGAGCAAACCCTAGCATAGGGTGCAGACGCGCCGGGCCCGCCACGACCTCGGGAGGAAAACAAATGGGGCCCTCCCGCAGGATCGGGGCGCTGGCGGAAGGTGCGCGGCTTCACCTCGAGGCTTGGCGGATGCTGCGTCGCGAGCGGGCCCTGTGGGGCGTGGCTCTCGTTCCCTTCGTGACATCCGCGGCGACCTGCACGGCCGCGCTCGTCGCTGTCATTGTCTATGCGGCACCGCTTCATGCGTTTGTCACGGGCTGGATGCCGATTGTTCAAGCGAACTCTTTGGTTTCGTGGCTCTGGGTGGCTCCGGCCCGGGCGCTGCTTGGGATTGTCGGCCTACTGCTCTTCCTCGCCGCGAGCGCGAGCGCCATCGTCCTCGCGTTCTTGAGCGCGAGTCTTCTCTCCGCACCGTTCCTCGATGCGCTCTCCCGGCGGGTGGAAGCTCTCACCCTCGGCAGGGTTGAGGTCGCGGGAGGGGGTGGGTTCGCCGGGCTCCTGCGCGACGGGGCGCGCGCGGCGCGCGAGGAGCTCCGCCGCACCGCCTTCTTTTTTGCTCTTCAGGGCACCATCGTCGTTGTGGGGTTCGTGGTGCCGGGCGGACAGGTGGTGGCCGCTCCCGCTCTCGTGCTCGTCACAATGCTCTTTCTCCCCTTGAGCTACGCCGCGTACACGCTGGATCGCCGCGGCGTGCCCTTCGCGACCCGACGTCGCTGGGTCGTCGAGCACGCGCCTGTGATGCTCGGCTACGGCGGGACCGCGTTCCTCGCCTTCCTCGTACCGGGCGTGAACTTTCTTTTTCTCCCGGTCCTCGTCAGCAGCGGGACGCTGCTCGCTCTGCGCTATCCGCCGGTTGTGTGAGGTTTCTCGGCGAGCAAGAGGTGGCGTTGCAAGAAAATCCACATCGCCTTTAGGGCCGCGCCCGGGAGTTCGGAGTGGCTGCAGTCGAACCAGGTGATTTCCTTGGGCTCACCGGCAGCGGCGAAGAGCGCTTCGCTGGCCGCCCGGGGTACCCGTTCGTCCCGCGATGCGTTCACGAACAACACCGGCCGCGGTGCGAAGCGGCCGATCCAGCGGGCGGGATCGACCTCGGAAGGACCGAAGCCCCCACCGCCGATTGCGAGCGCAGCGGCGCAGGGGCGAGGGTCAATGCCGCAGAAGGAAGCGCCAAGGATGGTTCCCATGCTGAACCCCGCGTACGCGCAGCGGCTCATCTCAAGTTCGGGGTGATCCTCCAGCGCATCGAGCGCACGGCGCAAATCGCCCACCGCCTGGTGCACGAACTCCACCCAAAGCCCGGAGACCCCATCGGTTCGGCCGAGCGCGGCGCTGATCTCAGCGAGGGCGCGCGCGGAGAGCTTCGCACTGGCTCGCTCGCCATGAAGGGGGAAGTCAATGGAGGCGACGGCTGCACCCCCTCGCACCCAGGGCCCCGCCGCCGCGTCAAGATAGGGGGAATCCTTTGAGCCTCCGGCACCGTGCTGCAGCAGGACGAGGGGAAACCTTCGTCCCGGGAGCGCCGGGAGCAGAAGCCGTCCCGGCACCCGGTCGCCACGACTTGCAAACTCAAACCGCTGCAGCCGCGTCCCGGCAATCGGCGGGTGCCCCGCGGGCTCCCCGAGCCAGACATCCAAGGGATCGCCGGGATCGCTTCCAAAAGCATCCGCGTTCATTGCGAGACCTTAACGCGGTCTATCGTGCGAGCAGCACCTTGCGCGCGCGGTAGAGATTCGACTTCACCGCGTCGACGCTTTTGTCTAGGTCGCGCGCGATCTCCTGAATTGGCCGGTTTTGTAAGTGGTGCAGACGGAAGAGATTCCACTGCTCACTCGAGAGCTCGTTGGTGACGGCGGCAGCCATCCGCGCCAGCCGCTCGGTGGCCTCGTAGGCCTCGAGCGGGTCGGGCTCGCGCCGGATGCTCGAGAGCAAGAGATCCACCCCCTCCATCTCGTCCTCTCCGAGGGGCACGGTCGGGTAGCGCTTCTTCTTGAACCGTCGGGCGAGCGTGCGACGGGTTAACCCGAAGACCCAAGCCACGAACGGCGCCTCACCGCGATAGGAATCGATCGACGAGAAGACATTGAAGAACACCTCTTGGGCGGTTTCTTCAGTGTCTGCGGGGTTGCGTAAGCGCTTTTCCAGATAGTGATAAATGCGATTGAAATAGCGGGAATACAAGCACTCGAACGCAGTTTCATCCCCCGCTAGGACGCGCTTTACGAGCCCTTCGTCCGTAGCCGGTTCGGCGGGGTCGCTCCAAGACAACTCGGCAGCAGCCAACACATGTCCTCCCCAGTCCCCAGGTCCATTCTCCCGATCCCCCGCCCAAAGGGCAGAGGCCCCCGTTTTGGGAGTGGCCAGGAGAGCTGGGGAGGTGTCAAAAATTGTCCGTCAAGGACAAGAATCGTCACCGGGCGGCCCTCAGGCCCCCTCGAACTCGGCCCGTTCGGCAGCGCTGAGGCCGAGCTGGGCGTCGGACAGTTCGCTGCGGAAGGGGGATGTCGTGCCCGCGCCTCGCGAACGGGAGCGGGGCCCAGGGGACGACGTGGGGGCCAGGCTGCCGGCGGCCCGCTCCAAGAGGACATCGACGCCGGCACCATTGCGGACCCCGCGGTAGGTCCAAAGCTCGACCGCGTCTCCAAGCGCTGCCGCCGCTTGGCAGGCGATCGCATCAAACGCCGTCCCGAGCAGCAGAAGCCGGACCTTCGCCTCGGGTCGCAGCCCGAGATTGGGAGCGAGCTGCAGCCAGTCTTTGAGCCGGGCGCCCACCCACGCCCGCTGCGCAACGCCGGTTGCGATGAGCTCGAGCTCCCGGCCCGCTGTTCCGAGGAGAATCACCGCCACCTGGCCCTGCGCGTCCACGGCGATCCAGTCGATCGTCGCTTCCGCTCCGAGCAGGTCCGCGGCGAGGATGCGGAGCGCCCCCCCGAACTCCGCCATCCGGGCGCGCACCCGCTCGTGCAGCTCGGCCCGTGGCAGCGATCCGAGCAGCTGGAGCTCAGCCACGACTGGCTTCCCGAGCAAGGTCCCCGAGCAGGAGCCCCGCCACCTCGCCGATCGAGCGGCTCGCGGCGGCTTGGGGGTGGGCGAGCCCCACGGCGTGACGGTTCAGAATGGAGCGGTACACGTGCAAGTCGTCGACGATGAGGCCATAGCTGACAAGGGCTCGAAAAAGGTGCCGCTCGCTCGCGGCTGTGAGCCGCGAGAAAGCTCCTCGCGCCTCCCCCACCGAGCGCACCCCGTGGACGGTGATCCCGATCGTCGAGATCGGGGCGACGGAGACAATGTGCTTGACCAAGGCGTACGTCTCGAGCAGATCACGCGCGTCCGGCGAGGTGAATAAGAGCACCCGGCCAAGCAGGCCGCCCGCGTCGGCCGTTTTGGGAAGCCATGCCGGCGGCAGTCGAACCAGCACGATGCCCGCGCCCGGGGGCGACTCGGCGCCGCGCGTTTGCGCTAGATCGGCTGCGGCGCGGGCAAGATCGGCCATTCCGTCGGCGAAGGTCAGGACGAGTTCGCTCCCCATGGGCCCGCGCCCCGGATCGGGCCAGAGCGAAGAGGTGTCTCCCGCCACCGGCGCGAGGACCGTGGCGCAGGCTCCTGCCCGCGAGATTTCCACGGCGAGGTTCCAGACGAAGGCGGCGCGCACCACGTCGCAGTCGCCGATCGGGACACCCACGATGGTATGGGCGGACACTCTCGCTCGGTGGCGCGGAACCGGGCTCGGGCCCTCCACTTCCGGCAGGAAGAAATGGAGCACGTCTTCGAGCGAACGCGGCACGGATGGACGGCCTGGCAGCCCGGGACGCACTAGCGGACGACCAAGAGCGAGTTGCGGCTTCCGCCCGGTCCCGGCACGGCCTGGGGATTCTCTGGGTCTTCCCGCCAAGATCCGTCCACGACGTACCGGTACTGGTAGGTCCCGGGTTCGAGTTCGAGCACCTTGGTCCACACGCGCGCATCACCCTCGGCTTCAACGTGCGAGCGCACACCCCGGTCCGGCACCCAGCCGTTGAAGTCGCCGGCGATCCGCACGTCCCGGGCCCCCTCGTCGCGGAAGCGCACGACGACCTCTCGCGTGGCGGGAGCGGGTCGATCCTGCGCCGCTCGCGGCGGCGCGTGCGCCGCAGCCTCCGCCAGCGTCTTCGGAGCGCTGGCGCGAACCTCGAGCGCGAGCGCTGCATAGTCGACGGCTCCGTTGGAGCTTGGAGCAAAACGCACGGCCGGGACGCCGCGCCGCGCGCACTCTCGAAGCTTGACATTCGAGCGGATCACCGCGTCGAAGCAAAGCTCACCAAACAGTTCGCGGATATCGGCGAGTGTCTCGCGCGCGTAGCGGGTGCGTCCGTCGTAGAGCGTGGGCAAGATCCGCACCTCGAGAGAGCGCCCGATTCGCTCGGTGAGCAGGCCGATCGTGTCGAGCAGCTTCTGGACGCCATGAATGGCGAAGAAGCTGGTCTCGAGGGGCACAATGACCTCGTGGGCGGCGCGCAGCGCGCTGAAAGTCAGCAGCCCGACGTTCGGCGGACAGTCGATCAGCACAAAATCGTAGGGATGGGGCAGATGGGTGAGCGCTGCCGCGAGACGCTCAGTCCGCGCCTCCGCGCGCTCAGCGGCGAGCTTCTGCTCGAGCGCAGAGAGCACAATCCCGCCCGGCGCAAGAGCGATTCCCGACGCCGTTTCGACGAGCACCGCACCGATTTGCGAGGTGGCCTCCGCGTCCGCAAGCACATCGTAGAGGTTTCGATCCACAGTCTCGGGGTCGATCCCGAGGGCAAGGGTGGCGTGTGCCTGCGGATCGAGGTCGACGACGAGCACCCCCGCACCGTCGGCCGCCAGGCAGCCCGCGAGGTTGACCGTGGTCGTCGTTTTCCCACAGCCGCCTTTTTGGTTCACGATTGCGATGATGCGCATGGACCCCCCCGCTCCCGGTACCGGAGAATCAAACTCGATGCACCCACCATTCCGGCTGGGGGACGCCGGACGAGCGTCGATCACGCGAGGCGCTAGGCCTGCTTCCTGCTTCGTGCGCTCAGTTCCCGGCCCCTGGCGCCCGCGCGTGGCTTGAATGCGGCGACGTCGTCTCTCCAGGCATCGATCTCGCGCACGAGCTGTGCGATTTCGAAGACCCACTCTTGCCCGGAAACCGCGTCAAACGCCGCTCCCTCGCGGAACACCAACACAACGTCACCCGTCGCCACCAGCACCAGCTCCGCGAGGGGTTGGTGGACGGAGGGCAGAATCTTACGTAGCGCTTGAATGCTGCTGCGGATGCGCTGGACAGAGACGCCCGCATCGATCAGTCGTCTCGCGGCCTTAAGAGCCACGAGGTCCTGAAAGCTGTACCGGTGATGCCCTCCCTCGGTAAGGGCCGATGGCCGCACGAGGTCGGTTTGCGCCCAATACTGGAGCTGGCGGCGGGAGAGCCCAAGGATCTGCGAAACATCGCGGGAGCGGTAAGAACGGCTGGTGTTATCGCGTAAGACGCTCGACACCGATCGACCCCCCAACCGGATCGGCCCAGCTGCACCCTAGACCCCGAGGGAGTCCGAAGTCAACCCCAAAACCCTGCGAAATTGTGGCATTCGGGTCCTTTGCAGCAGCGGCTGGGTAAAACCCGGGGTCGCGCATGCGGTTTGCCGCAACGTCGCATGGCTCTGGCGCGTAGGGTAGGTTGCAGTCGTGGCAACCCCGGAAGAAGAAGGGCGCTTGAACCCTGAGGCCGCTCCCGAGCGGCCCCGGACCTTTGTGGAGGACCCCGAAGGGCGCCGCCCCTTCATGCGCGGAATCATGATTCACTCCCTCCTCGCTCGGGGCATCTCCTTCGAGGACGCCTTCCGCACCGCCAATGAGGTCCGCGAGCGCGTGCGGGGACGCCCCATGGTGACCCGCGAGGAGCTCGCCAAGTCGGTCCGCGAAATTCTCGGGGAAGGCGCCCTTTCCGAGGAAGGGCGCGCCCGCCCGGGACCGGAGGCGATCGTGGTGGGGGGGCACGGCAGAAAGCTTCCCTTCTCCAAGGGCATCCTGTCTCAGTCTCTCCTTGCCGCGGCCATCGAGCCCAACGACGCCTTTGACGTCGCGCGCGAGATCGAAGGACAGCTCCGGGCACGTGGGGTGCGGGAGATCGAACGCGGAGAGCTGCGGCGGATTGCCTTCGAGACCCTCCGCAAGCGGATCGGGCCGCGCATCGCGGAGCGCTACCTCGCCTGGCGGCGCTACCAGGAGCCCGAGCGCCCGGTCATCCTGCTGCTCGGCGGAGCCACCGGGGCAGGAAAGACTTCGCTCGGTCTCGAGGTCGCGCACAGGCTCGGCATCCAGCGCGTGTTGTCGACGGATTCGATCCGCCAGATCATGCGGATCATGCTCTCCGCCGAGCTGGTTCCCGCAATTCATCGCTCGTCGTACGAGGCCGGCGCTCCTGCGGCCGCACCCGGCGAGGATCCGGTGATCGAGGGTTTCCGCGCCCAGGCCGCGACCGTCGCGGTGGGCGTGCGGGCGATGATGGACCGGGCGGTGGCTGAGAGCTCGAGCATGATCCTGGACGGAGTTTCCATCGTTCCCGGCATGATCGACCTTAAGCCCTACGAGCACACGGCGCACGTGATCTTTCTCGTGGTGGCGACGCTCTCGCCCGAGGCCTACCGCAACCGCTTCGCCGCGCGCGAGCGGGATGAGATTCACCGGCCCCAGCACCGCTATGCCGAGCACCTCGATCCCATTCTCCGGATCCAGGAGCACTTCCTCGAGCTCGCGGACCGCTACAACATTCCGATCGTCGACAACGACAACTTCGACCGCTCTGTGCTTTCGATCGTCCGGCACGTCACCGAGTCGCTGCGGAAGAAGGTCCCCTTCGATGTGGCCGAGCTGCTATAGCCTGTGGTCCTGGGCGGCGCTTTTTTGTGCTGCGCTGCTTTTGGGCTGCGCCACAACGCTCTCGGTGGATGAAGAGCGCAATCTCGGCGCCGAACTCGATGCCGAGGTGCGCAGCGAGGTGATCTTCGAGCCCGATCCGGTGATCTTGAAGTACGTGCAGAAGATTGGGAATGAAATCGTTCGCGCTGCGCCGCCGCAGCCCTACCAGTTTCGTTTCAGGGTGGTGGACGACGATGAAATCAACGCCTTTGCCGGTCCAGCGGGCTACGTGTATGTCCACACCGCGATTCTGAAGAAGGCGCGCAACGTGAGCGAAGTGGCGGGCGTCGTGGCGCATGAGGTCGGTCATGTGGTGAAGCGCCACGTCGCGCAGAACTACAACCGCGCAAAAGATGCGAACATGCTCAAGGAAGCCGGTGTGGTCGCTGCCGCCCTCGTGGTGGGAGGACCTGTGGCAAACCTCGCGAATCTCGGTGGCGGCCTCGCGGCCATGGCTTATGTGAACTCCTTTGGACGCGAGGCCGAGACAGAAGCGGACGCATTCGCGGTCGAGGTGCTGCCGAAGGCGGGCTATGACCCAGAGGGTCTTGTGACTTTCTTTCAAACCATCCAGCGCGAGTACGGCAACAGCAGCCTGTCCTTCCTCGAGAGCCATCCCGCGCCGAGCGACCGGATCGAAGCGGCGACGAGGCTGATTCGAGCCGAGTCGCTACCCCCGGACCTGAGTGAGGACGATGGCGGAGAGCTCGAGATCATCCAGCGACGGATCCAGCTCCTCGAGCAGGAGCGAGCGCACCACCGCACGCAGCAGCGCTGAAACCGAGTTTCGAAGGAGCCCCCATGCCGACCCCGCCCCCCACCGCACGGACCCTCGGAGACCTCCGGGCGGCCGGAATCTCGACGCGCCGGCTGCGCGAGGAGATGCGCGCGAATCTCCTGGCCCGCCTGCGGACCGGGGAGAAGCTATTCCCGGGAATCCTCGGCTACGACGAATCGGTGATCCCCGCCGTGGAAAATGCACTGCTTTGCGGGCATGACCTGATTTTTCTCGGCGAGCGTGGCCAAGCGAAGTCGCGGCTCATTCGCGCCCTGGTGGGACTCTTGGATGAGTGGATCCCCGCCGTCGAGGGCAGCGAGATCGCAGACGACCCGTTCGCGCCGGTCTCCGCCTACGCGCGTGCGCTCGTGGCCGAGCGCGGCGACGCGACCCCCATTGTCTGGATCCAGCGCGAGGAGCGCTATACGGAGAAACTCGCCACCCCCGATGTCTCCATCGCGGATCTGATCGGAGACGTGGATCCCGTGAAGGTGGCCCGCGGCGCCACGCTGGCGGATGAGCTCACGCTCCATTTCGGTCTCCTCCCGCGCACCCATCGCGGCATCTTTTGCATCAACGAGCTCCCAGACCTGCCCGAGAAGGTGCAGGTCGGGCTCTTCAACGTGCTCGAGGAGCGCGATTTCCAGGTGAAGGGGTACCGCGTCCGACTGCCCCTCGACGTGCTTGTGGTCGCCAGCGCCAATCCCGAGGACTACACGAGCCGGGGCCGCATCATCACGCCCCTCAAAGACCGCTACGCGGCTCAGATCCGCACCCACTATCCTGCGACCCGCGAGCTCGAACTCGCGATCGTGCTCCAAGAGGTGGAGCTCCCGGCGGCGGACGGAATCAGCGTCCACGTCCCGCGCTTCATGCAGGAGATCGTCGCGGAGATCACGCTTCAGGCGCGGAAGAGCCCAGACGTATCCCAAAGCTCGGGCGTCTCGGTGCGCACCTCGATCGCCAACTACGAGACCCTCGTGGCAAACGCGCTGCGCCGCGCGATCCGCTTGCGCGAGGGTGAGGCGGTACCGCGGATTTCCGACCTGCCCGCCCTCGAACCCTCCACACTCGGCAAGCTCGAACTCGAATATGCAGGCAAGGAGCGGCCGGAGTCGGAGCTCGTGACGGAGCTGTGGAGGCGGGCGGTCAAGGTCGTGTTTGACGAGCATGTCCCGCTCGAGGGGATGGCGGGGGTGATCGAGTCGTTCCGCCAAGGCTGGAAGGTGGAAGTCGCTGCGGACATCGCCGCAGGTGAGTACCTCGAGGGCCTCGACGAGATTCCGGGCCTGCGCGACGGAGCGGCCAGGCTGGCGGGGGGCGAGGAGCCCGCACGTGTCGCGTCGGCCATCGAGTTTCTGCTCGAGGGTCTGCACCTCTCCAACCATCTCAACAAGACCGTGCGGGAAGGGCGCACGTTGTTCGCGCGCGCATGAGGGTGTGGCGCTACAGCCGATGGGATGGCAGCCAAAGCGAGTTCAAGCTCGACGCCGAGCGCGCACTCGAGGCCGTGAGCGACTTTCTCATGGAAGGCGTCGACCTCGATCAGGCGCTCGAATGGATGCGCCAGCTCGGCTTCGAGCTCGCAGGCCAAGAGTTTCGCGTGATGGGCGTGGAGGAGCTGCTCGAGGAGCTCCGCCGCGAAGAGAAGTCGCTCCAGGAGCGCTATCGCCTCGACAGCGCGACGCAAGAGCTCGAACGGCGCCTCGAGTCGATCCTGCGCCGAGAGGAAGCGGCGCAGCGTGAAACGTTCGGCCTCGAATCCGCCCGCCTCAACGCGTTCCTCGAAAAACGCCACGCCGAAGCGGGCTCGCTCTCCGAGCGGATCGAGCGATTTCGTGAGCACGAGTTCGCGGACGACGAAGCGGGGGAGGAGTACCAGCAGCTGCTCGCCGAGCTCGAGCGGCTAAAGGCCCTGGAGAAATTCCTGCGCGAGCGCGGCAAGCAGTTCCGGGGCGGCGAGGCCGCCGACTATGAAACGGCGCAGCAGATTCGCGAGCGGCTCGAGGCACTTGAGCAGCTGCGTCGCAGCATCGCGTCGGGCCAGTTTGAGTCGCTCTCGCCCGATGAGCTGCGCGAGCTCCTGTCCGAGAACGCCGTGCGTTCGATCGTGCTGCTGCGAGATCTCGAATCCACCCTTCAGCAAGCCGGCTACGTGCGTCTGCGGGGGGGAAAGCTCGAGCTCACGCCGCGCGCGATTCGCAGGCTTGGGGCGAATGCGCTCGCGGAGGTGTACGGCGCGATCAAGAAGAGTCGGCCCGGTGGGCACGAGACCACCGACCGCGGCGTCGCGATGCCGCGACCGGATGAGACGCGCCCCTTCGAGTTCGGCGACCGGCTCGATCTCGACATCGTGCGCACCCTGCTCGCGGCGCTCCGGCGTCGCGCACGCGCAGCAGCGCAGCGGGCCCCCGAGCTTCCGATCGAGCTCGAGATCGACGACTTCCAGGTTCGGGAGTCCGACTACACCACGCAGACGACGACGGTGTTGCTGCTCGACATGAGCTGGTCGATGTCATGGGCCGGGCGCTTCCCCGCTGCAAAGCGGGTCGCGCTCGCGCTCGACCACCTGATCCGCACGCGTTTTCCCCGAGACCATTTCTTCGTGGTCGGCTTCTCCACGCGGGCCCGGGAGCTGCGCATTGGTGAGCTGCCCGAGGCCGCCTGGGATATGGGGGATCCCTTCACCAATCTGCAAGAGGGGCTCATGGTGGCGGAACGTCTCATTGCGAAGCATCCGTCGGCGAGTCCCCAGGTCCTCGTGATTACCGATGGGCAGCCCACCGCATACTTCGTCGGCAAGGAGCTTCGCGTGGAATGGCCCATGGGGTTCGCCGGGATCTCGCCGCGCGCGGCCGAGGAGACGCTGCGCCAGGTACGCCGGATTACGCAGCGGAGCGTCACCATCAACACCTTCATGCTCGACCGCGCTCCCGAGCTCGTCGGCTTCGTGGAGCGGATGACGCGCCTGAATCGCGGCCGCGCTTTCTTCACCGCGCCTTCGGAACTCGGGTCGTTCTTGATGGTCGACTACCTGGCGGGTCGCCGGAAGCGGCGGAGCTAGAGGTGGGCGGCGGAGGCTTCGTGCGCCGCCTTGCCGCCAACGCCGCCCGGGCGGCGCGGCAGGGCTTCGCCCGCCGTCACCTTTCGAGGGATGGCGGTCTTTGGCTCGACGTGCGCATCGGACCGGGGCTCCAAGAGCTGCGCCCGACGGCACTTCCGTTCGCCCCGCCGGGGGGCGCAGGCCTTTTGGATCTGCTGCGGACGCTCCAGTGCGCAGCCGAAGACGGTCGCGTGGATGGCGTGCTGCTGCGCTTCGAGGGCGCTGCGCCGGGGTTGAGCCAAGTGCTCGCCCTGCGCCGCGCAGTGGAGGCCATTCGCGCAAGCGGTAAGCCCGTCGCCGCCTACGCCGACGCGCTGGGGATCGCGGAGTACTGGATCGCGAGCGCCGCATCTTCGATCTGGTTGCCCGAGTCCGGCGCCCTTTTTCTCGTCGGCCTGCGCGCCGAGAGCACCTTCGTGCGAAGCCTGCTGGAGCGCTTTGCGATTGAACCCGAGATCCTGCGCCTCGGTGCCTACAAAAGCGCGGCCGAACCCTTCACACGCGAAGGCATGTCTCCCGAGCAGCGCGAGCAGTTGGAGGCGCTGCTCGACGATTTCTACACCGGCTTGGTGGAAGCGATTGCAAAGGGCCGCGGACTTGCGCCTGAAGCGGTGCGGTCGCGGATCGACGCAGGCCCTTACCACGCAGTGGCGGCACGGGAGGCGGGTCTGATCGACCGATCTCTCTACCCCGACGAGATCGAAGACGCGCTCGCAACGCTCACGCCGGGTCGCGCGGCGGACGACAAACGACCGGTTCGCCTTGCTCCGGCTGCGAGCTACCTCGCGTTGCGCGCGGCAGATGTGGGCTGGCGCCCGCTGCTCTCCGACCTGCCGCGCATCGCGTACGTGGTCGCGAGTGGACTGATCCGCAGGGGAAGTGGCGCCAGGGGCATCGGGAGCGACGCATTTCGGACTCTGCTCGAGCGCCTCGCCAAGGACGACGGTGTCCGAGGCATCGTGCTGCGCGTCAATAGCCCCGGCGGCGACGGGCTGGCCTCGGATCTGCTCTGGCGCGCGGTCCGAAAGGCCAGGCAGAAAAAGCCTGTCGTGGTCTCGATGGGTGACGTTGCCGCCTCGGGTGGCTACTACGTCGCCTGCGGCGCGGACGCGGTCTTCGCCGAGGCGACTACAGTGACCGGCTCGATCGGCGTTGTGGGCGGCAAAGTCAACCTCTCGGAGCTTTACCGCCGCGTCGGCATTTCGAAGGAGGCGGTCGAACGCGGCGCCCGCGCGGGGATGCTCTCCGAATCCCGTGCCTTTACTGCGGACGAGCGCGCCGCCCTGCGCGGCGAGCTCGCCCACGTCTACGACACGTTTGTGCGCCGCGTCGCGGAGGGTCGCGGCATCGAGCCCGCCCAGGTGGAGCGCGCGGCTGGCGGTCGGGTCTGGAGCGGGCTGCGGGCGCAGGCGCTGGGATTGGTGGACGCGATTGGGGGCCCGCTCGAAGCCCTGCGCGAGGCGCGTCGGCGGGCGGGCCTGGTCGAAGGCCAGCGCTGGCTCCTGGAGCAGCATCCCCGCCGCGCGCGCCTGCCGGGGCTGCGCGCCCTAGTCGCGCTTGCCCTCGGCCTGCCCCTCGATCCGCGATGAGCCGTGGCCTGCGCTTCGATATGCCGGGCCCGGATTGGCGTGTGTGCGAGGAAGACGTGCGCGCAAAGGGCTGGAGCGAGATTTTTGCGCGCGACGTGGACCCAGCGCCCCCCCTCGTGGTGGAGATCGGATTCGGGCGCGGCGAGTTCTTGTTGGAGCTGGCCGCGCGCGCACCCCAAGTGGCGCATGTCGGGGTCGAGTACTCGTTCAAACGGGTGCTCAAGGTGGCGCGCCGCCTGGCGCGCACGCCGCTGCGCAACGTGCGTCTGCTCGAGGCGCGGGGTGAGCTCCTCGTCGAAGAGCTGCTGCCCATGGGGTCGGTTTCCGTCTTTTGGATCAATTTTCCGGATCCCTGGCCGAAAAAGCGCCACGCGCGCCGCCGGCTCGTACGGCCCTCCTTCGTGAGCGCTCTTGCGCGCCGGCTCGCGCCGGGCGGCCGCCTCGAAGTCGCGACCGACGACCGGGCCTATGCCGAGGAGATCGACGCTGCGCTCTCGGGGGAGCCGCTGCTCGAGAACGCCCTCGCGCCCGAGCGCTTCCTGGGCGATATCGCGGGCCGCACGCCGACGGCGTATGAGCTCGAGTGGCGCGCGGAGGGCCGGCCGCTCCACTTCTGGACCTACCGCCGGACTTCACGCACCCTTGCGCCGTGAGCTGCGACCTCCGGCCCCACCTCAAGGACTATCCGCTCGAGGAGCTGCGCGTTCGCTTTGAACGTGCGGGGGTCGCGCCCTATCGCGCGCTGCAGGTGCACCAGTGGCTCTATGGACGCGGCGTCGACGACCCCCATGCCATGACGGATCTCGGCGAGGACCTGCGCTTGCGCCTCGCCAGCGAATGGCGCACGCGCGCTCTCGAGCTCGAACAGCTCCAGCGCTCGACCGATGGCACGCTGAAGGGCCGGCTGCGCGCCGCGGACGGGGCGATCGTCGAGGCGGTCGCAATCCCCGAGGACGACCGCACCACGCTCTGCATCTCCACGCAGGTCGGCTGTCCCCTTGCCTGCTCGTTCTGCGCGACTGGCGCACTTGGGTTCGAGCGCAATCTCTCCACCGCGGAGATCGTCGACCAGCTCGTGCGGATGCGCGCCGTGCTGGACCCCGGCCGCCGCATCACCAACGTGGTCTTCATGGGGATGGGGGAGCCGCTGCTCAATCTTCCCGCCGTGCTCCGGGCGGTGCGGATCCTCATGCACCCGAAAGGATTCAGCTTCGCGGGAAGACGCATTACGGTGTCAACCGCGGGCGTGGTTCCGCGTCTTCGGGGGCTGCTGGAGGGCGCTCCCGTGAACCTCGCGGTCTCTCTCCACGCCACCACCGATGAGGTGCGCGATGTGCTCGTGCCGCTCAACCGGCGCTTCCCTCTTGGCGAGCTCATGGCGGAGCTGCGCTCGCTTGAGCAAGTGACGCCCCGCCGGCCGGTCTTCTTCGAGTACACCCTCATGCGGGGCGTGAACGACACGCTCGACGACGCATGCCGTCTCGTCCGGCTCCTGCAGGGCCTGCCCTCGAAGGTGAACGTGATTCCGATGAACCCCCATCCCGACGCGCCTTACCGGCCTCCGGAGCCCGAGGTGGCAAGCCGCTTCCTTGGCGAACTCGCCCGGGCCGGCCTCACCGTCACGCTGCGGCGCAGCCGTGGCGCCGATATCGACGCGGCCTGCGGTCAGCTCGCCGCGCGCGAGGCCGTAGAGGTTGCGGCGGAGTGTTCAAGGCCCTAGCAGCCCGGGCCGACAAGAGGCTGAGGGAGTCCGCGCGCCATGCTCTACGCGGTTGGCGATATCCATGGCGAGCGGGAAATGCTCGACGAGCTGCTCCAGCTGCTCCCCCTCCGGCCGGAGGATCGTCTGGTGTTCCTCGGCGACTACGTCGATCGTGGACCCGACGCGTATGGCGTGGTGGAGCGCCTGCTCGCACTCCGGAAGGAGCGCCCCTGCGTTTTCCTCTTGGGCAACCACGAGTCGATGCTGCTCGACTTTCTGGGCTGGGAGGGCCCCGCGTATTTCGGTGGCGACGCGTTCCTCGCAAACGGCGGCGCGAGGACCCTCGCGAGCTACGGCTACTTCGGGGCGGCCCGTCCCGACCCGAGGGACTTTAAACTCCCGCCCCCCCACGCGGAGTTCTTTCGCGGCCTTGAGCTGCATCATGTGGAAGGCGACTATTTGTTCGTGCATGCCGGGCTGGGTCGCGAGCAGCTGGTGCAGAACGACCTCGCCTACGCCCTGCGCCGCGCCCGTCCAGAGGATCTCTTGTGGAACCGCTCAACGGGCGAGCTGCCTCACCGGCTCGGCGTGACGATCATCTACGGTCACACGCCGCAGCCCGACTTCAGCGTGCGCTGGAATCCCCCATTTAGCGTGGGCATCGACACCGGCGCGGTGTATGGGGGGCGACTCACGGCAATCCGGCTGCCGGACGAGACGCTTTTCCAGGTCTAGGAGGCGTGCGGCTGCGGGCTGGACCTCCGCGCCCGGAGGGAACGAAGCGCGCTCTGCCTCCTGTCGTTCCCGTAAATCTAGTCGGCGTCGGAATCATTGAAGCAATTCGGCACCCAGTCTCAAGAGAGACTCTCGGATCTGCTGCGGCAACGGTGGCACGTGGGACAAAGCGCCTCGGGCTCCGTTGCGCCGCCTGACCGCGCGGAAAGATCCCAAGCGCTCGGCAATCCGTGGGATACTCTGTGCTCCGGCGTGTGAGGGCGGGACGATGGCGCCCCGCCCAACCACACACGAACAACCGCGGCGGCCCTCGATCTTCCCGCCCCCCACGTCGGTTCGCGCTTCCCCATCACTTCGACACGCTTGGGCAGAGCCGCCATGCTCGATTACCTGCAGTACGAGATTTGGTGCCCTTACTGTGGCCACCGTGGATACCAGCAAGTCAGGTGGCTGCTTAAACATCCGCAGTTCCTTTGTCCCGAGGGCTGCGGGGAGACCATCTCGAGCCCCATCGTAGACTTGTCGGAGTTCATTCCAGTATCCATGCGTTCTTGCAACGACCTCGACCTGAGTAACTGGGAGCCAAAGGAAACGAGGCGAGCAGCGGCAGACCGAACGTCCGGTCCCGATCGAAAGGCGCGCGGAAAGACGCCCCGCGGCCGCGTTCACCGATAGTCCGCGCTTCACGCGGGCCGCGCGGCTCGGGCTGCGACCGGCGCGCCGGCCACGTTCCGACTACTCCGTCTTGCCGGCGTTGAGAGCGCTGAGCCCCGGCGTCGTGAGAGTGGATGCTTACGGGGAAGAAGCACCTCTCGCTTCTCGCTCTCCGCCGGCCTCACCCGCGCACCCTTTCGAGAAACGCCCCAGCCATCCCGCGGCCAACTCCGCGTCGCGGCAAAGGTCGCGCACTGCAACCTTCGCCCAGCGACAATCGGTCGTTTCTCGAAGGGGGCGACGACTGCTCGAACAAGGCGGCGCCGCTGCGTCGGCACGGAAGCGTGAGTTAGCGGGTCCGTTAATGACGGTCGGGGCGGTCTTGCTGCACAGCGTGACTTTGCCGCGTCAGCGTCAGGTCCTGGAGCCAGCGAGAGTTGTGTGCGCGGCACCAAGCGCTCAGCGCGAAGGCCTCGCCGGCCAGCTCCCGCAGGAGATAGGCGGTGAGGCTTAGCTCTCCGCGGTCGGCGCAGGCACTCAGCAGCGGCGGCTGGGACGTCACCGAGTGGAGCGAAGCGCCGATCGCTGAGCGCATAGCGCCATTCGGAGGGGCCGCGCGTCCAGTCTTGCGACTCACCGAAAATAGTTTATAAAGAACGAATGCTCGTTTTTCAAGCGCATGCGGTCGGTCGGTGACGCGAAAGAGCGCGAGCCGTACGGCGGAGTTCATGGCGCTCTTCCGTGCGATCGAGACATCCCGCCGACCGGCTGGGACGCGGCTGTTCGTCGATCAACTGGCACGCGGCTTCCTCGGAGGTTCGCTGGGCGTCGTCGCCGACCTCTTCCGTCTCCCCTTGCTCGGCGCAGCCGTTGAACGGGTGATCGATCACAGATGGCCGGGCGCGCGGACCTCCGGGGTGGCACGCACGCGCTTGATCGACGATGCCATGAAAGATGCACTTAGGGACGGCTTCCAGCAGTTCGTGATCTTGGGCGCAGGCTTCGATAGCCGCGCCTACCGGCTGCCCGGCTTGGCGAGCACCCGCGTGTTCGAGGTCGACCATCCCGCCACGCTTGCGATGAAGAAGGAGCGGCTCGACGCGCTCCTCGGTGCGCTCCCGCGTCACGTCGCATTCGTCGCCGTCGATCTCGATGGTGAAGATCTCGCGCATGCACTGGAAGGTGCCGGCTTCGAGCCACGTTCTCGCTCGTTCTTCCTGTGGGAAGGCGTCACCAACTACCTCACGCCCGGCGCAGTGGATTCCACGCTGCAGTTCGTTGCAGCAACGGGGGTGCCGGGGAGTCGAATCCTCTTCACGTATGTCCATCGCGGTCTTCTTGACGGCTCCAAAGTCTTCGCCGGGACGAAGCACTTGTTCGCGACTCTCAAACGATCGGGGGAACCATGGACCTTCGGGCTCGAGCCCGCCGAGCTGTCTGCGTACCTCGAGGAGCGCGGTCTCGAGCTTGTCTGGGATCTCGGGGCCTCGGACTACCGTGCGCACTACATGGGTCCGGCCGCCCGTCGCATGGCCGGCTACGAGTTCTACCGTGCGGCGATGGCCGAGGTGCGGGCGATCGGCTCGGCTTCTGCTGGAGCGACCGGAGCCGGCGCGCAACCGTGAGCGACAGGGAATAGCGAGATGCCGAAGGTCAGCGACGCACACCTCAAAGCCAGGCGCGGCCAGATTCTCGCCGCAGCTGGCGAGTGCTTCGCACGCGAAGGCTTCCATCGCGCGACGATGCAGGACATCGTCCGGCAGGCCCGGCTGAGCCCTGGAGCCATCTACCGCTACTTTGCCAGCAAGGACGAGATCATCGACGCGATTGCGGCGGAACGACACGCTCGAGAGGCGAAGCTCATCGCTGCTGCACGCGGCCGCGGCGACACTGGGGCGGCACTGCGCCGCCTCGCCCGTGATGTCTTTCTCTCTCTTCGCGACCCCGCGGAGCGCGACCACCGGCGCATCGGTATCCAGATGTGGGCCGAGGCTCTGCGCAGACCCGCGATCCTGTCGATCGTCCGCCGAGGTGTGGACCAGCCGCGGGCGCTGCTCGCCGACATCGTTCGCCGAGCTCAGGCTCGAGGGCAGATGTCCGCGCATCTCGATCCAGACGCCGCCGCGCGAATGGCGATCGCGCTTTTCCAGGGGTTCGTCCTCCAACAGGCGTGGGACCCCAAGGTGCGCGTGGAACCCTTTCTTAAGGCGATCGAGGCGACGCTCGAGGTCTTGCTGTCATCGCAGGACGGGGCGCAGACCCAGCCTCAGCCGGCGCGGTCCGGTTCCGGCAATAGGAGGTCGGGGCGTCGTGGTTACTGAGACGATCGTCGACCAGAAGCCCGCGAGATACGCCGGGGGACCCGGTCTCACCTCGCCGAGCTCTCGAGCGCGGAGTACGAATGACCTTTCCGGACGGTGATGCTATTGCGACCGGAGTGTGCGTCCAGTTCCTCGGCTCTGGGGATGCGTTCGGCAGCGGCGGACGCTTCCAAACGTGCCTTTTGCTCCGCGGTGCGGGACGACTGTTCCTCATCGATTGCGGTGCTTCATCGCTGATCGCGATGAAGCGAGCGGGCGTGAGTCCGAGGGAAATCGGCTGCGTCGTGCTGAGCCACCTACACGGCGATCACTTTGGTGGCATACCATTCCTGATCCTCGACGCGCAGTTCGGCCGCAGAACGGAGCCACTCGTGGTCGCTGGCCCCCCTGGAGTTCGCACGCGTGTGGAAGCGGCGATGGAGGTACTTTTCCCCGGCTCCTCGGCCGTTAAGCGACGTTTTGAAGTGGAGTTCATCGAGCTCCAGGACCGCCTTGCCGCTGGAGTGGGCGCCGCCACCGTGACGCCGTTCCTCGTTCAGCACGCTAGCGGCGCGCCTCCCTACGCTCTGCGCGTCGAGTACAGCGGTAAGATCCTCGCCTACTCGGGCGACACCGAGTGGACCGAAAGCTTGGTGGAGGTCGCGCGCGGCGCGGATCTCTTTGTCTGCGAGGCATACACTTTTGAGAAGAAGATCAGGTATCACCTCGATTACCGCACGATCGTCGATCGGCGCGCCCAGCTCGAATGCCGCCGTCTACTTCTGACACACATGACCGAGGACGTGCTGCGCAGGCTCAACGAAGTCGAGTTCGAGTGCGCGTCTGATGGGCAGACAGTTTTCTTGTAACCCGAGGGCTACCAGGCCAAACAAATCCTCGAGCGCCTCGCCGGCCAGCTCCCGCAGGAGCCAAGCGCTCAAATCTGCCTCGCCGAGCGCCAAGCGCGACGCGCATCGCTGTCCAAGCGCTAAGCGCCGCGCCAACGTGGGCCCGCGTGCGGCCAAGCGCTTAGTCGCGGCGCGCCAGGAGGACTCAGCGCTGAGCACACGGACCGCCCCGGCAGTGTCTACGTCCGCGACGCGAGATAGCGCAGCGTCACGTGTACGACGGCTGCAGATCCGGCGCCCAGCGCTCGATCCAGGCGCGCACACGCGCTTCGTTCTCGGCGGGAAAGACGTCACTTAGCCGGATGATCAGCCCGTCGCGATACTGCGCGATCATCTCGATGTGCAGCGCGAGCTCGTCCGAGTCGCCGCGCGTGTAGGTGGCGACGCCCGGCACGCGCACGCTGTCTGCGCCGACGAGCGGCGCGCCCGTCGGCCGCACCGTGCGTGTGCACTTGCGGTCGAACTCGTTGACGAACTTGCGTATCGCCGCGAGGACCTGTGCGCGGCCCCGCACTTCGCAGTCCCACGACGTGCTGCCGACCACGCGGTATACCGCATCGGGTGCGAAGTACGGCTCGAGACGTGTCCAGTCGTCGTCAACGTAGGTCTTCTCGAAGGCCTGCGCGTACTCAACGAATCTCTGTAGAAGGGTCGCGTCGGGGCTCATCGTCTTCTCCTCCTGTGTGCGGCGCGGGACCTCAGCGCCGCGCCGTTCGTCCGGCCAAATCGAGCGGGATCACGTTGCGAAGCTGGTCGGCAGGAAAGGCCTTTCCTTCGACGAACATCCCGATGCCTACATCGACGAGCGAGAAGAAAGCCGCCAGCGCATCGAGGCGGGCGTTGAGGAACGCGACGCGGGCGCGCGATAGGCCGGCGCGCGGTGCCGCGGCTTTCGTCTCCTTGATCGCCGCGACCACTTGACGGACGGTCCAGCGAAAGCGCCGCTCGAAGATCTCCTGCATCGCACGAAAGAAGTCCTTGGCCGCCTCGTAGTGATCCTTGCGCGAGCCTGCCACGGGCCTGCGCCGGACCAGGTGCCACTCGACGAGCACGCGGATGTTGAGCGAGACGTTGCTCTTGCTCTGCTCGAGCTCCGCGGCGATCTCTTCGAGAGACAGCGAGCTGTCTTGCAGGTACAGGAGCGCGAAGATCCGCCCTTGCTGCTGGGTGAGGATTCCCGAGGTCGCAGCCGCAGCGCCGATCCCATCCACGAAGCTCGCTGTCGTTCGATCCATGCCCTGACCTTCATTTCTATCGTTGCGAACGTTTAAAACATTTCGTACGCTCTGTCAACATTGCTGGGTTCAGAGCTGAGCCGCACCTCAAGCAAGGGGGCATGCCTATGCTGAGGACCTCTAAGGACATGAAATCGGCCGCTACGAAAAGCGGTGAAGGCGGTCCCACTCCAGCGAACAAAGGCTTCGGTAAGCGCCCAGCCGCCGCCCGCTCGCGGCCTCGCTGGCTAACATCCATAAGACGTCGCCTGGATCGAGGATCAGGCATGAGGCTTCCGAACGCAGCACACAAATCTCGCCCCTGGCGTATCCGCGAAATCGCGCCGGACTTTACTCTGGAAGATGTCTGGGCCCTTCCCGTGCACGGTGGCGCCGAGGACTTCCAAACGCTGCTCGAGCTAATGGCTTCCAGCGATCCGGCCAACTCGGAGTCCCTCGCGACTCGCGTGCTGTGGTGTGTCCGCGATCGCCTCGGCAGTTGGTTCGGCCTCGGCAGGATTTCGGCCCCGATCGACAGCGGTCGGGATGATGCCGCCGGCAAACTGCCGATTCCGGGTGCGAACGAAACCTCACTGACCGACCGACTGCCAGACGATCTGCGCAACACGGCGGCGGATGTGGAATTCGACTCCCTGCCTTTCGCGCCCCTCTACCGCACCGACGTCGAATTTGCCGCGGAACTGTCGAACCAGACCGTGCACGGCGTGATGCACCTGGCTTGGGTCGATCAGGGCGAAGGCCGCTACCAAGGACAGATGGCCGTCTACGTCAAGCCACGCGGTCGACTCGGGAAGGGATACATGGCGCTCATCAGGCCTTTCCGGCATTGGATTGTTTACCCAGCACTCATGCGACAGATCGAACGAGCGTGGAAGACACGCCACGCGAGCATCAGTCGTCCGCTCGCCACCATGACGGCTGGAGGTGCAGCATGAACGCGATGTGGCTGATCGCAGGGATCTTGGGATGGTCGGCAGCAGCCGTACACGCCATTGGTGGTGAAAGGATGATATTCCCCGGCGTCGATCCACAAACCCTGCCTTCCACGAGGTTCGGAGGGCCGGCAATGTCGCGACGGCTTCTGCGAACTACCTGGCACCTCACCTCGGTCGCGTTCGCCGTGTCCGCGACCGTCCTTCTCGTCTGTGCGACGATCGGAGCAACCGATGCAACCCGGGGTGCTGCGCGCGTTGCAGCTGCGAGCTTTTCAGCGTTCGCTGTGGTCGTCATCATCGCTGCGCTCTCGCGGGGGCCCCGCGGCCTCTTTCGGCATCCCGCTCCGCTTTTGCTAACTACGATCGCCGTGATTGCGTGGTGGGGAGCAGCCTGACGAGCGGTCTCACGTCGCCGACCGCCCTATGCATTCGTCGCTGCGACGGCAAACGATGCGGATGCGATCGCGGAGCTCTATGACGACAATGCCGCGTTCATCTTCCCTGCGCTGAACTTCCGACTGTAGCGGGCGAGAGGAAATACGTGCGGCTTACAAAGGCCTCTTCGGTCTTCGCCGATTCGACATCGCGATCGATAATCATTGGGCAGCTGTAGGAGCATAAGCGTCATAGGGGGTCGGCACGCCAGGACGACTCAGCGCTGAGCGCTCGGCGGAGCTCAAGAATTGCCGGGCGCTTGGTTCGTAGGCGTGCATGTCGCGACGCGCGAGTGATTGAAGCGCTATCGATCGCCGATGCGTCCGCGGGGGTTGGTGTGCCATGATCGGCGTCGACGACGGGTACATGACCACGTACATCGACCAGACGGGTGGCCCGCGAAATGTATCCTGATATGTCCGGCGAAGAGTAATCCCTCGGCGCCGTCGGGTAAGAACGAGGAGACAACCATGGCCGTTGAACTGAATCACACGATCATCTGGGCCCGTGACAACCAGGGCTCGGCCGCGTTTCTGGCCGAAATCCTTGGTCTCCCCGCCCCGATACGATTCGGGCCCTTCATGGAGGTGAAGACGGGCAACGGCGTCGACCTCGCCTTTCACAGCAGCGACGACGATATCGCCTCCCAGCACTACGCCTTCCTGGTCAGCGAGGACGAGTTCGACGAGATTTTCCACCGGATCCTTGAGCGCGGCTTGCCCTATTGGGCGGATCCGATGCGGTCCGAGCCCGGCGAGATCAACCACGCCGACGGCGGACGCGGGGTCTATTTCCCCGACCCTGACGGCCACTTCCTCGAAATCATCACCCGCCCCTACGGCAGCGGAGCATGAGGCGCACGACTAAGGTTCACGGCGCGCAGCTCTGTCCCCGTAGCACTTAGCCGTGAGCGTGCCAGGATGACTCAGCGCTGAGCGCTCGGACCCGCGCGAGACTGCGCACTGCGCCGGATGCTCAGCGCAGCCAACACCGCACCCATGGGCGAGATCACCGCATCGCGAGAGACCACCCGTGGCGACTCAGCGCCGAGCCTCATTGATGGGAGCTACCCCTTCCCACCCAGCACCGCAGTCAGGAGGACCACGACCGTTCCCATGAAGAGCAAGAACTGCAAGGCGCTTGGTTCGTAGGTGTGCATCTCACGACGCTACGCCGCGACGTCGACCGGGGCAGTGATCCAGGCCACGCGCAGCGCCGCGTTGAGCGGCGACGCGGCAAGGGGTCATCGGAGTATCCGCGCCATCGAGGAGAGGAGGTTTCGACCGCAAGTGCTCGGCCGCCCCTATCCATCCACGCGGCGTGGCGAAGCTACCACACGCGGTTTCTCTGGTGCGATCGCTCCAAGTGCCTTCCGCTCAGCCCATGCCTGCGCCAGGCCACTCAATCCGCAGCCAACCCCAGGGTCGCACTCCGCCAGCCGCTGTGGACGGTTCCCCGTGGTACGGTCGAGCCAGTGCAGTTCGCGAAGACCCTCACGTACGTCGCACGTTCCTGGGAAGAGGCCGTCGATCGCGCGGCGCGGGACGCCGTGGAGAACGGCTGGACGATCGTGGACTGGCACTGGGAGGAGCCGGACCAGGATTTTCCAGGCGTCTTCGTGGTGGTGGTCGGGGAGCCTGAGTGGAAGTGACGATGCCCGCTACGCCCACTGGAAGTCCCAGCCCTGAAGATGGTTTTTCGGATCGACTGTCCAGGTAAGCACTGGAGCACCACAGGGTGGTCGCCATCGCGCCGGACCACCGCTTTGAGTCTTCCGCTTCGCGCTCGACGCTCTTGCGTGTAGTGCCCTAGCGCTTGAAGCAAGGCATCTCTGGGTCCCCAGGCCTGAACCTTGTAAAGCGTCCCTCGGATGGTCACATGGAAGGTGCGCATGGTGCCCAAGTCTTACCGGGAAACCTAGCCGCCGGGCTTCAGAGGGCTGCCTGCGAAACGCCACGCGAGAAGAACACCTTGCCGACTACGCCCCGCCCCCGATGGGCAAGCACCGCTACTACCACGTGGAAGTCCAGTCCTCGATCCTACGGTGCGCGCTCACAGTGAAGGTTGTTCGGGCATCGCAGCCGCCCGGACATATGAATGCGTCGATGTTCCAGCAAGTCCCCGCCGTGGCCACTCACTCGGCCCACGGATTGTACGTACCGAAGTTCCAGAGGTGGCCCTCCGGGTCCAGGCAGGAGTAGCCGCGGCCGCCATACGGCTCGTCGCGGATCGCGTACACCACCTTGGCCCCAGCCGCGACGGCGCGCGCGAGATGCGCGTCAGCGTCGGGGACGATGATGTAGGGGCTCTGCGTCCCTACGCCTCCGACCTGGACAGGCGTCCGCTGCAGTTTGCCGAACTCGTCGTCACCCGCCGTACCGAGCATGATCATGCCGTTGCCGCAGGTGAGCTGGGCGTGGGCGATCGCGCCGGCCTCGCCGGGCACGACCAGGTGCTTGGTGAAGCCGAAGGCGCGGCAAAGCCACTCGGTGGCGGCGGCCGCGTCGCGGTAGCGGAGCGTCGGGATGATCGTGGCGGTGTCTTTCTTGGCCATGGTTCGCACTCCTGGGTTTGAGGTTGATCTGTCGGGAGGGAGGACCTCCGGACGTGAAGCACGCTATGACATCCAGCCGGTACCCGTCTTGGACGAAATTCACCACGGCCTACGGCCCCGGATCGGGGGACTCGGCCAGCATCGCCCTCGCCTCGGTCGGTGTCGTGCCGGTGAACTGGCGGACATCGCGGACGAGGTGGGACTGGTCGTAGTAGCCGAACGCGAGAGCGAGCTCGGACCAGCTCTCCGGCGCTCCCCTGCGCAAGGACCCAATCAGCCGGTCGAAGCGGACGATGCGGGCGAGGAGTTTGGGGGGAACGCCGACGTGGTCGCGGAACAAGTGGATAACGTGCTTCTGGCTGTAGCCCAGCTCTCGAGCAAGCGTCCGCATGTCCGCCGCGCCGCCAGATGCTTCGATGTACCGGAGCGCCCAGGACACCAGTTCACTGCGCAGGTCTGACCCGGCGATACGCTGGGCGAGGAGCTCCTCGAAGCAGTCGAAGCGCGCCTCCCAGTCGGGCAGCGCCTCAAGCTGCTCGGCGAGGCTCCGGTGCTCAGGAGGAAGCAGGTCGCGGATGGACACAGCACGCCCCGCGAGCTCCGAGAGGGGCAGGCCGAAGAAGCGCCGCGCGCCGATCGGCGTCAGGTTGATCTGGAGGCCGCGCTGGAAGCCGTCGTGCTGGGTGAGCGTGAACTGATCCGTGATCCCGGCCGCGAAGCCGCCGGGGTAGCGCGCGGAGCGCTGCGTGCAACCCGCCTCGAACACGTGGATCGGCGGCGCGAACTCGATGATCACAACGACCTGCGGGCCGGGGAACTCCCGCCGCTGGAGAGGAGCGCCCGTCCTCTCGGTGTAGCCGCAGACGTCGCGGATATACGGCTGGAGGCCCGGAGGCGGCTCCCGCCTCGCGAACTCGATGTGGCCTGCGTCGGACTGCGCGCGAACCACCTGGACCAGGCGCGTGGTGTCTTGCATGGTGCGAGGATAGCTCCCTCGCGCTTCGCGCGACGCAGGCGTAGCCGGGGCGGAGCCGAGACGGTCAGCTGAGGCTCGCGGACTTTTGTCCTGCCGTCGCAAGTCGTTCGGAAAAAGCTGATGGACGCGAATTGTTTGATCGAGGCGGGATGACAGCCCGATTCCCAGTTGACGACGAGTTCTATTGGCGTGGTCTCAATAGCCCGGCTCCACGGAGCCGTACGATGTGGGTTGCACCAGCGCTCTGGGTTTCGCGCTTGGCTCTAACCTCTGCGGCGCGGCTTTCCCTTGCCGAGCAATAGCCAGTCGAGAGACACCTTCTCCTTCAGGGCGAGGGCCACAAGAAAGTTTGGCTGCGGAGTCGTGCCGCTCTCGTAGCGGTTCACGTTCTGTTGGAAGACACCGAGGTCTCGCGCGAACTGGCGCTGAGATCTCTCCCCGCGCAGTTTGGCGAGCCTACCGGGAAGCTGCTTCACAAGCCGCTTGACCTCTGCCGACGCCATAATGGTGTTGCTCCTTCTGAATCTCGTGGCCAATCGACATTCTATCGCGACGGCTGCTGGGGGTGGTATGGTGATCATGCCGCGTTGCCAGTGCCGGCGCAGAACCCGCGGAACCCGGGCGCTCCCGCCAACCCATCAGGCAGCGTCGCCGGCAACGCGGCCTAACCCACTGACTTCGAGAGCTCGCGCGCGGGAGCCGGCTACCCCGCATACAGCGGAACCACTCGCCAGGGTGCGGTCACATCGTGCAGTAGTGGTCTTCGACCCGGCCGGATGCGAAGCTGATCGCCAGGAACCCGGCGGGGTGGCGAGCGGCCAGCCCTACCGAAGTCGCGCGCTGGAGGACTACATGAACTGGGACGCTGTCAGTGCGGTCGGACAGACAGTGGGGGCGTTGGCGGTTGTCATGTCGCTCATCTATCTGGCGGTTCAGATGCGCCAGAATACGCGCGCGGTGCGTGGTACTTCCTTCCAAGCGGTGACGGATGCATTTAACCAATTCAACCTGAGCATCGCTCATGACAAGGAGTTGGCACGCATTTTTCGGCTCGGCTCACAAGGAATCGGGAACTTAGATGAAGACCAACAGATCCAGTTTGCCTTTCTATGTCTGAGTGCCGTCAGGATCTTCGACACGATGTATCACCAGAGCAAGCTCGGTACCGGCGAGCTTGGCTTGTGGCGCGCTGAAGAGCGCGCTCTCGCCACGCTGCTTCAGTACCCTGGCATCCGCGCATGGTGGGCGACGAACCCGCTGAGCGTTACCGAGGAATTCAGAACGTACATCGAGCGCGTGCTGTTGCAGCGCGGCTAGGGGAAGGCGAGGGAATCGCCCGGTTCGTGCTGTAGCACGCCGACAGGTCGATATGGGCATTGGTGCGCGCCGGCCTGGCGCATGCACGAGCTCAGGGACGCGGGCGCTATGCCTTCAAGCGCGAGCGGACGCTGCTCGTAGTCTGTAGACGTAACGTCAGCTCGCGGACTATGTTCTCGAGGTACCCGGCCCCGTCCGGTCTGCGCTAAAGGCCTTTCTCGACTCCTCGCGCCGGGCGCGGTGAGCCTCGCCGTCCGATGCCCCCGTGCGCGAAGCGCCTCGCTCGGAGAGCGCGCCTCCCCGTAGCGGTACGAGGCGCGAGCACAGCGGATGCGCCTGCGCCGCCCTCGTGGTATAAACTTTGAACCCGCCGCCAGATTCGAGGCTGCTCTCCGTCTCCACGGCGCGCCTATTCTCGTCGTGAGCGCAACGCGGCTCGCGCGCACCGGAGGCTTCGATGCCCCTCATTCCGAGAGTGGATGCCCTGCTCGCTTGCGACGACGAGAACATCCCCAAGGTCCGTCAGCTGCTCGACGAGTTTTCACATGATCTCCCGGAGCTGCTGAATCAAGCGTGTGTCCTCTACGAGAGCGCGCAGCACTCGTTCGGTCAGGGCATCGGAGATCACTTTCAGGACTTGATGCAAGCCATGAACACGCTCGGGCTCAGCGATCCGGGCAAGGTGCGCGACGTTGTCGAGAAGCCGCCGCCGCCGGGGCAGCAGCAGGTTTACGCGGCTGCAAACACTGGCCTGGATCGGCTCTACTCACGTGAGAATCGCGGCATTCTTGTCGCACGAATGGGCGTCCAGTACGCGATGGCCGTGGCCGACCTACTTCGGATGCGGGTCACATCGCCTCTCAGCTTCCTGCGGGTTCAGTGCGAGTCGATCGCGTATTGCAAGCTGATGAGAGATACGCCCTCGATCGCACGGGAGTGGCGGGACGCAATGACTGAAGACGAAGAGAAGGCTCTGTATTACAAATATCAGCGCCATATAAAGGCGATTCTCTGGCCGTGGAGTCTCGCGGAAATGTACGATCGCGCGTCTTCATGGGCGATGCACTGCCGCTTCAGCGGTGTGTCTCTCGGTCTGCGTGTTCAGACCACCGTGGAGAACAACAAGATCCACCAAGATATCCAGGTGTTGGCCCAGGAGTTCGACCCCGATAACCCCGACGTCTTTATTCTCGCGGTGCTGTTCCTGTTGCGTGGGCAAGAGCGCATCTTTTCCAGAATGAACGAAGCCAACCCAGAGGTCGACGATCCCATTTTGCTACAGCAGAGAATTCCAGCCTTCAGGGCAAGGGTGGATGCGATGTTCGAGAGGATGGCGAGGCATCGGCCGGACCTTGTTCGGCGCTAAGCGTTGAACGCCGAGTGCGAAGCGCCGCGCACGACGACCCCTGCAGACCAAGGCACGGCTGACCGACCTGCAGGGAGCGCGGCCATACTTATCCCCTCGCCAGGCTCGTCAGGATGGCCTCGCATTCGTGGAAAACCACCTGGGTCGCAGCGGCTTGAAGGAACACTTCGTGCTCCGGCGCGGACCACTTGAGACGGCCTTTCCATCGTCTTACGACGAGTGCGCCACTCCTCCTCATCTCCGCTCGGCATCCACAGCGTGGCCGACCTGACGAAGTACGCAATCCGCGAAGGCCACCTCGCTCGAAGACTGAGCCCGGCCGGGTCGCCTCGGCGCTCCGCCGCCGCTGACCGCCAAATCCCTGATCTCAGTCTCCGATTTACCCGGATTTGAGGATGGTTCGCCCCATGGGTCTCGGAGATCCTCCCGGCCGCCGATCCTGCGACCGTGTGCTTGGAGTACTTCTATGCACTCGCGCGCCACTCCCGAGCAGATCCGGGCCGTCACCGACTGGCTTGTCGGCGGTTTCCCGGGCTGCACCGTCGAC
>Ga0116216_10000340_pt1 | contig 40224 bp, 43 predicted proteins | sample Sb_taG_11_FD_89696 | JGI IMG/M metagenome (GOLD analysis project Ga0116216, IMG submission 89696) | Peat soil microbial communities from Weissenstadt, Germany - Sb_50d_3_AS metaG | ecosystem: Environmental > Terrestrial > Soil > Wetlands > Peat | place: Germany: Weissenstadt | collected 2010-09-21
GCCGCCCATGATGTACAAGGGCGTTCTGCTCGTCCCCGTGCGCGTGATCTCAGAAGCGCTCGGCGCATATGTCCAGTGGGTGCCCGAGCAGCATGTCTGCGTCGTGCGCTACATCCCGCCGACACCCGTGCCGACACCACCACCACCGCCGCCCACGCCCGCACCGACGCCGACTGCAACGCCGACGCCGGCACCGATCGGCTTCATCCAGGGCGCCATCGGAAGCACGCTCATCGCCAACCAATACTCACCCGACCTGCATTCGTCCGCCGCGTGGAATGGCGAGGCTGCGCTCTTCCTCGGTCCGGTGTCGCTCGTCGGCACCATCCGCTCGGATCAATACTACACGACGCATAACGCCCAGGATCCGTCGGGCAGTCCGCTGACCCAGTTCAACACGATCGACGGCGGCAGCGCAACCACGCCCATCTTTACAGCACGGCAGTGGAATTTCGAGGGCCGCGCCGAGTACCAGATCATGAAACCGCGCGTCAATATCGGCGCGAGCTTCCTCACCGTCTACAATAACTATGGCGACGCGCGCCTCACAGGCGGCGGCATCGGCTTGGAGAAGTTGCCCTACGGCAAGACGGCGTTCGACTGGTATGGATCGTTCTTCTATTTCCCGACCATGCAGGGAACGTACATGGAGACCGCCGGTCCGAACAATGGCACATCCTACAAACAACAATACCAGATCCTCAAGTACGACATCGGCGTGAACTACGGTTTTTCAACCGTCTATGTCCTCGCCGGGTACTCGGGAGATCGCTACACGTCCAAGCAGAACGCACCGATCAGCCAGACGCACTCAGGACCATATGTCGGGCTTGGGTTACGCTTCTGATCGATAGCGCGGGTGACTGATGATTGCGACAGACGCTTCATGTCGGGCCGGCGTCGAATGTCGCAGGCGGTGCGAAGACATGTCCCCCATTGTGGGCTATTTCTCGCACGGCACAGGTGGGAAAAGAATTCGCGAACGCAAACGACTGATGCCAGGTCTGACATACATCCGCAGGAGGACACGAGCGTGAAGCACATCTATCTTGCGGCCGCCGCCGTGGCCGCGTTCGTCGTCGCCGGACTCACACCGAGTTTCGCCGACGCAGGGACGCCGGCACCGACCATGACCGCGATGGCGACCACCGCACCCGCGGCAACACCAGTCGCACCAGTCGCTCCCACGGCACCGGCGATGGATTTCGGCAGCCCGCCGTCGGGCGAAGTGCCGATCCTCTTCAACGATCATCACGTGTATGCCAATCCCGACACGCTGCGCCAAGGCCGAGTGCTCGCCGCGCTGGTCAAAGATGGCGAGATCCTCGTGCCCGTGCGCAGCATGTTCGAGCAGATGGGCGCAACCGTCTCGTATGATGCAGCGAGCAAATCGGTCAAGGCGAGCAAGCCTGGGTCCGACGTCCAGGTGACGCTGGGCAAGAACGAGGTGCTCATCAACGGCGAGTCACGTCCGCTCGACGTACCGCCCATGATGTACAAAGGCGTGATGCTCGTGCCCGTGCGCGTCATCTCAGAGGCCCTCGGCGCATACGTCCAATGGGTGCCCGAGCAGCATGTCTGCGTCGTGCGCTACATCCCGCCGACGCCCGTGCCGACGCCCCCGCCGCCGCCCACACCGGCTCCAACGCCTGTGCCGACGCCCGTGCCCCCGGCGCCGAGCTACATCGGGTACGTCCAGGGTGGATACTCGCTGTCGCGCGTCTACAACGAATACGCGAGCGGCGTGAGCTCGACGGGCGCTTCGTATGTCGCCTCCGGAGCCTATCTCTTCAACCCGTTCGCGGTGAAGGTCGACTGGCGTCAGAACCAATACCTGACGACGGCCATCGCCCCGGGCACGCCAACGACTCAATTCAACACGATCGACGGCGGCGTGGCCACTACGCCGCAGTTCCTCGCGCGCCAGTCGACGCTGGATGGACGGTTGGAGTACCAGATCTTCAAACCGCACATCTACGTGGGCCTCGGATACCTGCAGGCCTCGAACAACTACGGCAACCCGTCGGTGACAGGCGGCGGTGTTGGGCTCGAGAAGCTGCCGGATTTCACCGGCGGCCTCGGCTGGTACGGCTCCTTCTTCTACTACATGAACCCGAGAGGCACGTATACGGTCCCCACGGGTCCAAACGCTGGGGTCCAGTACACCACGGCCTATCAGATCTACAAGTACGACCTGGGTATCGACTACGGGTTCGGCGATTTGCCCTTCTACGTCCTCGGCGGCTATAGTGGCGACAAGTACACGCATAAGCAAGCGTCGCCGTCGGATGAGACCCATTCAGGACTCTACGCGGGGCTGGGCGTGAAGTTCTAGTTAGCGAATCCGGATAGTCGAGAATCGGGCGTCTCACGCGGACGCCCGATTTTTTGGTTAGTGGTGGCGCCGAGAGGCGGGCATGGGAAGCGCGCTTGCTCGCACTGAAGCCAGCTGCCCATTGCCGGGACCGGCGAAGAGATCGATGTTCGGCAACATCTCGAAATCTGCGAGCGCGTCCTGCGCGTAGCGCGCGTACCACGTCTGCGGGTATTGCCATTGCAGGTAGGACAAGAGCGCCATCGCGGTCGGATCGTAGGATGGTTCTTGCTTGGCGTAGAGCAGCGCCGAGAACTTGACCATCGAGCTCGGCAGCCATGGATCGCGTGGGTACTTGTCGGCCCACTCCACGAGCGCAGAACGCACTGCTTCGATGCGCTCGGCCTGCAGCGGTAGCGCGAGCGGTGAATTCCCCTCGATCGTCATGTCGTAGATCGCATTGCGCACGCTCAAGCTGCTCAAGCGGTAGCGGCCGAAATATTCGTCGGCTGGGGCCTCCGTGCGCTGCACGGCGATACCCGTCACCTGGAACTGGTTGGCACCTGCGGCGGCCTGGGTTGGCGCGGGGGACGCTCCGCGCGCACCGGTGGTGAGCGCCATGACGATAAAAAAAAGTGGCCGCAGCATGCGGCCACTTCTTCCTTCCCCGAAGCGCGTCGGCCCTTTTCGGCCGCTCCCCCTCAGGCCTAAGGCTTCGTCACGGTCGTCGTGGAGACGACCGGCGCTACTTTGTCTTTTGTCTCGCTCTTCGCCATGGCGGTCCAGCGAGAGGTCGGGAACTGGGTGAAGAGCAGCTGGCGGCAGCGATCGGCGGCCGCATCGGCTTCAGCTGTGTGCATCTGCCAGAAGACGTGCGACATGAAGTAGGCGCGCCCAGGAAGCCAGGTGTCTTGAGGATATTTGCGCGCCCAGTCATGCAACGCATCTTCCGCCCACTCGAGCCCCTGGTAGTAGCGACCGGCGTTCGCTTGGTCATATTTGACATGCTCGCTCGTGTCGTGGATGGTGTTATTGATGCCCAGGGGACTGAGCTTCATCCTTCCGAAGTACTCGTCGACCGGCGCGAGCTTGGGAGCCGGTTGTGCGTGCGTCTGCGCGGTAGTCGGCTTTGCGCTCTGCGTGGCGGCAACGCTCGCGCTTGACAACGCTATGCTCATAGCGGCGACGAGAGAAAGCAACGCTCCATTTTTCAGCACGATACATCCTCGCTTGTGTCAGCGTACATCACCTAGTATATGAGCACGCGCGCCGCCAGACGAGTGCGGGGGCTCACGGTTCGTGTCGCCTGCGCGCAACTTCAGGCCCGGCCGCTTGAGCTCGCGCCGACGGCCTTACAGGACGTGTTACGGGCGATCCGCCGGGCTAAGGCGCTCGGGGCGGAGCTGGTCGTGCTGCCGGAATGCAGCTACCCCGGCTATGTCCTGCTCGATGCCGATCCGTACCGCAAGCTCATCCCCTCCGACGGTGAGGCGCTCGCCGCGATCGCTGCGCTGGCCCGCCGTATGTCGATCGATGTGTGCGTCGGCATCGCCCGCCGGCAACCCGACGGCAGGTTGCGCAACGAAGCGGCCTACATCGACGCCAACGGCACGCTGATCGGTTCATACGCCAAGTGCCGCCTGTGGAATTTCGACCAGCGCTGGTTTGTGCCGGGCCGCGCATTGCCGGTCTTCGCCACGCGCTTCGGCGTGATCGGGATGATGATCTGTGCCGACGGGCGTAATCCGGAGATCGCCCGGACGCTTGTGGCGAGCGGCGCCTGGATGATGCTCAATCCGACCGCCTGGGTCGGCTCCGGCCCGACCTACGATGACGTGCATAACCCGCAGGCGGACTACGCATTGCGCGTCCGTGCGATTGAGAACGGGGTCTGGATCGCCGCCGCCGACAAGTGCGGCTCCGAGCATGGCACAGTCCATTATGCCGGCCGCAGTCAGATCGTCGGGCCCGACGGCATGGTCGTCGCCTTGGCCGATGCGAGCCGGCCTCAGGTCATCGTCGCGGACGTGCGCCGCAGGCCGCCTGCTCCCTTGCTCGCTGCGCTATCGCCGGGCGATCGCCGAACGCTGCGCGCGCGCCCGCGACCGGCCGCATCTCTTGTGCGCGTGCCACCACGTCTGTGGCTCGGCGTATACCAAAGCGCTCCCGGACAGCGCGACGACGCGCTGGCTTTGCGCGCTATCGAAGCGCAGACCGTCCACGCGATCGTCCGCACCGGTGCGACGGTCGCCGCTGTCAATCGCGCGCTTGAGGCCGCGGCGGGCCTGCGCCATGCGATCCTCGTCGGGACCGACATGCTCGCGCCCGAACCTGCGCGCGCCGCCGCGCTGCGCGGCGCTGATCTGCTCGTGTGGATGCGTCCTCCGGCCCGAGGCGCGATCCTCGAGATCGCGCGGACGCGGGCGATGGAGAACAGGGTATACGTCGTGCTGGGTGCTCGGACTGATGGCACGGTCGGGGCCTGCCTCGTCGGTCCGGATGGTGCGGTCGTGGCCAGTGCGCTCACCCACAAGGCGAGCGGCTTTGTCGCTGTGATCGACACCGTATTGACACGGAGAAAGGAAGTCGTGCCCGGCACCCAAACATTTGCCGACCGTATGCCCAACATCTACCGCTGGCTCGACCGGCGCTCGCCATGAGACGCGCTCCCATCGTCCTCCTCGGAGCTGCCACAGTCGCGGCTATCGCCGTGCTCGAGTGCTCGAATAGCGCCGGCCAGCCGCGCACCTTCCCGCCACGTCTCTCAGTGCTCCCGCGGGTTGCCAAGGTCTTCGCCGGAAGCGACTTGCAGTTCCACACCGCTCTCGTCGGCGGCAGCCAGGCCACAGGCGTCACCTGGACAGTCGTCGGCCCTGGCACGATCGATCGCGACGGTCTTTACCATTCACCCGCTGTGGCCGCTACCGCCGACGTGGTCGCGGACGCTGGGGACGGCGTCACGGACTCGGTCGCCGTCACGACGGTGAGACCGCCTGCGGTCCAGCGGCCTACTGTGCTTTCCACCTGTTACGAAGACGGAACGGTCAACGTCTTCGATGCGCACGACCGCACGCTGGCCGGCGCCTTTAGCACCGGTGGTCATGCGGCCGGCATCGCCGTCGATGCCACGACACGGCGCGCGGTCTTCGCGGTCGACACGCAACTCGTCGTGGTCGATCTCGCGACCATGCGCTGGCGAGCCTCAGCGCCGCTCGCCGGCGCGCGTTTTTCGGAGGTCGCAACGCTTGCCTTCGGCTATTTCGCGGCGACCGACAATCTGGCCGAGCCCGACACCCCAGGCGTGCGGCTCTTCCGCATCAACCCCGCCGGCGTTCCGGTCTTCGTCTCGTCCGTGCGCGCTGGCGAGACGCCTGAGGGCATCGCCGCTGCTGATAACGGACGCACTTTCTATGTCACCGCCATCAACAGCAACGCAGTGATGCGCTTCTCGGTCGACCCCCATGGTATCGCCCGCGCGACCGGCAGCGCGCGCACCGCGACGCGCCCATTCGGCGTCGCGGTCGATCCGATCCACCACCTGTTGTTCGTGGCTGACAACGACACGGCGACGCTGAACGGTTCGCGCGCGAATCCCGGCCTCGAGCGCTTCGCCCTGCCCAGCATGCATCGTATCGGCACCGTGGTGAGCACAGGCTCCAAGGCCGCTTTGCCGCTCGGTGTGGCCGTCGATCCCTCGACGTCGCGGCTGTTCGTGACCAACGAAGGTTTGTCGAACGTCGCCGTTTTTTCGATCCCACAGCTTCGGCATATCGCCACGTTGCCGGCCGCTCTAACGCCGTGGCTGCCGTATCTCGATGCGCTCCACCATCGTCTGTATGTCCCCAATGCGCGAGCCGATTCGATCAGCATCTTCGACACCCGGACGTTGCGCAGCGTCGCTGCGCCGCTGCCCACCTGCGCCTATCCAACGTCGGTCGCCGTCTTTTCGGGTGCGTCATGAGCGGGCAGCACACACGTTTCCGACGACCGCGAGGACAATAGATGAGAGCGCTCTATGCCACGAGAACCGGCGGCGACGATCCACTGGTCAATATCGAGATCGGCGAACGGCCGGTACCTAAAGCTGCAGCCGGCGAGGTGCGCGTGCGCATGCGTGCCGCGACGCTCAACCGCCATGACCTGTTCACGCTGCGCGGCGTCGTCGGATATCCGATAACGTTGCCGCGCATCCTGGGCTGCGACGGCGTGGGCACGGTCGATGCCTACGGACCCGATCGGCCTGCGGGCACTCCCGAGCCTGGCAGCGAGGTTGTGCTCTATCCGCTCACCTCGTGCGGAGCGTGTGCCGGGTGCTTGGGCGGCGATCCCATGCTGTGCAGAACCTGGACGTTGCTCAGCGATGGTCCGCTCGAGGGCACGTTTGCCGAATACGTCGTGTTGCCGGCGCTGCACGCGATCCCCAAACCACTCTCGTTGACGGCAGTCGAAGCCGCGGCGCTCGGGGTCAGCACGCTGACAGCCTACCGGATGCTCTTCGTGAAAGCCGGGCTGCGTCCGGGTGACAGCGTGCTCGTGCAAGGCGTGGGCGGCGGCGTGGGCACGGCCGCAGTCGCGATGGCAGTGGCGGCCGGCATTAAGGTGATCGCGTCGTCCACCTCGGAGGCCAAGCTCGCGACGGCCAAGCGTCTCGGCGCCCACGAAGGCGTGCTTGCCGGCCGAGACGCCGCGAAGGCTGTTCTCCGTGCGACCGGCGGCGACGGCGTCGATGCGGTCATCGAGACGGTCGGTGAGGCGACCTGGGGAACAAGCATGCGCGCGGTGCGCCAGGGCGGCACGATCGTCGTCGCCGGCGCCACAACGGGCCCTAACCCTCCAGCCGATCTCGGACGCATCTTCTGGCGTCAGCTGCGCATCCTCGGATCGTCCATGGGTTCGCTGCCTGAGTTCCTTGCGCTCATGCGCTTTGTTGAAAGCAAAGGGCTCAAACCGCTCGTCGATTCGCAGTACCCACTTGAAGAGGGTCGTGCCGCATTCGAGCGTCTCGCGCGCAACGAGCACACCGGCAAGATCGGACTGATCATCTCGTCGTAGAGGCCGCCTCGCGCCCGGGGCAGACCCTATATCTGCCACTCCCACGAGTTCCAGAAATCGCTGACGGCAGGCGCCGGCCTGAAATCGCGCAGGTCGTTGTTCACCACATCGATATTCGCCCTCCACACGATGGTGTGGAACGGCACGGCGTCGTGGAAGCGCCGCTGCATGAGCACATAGTACGGGCGGCGCTGCGCGTGCTCGTAGTGCGAGTCGCCCGCCTGCTGCCAGACGCCGATGTCGGGGTCGGCGTAGAAAGTATAGTTCTCGCCCTGCGGCGGGAGCTCGTGTGGCCCCATAAGGTTCGTGTCGTCGGGATCGGGATTGGTGAACTCCCAGGCGTACAGGCTGAGGTCGAACTTGCCGTGGGCGAGGATGCCGCCGCCGCCGTAGGTGGCGAAGAGCAAGTTGGCCGGATAATTGTGGACGTCAAGCTGGATGCCGACCGCGCGCAGATCTTGCTGGATAAGCTCTTCGGCTTTCAAGCGTGAGGTCACGCCCGCCACCGTCACGATGTCGATGCGAAACGGCTGACCGTTGCGCTGTAAGACGCCCTGCGCATCCGGCGTCCATCCCGCGGCCCGCAATAACGCCTTTGCGCGGTCGGGATCGTGCGGATATGGCTTCACGCTCGGATCGTATGCCCAAAGCATCGGCGGCGTGTCGGCCATGCCGGGGGTGTCGAGCCCGAAGTAGACGTCGTCGGCGAGCTTACGCCAATCGATCGCGTAAGCGATCGCCTGGCGCACCCGCACGTCGTCGAGCGGCGGTCGCGCAGCGTTGAAGTCGACATGCTCGTACGTCATGTTCGGCACCCTGGTGATGCGGTATCCGGAGAGTGATTTGAGCGTCGCGTATTGGACTTCGGGCGCGTCGTAGTAGAGATCCAGGTTGTGGCTCATGACGTCGGTCATGAGCGTGTTCTGATTGGGTATGATGCGGTATTGGATTTCTTTAAGCTTAGGCGGCCCGCGCCAGTAGCTAGGATTGGCACGCAGCACGAGCAGCGTCCCAGGCTCCCAGCTCGCCACGACAAACGGCCCGCTGCCCACTGGCTTGTTGTTATAGGCGACGCGGTTGAGATCGTGATATTGCTCGAGCAGATGCTTGGGCAAGATCGACCCGATATTGCCGTTGTGCAAAAACGCCGTGACGAACGAGGCCAGTGGCGCCTTGAGGTGTACGACGACAGTGAGGTCGTCGGGCGTGTCGATCGAGACCACCTGGTCGTAGGGATAGCGGTACCCGACGTTGTTGTCGGGATTGACGATTTGCTGCCAAGTGTACTTGACGTCGGCCGACGTCAGCGGCACGCCGTCCGAGAACTTGACGCCCTCGCGCAAATGATAGGTGATGGTCTTACCGTCGCGGCTGACCCCGCCATTCTCCGGTGTGGGCACCGCCAGCGCCACGTCGGGAATGGGGTTGGCGTGGTCGTCGAAATCGATGAGCCCCGAGAACACCATCTGCGCGACGTCGCTGACGAAGGCTTGCGTGGTGAGCAGCGGATTGAGATTATCGAGGTCCTCGTAGGATCCGACGCGCAGCACGCCGTGGACGGTCCACGGATTGCTCGCGCTTCCTGCGCCTATCCGCGTCTGGATCTTCGTGCAGCCACACGTTGTCGTCACGAGAACCAATAGGGCGAGCGCCGCCATCCGTTTCATGTGCGGGTTGATTTCAGCACCACTCGGTGAAGTTACTCCACCGGCACCAATCTGGCGAGCGCGAAGCTATGCGCCTCGAGGTGTAGTGCGATATCCTTGAAGTCTTTGCCCGGCGCGGTCTCGCCCTCGGTCCAGCGCCCGAGGCTTGCATAGTACAAGTGGGCGTGATAGTTGCGGCGCTCGTCGAGCAGGCGGCCGAGCGAGAGCGGGAAGGTGTACGCCACGTCTAGCGTGCTGCCGATGCATAACAACCACTCGTCGCGGCGTCGAAACGCCAAGACGACCATGTCGGGGTCGAGCCGGTCAATGCGGTCGCTGACATCCTCGTCGAAGACCTCGAGCTCTCCCTCGACTTCAAGATGGCCGTTAGCGAAGATCCGGAACCGGTTTGCGTCGCGGATGACAAAATAGCTGAGCTCGCGGCCGAGCAGCGGCAGGCGCCGTACGCCAAGCCATGTCCACCCCGATGGCATGAGCGGCGCAACGCGCAGGCGTTTGGGTGCGTCGTGCAAGGTCAATCCGCATGCCCCTTCGATGGCCGCCCACAGATAGCGCGGTGGTTCCCAGGGTGACAACCGGATGCCGCGGTTGACAAGCGATTCGCCGTCGAACCATTCAGAGAACTGGCCCGGCACCGTGTTGTAGATCTTGGGGTCGCGCAAGTAGTGCGCATAGCCCGCCGTGAGATTGCGCACCATGGCATCCGGGTAGATCTTGGCTGCGGCGAACGCGTACCAGAAGGAGAGACCGGGCCAGACACCGCCGATGAGACCGACGTCCCGATACGGCGTGTAGTCTGGCGACAGGCGCGAGACGGTGCGCAATCCTGCTTCGGTCTGAAAATCCGGTGTGTTAAGCCGGCTGATAATGCGATACGCGACGGGCCAGGGCGCGACGTCAAACATCACCGGGAAGACCTCGTCGCCCGTGACGTCGTCGTGACTCTGACCGTTCTGGTCGATGTTGAGCAGGTACATGCCGTTTTTCGGATTGAGCAGCTGTTTGTTGATGGCATCGCGCAGCGTGCGGGCGCACAATGAGTAATGGGCGGCGAGCGCCTCATACTCGTCGCGGCGGTCTGCACTGGCGCTGGCCAGCGCGCGCGCCAGCTGCGCGACGGTTAGAAGCGCTGCAAAACATTCGGAATTGATCTCTGTGACCGCTCCATTCATGGTGAAGTGCGGGATGATGTTGCGCCAACTCGCGATGCCGCGAACCTCCACGCCGGTCGCGGTGCAGACCACAAGCCCACGCGCATCGCGCTGGGTGAGGATATAGTCAGCGGCCTTGGCGATGACGGGCCAGATCTGGGCCAAAAATGCATCGTCGCCGCTCGTGCGGTAGTGGTGCGCGCAGGCCAGGATATACAGCGGGGTGTCGTCGTTGATGTTGAGGCCGTAGTCTTCGACTTCGCCTGTAACGGCATTATAGTATTCGGGCATCTTGCCTGAATCGTATTGCGTCTGGCCGAAGCGCAGCAGCATCGATTTCGACGTGGCCGGATCGATGTAGTCGCAGCCATAGGCGAACCAGGCGAGGTCACGGCCGACGACTGCCGGTGAAGATCCGGGACTGTTGGTGAAGCCGTCGCCTTGCGGATAGCGCGCGAGCACGCGCAGCATGTTGACCTTGGCCCAGTACGCGCCGTCATTGATGGTCTTCTCCGGGGTCAGGACCTGCGCCACGCCCAGGCAGGTGCCAAACCACTCCTCCGTTCTGCGCAACGCACCGTCAACATCCAGCGCCGCCTCGTAGATCGAGCGCGCCTGCGCCTCGCCCGCCTCCGAGAAGACTTGGATAAACGCAACTCGCTCGGTCTTGCCGGGTGCGATCCGCAGGTCGGTTCCAATGGCGCCGATGATGTCGCCCGTGTCCTTCGTCTCGCCGGAAAGCGGCGGCACGTTCTGCGGGTCGTATGATTCAGCCGCATGCGCCATGGTCTGATAGCCACCTGGCTTGACCGTGGCACCCATGACGCGCACCCAATCGGGGTGTGACGCGTTGTGGGCCACGAGCGCACGCAGCTTGGCGTCGTATCTCGCGGTGATGTCCTTTGGGGTCGTGCCCGCGAGCTTGGTGTAGGCATGCACGGTGAGTTCTCGGGTCTCGCCGCCGCGGTTGTGCACGTCGACCATGAAATACACGACCGCCGGGTCTTCAAGCCCGGTGCGTGGCACGAAGACGACCTCGGTCACGTCGAGCTGACTGGGCAGCTCGAACCGGTGGCGTTGAAAACCGGGGTGGTATTCGAACGTCCCAGCCGCGACAGGCGCGAGGATCACGTGGCCGCCTTTCAGACCGAGACGGTCTTCGGGCATGCGATCGTCGGGCTCGAGACCGACGAGCACGCGGTGGTTCGCGCTGCCGTAGGTCACGACGGTCGACCACATGACGTCGCGGTCCAGCTTAAGCGAGTACATCTTCTGGATGGCACCCGTGGCTTTGCCCACGACCCATGCGCTGCCGTTGCCGAGCGAGGCGCCGACCAGCACGCGGTCATCGCTGACCGCATACGAACAGTCAGCCACCCGGCGCACGGGTGAGTCGTAGAGCTCAGACATGTGACCTCCAGGGCTTGCGCGGCACGGCTGTCGCCAAGATGACAAAACCTAGAATGCCAACGAGCAGCGCGACTGAGCCGACGTCATAGGTGAGCTCGTCGGGCGCACCGGCGATAGAGACGACGGGATATGTCCCGAGATCGAAGAGCAATTCAACGCCAGCATGTCGCAGTGGCCGTCCGCTGACCGCCACGCCGCCGAAGAGCGAGCCGCCGTTCTCCTCGTCGATCTCAAGCTGCAGGAAGGGGATGTCGATCCCACGCGATGGCAGCCCGGCATAATACTTGACGCGCACCTCGCGATGCAGCGCAGGAACGGCAAAGCTATCGGTCAGTGAACCTTGGGGATCGACTGCCGGGAACTGCAGCACCGGCGACACGAAGGCGACTCCGGTCGGCTGCGTCACCGTCTGGGCGATGTGGCGAGACGACCAGGCTCGCACGTAGGCCGCCGGCCAGGCGTCGGCGTGCAGCACGTATGAATGCGTGCGCAGTTGCTGGCCGAGGGCGAGCGTCACTTCGTCTGCACCCGTCATCACGGTCACTGCTTCAGGCGTGCTGCTCGGGTTCAGCTCGCCTGGGCGCACTGCCGGGAACACCACGGCAAGCCGTTTGCTGTTCGGCGGCTGGTAGATCTGCCCCGGCGCCGTGGGGAGCCGTTGCGGCGGGCCCACGAGCAGCTCGGCAGCGAGAAAAGCGACGGCGATCACAACCCCGCCCAGACCGCCGAGCGCAGCAAACCGCTCGGGCCGCGAACGCGCGAGGCCGCGCAGTGAGAGCACCACAAGCGCGAGCGCAGCGAGCGCGACGGCGAGCGCGAACTCCCAGCGATGGATGGCCGGATCGTATGGACGCTGGACCGCGAATGTCGCCACGGCGAAGACCGCAAGCGCGAGGCCGATCGTGATGAGGGCGGTGCGCATCGGTACGCCGCTTCGAACAAACGTGCGCGCAACCTTGTCGCACAGGCCGTGTAACAACGGCCGCCCGTAGCGGTCCTATGGACGGCGCTGCTCATGCGCTTGAAAGGCTTTTCTACAGATGTCGACCTGCGCGTTCTGCGGCTCCCAACACAGGCAAGGCCGCCATTTCCTCGCCCATCGACTCTCCAGCTTGAGGCTGCGCACCGTCAAGGTGTGCGAACGCTGCCTCGAACAGGCGCGTGATGCCGGCTACCAAGTCGCCGAGCGCGAGCCTGGCGTCTACGCCGGTGACAGCGCGACGCTGCTCAACGTGAACGTAGCCTCCTAGAACGAAAAGACGCACCCCGATGCGACAAGAAGCCGGCCTCAGGCCGGCTTCTTCTATCAGCAGGGAGCTCACCAATAACGCTCTTCCTTCCAAGGGTCGCCATCGTTGTTGTAGCCGCGCAGCTCCCAAAAGCCCGGCTTGTCGTCGCTCGAGAACTCCACCCCGGTGCACCACTTCGTGCTCTTCCAGAAATAGCGCGACGGCACGAACATGCGCAACGGGCCACCATGGATCGGCTCGAGCGGTTTGCCGTCGTAGGTGTGGGCCAGCAAGACGTCGTCCTGATCCGCGACGGCAAGCGGCACGTTCGCGCTATAGCCGTTCGCGCCGTGGGTGACCACAAAGCGAGCCGACGGCTTGACCCGGGCGAGCTGCATGAGGTCCCGGAACGGCACTCCGCCCCAGGTGGTGTTGAACTTGGTCCAGCGCGTCACGCAGTGGATGTCGGTCGTGACTGTGCGGGTGGGTAGCGCCTGGAACTGCTCCCAGGTGAGCTCGACGGGTCGGTCTACTTCGCCCCAGATGCGAAAGCGCCAAGCGGCCGGATCGAACCGAGGGACGTCGCCGACGTGCAGCACCGGAAAATCGCGCGCCATGTATTGACCGGGCGGCAGCCGTTGCGCAAATTCGTCGTCCGGTTTGGTCGCCATGGCTTCACAAGTCCTTAGGAACCGGCACGTGCGCGCCTGGCGGCCTCAAGCTGCTCGGAAAGATCGCGTGCCGCATGCTTCGGGTCGGCGGCTCGCGTTATCCAGCGCAGTACCGAAACGCGCTCGCCACCCGCAGCCACTACCTCGGCGACGTTGTCCGGATCCAATCCGCCGATCGCGAAGAACGGCTGGACCGCATGCTCCGCCGCGAACCGCACGAGCGCCACGCCGACCGGGGGCCGGCCTTCCTTCGTCGGCGTCGCCCAGATGGGCCCGACGCCGATATAGTCCGCGTCCTTGCGCGCTGCGGCGTCGATCTGCGCTTGCGAATGCGTCGAGAGCCCGATGATCAGTCCGTCGCCGCCGAGCCTGCGCGCGGCCGCTACGGGGAGATCATCCTGACCGAGGTGCACGCCGTCCGCACCGCTTGCAAGCGCGATGTCGACACGATCGTTCACGATGAACGGCACGCCTAAAGACCGGCATGCGACCGCGCAGCGTGCGGAGACGTCGAGCAGCGCAGCGTCGGACAAGTTCTTCTCGCGCAGCTGGACCATGCCCACGCCACCCGCGACCGCGTCACGCAGGAAACGTTCGATGGGCCGGACCTGCGGCGCCGCATCGGTGATGAGGTAGATCCGCACGCGCGCGACGCGATCGCGCGCAGGTTCGGCCGGCTGGGCCATCATCCGCCGCCAACCATCTGTGCGATCTCAAGCCGGTCGCCGGCGTGCAGGCGCGTCTGCCCGAAAAGCTCGCGCCGCAGGGGGGTGCCGTTGTGTTCGACGACCACTCGCTCCGGAGCGAGTTCGAGCTGCAGCAAGAGCTCGTGGATGCTCGCGCCGTCACTCACCAGACGAGGTTTGCCGTTCGCGGTGATGGTCATGCGCCTGCCGCCTCGACCACAACCGCCTGCGAGTCCGTTCCCGGCGCCATGTTCTCCCAATCCTTGAAGACGGGATCGTAGCCGAGTTCGCGCAGGCGGCGCACGACGTGTGCTGGCGAGCGCGTGTCTTCGAGGTGGAATTGCTCTCCCGCCGCCCCAGGTTCTGAGTAGCCACCGGGCTCAGTGCGGGATCCGGCGCTCATGTGCGTGATGCCCAGCGGCACGAGACGGTCGCGCAACGCGGCGGCCTCGCGCGTCGAAAGCACGATGCCCGCAGTCGGCAGGGCGATGCGCAGTGCGCAGATGAGCTGGACGAGCTGCGCGTCGCTCACCGGATTTTCGGGCGAGAAGCCACCTGCCGCAGCGTTGATGCGCGGGAACGAGACGTTGACCTGAGAGCGCCAGGCACTCCTTTGCAGATGGCGGACGTGTTCGATCAGGGCCAGGCCTTCGAAACGCCAGTCGGCCAGGCCGAGCAGCGCGCCTGCCCCGAGGTGGCGCACGCCAGCATGTGCGGCACGTTCGAGCGCGTCCAAGCGCCAGGCGAACTTCTTCTTCGGCCCACCGAGGTGGTGCCGTGCATAGACGTCGGGATCGTAGGTCTCTTGATAGAGCACGACGCCATCGCAGCCGGCAGCGACGTACGTCTCGTATTCGGGCATATCCGCCGCGGCGATCTCAAGGGCGACGTACTGCGCGAGGCGCTTGGTCTCGCCGACGCATTGCGCCACGTATCCCATATTGACGTGCTTCGGGTGCTCTGACGAGACGAGCAAGATGTTGCGAAAACCATGGTCGCCGAGCGCACGCGCCTCGCGCACGACCTCGTCGACCCGCAGCGTCTTGCGCCGGATGTCGAGCCCCATCGAGAAACCGCAATACGTGCAGGTGCACACGCAATCGTTGCTGAGATAGAGCGGCGCGTAGAGCGCGATCGTCTTGCCGAAGCGCTGCAGTGTGAGCCGATGCGCGGCCTGGGCGAGCTCCTCGAGCATCCCGGCAGCGGCGGGCGACAGCAGCGCCGCGACCGCGCCTGCATCCGATGCTCCGGACGCGATCGCCGCGCGGACGTCGCTTGCGCCGGCTCGCGCGCCGCGAGTGACGGCGTCGCGGATGGTCACAGGTGTGAAACGCTCTGCGAACGACACGACGCTCATCCTTCGCGCAAAAAGCCCGTGAGCGGGCTCGACGCGGCGGCGGTGGAAAGCTCGGGCGCGCGCCCCGCCAGCAACCCTATGCGACCCGCCTCGACCGCGAGCGCAAAGGCGTGTGCCATCCGTGCCGGGTGCGCTGCGCTCGCGATGGCGGTATTGACGAGGACGGCATCGGCGCCCATCTCCATCGCGGCCGCGGCATGCGATGGGACGCCGAGGCCGGCGTCAACCACGACCGGCACGTTCGCCTGCTCGATGATGATCGCGATCGCCGCTTCCATCTTGAGGCCCTTGCCCGAACCGATGGGTGCGGCGAGCGGCATGACGGCGGCCGTGCCCACTTCCTCGAGCCGCTTGGCTAGCACGGGATCGGCGTGGATGTAGGGGAGCACAACGAAGCCCTCGCGCACGAGCGTCTCGCAGGCCTTGAGCGTCTCGACCGGATCCGGCATGAGGTAGCGAGGATCGGGGATGACCTCAACCTTGATCCACGGCGGCAGGCCCGCCGATCGCGCTAAGCGCGCGAGGCGCACCGCCTCGTCCGCGTCGGCTGCGCCCGAGGTATTGGGCAGTATGAGGTATTTCGACTGGTCGATGAAATTTGTGATCGGGCCTGTGGGAGCGTCGAGATCGACGCGGCGCACCGCCACCGTCACCATCTCGGCGCCGGATGCGGCGAGGGCGTCAGCCATGACTTCCGGGCTCGAGAACTTGCCCGTCCCGATGATGAGGCGCGACGCGAAAGTCCGTCCGCCGAGCGCGAGCAGATCGGTCAAAATTGGCTCCTCATGTGCGTGCGAGTGTTCTATGTTCGCCCTGCTGTTTTTCGTTTCCCGGCTGAGCTCTCGCGTGCGGAGCAGGAGAACCTCTTTTCGCCCTAGCATTGCGAGCGTGCGCCGCCTTAAAGATTTGAAGTCGGCCTCATTGACGTGCTGGACGATGCTGGATGGAGGCTCACGATGGTCAATCCACCCGATAAGACCACTGCCACCGGGACTCAAGACAACCTCTGGCCGATGCTCTGTCACTTGTCGGCATTGGCCGGCTTGGTGATTCCGTTTGGCAATATCATCGGCCCGCTGGTCGTCTGGCTGATGAAAAAGGACGAGATGCCGATCGTCAACGAGTATGGCAAAGAATCGCTCAACTTCCAAATCTCCATGACCATCTATATGGTGGCCGCTGGGATCGTCGCAACCTTATTGACGGTCATCGCGATTGGCTTTCTGTTGTTCCCGCTCATCGGGCTCGTGGGTTTGGCCGACCTCGTGCTCGTGATCATCGCCTCGATGCAGGCCAATAAAGGCATCGCGTACCACTATCCATTCACGATCAGCTTCATTAAGTAATCCGGTTTTCGGAGGCACGTAATGATCAATCGACAGATCGATGCCATGGCGGAATTGCAAAACGCGCTGATGGTGCTGTTCAAGAATTGGGTGCTGGCGATTCCGACCGCGCTCGTCTCAGTGATCGCCGCGATCTTTGCGTTCTTCGTCCTGGCGGCGACGCTTGCGCCGCTCATCGCCGGCGGTATGATGCAAAACTCGCCCAATCCCAGCGCTGCGCTGACCATGCTCGCCACCGCCGGTCCTGCGTTCGCGATCTTCGTGATCGTCATCGTCCTGCTAAGCCTGCTGGCGCAAGCGGTCGTCATCGGCGGAGCAGAGCACGTCTGGCACGGCCAGCCCGCCGACCTCGCTGGCGGCATCGGCAAGGCCATGCGCAAGCTCCCGTCGTTGTTCGGGCTGTTCCTCGTCGCGGTCGTCCTCAGCGCCATCTGCGGTATGCTCGTCATCGCGTTGGGCCTCGGCATCATCCTCGGCATCGTCCTGCTCTTCTTCTTCATGTACACGCTGCCGGCGATCGTGATCGGCAATGAGGGGGTCTTCGCCGCTTTGGGGACGTCCGCCAGACTCGTGCGCGCCAACATCGGACCGAGCCTGATCGCCTTTTTGGGCATCATCGTCATCTACATCATCAGCACCATTATCATTTCGCTCTTCAACCATGTCGTGGTGCTTGCCGTCGTCGCCAATCTCATCGTCGGCGGATTGACCAGCGCCTACGTCACGCTCGTCACCGTGCGGTTCTACGACCTCTTGCGCGGCTCGGCCGCGTAGCGGCTCTGTCGGTCGTGCGCGACACCCGCAAGCCACGACACGCCTCCGTACGAAAGCCGGCCTCGGCGCCGGCTTTCGTGCTGGTGCGCTCGAGCGTGCTGTGCGCGCTCGCTGCGACCTGCGTGCTCGCCCTCGCCCTCGCCGGTTGCAGCAAGATCTCGACATCCGGCCAGATGACCGGCGCGCGCAACCCAACGACCATTCCTGGTGTCGTACGTATGGCGATCAAGGCCGAGCCCAACACGCTCAACCCCGTGTTGAGCGGCTTGATCGAAGAGGGCGAGGTCGAAGGCGCCATCTTCAACGGCCTGGTGAAGTATGATGGGCATGCCAACCTCTTGCCCGATCTTGCCGTGGCTGTCCCCAGTTTGAGCAACGGCGGCATCAGCCGCGACGGCAAGACCATCACCTATCATCTCCGCCGCGGCGTGACGTGGCAGGACGGCGCACCGTTCACGGCAGCCGACGTCGCCTTCACCTATCGTGCGTACACGGATCCCAAGGTCAATACGTTTTACACGTCGACCTATAAGCGCATCACGTCGCTTGCGACGCCCGATCCGTACACTGTCGTCATCCACATGAAGACGCCGTTTGCGCTCGCCATCTTGCAGTTCTTCGAGCGCAGTACGGGTGGATTCGTCATCCCAGAGCACATCCTCGCGCGCTCTGCGGACATGAACACGGACCCGTTCGGAAAACATCCGCTTGGCACAGGCCCGTTTGTCGTGGACAGCTGGGACCATGGCTCGCTGATCGTGCTCAAAGCCAATCCGCACTACTTCGGCGGCCCGCCCAAAGTGCATGAGGTCGATATCCATATCGTGCCCAACCCCAACACGCAGATCACGATGGCCTCAAGTCACGAGCTAGATGTCGCGGCCTATCTGACGCCCGTGCAGTACCCGCAGATACAATCCATCCCCGGGATGCACGCGCTGCTCGTGCCCACACTGCTCGAGCGCTTCTTGACGTTCAACATCACGCATGCGCCGCTCTCCGACCCGACCGTGCGCCGAGCGCTCGCTCTGGCGCTGGACCGCGAGCGGATCAACACGACCGCCTACATCGGGACCGCGATCACTGCCCAGACCCTGATCCCGCCCTCGAACTGGGCCTACGACCCGACCGGCGCCATCCCGTACGATCCGGCGCTGGCGAAATCGCTGCTCGACCACGACGGCTGGATCCCAGGCCCTGACGGCATACGGATGAAGGATGGAAAGCCGCTGTCGTTCGGGTTGCTCAACCAGACGGAATCTAACGCCTTGAGCACGATGGCGCAGGAGATCCAACGAGCGTGGCTCACGATCGGCGTCTCGGTAGACCTCCGCGCGGTCAATAAGAGCGTCATCTACGGAAACCCGGGCTTAGCGACCGACGGGAAGTTCGACGCGCTGCTCGACGACTGGGAAGCAGATCCCGACCCGGACCGCAATCAGATCATCGAGACGGTGAGCTTCGCGCCGCACTCCTACAACGACGCGTTCTACTCCGACCCCGAGGTCGATCTCTGGTCCGAGCAGGCGGTCACGACCTATGATATGGCAACGCGCAAGCGGCTATACTCGCTCATCCAGCAGCGTCTGAACCGCGATGTGCCGTACGTGCCGCTCGTCTGGGAAGGGCGGATCTTCGCGGTCAATAACGACCTGCGCAACTTCATGCCCGCGCCCGGCTCGACCAGTTTTTGGAACGCCGAGACCTGGCAGATTTGACCTTTACGGCGCCTTGGCGACGCGCCGCACGAGCGCCATCAATCGGAATTGCGCCGGGCGAAACACCGCCATGGCGATCCGCTCCAACGGGTTCGCGTGCACGTGCCCTTCGTCGAGATCGATGAGATGGATGATCCACGGATGCCGCTCGGGCAGTCGCCGCGACCAGCGGCCGACACGTGCTTCGTCGAAGCCGCGCGCTCGCAACGCCGCGAGAACGCGGTCGTCGTCGGCGTTGGCGGCGACGAGGCATGCGAACTCCGCAGTCGTGATCCCCAGTCGCCGAAGAAGCCCTGAGTCGACCGGCGAGTGCCCGAGCAGATAGGAGCCAAGCGCGCCGCCGTTGGCGAAGCGCGCCTTGTCGATCATGCGCGGCAACCAGCGGATGCCACCCAGCTCTTCGGTCCAGCGCCGCGGCGTGGTCATGGTTTCACGCCCAGTTTGGCCGAGATAGGCAGGATCAGGTTGCTCGAATGCACCGGCTGCACTTTGTTCGCCGGGTTGATGCGCACCATCGCCTGGTTCACGGCGATGGCCGCTTCAGAGGTGCCGCAGGCGATGAGCTTGAGCTTGCCTGCGTGGCTGATGACGTCGCCGGCGGCGTAGATGCCTGGGATGCTCGTCTGCATCGTATATGGATCGATCACGACCCCGTTGCCTTCCACCTCGATGCCCCAGGCTTTGAGCTCGCCCAGATCGGAGACGAAGCCGAGCGCGCAGAGCAGCTCGTCGGTCGGTATCGTGGTCTCTTCCTTCGTCTTGCTGTGCGCGATGGTCACCGCCTCGACTTTGCCGTCGCCAAGAACCTCCTTGACTTCGAAATCTGGTTGGCGGATATCGACCTTCGAGCGACGCAACTGCTCCACCGTGTGAGCGAGCGCGCGGAACTGGGAGCGGTGCACGATGGTCACGGCCGCTGCTCGCGGCTCGATGGCGAGCGCATAGTCGACGGCTGAATCGCCGCCGCCCACGATCACCACGCGCTTGCCGTCGAAGCGGTCGAAGTTGCGCGCATAGTAGTTCACCCCGCGATCGTCGAACTGCGCCGCGCTCGGTGCGGGCAGTTTACGGGGCTTGATCGCGCCGATACCGGACGAGATGAGCACCGTCTTGCTCACGTGCTCGCCTTTGTCCGTCGTCAGTTTGAACGTGCCGTCCTGGAGCCGCTCGAGGTTTGTCACCTTCTCCTCAAGGCACACCGCGTGCGGCCACTGCATCGCCTGCTCGACGCACGCGTTCACGAGATCCTGCGCGATGATAGCTGGATACCCGGGCATGTCGTAGACGTATTTCTCAGGATAGAGCGCATAGAGCTGTCCGCCGAATTCGGGCAGCGCGTCGATGACTTTGGCTTTGGCCCCGCGCATGCCGGCATAGAACAGCGCGAAGAGCCCGGTCGGACCGCCACCAATGACGGTGATATCGAATGTCTCCACGGAGGCTCTCATTTCGTGCGCCGCTCTGTGCCCGCCTTTGACAGGTGAGCATCGGAGACGCCTGCAACTAGAGCAGCGCTACCGTCCGTCCGCAGGAAAGGGGAGCCCCCGCGATGCTTCCGTCTTCACAAACCTACGCCAGCTGGTTGGCCGTGCTGCGCATCATCACCGGGAGCTTCTGGCTCCTCCACGGCGTCCCAAAGCTGCTGAACCCAAGATTCTTCGGCGCAGACGGGATGATGGCAGGCATGATCCGGGATGGCTTGAGCGATTCATCTGGTCCATATCATGATTTTCTCGTCAGCGTCGTCTTGCCCAACGCTTCTCTGATCAGCCATCTCGTCGCATGGGGTGAGACGCTCACCGGGATCTCGCTGTTGCTCGGCTTGTTCACCCGCGTTGGCGGCGTGGGCGGCATGTTCTTGAACTTCAACTACTTCATGATGCAGGCTTCATATACGCGTCTGGGAGGCTTCGCCAGCATGGACACGGCGTATATGGCGCTCTCCTTCATCAACGTGGTGCTGCCGACCGGGCTTGTCTTTGGGCTCGACGGCGTGCTACCTGTGTCGCGGTCCCGCACGCGACCTGCGGGTGAAACTTGAGCCGAAGTCGTACTGATATCATCCGATCTTTCACGCGGCTCCCATAGGTCTCTCGGAGGTTTCCCCATGCTCACCAAAGTGCAGCGACCGACGCTCGACGAGCTTGGCCTGTCACCCGGCAAGAGAGCCCGTCTGCATCGCATGATGTACGAGTTTGGCCCGGGCAACGGCACCCTGCTCTTCTTGCCGATCGATCAGGGGCTCGAGCACGGTCCGGTCGATTTCTTCGACAACCCCGAGAGCATCGATCCTGAGTACGAATATCGTCTCGCGCTGGAAGGCAATTATTCCGGCATCGCGCTGCACTACGGTCTGGCCAGCAAGTACTTCTACAAATATGCCGGCAAGGTACCCCTCCTGTTGAAGATCAACGGCAAGACCAATATCCCGAGCGACGACGACGCGTTCTCGCCGCTCACCGCATCCGTCGAAGACGCGGTGCGCCTCGGCGCCGACGCTGTCGGCTACACGCTCTACGTGGGTAGCCCGCGTCAGGGCGACGACATCGCGCAGCTCACGCGGGTGCGCGAGGACTGCGACCGCTACGGAATGCCGCTCGTGGTCTGGTCGTATCCGCGCGGAAAAGCCGTGAAGGAAAAGGGCGGTCAGGATTCGCTCTATGCGATCGACTACGCCGCGCGCGTCGCCTGTGAGATGGGCGCAGACATCGTCAAGCTCAACGAGCCGAAGATCACCGACAACGACAAGCAGCCAAAGCCATATCCGTCGATCCAGCTCTCCGAAGCCGAGGCCATCCGCAAGGTTGTGACTTCAGCGGGGCGCACGCTCGTGCTCATCTCCGGTGGCAGCAAGATGGGCGACGAAGACCTGTTGCGCAAGACGCGCGCGGCGATGGAGGCCGGTGTCACCGGTCTCATCTTCGGACGCAATTTGTGGCAGCGTCGTCACGCCGATGCGCTTGAGATCACGGGCAAAATCCAGAAGATCCTCAAAGACTACAGCGGCTAAGCCCAGCCGCCTTGCTCAGGCGCGACTACACGTCGCGCCTTTTTCCTATTTGCCTTCGCGGCTGGCATGCCACTGCCGCAGGGTGAGCTTCATGCCCGCCGCCGTATATGGGTCTGTGGCAACGAAGGCCCGGGCGCGCGCTTCATCCTCGACGTCGAGGATGTACATCCCGCCTTTGCCGTCAGCGAAAGGACCGGATTGAACGACCTCGCCGCTGGCACGGCCCTGCGCGAGGTAGGCCCGATGGCTGGGCAGCGAGCGCTCGCGTGCCGCCATGTCCGTGTACTCGATGAAGACCACGAAGTGCATCCTCTCATCCTTTCGCAACGTGTCGACCAACGCCCGGGTGATGCGCCCGGTCGCGCCCCACACTCGATTGCCGTCGAACGTGTAGGAGTACATGAGCAGGCGCGTGCCTTCGTGTTCTCGCACCTGCGTCGCCTCTACGCCAGGTTCGAACAGGCGCGCCAGCGGCACGCGGATGATCCGCGCGACTTCCAGTGGATCGGGCTGCAGCTGTGGCTGCCCTTCGATAAACCCCACCACCGGCGTGATCGTGTAGTTGCTCACCCGCGTCTCGACGTCGTCGAGCAAGCCGATGATCTCGACGGCGTCCGGCAAAACGGTCAACTCTTCGTGCGCTTCGCGCAGCGCTGCGGCCACCGGCCCGTCATCATGCGGCTCGACCGAGCCTCCCGGAAAACAGATCTCGCCCTTGTGCTCCAGCACCTCGTGCGTGCGCTCGAAGAACACGATATCAGGAGCGGTCTGCGACCCCACGAGCGGCACGAGCACGGCGGCACGGCGGGCATCCGGGTTGTCGACGACCGTGCGGACGCGCGCCGTCAGGCGCTCGCGCAAGCGGCGCAGCGCGATCGTCATGGCGTCAATTGCGCGAGAAGCGGGCGTGCAGCACTGACTCAGGCTGCTGTTCGACGCCGCGCGCTGCGTCGGCGCGGAGCGCGCGTACTCGGCGGGTCTCCTCATCGAGCAGCTTGAGCTCGGCGTCCAAACGTTCGGCGGCCGAACCGGCTTCGAGCAGTCGCTGCTTGACCGCCACGTCGACCTGGAGCGCCTCGGCGATGATGTATGACGACGCGGCCACGTCGCTCGGCAGCTCGATCGCGTCGAGCTCGTTCCCAGATACGGCGAGCAAAGCTTCGAGATAGTCCTTGAAATGCTCGATGGCGGTCTCGCGCAGCCGGCTAGCGCTATCGGACGGCCCGTCGATCTCCTCGAGAAACGACACCTCGGCTCGCCAGAAGGGCGCCCGCGCGACGACCCGATCAACTTTGAACCGGCGCGTGCCTTGAGCGACGATGTAGAGGCGTCCCGCCGTCAGCTTCGTCACGTGGCGGATGATGGCGGCCGTGCCGATCTCGACCGGGTCGAGATCGTCGCCGACCTCATTGCCCTTGCGGTCGAGCAACACGCCAAACGGCAGGCCGTGCTCGATGCATTGCGCCATCATCTCCTTATAGCGGTCTTCAAAGACGTGCAAGCGCAGCGCTGCGCCGGGCAGCAGAACCGTGTTGAGGGGGAACAGACCGAGAACGGAATCCATGATCAGATGGGGCAGCCGGCCGCGTGCGACCGACGGGCTGGGCTCACGCTTGGTGCGCGAACTCCTCGCCCCACGCCTGCGCGATGCGTTCGAGCGTCAGCTCGTCGACTTTTTCCGGATCGTCTTCGAAATCGTCAAGCTCGGTGACCAACCGCAGAAGGTCGGGCATGGGAACTTGTTTGGGATCCTCATCCGGGTATGCCTGAGACAGCTCGAACGCGATGTCCTCGACATCTTGCCAGGTCAACCCCATGTGCCCTCACCCCCTTCGTCGTAGTAGCGGACCCCTCGCTTTAGCATCCAGATGCGCTGGACCTCTAGCGGGAAACGGACCTAAAGGTCCGTTGCTACAACACTAACATCGGCTAGACGATCCCCAGTATGTTATAGCCTGCATCCACGTAGAGGACTTGGCCCGTCACCGCCGACGAGAGCTCGCTCGCCAGGAAGACCGCTGCGCCCGCGACGTCATCGGCCGTCGCATTGCGTCGCAGCGGAGCCTTGGCCGCGACGTCGCTCAGGATGTTCGTGAACCCGCCCACCGCTCGCGCCGAGGCGGTCTTGATCGGTCCAGCTGAGATCGCGTTGACACGCACGCCGCCGAACTCGCCCAGATCCTCGGCGAGGTAGCGAACGGACGACTCGAGGGCTGCTTTGGCCACACCCATGACGTTGTAATTGCGGACCGCCCGCACCGAGCCGAGATACGTCATGGCCATGACCGAGGCGGCTTGAGCGAACGTCGGCTGCAGCTCCCGGCACAGCGCGACCAGCGAGTAGGCGCTGATGTCGAGGGCCAGACCAAAGCCCGACCGCGAGGTGTTGAAATACTTCCCCGCGAGCTCTTCTTTACGCGCGTAGGCCAAGCTGTGCACGAGGACGTCGAGCGTGCCGCACTGCGCGACGACGAACTCGCGCAGGGCTGCGATGCTCTCGTCCTTGGACACGTCGGCGGCGGTCGTCGGGCCGCCGCCCAGCTCTTTCGCCAATTTCTCGACGTCCTCGCGAGTGCGCTCGCCCTCGTAGGTGAGGATGAGCGACGCGCCATGCGCGTGCAAGGCTCGCGCGATCGCGGTTGCGATGCTCCAGCGGTTGGCGACGCCGAGCACGCAGGCTTTCTTCCCGGTTAGAAGCGCCATAGCGTGCGTCTAGCGCTCTGCGGCGTCCAAGCGGCGGGTGACGGCGTCCCAGTCCACGACGTTCCACCACGCGCCCAGATAATCAGCGCGGCGGTTCTGATACTTCAGATAGTAGGCATGCTCCCAGACGTCGTTGCCCATGATCGGTGTCAAGCCTGCCGACATCGGATTGTCCTGGTTGGCCGTGCTGATCACCGACAGCTTGCCGTCCTTGGCACGCACGAGCCATACCCAACCGCTGCCGAACTGCTTGAGACCGGTATCGGCGAAGAGTTTCTTGAATGCTTCGAAGTCGCCGAACGCGCCTGAGATCGCCGACGCGATCTTCCCCTGCGGCACGCCGCCGCGTTTGGGTCCCATGATGGCCCAAAACATCGAATGATTGACGTGACCGCCACCGTTATTGCGCACGGCGGTGCGGATGTCGTCCGGCACGGCGTTCAAGTCGCGCACGAGATCGTCAGCGCTCTTGCCGGCGAGTTCTGGATGCTTCTCGATCGCTGCGTTGAGGTTCGCGACGTAGGCTGCGTGGTGTTTGTCGTGGTGCAGCGTCATCGTCTCTTTGTCGATGAACGGCTCCAACGCATCGTAGGCATACGGGAGCGGCGGTACTTCAAAGGCCATGACTATCCTCCCCAATGGTCGTTACGGCGTGTATGTGGAAGTACCGAATTGTACGCAGGCCCTGCATATCCTAGGGCGGGCGCATGGTTTCCCAGGCCAAATGTGGTACTAAGCCAGCCCGATGCGGGTCACCATCCGATTCTTCGCTTCCCAGCGCGAGGCGACCGGACTCTCAACGTACGTCGCCGACGTGCCTGACAACGCGCGCGCGGCTGACATCCTCGCCTCGCTGTATGAGTCATTCCCCAAGCTCAAGACCGCGGCCACGAGCGTGGCCTTCGCGCTCAATCGCGAACACGTCAAGCCCGACGCGCAGGTGCGCGATGGCGACGAGCTCGCGCTTCTGCCTCCTTTGGCCGGCGGATGACGATGCAGTTCTTGCTGACGCCGGAGCCGCTCGATGAGCGCGCGGTGACGGCGCTTGTCGTAGGCCCGGATGCCGGTGGTATCGTCACGTTCGTCGGTCGCGTGCGCGACCACGCACGCGGGCGGACCGTGACCGGGCTCGAATACGAAGCGTATCCGGAGATGGCGCACAGCGTCTTCGCTCAGATCGCACAGGAAGCAACATCTCGCTTTGCGATCCAACGCGTTGCCATCCACCATCGCAGCGGCAGGCTTGCCGTCGGCGAGCCCGCGGTCGTCATCGCCGTGGCGGCCACGCATCGGAGCGCGGCGTTCGGCGCGTGCGAATTCGTCATCGATCAGCTCAAGGCGCGAGCCCCTATCTGGAAAAAGGAGTTCGGCCCGGACGGCGCCGTCTGGGTGGAAGAACATCCCTAGCCTGCACAGCGCTAATAGCCCGAGGCTTTGAAGATCAACCCCACGCCGTAGAGCACACCGCCGACGATCGCGCCGGCAAGCGTCATCTCGAGCCCTGACGACCACCAACTGCGAAGCGTCACGAGCGACTTGGCGGCGCCGACGAGGAAATGGGCGATGAGCGAGACGACGGCTGCCGTGATGATGGCAGCGGGTCCGGTCATGAAAAAGAACGGTATGACGGGGATGATCGCGCCGACGCCCGTGCTGATGCCCGCTGCGACCGCTGCTTGCAGCGGGTCGCCCGCCGCTCTTGTGCCGCCGAGTTCTTCCACCGCCAGCACGTTGAGCATCGCCTCCGGCGTCTTGGCAAGTCGTTCCGCCAGCTCGTCGGCGTCGGCTTGCGGCATGCCCTTGAGCTGGTAGATGAGGGAGAGCTCTTCTTTTTCTTCTTCCGGGTGTTCTGCGATCTCTTGCCGTTCGCGGGCGAGATTCGCTGCCGCGACTTCAGCCTGGGACCGCTCCGCCAGAAACGCTCCCGTCGCCATCGAGACGGCAGAGGCGATCGCGCCCGATAGTCCGGCTGTCAGCACGAAGCTGGAAGCACCGGTCGCAGCCGAGACGCCGGCGATGATGCCGAAGACCGCAGCCAGACCGTCGTTGGCCCCATAGATCGCGCCGGCGACCCAGCCTGAACCACCCTGATGCCACTTCTCGCGGCGCAGGATGCGATCGAGCCGGCCTTGCGCCGGCGATGGACTGGCTTCTGCAGCTGGGGCACCCCGTTGCAAATCCCGCACTGCGCCCGCGTGCGACTCTTCTTCGACCCGGATCGCCTGCAAGAGTTGGTCGGTCTGGGCGTCGCCCGTGGGAGTCGTGTAACGCTCCTGGATATCAAGGGCTTCTGCTGCCTCTCTGGCCGCCAGCAACCGCCCGACCGGTGCGACGCGCGCCTGCAGCTCAAGCCAGGGTGACAGTCGCACGGACTTGGGGTCTGGTATCGCGATGCCAAGCTCGGTCATGCGCGCCTCGAGACGACGCCTGTGGCCATCTTCTGACTCCGCTAAGCGGCGCAGGATATCTGCGCGCCTGGCATCTTTCTCGCGCTTCACCAGCAGCGTATAGACCGCGCTTGCCTCGATCTCAGCTCTCCAGGCGTCGAGCAAGCGTCGCGCAACAGGGGAGGCCGATCGCATTTCTTGTTCCAAAGGCATGCAAGGTTGTTCCCCACAAAAGCGCAAGACTCCGCCGCTGATGCTTGCCAAGCTCTTCTTCAAGGATGCCCGGCTGCGTCCGTTTTTCCGCGTCTTGGTCTTCGTGCTCGCGACGCTCTTGGTCGCGGCGGTGCTGTGGCTCGTCTTCGATGCGCTTCGCGGGCAGGCATATTCGGCCGAGCTCAACTGGAACGACTTGGCGACCGGGGAACTCGCAAGCGCGATCGCCGTCGTGCTCGTCGCCGTGCTCATGCGCCGCTACGTGGATCGCCGTTCGGTCGCTTCCCTCGGCTTCGCGCCGCGCGGTCCATGGTTGCGGCTCTTCGGATGGGGCGTGCTTCTCGGCGCGGGCATGCAGACGATCGCACTGGGCATCGAATCGGCATCGGGCCACGCGCACGTGGTCGGTCTGGGCAGCGTTGCCGGCGACGCCAAGCTCATCGCAGTCGCCACCGCCGTCTTCCTCGCTGGCGCCCTATCGGAAGAGCTATCGCTGCGCGGCTACATCCTGCAGAATCTGTGGGAGGAGTGGGGCGTCGTGCCCGCCATCGCTGTCACGTCGCTTGCGTTTGCTGCCGTGCACTTGGGCAACCCGCATTCACACGAGCAGACCGCCCTCACCGTCTGCGGCTTGGTCGTCTTCGCCTTGTGGGCATGCGCGAGTCTGCTCTTGACGAAATCGCTGTGGTTGGCATTCGGGGCGCATGCAGCGTGGAATATCTTCGAGGGACCGGTCTTCGGCTTGCCGGTGAGCGGCGTCTCGATACCGGTTCGAACGGTGCTCGTGGAAAGCGTCAACGGCCCGCAGTGGCTCACCGGCGGGGCGTTCGGGCCCGAGGCAGGCTTGAGCTCGATCCTCGCGCTGCTCGTTGGTTTCGTCGCCTTGTTGGCGCTGCATAAGTGGGGTGCGTTCCTCGGCGCGGTCGACTCGCGCGAGGGATACGCCCGCACGCTCAAGGAATCGTCCGCCCCTTCCAGCGCTGACCTCGCCCGCTCATAACGCGCCACGCCGATGCCGCCATCACCGCGGCCGCGAACGCGCCGGCGATTGGAGTCGCGGCAAGCGACGTGATGTCGGTGCGAAAACCGATCGCCCGATCGCGCGCGATGCGTACGAGCGCGGTCGATGCGACGCAGACCGCGCAGGCGAGCGCGAGGCGCCGCTGCTGCGCCGACAGCCCTGTGTGCGCGCCGAGCACGCCCACGAGGGCGAGCACCGGCACCGGCAGGACGAGCATGGCCACGGTCACCACCACGAACACCGCCGCGATCAGCGGGCTGCGCCGCGCTCCCTCGAAGAAGTTCTTGCGCCAGCCGGCCCACATCTGCGCCAGTCCGTCATACATCCGCACGCGCAGAAGCTCGCTGCCGTCGCGCAGCCTGACGCGATAGCCGAAGGCCTTGAAGCGCTCGGCGAGATCGCGATCTTCGGCGATGGACCCGCGTACGCTCATGTGTCCTCCCACCCGTTCGTACGCCTCGCGCCGTGCCAAGATGAACCCGCCGGCCAAAAGCGCCACGCGCGAGCGGTCGTCATTGACGAGAAAGGCCGGTATCGACGACAAGATAAGCGCCCCGACCGCCGGCATGATCTGGCGCTCCCACCACGAGCCGCATTCGAGCGTCGCCGTCATCGAAAAGGCATCGGCACAAGTGTCCTGCGCTGCGTGCAGCGCGCTCGCCAGCGCATCGCGCGTCATGCGCACGTCGGCGTCGCTGAAGAGCAGCCACTCGCTATGGGCGAGCGACGCGGCGTTGTGCGCGGCCCACGTCTTGCCGATCCAGCCGCGCGGTGGTGGACCGAAACGGCGCACCTCGACGCGTGGGTCGCCGGCTGCTGCCTCGAGAGCCGCCTCGCTTGTTCCATCTTCGGAGCAATCATCGGTCACGATGATGCGCTGTGCGGCGTGGGTCTGGCGCCGCGCGTCGTGTACCCATGCGCCGATATTGCGGGCTTCATCGCGCGCCGGGACGATCATGGTGACGGATGCGCCCCCTGCGGACCGCGTGCGACGCACCCGCGGCATCGCGCGCCGGTCGACGAGCGCGATCGCGGCGACGGCTACCCAGGCACCTGCGGCTGCGCTCTCCACACAAAGCAGTGAGGTGAGGCCTATGGCCTCACCTCCCTTGCGCCGCTGGTCACGCCGAGCGAGCGTCAGTAATCCTCCTCCGGTTCGTTGGAATACTCTTCTTCTTCTTCGGTGTAACTCTCGTCGAAGTCTTCGGTCTCGTCGTAACCGCCGATGGTGATGCCGCCTTCGTCTTCATGCTCGAGGTGCGCGTGCTCGAGGACCTCCTCGTGCGCCTTGGGCGCGCGCGTGCCGGCTGCGCCGTTGCTACGCGCTGCGGGTGACGGTCGTTTGGCGGCTGGTGCTTTCACCGTCGGGCTCTTGGCGGGTTTCGCGCGACCGCGGACGGCCGATTTCGTCACGCCCTTGGTGCTGCGCGCCGGCTTGCGCTTGACCGCGCTCGTGCGGGCTTTAGCGGCGCTCTTCGCCGTTTTCTTGGCCGGTTTCGACGGGGCGCGCTTTTTGGGTTTCCGCTTCATGTGCGCCTCCTTGGGGTGATGGTTCGGCCGCCGCTTGTCGGGCCGCTCGGTAGTCTCCTGCAAACGCCTACGAATTCATCTCACGGACTTTTTCGAGCACGGCATCGGCGTGACCCGGAACTTTGACGGCCTCGAAGATATACCTGATGACGCCCTGCTTGTCAATGATGAAGGTCGTCCTTTTGGGATTGCCCGACGGGTCGGGCAAGATGCCCAGCATCGTGCAGATCGCTCCGCTCATGTCCGAGAGCAACGGCGTGGTCAGGGCATTCGCGGCGACGAACTCGCGGTGCGATTCCACCGAATCGCGCGAGATGCCGATGGCCACGGCGTCGAGCTTTGCGAAGTCAGCAGACCGCTGACTGAAGTCACGTGCTTCGCTCGTTCAGCCGGAGGTCATGTCTTTCGGATATGCCCACAACACGACCGATTTCGCGCCTCGGAAGTCCGCGAGATTCACTGGACCGTCTTGGCTCTGGGCGCGGATTGGCGGGAGCTCCTCTCCCACTTTGACGGCCATGCGTGCTCCTTTTGGGGTACTATGGGTGCCCTCAGGACGACTAGGTCGGGACCAGCGGCCGGACCTCGAATATCCGGTCGCCCACGGCGACCGTCCGCGGCTCGCCCGTTACCGGCTCGAGCGTGGCCCGCAGCACGCAGGCGCCGATCTTGTCTTCCTTGATATATAACTGGCCTTCGTACAGGGTGTTGCTGCTCTTGGCGAAGGTCTTGCGCTCGAAGTCCGCCGCGGCCGGATGGTCTTTGGGCACGAGGCCGACCCTGCACTGGCCGACGAACGGCGAGCGGAAATAGATGGCGATGTTGATCACGTCGCCGGGATTGTAGACGTCTTGACGGGGCGAGATGTCGACTTTTTCGATCTGCATACAGGCGCTGGCGTTCGCGCCGGGGGCGGTTCGACCTTGCGCCGAATGAGCGTTTTCCATGCTTGAGCTGCTTGTGCCGCGCCTTGTATCCATCCTCGGGGCGGCGAACGTCACGACCGCTGCCGGCGACCTGTCGAATTACCAGTACGACGGATCGGCCGACCGGGCGTTGCCGCAGGTCGTCGTCTTTCCGGGAAGCGCGGCCGAGGTGGCAGCCGTCGTGGCGGCCTGCAACGAGGTCGACTGCCCCTACGTCGCGCGTGGCGCGGGCACAGGGCTTTCCGGCGGTGCGATTCCCGAAGCCGGAGGCGTCGTCATTTCGACTGGACGAATGAACCGCATCCTCGAGATCGACGTGCCCAACCGCATCGCCGTCGTCGAGCCTGGGGTGGTCAACGCGCACATCAGTGAGGCGGTCAAGGGCAACGGCCTGCAATTCGTGCCCGACCCCTCCAGCCAGGCTGCATGCACCATCGGCGGTAACGTCACCGAGAATTCCGGCGGCTTGCATTGCCTGGCCTACGGCGTCACCGCGCATCACGTGCTCGGTTGCGAGATCGTCACGACGCAGGCCGACATCGTCTGGCTTGGCGGTAAGACGGTCGATGCGCCCGGCTACGATCTGCTCGGGGTCTTTATCGGATCGGAAGGCACGCTTGGCATCGCGACCAAGGTCGTCGTCCGCCTCGTGCCGCTGCAACAGGAGCGGCGCACGCTGCTGGCGGCGTTCGCGACGATCGAGCAAGCGTCGCAATCCGTCTCCGACATCATCGCCGGCGGCATCATCCCGGCCGCGCTCGAGATGATGGACCAGCTCTCCACCCAGGCGGTTGAGGAGTTCGTGCATGCCGGCTTCCCAACCGACGCCGGAGCGGTGCTCATCGTCGAGCTTGAGGGCCTGTCCGGCACCGTCGACGCGCTCGTGACCGACGTGCGCGAGATCTGCACGCGCAACGGCTCACACGACATCCGCCAAGCGCGCGATGAAGTCGAGCGCGAGCGCATCTGGCTGGGCCGCAAGAGCGCGTTCGGCGCGATGGGCAGGCTTGGATCGAGCTACTACGTGCAAGACGGCGTCATCCCGCGGACGCGGCTGCCACAGGTCGTCGGCCAAGTCGCCGAGATCGGGCGGCGCTACGGGCTGCGCATCGCCAACGTCTTCCACGCCGGCGACGGCAATCTCCATCCGCTCATCGTCTTCGACGACAGTATGCCGGGCGAGTACGAGCGGGTGGTCGCCGCAGGTGCCGACATCCTGCGCGCCTGCGTGGCGCACGGCGGCAGTATCTCGGGCGAGCACGGCATCGGCATCGAAAAACGCGATTGCATGACGCTGCAATACTCGCGCGCCGACCTTGCCCTCATGGCACGGCTGCGCACCGCTTTCAATCCTCGCGGGCTGTGCAACCCGGCCAAGATGTTTCCCACCTCCCGCCGCTGCGGCGAGAGCGCGCGCGTATCGGCGAGCGCGCACGTGGCAGCGGAGGTCGAGCGTGCCGCCGGCACGGCGTTCTGATGCCGCGTAACGAACTGCGCGCCCTGAACCTGCCCATCGCCGACGAGCTCGCCAAGCGCTCGGGGAGCAAACCGCGCGTGCGCCCGCTCGAGTGCCAACCGTATGCGGTCGCCGGCATCATTCCCAAGCTTGTCTTCTCACCGCGCTCTCTAGGCGAGGCGTCAAAAATCGTGGCGACGATCGCGAGCGAAGGCGCCGCTATCGTCATCCGCGGCGCGGGAACCAAGCAGTGGCGTCCACCGCATCCGTACGAGGTCGACGTTGTGCTCGACGCGACGCGATGCAGCGGCGTCATCGACCACACGCCCGCCGACCTCACCGTCACCGTGGCCACAGGCACGACCTTCGCCGAACTGCAAGACGTGCTGCGCGCCCACGGCCAGTTCTTCCCCAACGATCCGCCGTTTGCTGCCGAGACTTCCGTAGGCGGCATGCTTTCGGCCGGCTTATCTGGCGCGTTGCGCCAGCGATACGGTGGGCTGCGCGACAACGTGCTGGGGATGCGCGTCTGCCTGTCGGACGGTTCAATCGCCTTCACCGGATCGCGCGTCGTCAAAAGCGTGGCAGGCTACGATATCCCGAAGCTATTCGTCGGCGCGCGCGGTACGCTGGGCTTTATCGGCCAGGTGACCCTCAAAGTAGCGCCGCTGCCGCGCGAACAGTGTGGGGTCGTGGGGTCGTTCGCGCGTGCCGAAGACGCAAGCGACGCCGCGCAACGATTGGCGTCATCTCCGCTTTTCCCGATGGCCACGACGTTGCACGACCACGCAGCGGCGCGTCACGTCCGCGCGCTCGGCGGACAGACTAGTGAATGGACGCTCATCGTGCGCTGTGGCGGCTCACGCTCCTCCGTCTCGCGTCAGGTGGACGAAGTATCGAGCGTGCTGCGCGCATCTGGCGCATCCACGCTCGACGTGCTCGATGCCGACAGGCTGCACTTCGCCTGGTCGGACATCGCAGAACTCGCCGGGGGTGAGATCTACCCGGGGTCCCAGCACCTGATCTTCGCTATGGCGTGTCTGCCGACGCAGGTCCCCGCTGTCTTGAGCGCGGTCTCAGAGACGTTTCCCCAGGCGCAGTGCACCGCCCATCCGGCGAGCGGCGTCGTGTATGCGCACGTGGCGGCGGACTCTGGGCCACGAGATCCATTCGCTGGGCAGCTGGAACGGCTGTGCGCACAAGAGCGATGGATGCTGCGTGTCTTGGCTGCGCCGCAATCCTTCGGATCGAATGTGCGAGCGCCGCTGCCGGCGGATGCGCCTGTGGCTTTGTGGCGCAGCGTCAAAGCGTCGCTAGATCCAAGCGGCACGTTCGACCCCGGCCGCTTCCTGGCGGGTATCTAAAAGGAGCTGTGATGAAAGATCCATCCGCGTCAGTGGAGCCAGCACTCGACCACGCAAGGGCCTTTGCGTGGTTCGCGCTCCTTGCGGGCGCCCTGTCGCTGCTTCTCCTCGTTGCGACGCTCCAGCCCACCCCGCAAGGCGCCGCCCAGCAGCTGTCGTTTTATCCAAGTCATCTGGGTCGTATCATGCTCTCGGCAGTGGTCGTCTTGGCTTGGGCTGTGTTCTCGATACCGTTCGTGGTCGCGCTTGGGCGGATCTTGCGCCCGAAGAGCGCGGCATTCGCGTTGACCGCTACCTTGCTTTCGACGGTCGGCATCCTCTTGCTGGGCTTTGCCATCTTCGCCCATGTGGGAGCCGTTCTGTCGATCTTGGCCGCAGGCAGACCGCCCGACGCAGCCGATGCGACTTATCAGGCCGCGATCTGGGGCAATCTTTTCTTCTACCTCACCGATCCGGGACTCATGACGTGGGGGCTTGGCCAGTTCCTGTTCGGATGGCTCGCGTGGAGGAGCGGCGTAGTGCCGAACTGGATCTCGGTTATCGGTATGATCGGTGGAATCGCTGGCCTGCTCACGCTCGCCGTGTATCAATCCGCCATGCTCGCCCTGCTCCAGCTTGTGTGCTTCGCCGTTTGGGGAATCGCGACCGGCGTTATTCTGCTGCGGATGCGTGGAAGGTGAACTTCTGATCGAGAACTACTCGGAAAAGGAGAGCGGCTACATCGGATCGCAGCGCCCACCGCTGGCTGATCTCGACAAGTGCACGCGCTGCGGCTTGTGCGAGCAGGCGTGCCCGACGTATCGATTACTGCAGTTCGAGCCGGACTCGCCGCGCGGCCGCATCTTCCTCATGAAAGAGGTCGCGCAAGGCCGCGGCACGGTCGACGCCAACTTGGCCCAGCATCTCTACGCCTGTTTGGGCTGTCGGGCTTGCGAGACCGCCTGCCCGTCGGGCGTGCCCTTCGGGCGCTTGCTCGAATACGGCCGGCATCAAGTCGAGCTGCATGGCGAGGTATCGCCTGCTCGAAAAGGATGGCGACGTTTTCGATCCATCGCCTTCGAGCACGTCTTACCGACGCCGTGGTTGTTCAAGGCGCTGTTGGGGCCCGCCCGCCTGCTGCAGGCCATCCCAGGCGTGCTGCAGCTCGCGCAAGCCGTGCCTCTGCCGACACGCTTGCGTCAACTCGTGCGCATGATCCCGCCCGTGCGGCGAGCTGGCGCGAGCATCGAACCAATACGACCAGGAGCTACATACCGGGCACATGGCGAGCGGCGGGCACGCGTGGGTCTATTTGTGGGTTGCGTCATGGGATCGCTGTTCAGTCAGGTGCACGAGGCCACGATCCGCGTGCTGACGCGTAACGGCTGCGAGGTCGTCGTCGTGCCTGGTCAATGGTGCTGCGGAGCGCTCAACCTGCACGCCGGCGAGAGGACGATCGCCGCCAACATGGCGCGCGCGAACGTCGCGGCGTTCGGCGCGGCGCCGCTCGACGCGATCGTGGTCAATTCCGCCGGCTGCGGCGCCGTCATGAAAGAATACGGTGAGCTGCTCGCGGGCGACCCAGCAGCGCACGAGCTCTCCTTGCTGACGCGCGACGTCACCGAGTTCTTGGCCGCCCTCGGGCTTCGGCCTGGGTTAGGGCCGCTGCGGACCACAGTCACCTATCAGGACGCTTGCCACCTGGCGCATGGTCAAGACGTTCGGGCACAGCCGCGGATGTTGATCGAGCAGATCCCCGGCATCCAGTTTGTCGAGTTGGCCCACGCCGACCGGTGTTGTGGGGCGGCAGGCGTATACAGCTTGACGCACCCTCACTTGTCGTCGCAGATACTCGCAGAAAAGCTCGACGCCGTAGTCGAGAGCGGAGCCCAAGTCGTGGCCACGACAAATCCAGGTTGTTCTATGCAGCTACTCGCCGGATTGGCCGAGCGCGGTTTGGGCACACGTGTCTGCCATGTAGTCGAACTTCTCGATGAATCATATGCGGCCGGAGCGTGAGAGTGTTGGATGAGAACCGAAGTCAAAGCGCTGAATTAGCTTGCAACGTCGTCTGAGGAGAATCTTCGATGGCTGTGATTAAGAAATACAATCCTGGAGAATTTTGCTGGACCGATCTTGGAACCACCGATGTCGCCGGCGCCAAGAAATTCTACCAAGGAGTCTTTGGTTGGAAAACGCGAGACATCTCCATGGGAGCGGGCAACGCGAAATATACTATGTTGCGTGTCGACGGCAAAGATGTGTGCGGGCTCTATCCCATGCCTGACGAGCAAAGAAAAAAGAAGCTTCGACCATTTTGGCTCCCTTATATCTCGGTCAAGAGCGCAAGCGTAACTGCCCAGAAGGCGAAGCGTGCCGGCGGTAAGGTTGGCATGGGGCCGATGAAGGTCATGGAGAAAGGTCACTTGGCACTGATCCAAGATCCAACCGGGGCAGGTTTTGGGATATGGCAAGCAGGCACGCATCGAGGCTCGGGACTGTACGGCAGAGCCGGCACGGTTTGCTGGCATGACCTCAACACCTCAAAGACCAAGGCCGCCGCGAAGTTTTATTCCACGGTCTTTGGATGGCGGACGCACGATGAGGACATCAGCGGCAACGAATATCACGTTTTCAAGCTTGACGATGAGAGCGTATGTGGAATGTGGCCTTGGCCGGCAAAGCAGCTGCCGCCGAGCTGGATCACCTATTGGAAGGTCGGGAACTGCGCAAAGAGCGTCGCTAAGGCCATGCGGCTAGGCGGACGCATCATCATGGGGCCGATCGCAGTGCCGGGCATGGGCCACTTCGCAATCATCGCGGACCCCCAAGGCGCGACATTCGGAACCATCGGGAAGTAACGTAAGGCGGCGCTGGTCCCCGCGCTGGCCCGACCGGTCCCCCGCTTCGCGGATCCCCGGTTGGTCGTTTGCGGGCGCTGCTTGACTGGTCGTCAGCTCAGGACCGTAGAATGGAACGCCGGGCCTCGTTTGAGGATCTCGAGGTTAGGATTCATGTCACGCTTGGCCCCGGAAATGCTGCCCTGGGCGGGATTGCACCGACCACTACGGTAGAGGGTGTGCCTATCCGCCGGAAGACCCGAGGTCAGGCCGGGGGAAGCTGTCACAATGGGTCAACGACGACAGTCACATCTGCAGGGATGCTAGTGTAAATGGGCTCGTTGCAGCCTTTTTCGGGAGGCTCTTCACCGCTTCCGCAGGACCCGCAGCCGAGCGCCACTCGTGGCGCCGCTGACGGCTCCTACAGCAGTTTCTTCCCGGCCGGATCTTCATATTATAGCCGACTGCTCGCGCTGTCGTCGGGACCTGAAGATCACTTCTTCGCCAACCTGCACGCAGTCATCCGCGACTTCATGGACGTGCCCATCCTCGTCGCCGCGACGGCAGATGTGACCGCACCTGACGGCTACCGTCTGCAATATCAGCGCAACATGGACGAGCGCGATTCGCTGCCCGTCATCGATCGCAAGTTCGTCAACCAAGCGCTGCGCAGCGGGCGCACGATGCTCTTCGGCCGTCTCCCCAAGCTGCCCACCGGCGGCTACTTGCAATCCACCGGCGACGGCGCCGGGTCGATTCTCGTCGCGCCCATGCGCCACGAGGGCAAGCTCTTGGGCTACATCGCCATCCGTTCGCGCCGCGAAGGGATGTACGGGGATCTTGAGCTCGAGTATCTCACCGCAGCTGCCGACCTCGCCGCGGTCTCAGTGCGCAGCAAGCTCGTCGGCGACGAAGCACGCGCGCGCAGCACGGAGCTGCGGCTCATGCTCGAGGCAGCCCGAGCGCTGTCCGCCGAACGCGATTTGCGACGCCTCTTCTCACGCTTGCACCGGCTCGTCGGCAACGTCATGGATGCGGGCACGTTCTACGTGGCGCTCGGATCCTGGGAACAGGGCGTGATGACGCTGCCCTACTGCATCGATCATTACAAGCTCGTCGACCCCGGCGGCCCCATCCCGCTCGAAGGCTCCCTGTCCGGCCATGTCTTCCGTGAGGGTGCGGCCATCATCGTGCGCACCGCCGAGGATTGGCGGCGGTATCCGTGGATCGAACGCGGCGACGAGACCGACTCCCCCGTGTCGGCGCTAGCGGTACCGATGCGCATCGGTGCGCGGACCATCGGTGTCATCTGCGCGCAGAGCACGCGCCCCCACGCCTATACGGAACGCGACCGCGACGTCATGGTAGCCATCGCCGAGCAGGCGGCCATCGCGGTCGAGAACTCCCAGCATCTGATGCGCGCCGACCAGCGTGCCCGCGAGCTGCAGCTCCTCTCGGAGGTCTCGCGCGCGCTCTCCTCACAGCTTTCGATCCGCGCGTTGTGCCAGACGGTCTGCAATGAGGTCCGCCGCGTCATGGACGCCAAGGTCTTCTTCGTGGCGCTGGCCGCCGAGGCGGAATCGGCCATGCGTCTGGAATTTGCCATCGAGGGCGACGAGGTCATCGACGTCGATCTTGTGCCACTGGAGAACTCATTCGCCAAACGCGTCATGGAGACGCGTCAGCCGATCGTGCTGCAGACCGGCGAGGAGATCGACCGGCAGCCGCACCGCACGATCCATCAAAGCGACGGTGGATCGGTGCGCTCGGTGGCCATGGCCCCCCTGCGCCTGGGCGACCGCTGCATCGGGGTCATGTCGGCCCAATCATACAGCGAACGGGCCTTCGACGAATCGAGCGTGCGCATCCTGACCGCCATCGGCGAGCAGCTCGCCCTGGCCGTGCAGAACGCACAGCTCTTCGGCGACGCCAAGAGCCGTGCCGACCGCGATCCATTGACCAATCTCTTCCATCACCGCTACCTCAAGACGCGCTTGGAAGAGGAGATCTCGCGCTCGCGCTTCACCAACCAGCCGCTCGTCGTGCTGATGATGGACATCGATAATTTCAAACTCGTCAACGACACGTACGGCCACCCTGCGGGCGACGATGCGCTGCGCATGCTCACGGCTGTGCTGCAGGCGACATGCCGCGGCACAGACGTCATCGGACGCTACGGCGGCGATGAGTTCATGATCATCCTGCCCGACACCGATGCCGAACATGGCCTGCGCATCGCCGAGCGCATCGAAGTCGAGGTCGCAGGGCGAGAGCTCCATCTCCACGACGGCACGGCCATCCCGCTGCGCTGCTCGATCGGCCTCGCATCGGTGCCGGCCGATGGCTGGACGCCGGGCGAAATCATCGCCAAGGCGGATGCCGCGCTCTATCAAAGCAAACGCCAGGGCCGGCCGATGGCCCGGCTGCAGCGCGTCGGCACGACGCAGTTGCGGCTCGACGGCAACTTCGAGCCGGTCTCAGAACTGCTCGCCGCCTTGCTGGCCCGCGATCCCGCCACGCGCAGCCACCTCGAACACGTCAACCGCTTGGGCAAGGAATTTGCCGAAGTCGTCAAGCTGTCGGAATCCGACACGCAATCGTTGCTCTTGGCGAGCGTGCTCCACGACATCGGCAAGATCGCCATTCCCGACCAGGTGCTGCGCAAGCCGGGCCGCCTGACGCGCGACGAATACGACCTCATCCGCCGCCATCCACAGATCGGCGCGATGCTCATCGAGCATGTTCCCGGCTTCAAGGACGCGGCCAACGCCGTGCTCCACCACCACGAGCGCTACGACGGGCGCGGCTATCCCTTCAAGATCGCAGGCGAAGAGATCCCGCTCTTGGCGCGGATCGTCACGCTGATCGACGCATTCTCGGCGATGGTCATGGATCGGCCCTACCACAAAGGCATGGACGAAGCAGCTGCGCTGAGTGAGCTGCGCAAAGGCGCCGGCACCCAGTTCGACCCGGCGCTGGTCGAGCGGTTCGCACAGATGGTCATCGACGCCCAGCCGCATTAAGCGTCGCCCACACGCGACGATTGCAGCAGGCCCGTGAAGCATCTGACCTTTGAAGCAACGGACCTTTAGGTCCGTGTATCTTCGCTAGGTACACGAGACCGCTGTCCGGAAACGGCCACATCGTGGACGTTCAGTTCGCTGCCACTGCATTTGCGACTGCCTTCACCATCGTCGACCCGGTCGGTATGGTGCCATCAACGCTTGCCGTGACGGGGCATGCGACTCCCGAACAGCGCCGGCGCATCTCCAACCGCGCCGTGCTCGTGGCGGCCGCCGTCATCGTCTTCATGGCGGCCGTGGGCCACTATTTCCTCTCCTACTTGGGCATCACGCTGCCCGCGTTCGGCATCGCGGGCGGGATCCTGCTCTTGCTCATCGCCATCGATATGCTCTTCGC
>Ga0116216_10000342_pt1 | contig 40170 bp, 38 predicted proteins | sample Sb_taG_11_FD_89696 | JGI IMG/M metagenome (GOLD analysis project Ga0116216, IMG submission 89696) | Peat soil microbial communities from Weissenstadt, Germany - Sb_50d_3_AS metaG | ecosystem: Environmental > Terrestrial > Soil > Wetlands > Peat | place: Germany: Weissenstadt | collected 2010-09-21
GATCTGCAGCCGGATCAGCAGCGGCATCATCCACTGGGCGACGCGCATCGGCGGCTGGGGTCCCGTCTCGGCAAGGACATCAACGGGTATCCCGAACATGTGCTTGGGGATGAAGTGGTAGCCGCGCCTCATGCTGATCCAGGCAGCGTTGGCGGCCTGCGCGGCGTCGCAGGCGATGTCGACCCCGGAGTTGCCCGCCCCGACCACCAGCACCCGCCTGCCGGAGAACGTGTCGATGGAGCGGTACTCGCTGGAGTGGATCAGCTCGCCTGAGAACCCCCCCTCCAGCGCGGGGCGGTTCGGCGACCAAGTCGTGCCGTTGGCGCAGATCAAGTTGTCGTAGCGTCGTGTCTCGCCCCCCTTGAGGGTCACCCTCCAGCCGTTGTGCGGGTCTGGCTGCGCCCGCGCGACCTCTGTCGAGGTGGAGATCCGCTCGCGCAGGCCGTAAGTAGTGGCGAAGTCCCGAAGGTAGGCCAGCACCTGCGAGTGGTGCGGGTAGTCGGGCATCTCCTCGGGCATCGGGTAACCGTGGAACCCCGACAGTCCCCGCGAGGAGATGAAGTGCGCCGAGTCATACATAGGCGAGCCCGGGTTGGACTGGTCCCAAATACCGCCCACGTCGTCATGGCGCTCGAAGCAGTCGAAGTCCAGTCCGTGTCGCATCAGCGCCCGGCTCATCGCCAGGCCTGCGGGCCCGGCTCCCACGACACAGGTGCGGCTCGCTGCAGCGCCATTTCGCGCCATCTCATCCTCCGATCGACGCCGCGGATCGGTCGGTCCGCATCATCGTCACGCTCATGCCGATGATCCAGACGAACAGCGTGCCGGGAATCGCAATGGTCACTCCTCCCTCGAGTGAGAAGAAACCGCTTCTGATCACGAGCGAGGCGAGCAGCACGAGGTTCGCCAACGCGGCCGCAACGGCGACCCACGCCGTCCAGCCGGGCAGACGGCCGTCGCGGAAGACCTGTGTCGCGTACGCACAGAGCGCCAGCGCGGTGGGAACTCCGGACATCGCGAGCAGGCCGAACGAGAGGTCGTAGAGCAGCCGGGGATCGGACGCTGCCGGTGCGCGATAGACGAGCACCAAGAAGGACGTGAAGCCGGCGAACAGCAGCGTGACGAAGCTGACGAACCCAGCGAGAAAGCACGCCGCGAGAAAGCTCTCGTCGCTGGCCGTCGCTCGCATCGACAGCCAGACGCCGACACCGAAGACCAGCCAGAGCGACACCCCGATCGTGGTCAGGACGAGGGCGATGAGCAGCGCCGATCGATGCGTGTCGACGAAGCCCGCAATCTCGCCCGCCGTCGCGCCGGTCCCTGGAATCGTCCACATTTGATCGACGATTACTCCGGCGACTCCGAGCGCGGTGCTCAAGATACCGGCGAGGCCGGCGAGCTTGATCGCGCTGTACGTGACGCTTCCGGTCTGCTCGCCTGTAGTGATCGCCATACGCCCTACTTCCGTTTCGTTTGGACGGTCATGGTTCCAGGGCAAGGTCAGACTGTCGATTACCTGAGAGGTAATCGACGGACGAACGCGTCGGGGCTAGAGTCGGCCACCAGATGGCAACCATGATCTCCCAGCCACGGGTCGGGCCGCTGTTGCGTGAGTGGCGCAAACGGCGGCGGCGCACCCAGCTCGAAGTGGCCCTCGACGCGGGGGTCTCGGCGCGGCATCTGAGCTTCGTCGAGACGGGCCGCTCGACGCCGAGTCCCGAGATGGTCCTGCTGCTCGCCGAGCAGCTCGAAGTCCCGGTCCGGGAGCGCAACCAGCTGCTGCTCGCCGCCGGCCATGCCCCCGCGATCCCCGAGCACTCGATCGCGGACCCCGAGCTTGCGCCGGTGCGCGAGGCGCTCGATCTGATCCTCACCGGTCATGACCCCTACCCGGCGGTCGTCGTCGATCGCGGCTGGAACCTTGTCGCCGCCAACTCCGCGATGGCGACGATGGCGACGTGGGTCGACCCGGCGCTGCTGGAGCCGCCGGTCAACGTGATGCGCGTCGGCCTGTACCCTCGTGGGCTGGCCCGCTGGACCGTGAACCTGGGCGAGGTGCGCGCGTACTTCCTCGGGCGGCTGGCGCGTCAAGTCGCGATCACCGGCGATCAGGATCTCGCTGCGCTGCTGGAGGAGGTGACGGGCTACCCCGCGCCCGAACACCAGCCCACCGGTGAGACAGGCGCGGGTCACATCATCACGCCGCTGATGCGGATGCGCTCCCCCGACGGCGACGAGCTGTCGTTCTTCGCCACGGTCGCCACCTTCGGCACCGCGACGGAGGTGACGACCTCCGAGCTGTCGATCGAGTTGACGTTCCCCGCCGACGCGGCGACCGCCGAGACGATGCGAAACCTCGCGTGAAAGCTCCTCCCATGAACGCGCTGCGAACTGACCTGGGCCAGGCAAGCCGGCTGCCGGGCTCCCATCTGCTGGGTCTCGGACACTTCGAGGCATGGCGCCCACGCGTGATCGCGCTGCTGATCTTCACCGCAGCGCTCGTGGTGGCATATTGGGTCGCCTGGTCCACTGACCGTGGCATCGTCGCAAGCAATCACACCGCGCAGTACATCGCCTTCGAGCAGTCCTTCCCACTCGCCGACGGGTGGCTGCTCACAGCGGCCCTCATCGCCGCGCTCCAGCTGTCGCGGCGCCGGCCGAGCTCCCTCCTCTGGCTTTTGGTGCTCGGCGGAGCGGGCGTCTATCTATGCGCGATGGACGTGCTCTACGACCTGGAGCACGGCATCTACACCACGGGCCACGGCGGCGCGATCGAGCTCGCGATCAACATCCTCACCGCCGTGTTGAGCACCGGACTCCTAGCGTCGACCTGGGACTTCCGAGACGAGCTGCTCACGGCCTCAACTGACCGCTAGCTGGGCGTTTGGCGTTGCGGGACAGGCATTCTCGGCATCACTCCGTCCGCTTGCGTCCACGGAACATCGCAAACCCACGCTCGGGCTCGATCATCACATCTGCGATTCCGGCTTCGTGGAGCCAGTGGCGGAGGTCGTCGCGGCGTGGTGGCGTGGGATTACCGCTCCGGCGGTCGAGCTCAAAGAGCGCTCGCTGTCGCCGGCTTCCCTCGGCGAGAAATGTAGTGCCGACCAGCTCACCACCGGGCTTCAGGCAGCGCGCCAGCTCTCTCACGGCTGGCTCTGGGTCATCGAGCATGTGAAGGCCGCTGTAGCAGACAACAAGATCTGCCTCACTGTTGCCGAACGGCAGGGCACGCATGTCCGCGACCGCGAACTCGACCTGGCTCAAGGAACGTCTCTTTGCGCGCCGCTCGGCACGCTCCAGCATCTTCTCGGACACGTCCACGGCGGTGTAGCGCACGTCCTGATCCGGGCGAAGAGCACGCAGCGCAACACCGCCGCCACACGGCACGTCGAGAATCGTGGCCCCATCCCCAGCTCGACTTATTGCCTCCATGCTCCTGTACAACACCGACGCGTCGATCCCCCACACCACACGACCGATCAGACGCATCAGCCAGTCACGCTCGATGTAGAAGTCATACACCGCGCCAAACGGCCCAGCACACACGTTCGGCGAGGTCTGCGCTCCGGTCATGCGCGTGTTGCGTCGATGCGCTGTTGAAGGCTGATGCGGACTGTGGGCCAGTCCTGGTCGGTGACGCTATAGAAGGCGGAGTCGCGCACGCCGACATCCTCGATAATCATGTGCCGACGGAAGATGCCCTCGAACTGCGCGGGCAGCGCCTCAAGCGCTGCGCGTGAGCGCTCGTTGCGAGCATCGGTCTTGAACTCGACACGTATACAGCCGTGGCGCTCGAAGGCGTGCTCCAGCATCAGCAGCTTCGTCTCGGAATTGGCTCCCGTGCCCCACGCAGATGGTTCAAGCCATGTGCCGCCGATCTCAAGACCACGATGTGCCTCACGCAAAGCGTGGTAGCCGGTCCCACCGATCGGCCGTCCGGTCGCGCGATCCAGGGTCGCAAACGCGCACTCCTCGCCCGCCTCGCACGCAGCAAGAGTCGCCCTGAACCATGCCTGGAAATGCCCGGGACTCTTTCCTCTCGGGATCGTCCAAGTCCGAGTCCGTGGGTCCTGACAGGCAGCCCACAGCCCCTCCTCGTGTCGAGCTTCAAGCGGCTCCAGCACGACGATCTCGCCCCCCAAGCGCGTTGCCAAGCCATCCCACATCTCTGCGCGGACACTATCTACCATCGGCGCGTCAGCGCTCACCGCAGAATCATCAGGCACGTGACGCGCTGTATTGCGCAAGCCGCCTGTCCTCACAGGTCTATCTCGTAGCGGGTCCACTCGGTCGCCTCATCAACCTGTCGGGTGCTGGTCAGCTTCATGCCGATCTTCTCGTAAAGCCTCCGTGCGGCCGCGTTCTCTCGCCCGGTCCAGAGCTGCACACGTGACATGCCGGCGGCGCGAGCCGCGTCGAGGGTGTAGCGCATGAGGCGAGCGCCAATGCTCCGTCTCTGGGACGACGGGAAGACGAAAATCATCGAAATGTGAAGTGCGCCGGGAATGACGGCGCCAGTCCCATCGTCTTTGCGGCACGGCTCTGCCAGGGCCATGCCCACGATGGCATCACCTTCGGCCGCTACATAGGGCAGCGCGTCGGGTTCTTGCAGCTTCTCGATGATCCTGGCGACGCGCTGCGGTGTTGGCGGCTTTCCCCGCGCGATGTTGGCTGCGTGCCACGCGGCCACCGCCCCAGGCAGGTCGCCCGTCCTCATGACGCGCAACTCCATGATGCGACTCTATAAGGGCCGGCTCATCGGCGATCCGCTTCCACGCGCTCGGAGTACGCCCGGTCGCCTCAGCGTGGCTCCGGGGGCGGGTCCTGCTCGACGCCGAGCGCCCGCTGTGTCCACGCGACATCGTGCCACGCGCCGAGCTTCCAGCCGATCCGCCGGTAGACGCCAACCGGTTCGAAGCCCATCGCTCGGTGCAGGCCCGCGCTCGCCTCGTTCGGCAGCGTCATGCCCGCGACCGCCATCAGGTAGCCGCGCGCCGTGAGCCGCTCGAACAGTGCCTCGTACAGCGCGCGACCCGAGCCGGTGCGTCGCCGGCCCTGCTCGACGTAGACGCTGACCTCGCACGAGAAGCGGTAGGCCGCTCGCTTCTGGTGCGACCCGCCGTAGGCGTAGCCGACAAGCCGGTCGTCGTCTTCGAGCACGACCCAAGCGTGCCTGCGCTTCGCCGCCGCGATGCGTTCGGCCATCTGCGCGGGCGATGGCGGCTCGCCCTCGAAGCTGACGGCCGTCTCACGCACATACGGCGCATAGATCGCCGCACACGCCGCCGCGTCGTCCTCGCTCGCCTCTCTCACCATCGCGCCGGGCATGTTCGGCCGTAGGATACGCGGCCAACAGCGATGCGACGGGGCTGCGGCGGATGGGCGCCGAGGTCTTCGAGTCGATGGAGGAGCTGCCGGCGGCGCTGGGGCTCAGGTGAGCCGGCGGGTCTCGGCGCTGTTCTCCCCGGCTGTAGTTGGCGCCGGCGTCGAGGTCAGTTTCACTCTGATCGCTGTTGCGGTCCGCCACACCAACCCCCACACCACATAGGCGATGGCGATCGTGATGAGTGTGAACTTGATGCTCGAGCAGACCGTCGCGATCAGCGGGGCGTGTTCGCCGCCATGACCTTCGAGGACGAGCAGTAGGAACACGTTTTCGGTCGCGTCGAACAGCGCCGCGGCTGCGGCGAAGAACGGAACGATCGTGCCCGCCGTGGCGAGGCGCCGCCAGTTGCGTGTTCGGGCAAGGTCACGGGTGGCGAGGCCGGCGAGGGTGAAGAAGCCGCCGTAGCTGATCATGTAGGCGTAGTCGACGATCAGGGAAAGGCGGGCCGTGTGGCGGCCTTTCGGGCCCCATTCGGCGAGGATCTGGCTCGCGCGGGCCTTGGTCGCCGCGAACTCGAACGCGAGGATTCCCGGTCCGCCTGTCTGTTCCAAACGTTTTTCGAAGACGAAGAAAGGGACGATCGTGAGCGCGACCATCGCGATACCGAGGAGGACGAGCCACTGCTTGCGGGTCATTGGGAAGACTTGAGAAGCTCGTCGCTGTAGCTGAACGCCACGATCCGATCAGGAGTAATGGCGAGCGCGTCCTGCAACTGATCTGCGCGATGATGCTCAGCGCTCAGATCGGATGCTGGGTCTGCCACTGCCTCGATCTCGATGAAGCTCCCTAGCCCGCGAACCTCATCGAGGTGTATGCGAACGCCCTGCCAGAGCAAAAGCCGCCGGGACTTCTCCACGACGACGAGCACACCGAGCGCATCACTGAGAGCGTCCTTCAGCCCAACGTGATCACCGACCGGCACGAGCCGGTAGCGACTCTCACGCGCCACTGTCTCGTCAGAGCGCTCATAGGAGATGAGCTGAGCGATAGCGCCCTCCTCGCGCAGCTTCAGCCTGCCGTGGGGAACCCGGAAATAGGTGTCGGTCTGATGCAGCCAGCCCTCGTCACTTGCGCCAATCTCGAGTGACACCTGAAGCGAGCGATCCGGGTCGGGGTCGCTCGCCTTCAGCTCGATGTTCCGTCGCGGCGTCTCCACGCGCTCGATTGTGACGGGCGTCCCGGCGAGCACCCGCTTGGGTACGCAGATCGAAGCGAGCCCGTGACAGAGCCGCCTTATACTTGCGGTCATGCCTGAGCCTGCAAGCGAGGTGACGGAGGAACAGGTTAACCAGACGGGGACCAGTTCCGCGCCCACACTGGACGTCGAGCGGTTCCTGGCTCTGCTCTGCGCGAAGGACGTCGATGGCGCCTCGGACCTGCTGGCGGAGGATGTCGAATACGTCAACGTCGGGCTGCCTGCGGTGCACGGACGCGAGCGTGTTCGGCGGCTCCTACGCGCCACGCTCGGTCGGGCCGGCGCGGGCTTCGAGGTGTACACGCACACGATCTCGGCGAACGGGCCGTCCGTCTTGACAGAGCGCACGGACGTCCTGGTGTTCCGCCGGCTGCGCATCCAGTTCTGGGTCTGCGGGCGCTTCGATGTCCACGACGGGCAGATCGTGCTCTGGCGCGACTACTTCAGCCTGACGAGCTACTCGGCTGCGACGCTGCGGGGATTGCTCGGCGTGGTCGTTCCCGCGGTGCGCGCGAAGCCACCCTCAACGGCCTAAGCCAGCAACCGTGCCGGCGGTGTCCGGTTGTTGCCGACGCGCTTGATCACCGAGCTGGTGGCAAAGACTGGATCATCTCGGCGACGATCTGTTCGGCGTTCTCGCGGTCGATCTGCATGTCTTGGCGTAGGAGTTTCCATACGAGCAGGTCGGTCGCGACGATGATTGCGGCGAGACGCCGCTCCCGCGAGGCACCTCGCAGGCCGCGCAGGAGGGGTGCGAACGTCCTCGCCGCCCACTCGCGGTGATAGGCGCGGCCCGCCTTGGTCATCTGGGCAATCGCGGGGATGCGGTCCTCTTGGGAGAGCATCCGTAGGATCGCGGTGCCGTGGGCCTCATAGCGGTCGAACAGGACCTCGATTGCCCGATGAATGTCTCCCGCTGGGGCGGTGTCGCGTTGGGTTATCTCCTGCTGGCCGAACCATACGTAGGCGGCGGTCAGGAGCTGGTCCTTGGAGCCGAACTGGGTGTGCAGCGTCTGGGCTGTAACTCCCGCCTCGGTGGCGATCTCCTGCAGCCGGACATTCTCGTAGGGATGGGTCGCGAAGTGCTGCCACGCGGCGGCGAGCAGGCGTTCGCGGGTCGCTGCCGCGGCTTTGGCTCGTGCCGACATCCGGTATGCGCGCTTCTTGGGTGAGGATGAGGTCGAGATATTCACTTGATTATGAGTATAGTCAAATAGTAGTGCGGGTCTTTCAGACACTCATAGCGTTCAGCGGTAACGCGCCGCCGCAGCTAGCGGTGACGCGCGAGCTGGTTGAGCGCGGCCATGAGGTGCGGGTGCTCGCACACCGCGCTACACGTGAGCGGGTGCAGCGCACCGGCGCGGAGTTCGTCGAGTTCCACCGAACGTTTCCCGATATGGACATCACGCTGCGCGAGACCGACACGCTGCGCGACTGGGAGCCGCGAACCCCGGTCGGCTACGTACGGGCCTTGCTCAAAAACGCACTGTTCGCGTTCGTGGAGGATGTCGCGCGCGATTGCGTGGAGCTGCTGGAGGATTGGCCCGCGGAGGTTGTGGTCTTTGACTGGATGCTGATCGGCGCGGCGATCGCCGCCGAGCGCGCCGGTCTGCCGGCCGTTACGCTCGTGCACTGTCCGTACACGCTGCCGGTCGACGGCGCACCGCCGATGGGTCTCGGCCTGCGGCCGATGCCCGGCCGGCTCGGTGTCCTGCGCGACCGCTTCCTCGGAGCCGCAGTGAGCCGCGTCATGGCCGCCACCGGTCGACCGCTCGTCAACAGGGCACGGGTGGAGCAGGGGTTGACGCCGCTTTCCGCTTGGGAGGATCAGCTGATCGGAGTGCAGGCGATCTACATGATGACGGCGGCGGAGCTCGACTTCGCCACTCGCGGCAGGCTGCCGGCGAACGTGCATTACGTGGGTCCCGCGTTCGAGCCCTACACGCACGAGTGGGAGTCGCCGTGGCCGCAGACGAACATCGATCCGCTGGTGCTGATCAGCTTCAGCACGAGCTACATGAATCAGCGGGCGCTCGTCCAGCGCGTGCTCGACGCCGTCGGCGGACTGCCGGTCCGGGCGTTGCTGACCGTCGGGCCCGCCCTGGAGGTCGCTCAACTGCGGATCCCGGCGAACACTCGCACTGTCGCGTTCATACCGCACCGCACGGTGCTCCCGCACGCCGCGCTGGTCGTGACGCACGCGGGCTGGCAGACGATCAACGCGGCCCTCGCGGACGGTGTGCCGCTCGTCTGCGTTCCCGACGGGCGCGACCAGCCCGACAACGCCGCGCGCGTCGTGTTTGCGGGTGCGGGTGTGCGCGTCCGCAAGAAGACCTCGCCCGACAAGCTCCGCAGGGTGATCGCACAAGCGCTTGGAGACCCCGCACTCAAGCGGGGGGCGGAGGCGATGGCCGAGGCGCTGGGCCGCAGCGATGGCGCGGTCGCGGTCGCGGACGCGATCGAGCGGCTCGGCACGCCAGAGCACATCCCCGCACCGAAGTAGAGATGGCCGCTTCACGGCTCTCAGGAGAGATCGGCGCGGGGGGCTGTGTCTACGACGCGGCGATCGTCGGTGCGAGTCTCGCCGGCTGTACCGCGGCGATCCTGCTCGCCCGAGCGGGCGCGCGCGTGGCGCTCGTGGAGCAGCGGCCGGACGCCGCGGCGTTCAAGCGCAGCTGCAGCCACTTCATCCAGTCCTCCGCCGTGCCCACGCTCGAGCGACTGGGTCTGCTGGGAGCGATCGAAGCGGCTGGGGGACTGCGCGCCCACGCGCGCATCTGGACTCGCTGGGGCTGGATCGAACCATCGGCGCAGAGCGTCGTGCCCAGCGGCGTCAACCTGCGCCGCGAGCTGCTCGACCCGATGATCCGCCATAAGGCGGCCGAGACCCCTGGCGTCGAGCTGATCCTGGGCTACACCGCGCATGCGCTGATGCGTGAGGGAAACGAGATCCGCGGCGTGCAGGCGCGCGAGCGCAACGGCCAGTCCATACGGCTGAGCGCACGTCTGGTCATCGGTGCGGACGGCCGCGGCTCGCGAGTGGCCGAACTGGCCGGGGTACGCACGCGCACGATCGATCACGGCCGCTTCTTCTACGCCGCGTACTTCGAGGGGCCCTCTCCCGTGGGCGCCCCCGACGGCTCCGCCTGGTTTCTCGACCCCGATTGGGCAGCCGCGTTCCCCACCGACAACGGGCTGACGCTATACGCCGCTATGCCGACCAAGCAGCGCCAAGGCGAGTTCCGCCGCGACCCCATCCCGGCCCTCGTCTCCTACATCGCCGAGCTGCCCGACGCGCCGCCGATCCTCGCCTCGCGCATGGTCGGGCGAGCGGTCGGCAAGATCGACATACCCAACGTGATCCATACACCCACCGCGCCTGGCCTGGCACTGGCGGGCGACGCTGCGCTGGCCACCGACCCGCTGTGGGGCGTCGGCTGCGGCTGGGCACTGCAGTCCGCAGAATGGCTCGCCGACAGTGTCACCCCGGCGCTCCGCGGGCAAGAGCCGCTCCAGCGCGGCCTACAGCGCTACCGCCGTCGTCACTCCCGGGCCCTTGACGGCCACGCGGCGATGATCCACGACTACACCGCAGGACGAAAGTTCAACCTCGTTGAACGGATGCTGTTCTCCTCGGCGGCACACGATGAGCGTCTGACGCTGACCTTCACAGCGATGGCTACCCGCAACATCGCCCCGGCACGAGCTCTAGCCGCCTCACTGCCGCGAGTCGCGATGGTCACCGCACGCGAGTCGATCGCACGTCGCGTCGGCAGCCAACTACATCGCCCGAGATCACGTTGATGGACCTCGGTGCCGCAGCACGCGACCGCCCGCATTGTGGGCGTCTCATGGAGACAATCCCACCGAGCTCTGGTAGCGCTCAAGCAGGCGGGGCAGTCGGTTGATCTCGTCAAAGCGCCCGCGGCCGTAGAGGGCATCGACGGCGCGGTCGAGCTTCCGGTGCGCGGCCGTGAGTTCGGCGGGCATCGTCAACGGGTCGTAGAGGTCGGCGAGGGTCGCGTCGGAGAAGTTCGCGCGAGCGTCCAGCACGCCACGAGCCCCCTCCTCCACGCTTGCTCGGCGCGTTGCGGGCGACGGGAAGGGAAACGTGCAGTAGGTCAGGTCGGGCGAGATTGAGATGTCGTTTTTCATGCGACCAGCGAGAGCTTTTATCCAGGCCATGAACATCGCGGATTGGAGCATCCCAAACAGCCACAGGTCGGCGCCTGGGAATAGGATCAGCTTGTTGCCGGCGATGATGTCCGGCTCGAAGTAGGAGGCAGGGATGTACCGTCTGCGCTCGGTGCTCACCTCGGGCAACGCGAGGTAGCGGATCGTCGGCTGACGATTCTGGGTGAACACGGCAGGCGTGTCGGCCGCATCGCGGACGCTGGCGGTCTTGCTTCCGAGCCGCTCTTGTCGCACCGCCGCAAGACGCTGCGTGAGGATCGGGGAGCGGCGCAGGTCTCCTGGGTCGGCATCGGCAAGCCATAGGCACCAACGTTGTCCGCCTTTCAGGAGTTCGTTGGCTTGGAGATATCGCCGCAAGTAGCTGGCTGCTATCGGATCGGCTTCGATCGCCGGGAGTTCGGGCTCATCGACAATCAGGTGTCCTCCGTCTGTCGGCTGCGAACCCTTCGTTGACTCAGGCAAGCCGTCGATGAGTGGCTTAGTGCGCTTGGGCGGGTATACCCGTGGCCCGTCTGTGAGATACCAGTTGATGACCTTGGCGACGCGCTCGCTCGGCGTATGTGAGCGGTCGGGATAGTCATAGAGAAGCTTCGTAGTACGCCGCCCGCCCTCGGAGAATCCGATTATCACGACCGTGACGATCGCTTTGCCACGTGCCTCGCTTGTCCACCGGAAGGAACGGTGCGCGAAGTCGATGACGAAGCCCAGCTCGTCGCACAAGGGACCTAGGCTCCGCGCCTGCTCCCCCTGCGTGATCGAGTTCGTCGAGACGAACGCTGCCCGCATGAGCGTCCGCCGCATATAGAGCCAGGCCTTCGCGTACCAGCACGCGACGTAATCGAGGCGGCCGGTGCGTAGTTTCGAGATGTCGATTCCTCGCTCCGCCGCGAGTTCGGAGAACACGGCGCGGTTGTCCTGCTGCTGCTGCTCGTCCAGACGCGACATGCCGACGAATGGCGGGTTGCCGAGCAGGTAGTCGCACTCGCCCGCAGCGAGGACGTCGCCCCAATCGATGCCGAGCGCGTTCGTGTTATGGATGTGCGCGCCGGCGTGGAGTGGGAAGCGGGCGTAGTAGAGGCCAAACTCGCGGCTCAGGTCTTGGTTGGCGAGATGGTCCATAAGGTACATGGCCACCTCGGCGATCCGGCACGGGAACTCTTCGATCTCGATGCCGTAGAACTGGTCCACATCGACCTGTGAGAGCGCCGAGGCGTCGGTCGTGAGTTGCCCTTCGTGCAGGCGGCTATCCAGGTCGCGTAGTCGCTTGAGCACGTCAAGCTCAAGCGCCCGGAGTTCGCGGTATGCGATCACCAAGAAGTTGCCGCACCCGCATGCAGGATCGAAGAAGCGGAGCTCGGCGATCTTCTCGCGGAACGCGAGCAGGCTGCGCCGGTCTTTCCCGACGCGCTCAAGCTCCGCTCGAAGTTCATCGAGGAACAGCGGCTCGATCACCTTGAGGATGTTCTGCTCGGTCGTGTAGTGCGCTCCGATAGCGCGCCGCTCCTCGGGCTTCATCACGGACTGAAACATCGACCCGAAGATCGCCGGGCTGATCGCCGACCAGTTGAAGCGTGCGGCCTTCATGAGACGTTCGCGTGTGGCGGCATCGAACGCGACCATCGGAAGCCGCTCGGAGAACAGTTGACCGTTGATGAATGGGAACGCGGCCAGGCCCTCATCGAGCGTGGACTGCCGATGCTCGGGCGGAGTGTCGAGTACATCAAAGAGCGCCGCGAGCTGGGGGCCAAGATCCCGCCCGTCAGCATCAGTGCGCTGCTCAAGGAAACCCTCAAACAGTCCCGTCTCCCACACACCCGTGTCATCCGCGAAAAGCAGAAACAGGAGACGCACCAGGAGAACCCGAAGTGGATGGCCGCTGTATCCACTCCCGTCGAGCGCGTCGTGTATGCGCCCCATCAGTTCGGCAGCCTTGACGTTTACCGCGTCCTGGTCGCCGAACACACGCGGCCTGTAGCCGGCAAGGAACGTGAACAGCTCGATGTGATCTGCAAGTTCGTCGATACCGAACTCGGCGTAGGTCACGCCCTCGTCCAGGTCTCGTACCCGAAAGCGCGCGAAGTCCGAGAGCACAACGAGGCGAGGCAACTCGGCCTCCTCAAGGCCGGCCAGATAGTTCTCGGCCTGCCCCATCGCCTTGTCTAGATCCTCGTCCCGGGACTTGTGCTCGGCCAAGATCTTGCCTGGCCAGAACACGTCGATCGAGCCCGGTTTGCCCGAGAGCTTCTTGACGTGATGCTCGAACGCCACAAGACGCCGTCTACGGATGCCGAAGATCTCGAACCACTCGTTCCAGAACGTCTGCCGCTCGGCCGACTCCCGCGACTCGTCGCGCCACTCGTTCGAGAAAGCGCGCGCACGGCCACGGATCTCGTTGATCGTTAGCTGAGCCACAGCCTCGGCACGCTACCCGTAAGAGCGGAAGGACGGCGAAGCCCGACCCCTTCGGCGGTACCCCAGAGGTTGCGGTCTTTACGCGACCAGCGCGGGTGAGGTGGCTGCCATCTGGCGCCTGTTGCGCGTCGGGCTCGCGGGCGCGGCGTACCGCTGACCGTCGCGCATGCGAGGCCCCTCACTCTCCTTGCTGATCGAGGGGAGAGTGAGGGGCGTGCGTACGGTTGTCGCTCAAGCCGCGAGGCTGTAGCGGCGTGGCTTGTCGCTGTCCTGGCGCACCTGCTTGGCCTTCGTCAGCCGGACGAGGCAGTTCCCGACTGCGCCGCTGGAGCGCTCCAGCGCCCGCGCGACGGTCGTCGGCCCATGAGGGCCGCTGTCGGCGTTCTTCTTCAGGAAGGCCAGGACGAGCCCGTCGAGTTGCCCGGGCTTCAGATGCTCGCCAGGCGCCTTCGGCTTGGTGTTAGCTGCCGCCTTCGGCTTCGCGGTCTTCGCCGCCGGCTCAGCGGACACCAATGAGAAGCGGTCGGGCAGTCGGCGGGCCCCGTCGCGCCCGCCCTCGGTGCGGCACACCTCCTCGGTGCTCGCCAGCCGCGCTAGCACCTTGCTCGCGGTCGACCGGCCGACGTCGGCTGCGGCCGCCACCTCGGCTGCGGTCGCTTCTGGGTTGGCGGCCAGGGCCTTCAGGATCGCCTGCTCGGAGGCGGGCTTCTCGGTGGTCTGCTTGCTGTTGCTCATCGCGAATCTCCTTTGATTTGGCGCCTTGCTCGGCGTTGGACGTGGACGTGGTAGCTCGACTCGCGCGGAAGATCAAGTCCATCTCGCACAAAGCCCCGGACGCTCCTCGCCACCTCGCGCGGCAGCGCCCGTACACGCGCAGAAACGGGCCGAGGCGGGGCTCGCGTCGGCATCTGCGGCAGAGGGCGAGGACACTCCCGATCGAGCCCAGCGGCACCCCTGGATGGCGGCCCCGCGCCAGCTTGGCGAACGGACTTGAACTTCGCGCGGGATCGAGCTAGACGTGTGTGCGACGCCCGACCAACCGACGCGAAAAGAGCGCCGTGCCCATGACCAAGCAGCCCGAGACGACCTGCACCGCCAAGCGCGCGAAGGCTCCCGCCGAGAGCGAGGTCGCGTGATGACCGGGCTGCTCAGCTTGCTGGCGACGGGCGTGCTCGTCGCCCTCGGCTTCTGGTTGCTGGGCGGGGTCGTGCTCAGGGTCGGCGGCGTCCTCATGATCGCAGTCGGGCTGCTGAGCACCGCCGCGACCGGCTCGCCGTCGGCGGCGCTGGCAACCGTGCTCGGCGGTCTCGCGTGGCTGGGCGGGCAATGGCTGTTCGGGCTGCGCCACCACTACTTCAGCTCGCCGCTCGCGCGGCGTGTATTCCACGAGGCGCTCCCCCGGCAGCTTGACCCCACGCGGGGGTGGGGCATCCCCAATGTGCCCCGGGGCGGCGGTAGGGCGTAGCGGGGCTGTGGTTGTGCTCAGGGGCGAGGGGCTACGTCTGACGCTTCTGCTCTTGCCTTGGCGTAGCAGTGCCGACCACCACGCTCGACGGTGCCTTGCACTCCCAGGCGTCGGTGAGCAGGTCGGTTAGCCTGGCGTGGTCGACTCGGTCGAGGTTGACGTGAAGGGCGCCGAGGCGCTTGCCCCACCAGAATTCTGTGCACGTCTCGGGTTCGCGCTGGGCGGCGGTGAGTATTCCGGCGTCGTCGAGCATCAGATTCATGTGGTCCTCGTCCCAGAGGGTTGCGAAGATCTTGCCCGCGACACGGAACGAGGGCCGGCCGTGATGGTCCTGCTCGATCGTCTCAGGCAGCCCGAGTGCAATCGCTCGAGCTTGTTGCTGTGAGACCACGGTCGCGTTCAGGCCGCGGGCTCGGGCCGGTATGTGCCAAAGCTCCAGGCGTGCCCGGCGAGATCGCGCGCGGAATACTCACGCGAGCCGTACGGTGTGTCTTCGATGTCACGGGTGATCTCGGCGCCTGCTGCCTTTGCGCGCTCGTAGTGGGCATCCGCGTCCTCGACGGCGACGTAGACCCCCTGATCACCAGGGTCGCCCTGCCCGAACATGATCGTGCCCGCGCCGAGCGACACTTCGGCATGACGGATCGCGCCTTGATCGTCGCGGTGTACGGCGCGCTCCTGAAACCCAAACGTCTGCGTGAGCCACTCAAGCGCAGCATCCGCATCAGCAAAACGCATAAAAGGGAAGATATTTGGTGTCTGGCTGGCCATCTTGTGCTCCTCGGTCGGATTGCCGGAGACTCTAGGATGCGGCCGGGCTGGTGTCTTGGACAAACGTAACCCGCTCGGCGACGTAGGCCGTGGGAGTGGTCTGAGCGAAGTCGCGGAAGTCACGATCCAGGTGCGCCTGATCGTAGTAGCCGCAGGTGGCGGCGAGCTCCGAGAGACTTGAGCTGGTAGCGCCCAGCAGACGGTCGCTCGCGTGACGGAAGCGCAGCATGCGCGCAACGAGCTTTGGCGGTAGACCAACATGCTCGCGAAAGCGAGCCGCCAGATGCTTGCGGCTGCAGCCCAGCTCGGTCGCGAGCTCAGCGACGCGGAGTCGTCCTCGGCTAGCGGCCAAACGGCGCCACGCCCAGTCGACATCTGGCGGCGGAGGCTCAGCTGCCTGGAGCTTGGCGGCAAGCATCCTCTCCACTAAATCAAAGCGCTCCTGCCACATATCGACCTCTATCAACCGCTCTTCGAGCACGCGCCCCTCGCAGCCGAGTAGGTCTTCCAAGCCCACGACCTCGCGCGCGAGCGAATGCATCGACTCGCGGAAGATCATCCGGGTCGCGAGCGGGGTCAGATCGACCTGCACACCACGCATCTCGCCCTCGTGCTCGATCACCGCGCATCCATCGTCCATACCAGCCACAAAGGACCCAAACCAGGCCGCCGGCCGTGCCGGGTCGGCCCGATCGGCCAGCCCGAGTCGCGGTCCAAGCCCGAGAATCATGACAACCCCGGTCGAAAGTGGCTCGCGCTGGCGCGCCGGGCCCGGGAGTTCCTGCGCGTAGCCCCAATAACCGCGAATATGGCGCCTGAGCGCCGGGTCCGCTGCTCGGACGACCAGCTCATTCCTCACGCTAGGAGCATAGTCGGCACAGGACCGGGCTCTTCGCAAGAACCAGCAGCTCGAACCTCCGCGAACGGCACGTCGGCGATCGGTTTGCTCCTGCTCGCAATGGCAAAGTAGAAGCGACGATGATCGGGGCAGCCGGCCCTCCTGGCGTGGAGGGTGCTATCCGGGCTGTCCGTCCGTAGGCGCGCTTAGTGTCACGACCGTGAGCGATCTGTCCGAGCGGCTCCACGAGGCAGCGACCGCGGAGCGCGCGGCGGTCGCCAAGCGCGTCGAGGAACTGCGTGAGCAGGCTTGCCGAATGCGTGATCTTGCCGACGCCGTCGACGCCGATCTCGCGGCCAGCATGCGGCTCCTCGATCAGCTCGACGAGATGCTCGGCGACGCGCCCCAACTCTCGATTACGCCCTCGGACGAGACGCTGCGCGGCCAGCGTCTGCGTGAGGTAGCTATCCAGGTGCTCAAGCGCCACAAGGGCGAGGCTGTGCCCGTGCACTATCGCGAGTGGTACGAGCTCGTCGTCTACGACGGCCACCGCGTTGCCGGCAAGGACCCCGTCGCGACGTTCCTCACTCAGGTCTCCCGCGCGCCGGAGATCGAGTCTGTCGGCCGCCGCAGCGGCTTGTACCGGCTTCGCGCCGCCTGACGCCGCCGGCTCACCCGGCACGAACACCCCAATCGCAGCGGATTTCGGATTCCATCCGCACGCCGTGGTACATGTTCTACGAGCCGTACCTACGGTGTAGCTACACGATTGCCACTTATGCCACACATCACCCATGACACCCTCGCCAGCTACGCGGTTCAGCGCGTGAATCTGCCGAGCGCCGATGCGCAAAAGTACCGGAAACAGGTCCGCAACCTCCGTGATCAGCTGGAGAAGAAGATCGCTGCCGACCAGGATTACGGCCTGGTCAAGATGCTGCACTCCGGTAGCGTCCGCAAGGGCACCGCGCTCAAGACGACCAGCGACATGGACGTCGCCGTCTATGTCAAGGCAGACGCCGCTCCCACTGGCTCCGACGGGGATCTAATCCCGTGGATGAAGGAACGGCTTAAAGAGGCGTTCTCCCAGCTCAACGACAACCAATTCGAGGAACAAGACCACTGCGTGACGCTGACCTTCGTCGGCAGCGGGCTATCGGTCGACGCCGTGCCGGTGATCTATGAGGGCCAGCCCGACAACCTCGGCTACCTGGTCAACAAGAACACCGGCGACAGGCTGCTGACGAGCGTCAGCCGGCACATCGAGTTCATCAAGGCCCGCAAGGACAAGCACCCCGAAGACTTCGCGCAGGTCGTGCGTCTCACAAAGTGGTGGGTCAAGGAGATGAAGCGCAAGCACGGCGACAACTTCCGATTTAAGAGCTTCATGGTCGAACTGATCCTCGCCCACCTCTCCGACAAGGGGCAGAAGTTCGACGACTACGTCGCCGCCCTGGAGGCCTTCTTCGACTACGTCCTCGACACCGAGCTCAAGGACCGCGTCGCCTTCACTGACTTCTACGCTGCGAGCAAGCTACCGGCCAGCAATGGCGCGGTCATCGAGATCTTTGACCCCGTCAACGCAGACAACAACGTAGCCCAGCGCTACACGGAGACCCACCGCAAGCTAATCGTCGACGCCGCCGAGCAGGCCGCCGATGCGATCGCCGAGGCCCACTACTCCGACACCAAAGGCCGCGCGATCACCCTTTGGCAGACAGTCCTCGGCTCGACCTTCAAAGGGTAGGCATGAGTTACACGACCACCCAAACCGTCACGTTCAACCGCTCCCACGCCCACTACGTCGCCACCAAGGTCGCCGCCGACCTACGCCGCATGCAGCACCTCTACGAGTGGCCCACCGACAAGGTCATCGAGAACCTCATCGAGGAGATCACCGAGATGCTCACCCTCGACTACCTCAAGACGATCGAGATCGGCTTCGAGCGCAACGACAAGCGGGTCGTGAGCCTCAAGTACGAATCGCGCCGCGACGGCACACTGATCAGCGATGACAATGCCGGCGGTTTGCCCCGCGGTGTCGACATCTCCGGCTGCGACAAGATCAACTACATGACATACACCGAGAAGTGGTTCGCGCTAACGCAGGCCCAGCGCGAAGTCGTCGAGGCGAAGCTCCCATACGTTCGCACTACCGCGCCCGAACCGCAGGACGGTTACGGACACTGGACGCAGGATCGCACCTACTCTGCCGCCGGCGGCGGCACCGTCCGCCACGTCTTCAAGCCGCTATGACCACCGACATCAACGAGCTGTTCGATGAGATCCTCGACCTCCCCGAGCCTAACGCACAACGCCGCTACGCAGCGCTGGTCGGACTCGACGACGTCAAGGCCCAGATTCACAAGCAGGCCAAGATCCTCCTCAAGCCCACCTTGCTCGACAAGTGGGCCGACGAGTACCACCACGGTCCGGTCGCTCTAACGGACGTTGTCCGCGACCGTCCGCCGCTGTTCATCTTCGGCGGCGACGTAGGCACCGGCAAGACATCACTCGCTGAGACCTTCGGCGACCATCTCGCCCGTACCGAGCACCTATCTGGCGGTGTACGGCTCATGCGTCTCTCGCTCAATGCCCGGGGCTCCGGCACGGTGGGCGAGATGACCACACTCATCACACGCGCGTTCGGCGCCGTCGAGGAACAGGCGCCGATTATCGAGTCCGGCGACGCAACACAGGCAACTATCCTGCTCATCGATGAGGCTGACGCACTCGCGCAGAGCCGCGATGCCAGCCAGATGCACCACGAGGATCGCGCGGGAGTCAACGCACTGATCCGCGGTATCAACACGATCTCCACGCAGCGCCGACCGGTCATCACGATCCTGTGCACCAACCGCCTCGACGCGCTCGACCCCGCGATCCGACGCCGCGCGTTTGGCGAATTCGCGTTTGCCCGTCCCGACGAGATGATGCGCGCAACCCTGCTGTCCCAGATCTTCCACGGCATCAGCTTCGACGAGCAACAGATCGCCGAGCTCGCCCGGCTAACCGGCAAGAACGGCCGCGACTACGGCTTCACGTACTCCGACATCACCACTCGACTCGCGTCCACCGTGCTGCTCGACGCCTTCGCCTGCAAGCCGGTTACCTTCGAGGATGTCGTGGCCGTCCTGAAGCGGGTGCCGCCAACGCCTCCGTTCAATTCGGGCGCGCCATGACCGGCAAAATCGACCTTCACGAGATCCTCACCAAGCATCAGACCGCGATGCTCGCCAACCTGGACCTGGGGCGGACGGCCTTCGACAACGCCGAGATGAAGGGCGACGCCACGGAGTCCCAGTGGTTACGCGTCATCGACGATTTCCTACCTGGTCGCTATCAATGCACCGCGGCGAAGGTCCTCGACTGCCACGGCGATACGAGCGACTTCATCGACGTGGTAATCCACGACCGGCATTACTGCCCATTGTTGTTCGAGCTCGGCGGCCAGAAGTACATCCCCGCCGAGTCCGTCTACGCGGCATTCGAGGTCAAGCAGGAACTCACCAAGGGCGACATCGAGTACGCCGCCCAGAAGGGGGCGTCCGTGCGGCGCCTAAACCGGACCAACATCGCCTTTCAGCACGCTGGCGGCATCCAGCAACCCCGACCGCTGTTTCCAATTCTCACAGGCGTCCTCACCACCGAGAGCAGTTGGACGCCACCGTTCGGCGATTCATTCAACAACGCGATCCAGAACACCTCCGGAGACGAGACCCAGCTCGACATTGGCTGCGCGCTGCGCGACGGCGCCTTCGACATCGACTGGACCGACGACAACGACCCCAGGATCATCTTCAGCGAGGCTGGTACCTCACTGATGTTCTTCCTGCTGCGTCTTTTCGGCCGTCTCCAAGCGCTCGGAACCGTCCCCGCGATCGACCTTGGGGCTTACGGACAATCGCTGGAGGCAGCCGTGGCAAGCTGATCGCGAACGCCGACAGATACAACGGCCAAGCCTGCGATCATCCCAAAGGTGTATCGGCTGCATCCAGCTCCAGCTCCGTGCCACTGAGCTTCCGCGCGGTCGGCGGCGAAGTGTATGCGGACCCGGAAGAGGCCGTCTCGCTCACGAGCCCGCCTCCCCTTCGACCGGGGCGGTCACGCCGGGGGAGCAGGGGCGCCGGCCTCCACGAGGTCGACCACACGCACTTGCTGTTCGTACACCCTCTCCCCGCCGTACACCCGCTCTCGCCACGGACCTGAAGCCCCGCGCACACGTTCTCGCCTAGGTGGTCATGTAAGCGCAGACGTGCCTGCTCGTAGGTGATTGTGCTGTCGCTCATGCTCCACTCTACGCAGCTAGCAAAAGGGTCGTCCGAGCGATGAGCGACGACCTCGGCGTTGATTCCCGCGACCACATCGAACCGACCTCCGTGTTCCCGGCGGTTGGTGTTGACAACGGCGGATGGAGCCAACCGAAGTCAACGCGAACCGCTCGGCGCGGCTGTCTGGTGGTCGGATGTCGCCTGACGAAACGGACTAGGGATCGCGGTTTTCGGCAACCCGGCGCAACTCCGCGAGCCATTCATTGATGTCCTTAGCGGTGATCTTGATGATCCCGTCCTCTGCGTCGAGCTCATCTGAGAAACGTTGGCTGAAGGCCTTGGACCAGCCGTGGGTGGGGCTTGTGATGCGCATGTGTCTCAGGATTGCTTCCACGGCCTTGGGAACGAGTCCGCCGGACCCATCGAACAGCCGAGGTTCGATCAGCAGCGACTCCTTGTTCTCCTCATCGTCGCCGTAGATGAAGACCAGGTTGTCGAGCATGTCGATGTAGCGCTCGATGGACTCGATCGTGTAGTAGCCGTCGCCGCGAGCGTAGTCGCGCTCGTCCTCCATCTCCATGTAGATGGAGGCTTCCTCCAGCATCTCGTGCTTGTCGCGCTCGAGCATCTCCTGGCCCTCGGCGTTGAGCTTCAGCTCGAGCCGCCATAGCGCCGTGCGTCCATCAGAGGTCGTTGCATAGGGCGCGATCATCGACCCGAACCGTTCTTTGCACCAGTCATCGAAGTCGGCACCGAACTCAAACTCATATGACTGGTCCTCGATGCTCCACTGCCCGTGCTCGCTGGCGAAGTTTCCAACCGTCTTCTCGCGGTACCAAGGCTCGTCAACCTGCTTTTCAGCCCAGGGGAAGAGCTGCAAAAGCTCATCCTTGAAGTCCTGGACGGCTAGGAACGCCCACGGCCAGGTCCGTACGACAGAGGTGTCACCGTCAGCTCCCTGAGCGACAATGCGCAGGACGCAGCGTCCGTCGGCTGGTAAGAGGTTCTGCTCGACTTCGAGGAACAGGCGGTCGCCGCCGTCGAGCGTCCAGATCCACGGCAGATCGGCATCAGTTTGGCGGTCGCGGAGACCATCTGCGGTCTCGTTGGCGGCGGCCGCCACAGCGTCCAGGTCGCGGCTGCAGCGCGCATCGAAAACGTTGCTTTCTGGTACGTCGACCCCAAAGCGGTCGCCGGTCGACTGAGTCGTGTCATCGTTCACGACCTGCCAGAAAGCGGCATCGGTGAGTGGGTTGTAAAGCACCAACAGCACCGGCATCGAGTAGTTGCGCCAGTAGGCGATGTGGGCCGAGTCGATGTAGTAGCGCCACCCGCCACGTATCCGCTGCCGAAACCGGCTCTCGCCTGACTTGATCTGAAGTGCCAGCAACCGACCGTTTGGACGGCCGTCGGCCCGTGCCTCGATGTGAGCGTCGACACCCCGGTCGGGGCGCGGCAGCTCCCTGAAGGCCCAGCCGGCCTGCTCTGAGCGCAGTCCCACGGCGAAGACGCCCAGCCTCTCTGTGAGATCCGTGCCAGGCACCGCCGTCACTCTTAGATCGCCGGGCCCCGGCGCAGGGCGATGAACGCGGCTGCGCTCATGCTGCCTCGGGAGGTAGGTTCAAGCGGATGAACTCTGCGACCGGCTGTGACCAACTCGTGAAGCCGTCGAAGTGCCACCCGACGCTCGTCGCGTATGTGCCGATCGTGTTCAACGCCTGGGCGAGTTCGGCGTCATCGAGCCTTGCGAGGAGCTTGCCTCGCATGTCCATGTCGGAAGTCAACCGCTCGACCACTGGCGCCACACGATGGCCGTAGAACCTGGCGAAGTTGGGGAAGTACACGCCGCCACCCGATCGAAGGCCGGCACCGTCGAGCGCTACGACATTGGATAGGACATCGAACTGCGCGAGAGCCGTCAGCAACTCGTCATCGTCAGATGCGACGCCATCGGACCGCAAGCAGTCGAGCCGCACAACGTCGGTGCGCGCTACTGTCAGGACGCTCACCTTCCCGTCTAGCTGTTGCGCGCGGGAAGCCAAATTGATCGCCTGGCTGAGCCAGTTCTTGTGGTAATCGACCTTCCCTGCGCCCGGTTGCAGTGTCAGGTCGCGGATCGCACGCCACCGCTCTTCACGAACGGCGAGCGCGCCGAGCCCGTAGACCCGCTCGATGATCGCGAGCCACACCCGAGGTGCGAGATCAGTGGGCGCGATCTGCGTGCCGTACTCGTACTGCTCCACGATCTCCGGCTTCGCCGGCATCCTGTAGATCGCCGCGAGAACCTCGATCAAGCGCCGGAACCAATCGGCCTGGGCATACCGCATGAGCGTCGCCGCCAGGCAGGTCAGCCGGTCGAGCAGGTCTCCGAACTCGGCGTCCGCATCGGAGCGCGCGAGCAACGCACGAGCACGATCGACTGCTTCGTTGAGGAGATAGTTGAATCCGATGGTGTCCGAGGGGCCGCGAGCGAACTCGAGAATCGCCGTGTTGAGTTCGGATTGCTCAAGGTCGAGGTTCACTGCGCCGAGCGGTCGACTGGCGCTCGCCGCGCCTGCGGCCTCCGCCAGCTCGTGCCGGCGCATCTCGCGCTGTTCTGCCATCCACCCGGCCTTGGCGTCCTCGATCCGCTGCTGAATGATCTCCTCGTGACCTTGCCCGCTCAACCGCTCCGTGCGGGAGCCATTCCGCCAGAAGGCATCACCTTTGTGGAACTTGAACGCTGGTTCGGAGCCCTTCAGGTAAGCGCCATCCGCTCGCATGAACGCCACACCGGCCGGGGAGCGCTCGACGTAGATTAGGACCACCTTGTGCCCTCCGCGCTCGGTGACGCGCGTCACGAGGTTGAGCGGCTCGGGGAGCCATATGCGCAACTTGGGAACGAGCCTGGCGTCATCGAAGAGGGCCAGATCCATACCGTCCATGTCACCTGTGGGGCGAGCGTCAGGCCCGATCCCGGCAAGGATGTACCCGCCACGCACGAGCATGCCGCCAACGTCCCGCGCAAGCTCGACTTCCTGCCTCTTCTCACCGAGGTCGATCACGCGCTTGAAATCGAGCTCGGCGTACTCGGTCCCGAGCACGAGTAGCTCTGCCAACTTCTCGTCCGAGACGATGCCGTCAAGTACAACTGGACCGCTCGGCGCACGTGCCATCAGGGTGCCGATACTAGACCCCGGGGGACCCTCTGGGTCTCTGCGTAGAGCAAGCCTTTAGGGAATGGTGCGGCTAGCGAAACGTGCGCTTCCGCTTCGTGTAAGAGCAGGCGTTACGATCAGCCATTCGCACGCTGCTGGATCGGACGATCCCCGAGCGCACCGATTGACAATCCGCCTACGCTCGCTCCCACCTGGCGTTGCGGCAGCGTTCATCCCGTAGCTCGCCGCGTGTGGTCCTCGTCCAGAGCGACAGCGTTGGAGCCGGTTGCCCAGACGCTCGCTTGGCTGCGAATGCGATAGCGGGGAGTACGAAGGAATCAGCCAGTCCGCTGTGCCTATTTGGGCCGCGCAGGACCGCGCCTAAGCACTCTGGCACATCCGTCCTCGGTCCCCCTATGAAATTATCTAAACGCCGGTCGCTGAAAATGCCGAGCTCGAGACTGGGGACCCGATGCGGTGCGCATCATGCGCGCGCAGAAACGACAAGGACGCACGGTTCTGCGCGCGTTGCGGGAGCCCGCTCGTCGATGCCGTGCAGTGCGCGTCCTGCGGAGCTCCCAACCGAGCTGAGCAGAGCTTCTGCGGGCAGTGCGGCTCCCAGCTCAGCGGCCAAGGCGCTTCAGCCGACTCCACCCCTCGGGTTGGCGGGCTACCACCCGCGCACATAGCGGCCCAGCTTCGCGTCTGCTCTCGCTTAGAGTTGGCGACCGGGCCATCGTCCGCGTCCGCAGCGAGGTCTCGACGCACGCTTCCTTCCGCCCAGAAGGAGCAAATCCGCGCCCATTTCGATCCACAGGCTATACAATTACCAGGATGAAAGGCTTCTTCCGCACTACTTTGCCTTCTGAGCTGCCGTGCAGTGGGTATGTTCGTAGGTATTTGAGGCGTGGTCCGGTTCGCTGGGTAGTGGCTGCAATAGCTGTAGCCGTGGCCAGTGCACTTTTGGTTGCACCCGCCAATGCCTATGTTTACTGGATTGAGGGTAACGGCATTGCGCGTGCCGATAATAATGGTAGGGCTGTGACCCTTCATTTTATTAGTATTGCCGCTCCCTACTCTCCGGCGATCGCCGTCGATGGCGCTCATGTTTACTGGGTAAACAATTATCATGACGGAATAACTCATAATTCTATTGGGCGTGCTAATCTTGACGGTTCAAATGTGGACCAAACTTTTATTGTTACTCCTGTTGTTTACCAAGACATAACATCGCTCGCAGTTGGAGGGGGGTATATATATTGGGGAAATGCTTCTCTATACTCTGCTCCGGACGTACTCCAAAATCCGTCCTCGATTGGGCGCGCTAATATTGATGGTTCTGGCATGACTCAGACCTTGGTTGTTGTAGGGGATAACGACAACGCTACAACTATCGCGGTTGAGAGTAACCATATTTATTGGAGCTATCAGTATTCTGCTAACAGTCAGTTTGACACAATTGGAAGTGCCAACCTTGACGGTACGTCTGCGAACCAAGATTTCATTGTGGCTCCACTCTGCGATCTAACTAATGGTATTAGTAGGCTGTCCGCTGTCGCGGCTAGCGATGCTTACCTTTACTGGTCGGATCAGTGCACTGCCGGTATAGGACGCGCTGACATTGATGGTTCGGCCATCAATTGGAGTCTGGTTGGTAACCCTGGTAGTCCCGAGTTCCCCGATAGCTTGGCGGTCAATGGTAACTATATTTATTGGACCGGAGGTGCGGCTGGGAGTGTTGGTTCCAATGCGGTCGGCCGGGCTAGTATTGATGGTTCACAGGTTAAAGAGCTGCTCAATTGCAATACTTGCAGTCCGGGTGCTATTGCGGTGGACGGTGGCGCTGGCGGTGGCGGCACGTCGGCGGCTAAGGCTCTTGTCGACATCACGGCTCTTAGCGTCGGAAACGGAACGGTCACGGTGTCGTGGAAGCGGACACACACAAGCGCGCCGTCCCCGATCAAGTCATACGCCGTGACAGTCAGCCCGGCGGGCAACGATAGCGAGCCCGCGCCAGTTGCACGGGCCGTTTCCGTCTCGGGTCCAGCGACCCATTTCAGTGCCAAAGTCAGCCGTCGTCTCGTTCAGGACTGCCACCAATTGTATAAGGTCGGCGTTACCCCGATTATGGGCCACACCCGGGGCGCAACTGTATTCTGGCCGTGGAGCGTCCGACCATCCGGGATCGTGATCCCGCACAAGAAGCCGCCGTACGTGGTCGTGCTGCTTGACGGGATCGGGTCCCAGGCGGCCGGTTTCAAGATGGACCCGTATCACCCGACCACGATCGGGCCCGACAGCTACTGCCCACAGAACATCAACCGCGCCGGCCCAGTCCCAATTACCGTTGGAACGGGCGCAAATCAGCTCCCCAATAACGCGTTCCTCGCCGCCCCCCGAGGCCCGCGGGAGTCCTTCTTGAAGTGGAACGCCTGGGACCCGGCCGATAACCACGGCGGCAACGTCCCGGAGGCGGACTCGAACTCGACGCCTCGTGACCTTTCGACGCAACGGCCAACTTACCGGTGGATGCTGGACGGGATCGCCGCGACCGGCGCGATGATTCTCCCGTATAGCTACTGGGGCGCGACGCTGCAAGGTCACGGGAGCACAGACCCGACGTTCGTGTTCAACGCGTACACGGACTGCAACTCGACCCCGGCGCCAAGCTGCACAAAGGACAACAGCCTGGACCCGGGCGGTAGTCCGGATTACGCATATCACGACTTCAGTAACGCTGAGCATAGCTTCAGCCTGAGCGAGGATGAGGACCGGCTCAAGACTGAGATCGACAGCATTGAGAAGGTCTGGCCAAACGAGAACATCATCATCATTGGCCACAGCCAGGGCGGCTTGATCGCGTTCGAGACTTGGCGCAAGCACATGCTGCCTGGGGCTGTCAAGCATCTCTTCTCGCTCGACTCGCCGATCAACGGGGTCTGCGGCGGTCAGAACCTTGGGCTCCCTTGCCTCGGTCCACCCGGCTACCCGGACTACAACGCCCGCTTCAGCCAAGATCCGAACTATCTGATGCAGGACGGCGGCAGCAGCCCAGCGTTCCGCTTCATCGGGACGCTCGGTGACGAGGTCCGGGCGAGTGTCGGTCCGGGGTCGACTCCGGGTTACGAGACGGGCACCCTCACCCTTCAGCACCAGTTGCTCGTCACAGGATTGACATGCACAGGCACCGATTATGCCGACTGTCCGAGCCGCGTCGATCACGTCAGCGAATGCCAGCTGCCCGAGCAGCCCTGGGTCCTCAACCGTGTAACCCCGGCCGTGACCGACCAGAACCGCTGGATCTACGACACCGGGCACTTCGTCGTGAAGTGGTGCCCTGGGAACGTCGACTACTTCAACCGAACCCTCAATCTCAAGTACTGAAGTGGACCTCTCAGCTGCTCTTGGCGCGGCTCTGTTCCCCCGGCTGTACCTTGCCGCCCCCTCAAACCACCAGACGACGCGTGCCAACACCACACGCGCCAACGCTCACAACCGCATCCTCAGCCCCGAAAAACCCCGAAACTCGAGATAAGCGGTTTCGCTCCCGAGACTTTTCTCGCGTCGCTGAACAGCGACGAGCGCGAGGCGCCCCACCCTGAGCCGTGCCGCTCTTGCACAGGAGCGAGCGTCTCGGTCGCTTAGTGTGAGGCTTTCGCGTCGGACGAGGACCAACACTCTCCGCGAGCGCTCCGCTCGCGTTTACTTTCGCGGGCTGAGCGAGCGTGTTCGGCGCACTGGATACGTGCGCGAACTTGCGAGCCAGACCACGGCGTTTACGCCCGTGGACGTCGTGGCGCGATCTGTCCGATTCGGCCCTTGCTCAGTCTGGTGGCCTTCCCGATCCGCTCGTAGGTCCAGCGCAGGTTGACCGCGCGCTGTATAGCGCGGATACGAGCTCGGGTGACGGCGTCTTGGACTTCGCTGATTGCGGTGCGGATGCTCTCGATCTCCTGTAGGTGCTCGTCGGTCAGGGGGAGTACGTCTTCGGTGTCGGATGCCGCGTTGATGCGGGCTTGCAGTTGGGCTAGGTCCAGGCCACGCTCGCGAAGGTCGGCTGCCAGCTGACCGGCGACTTGGGGATCGCGACGGTCGTCTGCGCTCGGGTCGGTGGCGGTCATCGAGGCGGTTGGGTTAGAAGCTGAGGGAGTGCTCGGTCGCGAGCTTCTCAGCAATGGATTCCAGAGCGACGGTCTCGCTCGTGGGCTCGTCGGCGCCGTCGTAGAGGCGAGCCGCCCAGGGACCGCCGGGGTGGTCCTGAGAGATGACGGCGGTGTCGATCCCGAGGTCCGCGCGGGTGTAGATGGTGGTGACCTGCCCGCCGTAGGCGAGGGTCTGGATCGCCAGTGTCCTGTCCATGTGGTCCATCTCCGTGGCTCCCGTGGTGGTGGTGTACGTGCTCATGCGCCTACTCCGAGGACCATCTCCAGGCGGCCGACGAGTTGTCGCTGCGCGGAGACTACGCCGCAGAGGCGGTCCAGTTCTGGCCCCTGCCCCTGTAGCTCGCCGAGGTCGTTGACTGACAGGGTCGAGGGGTCGGTCTCGCGCGAGCGCGCGATGCTCGCCCGCAGGCGCTCCATCTTGTCGGCGATCCACTCCGCCTGCGTATCGAGCTTCTCGAGCTGCCGGTCGTAGTCGCGCGAGGCGTCTCGCAGGAGGTCGGCCAGCCGGTCGGCGTCGGGGTTGATCGCGGCGGCGAGCTCGGCGTGTGTGAGGGTCGCTGTCATCGTGGTCTCCTTCGTCGTTCGGGGGTGGTTCGTGCTCATGCCCCATTATGGCTAGCGCACTAGATAAAATCAAGAGTGCTAGACATATCTTTAGAAAGTCTTTAGACGGGGGTTGGCCGGGTAGCACGGGCCAACGCACCTAGCGAGCCCAGGTCGGCTGCGAGATGGCGGTCACTCGGACTGCCTGTAGGGTCGCCGGGTCAAGGATGATCTCGTGCTCGCCACGGCCGAACCCCCTGGGCCACGGTCGCGGCGAAGCTCTCGACAGACCCTGCGCCAATGACCCGCAAGCCGCAGGTGCATGTTGAGTCGTAGCGCTCATTCCCAGGACACGGCGAGGCGGTAGGATCGGCGGTCGCGGCGAGATAGCTCAGCTGGTAGAGCACTCGACTGAAAATCGAGGTGTCGGCGGTTCGAGTCCGCCTCTCGCCATCACCCGTTGTACGCTCGGTAGGCGTCCCCTGGCTCCCCTATACACGTGCTTTACGACATCTCGCACCCCCACGACCTCCGGGTCACGCTCGGAAAGCCATCTATAAGCACCGCCGAGATAGACCAGTTCCTGGAGGATTCAGCAGCCGATCCTGAAGTCAAGCGGCAGCTATTAGCCGACGTCGAAGCGCAGGGATACCCAGACCCGTCGAGCAGTAGGAATCCGTCTCACCCCTAGTGGTTTTGGGCAGCTCAGGGCATGCTTGGCCATCGCACGCCGTGAGGGTCTGATCCGCCCCCGCGACCGACGTGGCGGTGCCTCGCAGGGCGCTCGTTGATGAGGACGGCGTGCGGCCTCGGCCCTTCCCGGCGGATCGAAGGAGTCGGTTCCTGCTTCTGGCCGGTCGAGTACCGACGCGGATCATCGGGCAACATAAGGCTAATCCGCTATACGAGAGTTGTGGAGTACCTGGACGACAGCGATCTCAACATCTACACGGATGGCTCCTCGTATTCCGGTCCTCGGCGTGGTGGCGTCGGAATCCTGTTCGTCACCGTCGATGACGAGGGTAACGAGCGGACTGACGAGTATCCGCTCCCTGGTTACGACGGAGCGACAAACAATCAAGCGGAGCTGGAGGCGTGCGTCCAGGCGCTTCGCGCGGTCACGAAGCGTCGTCCATTCATCGATCCAACGCCGTTCCGGCGCATCGTCATTCGCACTGACTCGAAGTACGTGGTCGAGAACTACAACCGCGCGCTATACGAATGGCAAAGCAACAAGTGGATGACGCGCGACGGCAACCCGGTCGCAAACGCACAGCAATGGGAGGAGCTAATCAAACTCATCTTCCGCGCTGGAAAACGAGTCGAGATTTGCTGGGTTAAGGGCCATCGCAAAAGCGCGCACAACAAGACAGCGGACAAGCTCGCAAAGGACTCAGCCACTCAACGGAGTGGGAAGCGACTCTCCATCGTCAAGGTACGGCGCAAGAAGACGGACCGTTCCGTGGAACCCGGCTCCGTAGCGATGCGCGGGCAGCGTACGACCATCCGCATCATCACGGATGAGTTCCTTCGGACCCAGCGGATGAACAAATACAAGTACGAGGTCATGTCGGCCCGCAGCGAGTTCCGCGGCCGCGTAGACGTCATCTACTCGGAGCCGGGCATCCACCTGAGCGCCGGCCACACTTACTACGTTCAGGTCAGTGCCGATCCCAATCGGCCGAGGGTCGTCAAGATATTCCGCGAGATCGTTCCTGGCGAGCGCACAGCGATCGGCAGACACCCGGGAACAGGCGCGGCGGGCCCAGGCTGAAAGGCGGGCACTCGCAGAGTCGCAGAACCAGCTAGTGGTACTGACGGGAGCACGACGCTCCGGTGCTCCTCCCGTGCTTCGGCGGGCACGTACGGCCTCCTGGGGATGGCCCTCGCCGCCGGCCGCGACTACTGTTCCGTGGTTGGAGCGGGTCAACGGAACGCCTCGTCGAGGCGGTAGACGAGTCGCCTCGCGGCTGGCCACCCAGCGGCGACAAAGAACTCGAGCGACTGCAGAAGGCTCGTGCGGCATTCGGTGTCTGCGAGCAGCTCTCGATGTTGGGCCAGGTAGCGCTGCGTGATCTTGATGAAGAGGGCGAGAGCCATCTGGTCGTGCGCGTAGTGCCATATGTGCGCGGCTTGCAGCACACGTCCGGTGCGCAGCAGGACACCGCGGGGGTCCAGCTCGATCGACCGCTCGAGTGTTTGCATCACGTGGTGTGCGGCGCGTGGGAGTGGTGCGTCGCAGAGGGTGTCGATCAGTTCCGATGCCTCGTTGTAGAACCGCTCGCGTTGGCCCTCGCTCACGCGTGGCTGCTGCTCGTTCCCGGAGCTGTGGTAGGCGCCGGAGGCGAAATACAGCTCGGTGCAAGCGTGGTCAACAAGGTTGCCGGCGGCCTTGAGCGGCGTCTCATCGACGGGGCCGCCAGCGGCGGCCGTCGCCTGGTAGGCGTCGAGCTCAGCCTGGAATGCCGCGAGCCCGGCCCGTGCGAGGGTCGTGAAAGCGCCGATTGCTCTGGCGCGCACAGCGTCGGCGTTAGGATCGGCGGCGCCCACCTCACCGTAGGTGGTGGGGTTTCGCAACGCGAAGGTCAGACGGGGCGCAATCTCGGCATACGCTCCGAGGTTGCCGACAATCTCCTCCAGCAGCGTGCGTCCTTGAGGCGCCCCCTGCCAGACCCAGCATTCGATCAGCAGACACGCGGCAGCGGTCAGTAAACCCTCCTGCGGCGCGGCTCGTGTGGACTCCTCGCGAGACAGCCGGACGACCAGCTCAAGCGCACGGTCGCGGTCATCCGCTGCCAGCCCGGCGAACGAGCCGAGCAGCGCCTGTCTGACGGCTGCGCTTGGGTCTCCGGCGAGCTGGTCGGCGAACTGCCACGCGAGATCCGCCTGGGTCGAGGCGAGCACTCCGAGGTGCTCCGCGACGCGTAGTCGCACGGCCGCAGCGGGGTCCCCTGCCAGCGTCTGCAGCGCGTGCAGCGCACCGTCCGGGAGCCGGCTCGGCTCGCGTGCGAGCGCGATCAGCCCACGGGCCGCGTCGCCGCGGCCGGCTGGGAATCCCCACGAAGGGAACTGGTCGAAGCTCGCGAGATCATCTTCTCCGTCGGGCCGGGGGTCAGTTGCGGCGGCGAGCAGAAGCTCTGCCGCGAGCGCGGTCGCATCATCAGCAGGCAGCGGGCTGCGCGCGGCTACGCGCACGCTCGCCAAGGTGAGCCACCCTTCGGCTTCTTCTCGCTGCTGCCCGTCGACCTGCAACGTGGCGATTCCGCCCCGCAGCGCCCGCACGTCCTCTGCCGCTCTCGTCCAATCGATGCCGCTGGGCTCGGTGCCCTGCGCGAGCGCCTGTACCGGCGCGGTGAGTGTTGCCAGGGCGGTCTGGTCGTCGCTCTGATCGCCGTCGGGCTCAGCGCGTGGGCGCCCGCCGGGATCTTCGAGCGGCGGGGGCTCCCATTCATCATCCTCGCGCTCGGCGAGAGTGGTCGGCCGCTGCTCGCGCGCTGCATCGGTCACGATCAGCTGCTCAGGCAAGGCGGTCAGCAACTGCTCTCGCCGGCGCCGCGCGAACTCCTCATCGGCAGGGAGCTCCAGGATCGCCTGCTCGATCTGTTTGCGCTCGTTCTCGCTGAGAAACTGAAAGCAGGCCGTAAGCGCAGTCGCAGCAGGCCCGTTCGTATTCATCGCGGCGAGGATCGCCTGTGAGGCGAGCACCTCCGCGAGCAGCGGCCCCAACTGCTGCGGATGCCGAGCGGCGACGTTGAGGATCCGCCGCCAGATGACGGCTGGAACATCACGCCCCGCCAGCGGGTAGAGCAACGCCTCGACACCCCCGATCTCCGCAGCGGCCGAAAGCTCCTCCAGCCGCTGCTGGTAGGCGTTGAGCATCTTCTCCTCGTCGCGGTAGGCCATGCCCGCGCTCCCCTGGTCCCAAGAGAGGCTGTAGTCATCGATCACCCGCCCGACCTCCCCTCGCCAGCGCAGCCCGCGCTCGCTCGTCTCCGGGGCAGGCCAAGGGCGGCGCTCGGCGAAGCTCACACACACGTCGATCAGGGCACCGACCGCGGCGCCGGATGCGGCCTCGAGGAAGGCCCCGTAACGTTCGCCGAGCGAGTAGAGCGCGACCCCGAAATCCTGCGATTGGGTCGAGTTCAGCGGCATCACGGGGCCACCCATCGGCACCGTCGTATCGCCGGGTGGCGTCACACCAAACGCGCTCGCATATAGCTCGCCTACCAGCTCGGGTACCTCGGCGATCACGTTGAACAGCACCTCGATGATCCAGTGCAGCTCCTCCCATCCGCGGTCGCTGATCCGCTCGCGGGTGACGAACTCGGCGAGTAGCTCGCGTGATCCAGCCGGGTCCGTGTCGAACGTGCCCGCCACCGCGTTCAATCCGACGTACACGAGATCACCACGCGAGGTTTCCTCCTGCAGCGCCCGCCGCAGCAAGCGCCGTCCGACGCGGCCGATCGCCGCGCGTTCCTGATCGCCGAGGCGCTCTCGCTCCTCGAGCAACCCCCAGGTGAGGATCCGCACGTTCGTCACGATGTGCCCATCCGGCTGCTCTGAGAGCTGATCCGCGAACTCCGACCACACGTCCACACGCGCGTTCTGCAGCGGACGCTGCTGGCTGCCGCCAGCGAGTGCCGCACCGATCACGTGCACGAGCGCCGCTTGCGCACCCTCCCGGCCGGGGCCGGGTTCCGTGAGGGCCTGCGTGAGTGGGCGTAGCTCACTGGCTGCGGTGGCCTGTGCTGCGACTGCGGGGGCGACGAGCCGCCCGAGCAGCGGAAGGCTGGCATCTGCGGCGAGCTCGGAGGTGAGGCGCCAGAACATCTCCCGGTCGCGCTCCCAGCACCACTGGAAGTGCAGCGTGAGACTCGGCCGTGCGATCAGGGCGAGCTCCGGGCGCTCGCGCAGCAGCCCGGCGAGCTCAGTACTCCCAACGCGCAGCATCAGTCGCGCGAGCGCGTAGTCGAACAGCACATGATGGGAGAACGCAAGCGTCTCCGCCCCGCTCGGCCCCTGGGCCTCTACCAGCACTCCAGCGCTCAACAGCTCGGCGATCGCCTGATCTGCCGGGGCATCGGAGGCGAGCTGTTCACGCAGCGCGAAAAGGGCGAGCGCGCCGACGGCCTTCTCGCACAGCTTTCGCGCCAGCCGCTCGCGCGCGTCGGAGCCAACATTGGGGGAGCGCACGCGGCGTTGCCAGTAGACCTCAAGTAGCTCGAGCTGGGTGCGCAGCGGGCGAAGCTCGGTCGCCGGTGCGCCGGCCTCAACGAGTTCGGCCAACCGCGCGAGGTTAAAGGGGTTTCGGACCAGCTCACGCAGCGCGTCGGGAGCAGCATCGAGCAGCTGTCCGAGATGCGGTAGCTGCTCAGTCACCTGTGCGAGCTCGCCATCGTCCAGCCTCGGCACCTGCAGGTGATGGACCGAAGGGAACTCCAGATCGATCAGCTCCTCGGTGCTCGCGCCCCGTCTGAAGGCTTCCTGCAGCCGCGGGTTGTAGCGGAGGTCGAACGTGCGGATCGAGGCCAGCACGGTCCAGCGTCCTCCACATGCGGCCACGTCCTCGATGAGTGAGGTGAACGCTGCGAGCGCGTCGCCGCCGCGGGCGGCGTCGAGCCCGTCGATCACGAGCACGCCCTTGCGCTCACCCGGCCATGCAGCGAGCACGTCCGCGAGTCTGTGTTCCAGACCAAGCCGAGCCGAGAGCTCGGCTTCGTCAGCCACCGTGTAGCGGTCTGCGAGCAGCGCCACAACGTCGCGCGCCTCGTCCACCAGCTCGCCGATCACGTCGCTCACCACGCCGCTCTTGCCGCCCCCCGGCTCGGCGATCAGAAGACATGGTGCCTCCTCCGCGCGAGTGAGTGCCGCGCCAGCCGCCGAGCGCGCGATCTTCACCTGCGTGGACGGTAGCCGGATCTCGCTCAGCGCCCCCAGCACCCGCCGGCTGCGCCGGGTCTCCTCGCGCAGACACTCCACATCCGCCCGGTAGCTCGGCGCGGCGAGCATCGAGAGGCCCGCGACAGCCAAGAGCTGGGCGAGGCTCGCCCGACGCAGTCCACTCTGACCTGACGCGGCACTCAGCATCAAGCCCACGATCTGTCCCCACGCCGCGCCCGCCTGCGCGGGCTGCGCGAGCACGGCCTGGGCGAGCAGCGTCTTGGCCTGCTCGATGTCGCGCTCTGAGCCCTCGAACTCGAACTCGCGCACCCTCATCAGCGAGAGCAGCGCGGTCAGCTCTTCCGCCTCCGGGGCGTGCCCGTCTCGCTCCTCGAACACCCGACGCAGGTGACCCAGCACCAACGGCCAGATCTTGCGCTGGTCCGCGTTGGTAAGACGAAGCTGATCCGGAGCGTCGGGTGGGTCATCGCGTAGGCGTTTCAGCAGCATCGGCAGCGCGAGCCGCACCGACTTGGAGCTGTTCGGTCCGCACGCCAGCAGCAGCCGGTCACGGTCGGAACGCATCGGTCCGCGAGTGTCTACACGATCGCGCGCATCAATCCATGCGTGCGCAAACTGCGCGAGCGCGGAGCCGAGGTGCGACTTCTCACGCGGGCTCGCATTGACGGTGTGCTTGGCCTGGATCACCACTCGCCGGTCGGCCGAGAGGATGAGGTGCACATCATCGACGGCTGCGTCGAGCTCACAGCGCACGGCGTCGATCACGCCACCGCCACCAAGACCAAGCGGTGCCGGCGCAAGCTCCTCACAGAGCATCGCGACGCCGTAGAACGCCGCCACCTGGGCCTGAAACTCCACGCCGCCAGATGTGGCTGCCCCGGCTCCTGATCGTCTCCTCGCAGCCATGTCGATAAGGAGTCTGACGTCCTTGGGCGCGCTGCTCAGGTGCGGCCAAGCATGCGGCGTTCGTTCTCGGAGTTCGCTTCCGCGAAGCGTTGAACGAAGTGGTCGCTGCCCGGCGCCTGTCCGCCGCCCTGTTCGATGAGGTAGTTCTTGAAAGGGAGATGCGCGGCCGGTCCCGACTTCCATCCGCGCGTGAGGGCAAGAAGCGACTTGCCTTTCTGCATGGCCCCCTCACAAAAGAACAGCTCCTCTGCCGAGATGATGGCCAAGCGCCCGATCTTTGCGTCGGTTAGGTACTCCTTTTCGCGGATCCACTGCTCGAGGTCAGCGATGATGAGTTCCATGTGCGGGATCTCATGCGAGGTCACGATCACGGGCCACACCTGTGACGTCGTTATCGGGTCGATGCCGGGAAGATCGAGGATGCCTGTGAGAAAGTCGTTGATTGATCGGTCGAGCTGTTTGGTCTTTTTGATGACGAGTCTTTCGGCATCGGCCTTGGCCGAGCACAGGTCGCCTTGCGTGATCGTGGCAGCGCGCAGCGGTCCCGAGACGACCTCGACGAACATTGGGTGGCGGTCGTATCCGAGAATCACGTCTGACGAGCGCTTTCGAGCGCCGCTCGGGCCGTATTCCTTGTCTGCAGTGATAGGGGGCGGCGTTCGTTCAAACTCGACGGCGCGTCGGAGTGTGTTCTCGACGGATTCTTGAAAGACCGCTCCGAAGCTGGAGCTGTAGTAGCGGCGATTTTTGCCCTCCGCCTCGGCCGCCTCGCTCAACACGTGGAACACGCCTTGGGTTATGCGTCGCTGAAGACTGCCCATCGAGAGCGGCAAGAAGATGCCGTCTTCGATCTCGATGAGGGGATGCCGCTCGAAGGTCAGAGAGGTGTAGGTCGTCTCGCCGTATTGCTTGGTCTCGGCACGGAGCTCGTCGGCAAACTCGTCTAGGTCGCGTGCCGTCAGGTCGAAGAATGGCTGCCAGTTGCTTGCGGGCATCTCGGCGGATGAGAAGTAGTGAGCCGGCTTGACGCCGGGTAGCCCGTCGCCTTTGACGCCGCGGAGGATCAGGCGCGCAAGAACAGCTGCGCCGACGGTGAAGTAGTCGGCGATCTCCATCTTGGTCTGGCGTTTGAAGGCATCAGCAACCTGTTTGGAGGTTGCGTTCTCGTGCATCGGCCAGAGGATTCGGTAGACCTCGTGATGGATCGCGATCACGGGCAGCGTGTCCTCCGCGTAGTTCAGTGCGCACTGTCGGATCTCCCATGCGAGCCGCTGGTCATGGTCCTCGATGTCGAGGTCAGCGTCGAGCAGATCGCACACGCCGATTAGGCACGAGATCCAATCGTCGGCCAGGCGGCCGGAACCGAAGTCGTCGTGTGGCCGGCGATCGGCGTGGAGGATGACCAAGCGCGCGAGATGGACGAGCTGCTGCTCGTTGAAGGCAACCGTCGCTCGGCCTTCGTCGAGTCGAGCAAGAAGGGCTCGGCCGAGATCTCCTTCGCCGACGAGTTCTTGCACGAGCTGGCGCTGGACGTGGGCGTGCTCATCGGATGTCTTCGCCGCGAATAGCCGGGTGCTTGCGTGAGCAAGCGCCCACAGGCAGTCTGCCGCTGAGAGCTTGCCCAGCCGGTCGACGATGTCTTCGTGGCGGATCGCCACGCCAGTCAACTCCTGGTAGGTCGCATAGACCCCGGCGTTCAGAGGTTGCGTAGGCCCGGCGGCCTGACCCGCAGGTACAAGAAGACCCAACTCGTGTTCGACAAAGCCGCGGGGAGGGGGGCGTTTACTCATTCGGTCCAGGCTAGCCCGAAGGATGAGCGTTCTGGCAGCCACCCGATCTGTCGGTCGTGGACTTCAGTGCTACCGCGACCTCGCCTGCACAACGGGCGAGCAGAAGCACAATCGAGGACGGTCTGGGCCATACCATTCAGCCTGTGCTAGTCAGCGAGCTTGTAGACAGGATGCGCGCCGCCGCGGAGAAGGACTCCACGTGGCTAGGTTCTAAACGCAACCTCGCCTTGTTGGAGGAGTTCGCTGCCGAGCGAGTGCCCGGCACCGTCGTGGGCTGGGGCCAGTCCGGACAGCGCGCGTTCGCGTCCGGAGGGACGCTCTCGATCGAGCCTCCGGTCGAGCTGCCGGGATACGACACGATCTTTATAAATGCCGCGATGGCTCACCACGAGGTGCTCCATCTCGTGTTTTCCGATGACACGGGCGCCGCCGCGATGTCTGGTCGGCTGACGCTCCACACGTCCTATCTAACGATGCTTGGGGAGCAGGTCTTCAACTGGCTGGAGGATGCCCGCATAGCTCGCATGGAGCATGCCGCTGAGCCGGCCAACGACGACTTCCCGGTCGAGCTCTACCGCCTGTCTGTCGACCAACAAGAGGCCCTCTACCAAAGCAGCCTGAAAGAGCAGCCGTGGACGACCTCGCCGACCCACCCGATCGCGCAGGTGCGCATGGCATTGGCCAAGCGCATACTGGGTGGTGATCTTGACGATCCCGCCGCGCCGGTGGTGATGGGGGTGATGACCGAGCTCGAGCCGGTGATCAGCGCTGCGATCGCGTCCCAGGAGACCAGTGGAGCCCGCGAGGGCGCCTTGAGCGTCGTAGCCGTGGTCCAGCGCGAGTGGGACGAGTTGGTCTAAGGAGCCCGTCGAGGTCACGCGCACTGAGGTGCCGCGGCGAAATCGCCAGTCCCGCAATGCGCGGGTTGTGGAATCTGTTCGGATCGTTGGACCGAGCCCAGTTCCTTGACTGAGCGCTGGCCCCGCGGTATTAATGGCCGCAGTGCCATTGGGTGCGGCTACCGGCGGTCAATCTGAGGGCGTACCACGTCCGCCGGAAGCTCGATTGCGCCTGGCGGTGCACACTGAGTCCGAGCGAGAGGTGCGACATGGAGTCCGTCGTAACAGATGCTGGCCATCCGCTGCGTGATACGCATTTCATGTGGCTCGAGATAACGAGCAACTGCCAGCTCGAATGCAGCCACTGCTACGCCGAGAGTGGGCCAGGTCAAGGTCACGGACTCGTCTCTGCTGATCAATGGATGCAAACGCTCACGGAAGCCGCGGCCGCCGGAGTCCAGGAGGTCCAGTTCATTGGTGGCGAGCCAACAGCTCATCCAGAGCTGCCCCGCTTCATAACGCACGCGCTTCAACTTGGGCTGCGCGTCGAGGTGTTCTCAAATCTGTTCTCGATCCGCGAGCACGTCTGGCAAGCGCTCGCTCAGCCTGGCGTCAGACTCGCAACCAGCTACTACTCCTCGGGCGCTGCGGTTCACGACCAGATCACTCACCGCGCGGGGAGCTTCGGACGCACGAGAGCGAACATCACGGAGGCGGTGCGACGGGGGATTCCACTCCGTGTCGGGCTGATCCGGTTGTCTGAGGACCAGGACATCGACGCGGCAATGGAGGAGCTCGTAAGCATCGGAGTTCATCGGGGCGCCATCCGCGTAGATGATCAGCGCGGCGTTGGGCGCGGGAGGGGCTCAACAGTCTGCACCACTGAAGACGAGCTCTGCGGGAACTGCGCTGGTGGCGTATTGGCGATCATGCCGGATGGCACAGTACAACCCTGTGTCTTCTCGCGTGACGCGAGGTTCAACGTAGGCAATATCACCGCCGATAACCTCATATCAGTGCTCAATGGCGAGCGGCTACACCGGATGAGAGAGGACCTTACCTCGGTGTTCCTCCAGCGAGGGCTTATAGGGGTCGATTGCCCCCCGGCTGAACCGACAGGTGCGGTCGCCCAGTGTGGGCCGGCCGGGGGTGGAGGTCCGTGTGGGCCCGCACGTACGCAGAGCTGCGGGCCCGCGTGTAGCCCAGCGTGTATGCCGGCCGGCAACTGCAACCCCATGGTTAACCCGCCACCTTGTAACCCCATTGCGGGCCACCCTCCGCGGCCGGAGCCTCCGCCTCGACCGGGGGGACCAGTCTGTCCACCATACTGACGGGTTAGCAATACACCAAGGCGATAAACAGCGAGGTGCGGCGTTCGCGCCCGAAGGGCCACGTTTTCGTTTGGGCCGACGGACCCCACTCGTCGGCCCAAACCCCCCGGCATCTTCGGGTATCCGCCGGTAGCTCGGCGGCCCGCGCGGCCCGCCGCTGTCGTTGGTGGCAGCGCGAAATGCCAGCAAACACGGGCCTTTTTGCTAGGCTCCGCATGGCGGGTCGTGTTGGTCGCCCCACGGCTGAAAATCGTGGTGTCCCCAGTTCGAGTCTGGGTCTGGCCATCGCCCCCTGAGAACTATGTGTGCCTACGCGTCGCGCTGGTTACAGTCGTGCTGTGAACCGCGTGCACACTCTGATCTGCTCCTCGGACTGGTGGAGGCGCAGCGTCGAGCGAGATCTGCTCCCGTGGGCGCTCGCCGACCTGGACCTTGGAGATGATGTTCTCGAGATCGGCCCCGGTTTTGGCGCCACTACCCGCGTGCTCGCTCGCCGCCCCGGGCGGCTGAGCGTCGTCGAGCTCGAGCCGCGCTATTGCGCGCGGCTGCGGCGCGATCTCGGCGAGCGTGTTCCCGTCATCCAGGCCGACGCAACGGACATGCCGTTCGCCGACGGCCGCTTCTCGGGCGTCGTCTGCTTCACGATGCTCCACCATCTGCCCTCGCCCGAGTTGCAGGATCGGTTACTGGGGGAGGTCGCGCGCGTGTTGGCGCCCGGTGGCATATTTGCGGGCACCGACAACCTCGGCACCGGCCTCGTGTTCAAGCTGATCCACATCGGCGACACGCTCGTCCCGGTCGACCCGGACCGTCTCTCTGGGCGCATCTCTGGCGTCGGTCTCACCGCGTCGCGGGTTGACAAGAGCGCACGCTCTTTTCGCTTCAGCGCGCACAAGCCGCTGTAAGGGCCTATCCCGGAAGGGTTTTGTAGGGCCGCGTTGAATTTCTGATGGGTGGTTCGTGTCATTCGATCAGGGGGTCTGTGATGGGCTACATGGTCAGCAAGGATGATGGTTGGCGGATGC